>Ga0126384_10001217_pt1 | contig 15227 bp, 13 predicted proteins | sample PanSoiMetPlot_36_FD_92543 | JGI IMG/M metagenome (GOLD analysis project Ga0126384, IMG submission 92543) | Tropical forest soil microbial communities from Panama - MetaG Plot_36 | ecosystem: Environmental > Terrestrial > Soil > Tropical forest > Bulk soil | place: Panama | collected 2016-02-17 | reverse complement strand
GAGAGCCAGTTCAATCGCGCGCTCAAGGCCAGGCGACAGCCCGGTTCCGCCTTCAAGATGTTCGTCTACCTGGCGGCGCTCGAGCGCGGGCTGACCCCGGACAGCATCGTCGATGACCTGCCGTTGCTCGGCGCCGGTTGGTCGCCGCGCAATGAGGGCGCCGGCTATCATGGCGCCGTCAGCCTGCGCGAGGCGCTGGCTCACTCGATGAATGCGGCGGCGGCGCGGCTCAACCTGACAGTCGGGTCGGCGAAGACGGCGGCCGCCGCCCACCGGCTCGGCATCCGCTCCGAGCTTCGCCAGGATCCCTCCCTGGCGCTCGGCACCTCCGAGGTGACCTTGCTCGAGCTGACCGCCGCCTACGGTGTCCTCGCCCATGGCGGCCGCACGCTCGAACCTTACCTGATCCGGCGGGTGCGGGCGGCCTCGGGCCAAGTGCTGTTCGAACACAAGGGCGAGCCCGATCGCCAGCTGGTAGCGGCGGCCACCGCCGGCGCACTCACCGACATGCTGTCCGGCGTCGTCAGCAACGGCACCGGCCGACGCGCCGCGCTCGCCGATCACGCCTGCGCCGGCAAAACCGGCACCTCACAAGATTTTCGTGATGCCTGGTTCGTCGGCTACACGGCGCAGCTGGTGGCCGGCGTTTGGGTCGGCAACGATGATGCGCGGCCGATGAAGCGGGTCACCGGCGGCAGCCTGCCGGCGCGCCTGTGGCACGATGTCATGACGTCGGCGCATCAGGGGCTGCCGCCGCGGGCGCTGATCACCGGCGCCATGACTGTTGAGCACCGCTCGGCGGCCGCGCCGCAAACCGCACGCGATCTACTGCGGCCGATCGCTGCCGCCCAGCCACTCGCGCCCGCTGCCCTGGTGCGGGCGCGCGCCGAGCCTGAGGCGGCCGCGCCTTACATGGTCGTGCGCTGAAAGGTAAGCGTCGTCGCCGGCGGCGTGCGGTCGACGGCGCCGTAGCGATGCAGATCGGCGCCATCGTGGCGCAGCCACCGCCGCGCCGCGTCGAGCTCGGGCATCAGCCGGCCGACCAGCTTCCAGAATTGCGGCCCATGGTTCATCTCGCGCAAGTGGGCAACCTCGTGCGCGGCGACATAGTTGAGCACGTTGGGCGGCGCCAGAATTAACCGCCACGAAAACGACAACAGACCGCTGACCGAACAGGAGCCCCAGCGCGTGGTCGGATCACGCAGGCAAAGCCGGCGCACGCACACGCCGAGCTTGCGCGCATGCCGGGCGACGGCAGCATCCAAATCGGCACGCGCCTGGCCCACCAGCCAGTCCGTCAGCCGGCGCGCGGCGTGCTCGGTATGCCCGGACACCAACAGCTGCGGTGTGCCGTCGCGATCGCGGCCGATGCCGACCACGGCGCCGCCGCGTCTGGGCCCGATGAAGTGCAGGCGGTGCAAAATGCCGCGGAGCGGAATGAGGGCGCCGTCGACGAACGGCACCGGTTCAGGCACCGAGCCCAATCGTTCGCGCACCCAGTCGATGTGCGAGCGCAGGAACCTGTCGGCTTCCTCCATGCGGCATTGCGCCGGCAATGTCACCACCACCCAGCGCCTGGTGTTGCTGACGCGGAGCGTCAACCGGCGTGCGCCCGGGTGGCGCCGAACCTCAACGGGCGCGCTGATGCCATGCACGCGCAGCGCGACGGACTTTGTCTTGCCTGCCGGCAATGTCTCACCCCTCCTTGACCCTTCGTGCCCGACGACGTGCGAATGCTTTTCATTAGCCGATGTCGCGCACGCGCGGGATTGCCTCTGGCCTAGCAAAATATTGCGACCATAACAGTGGCAACATTGGTGTTGCGCGGAACGCTGTGGCGTGTCTGCGACAGACCTGATCAGGGCGGTTGACAGCGCCCACGAAGCGTGTGTCAGCGCGGTGCGAAACTAAACGCGAGCGCTTCAAGATCAAGGGCGCGGCGCCGGCGCGCCGGCATTGTTGTCATGTGTTCGAGCTGGGCGATGCTGAGCCCGGCCACCGCGCACGGGTCGTGGGCGCGCATGAAGGCGCTGATGCGCGGGGCGATCTCGGCGCGAAAGCGCGAACCGTTGAAGATGCCGTAGTGTCCGACCCTTGGGCATTCGAAGTGCAGCTTGTTATCGGCGGCGATGCCGTAGCACAGGTCGAGGGCGGCGCGGCACTGGCCACGGCCGGTGATGTCGTCCTTCTCGCCCTCCACCGTCATCAGCGCCGGACGGCGGATGGCGGCAAGCTCGATCGGCCGGCCGCGGTGCGTCATCAAGCCTCGCGGCAACTGGTGCTTGACGAACACCGTGTCGACGGTCTGCAGGTAGAATTCCGCCGTCAGGTCCATCACCGCCAGATATTCGTCATAGAATTCACGGTGTTTTTCCGCTGAATCGCCATCGCCCCGCACCAGGTGCAGGAACATCTCCTTTTGCGCCTCGATATGACGGTCGAGGTTCATGGTCATGAAGCCCGAAAGCTGCAGGAAGCCGGGGTAGACGCGGCGGCCGTGGCCCAGGTTCGGCCAGGGCACGTTGGTGATCACCGTGCGTCGGAACCAATCCGTGCCCCGCCGCTCGGCCAGTTCATTGACCAGGGTTTGCTCGATGCGGGTGTCGACCGGACCGCCGGCCAGGATCAACGACAGGGGCACGCTCGCCTCGCCATCGGCCTCCATCAGGGCGGTGGCGGCCAGCACCGGCACCGCCGGCTGACAAACGGCAAATACGTGTACGTCGCCTTTGAAGTGGCGGAACATGGCGATCATGGTGTCGATGTAATCGTCGAGATCGAAGCCACCCGCCGCCAGCGGCACGCTGCGCGCATCCTGCCAATCGGTGATGTAGACGTCGTGGTCGGGGAGGAAGGTTTCGACCGTGCCGCGCAGCAAGCTGGCAAAATGGCCCGACATCGGCGCCACCAGCAACAGGCGCGGATCGCGGGCCGCCTGATTGGGATCGAGGTCGCGGCGGAACCGCAGCAGGCGGCAGAACGGCGTCTGCCACACGACCTCCTCTGCGACCGTGACGCGGCGGCCGCCGACGTGCGTGTGGTCGATGCCGAATGCGGGCTTTTGATAGCGACGGGTGGCGCGTTCAAATACCTCGCAGGCGGCAACCGCACTGCGGCCGATCGGCGTGTGGGTCAGCGGATTGAGCGGGTTGAAAAACAGGCGGCAAGAGTCGGCGGCGGCCCGGGCCGGCCGGAACGCGGCCCGACCGAGCTCATACCAATGATAGAGCACGTCAGCAGATCCCCCGAAGGTTCGGTCCCATCGCCAGCCACGGCTTTGAGCGTCTCGACGGCCGACGCCTTCTCTCCCGATCGGGCGGGTAGACTCTGGCATAGCGCGCCCCAAGAGTGCACTGATTCGTCAACTCCTTGAAGCGTTGTGACTTCAGCGCAACAGCTTCGCCAGGCGCTCCGCCATCGCGTCGGCCGAGGTGGTGGCCACGAAGTGGGTGACGTAAGCGCCGTCCGGTCCCATCAGGTAGATGATGGCCGAATGATCGAAGCTGTAGCCGGCGCTGGAGCGGGTGTCGGCCACCTTCTTGACGTAGACCCGATAGGCTTTGGTGACGGCCTCGATCTCCTCAGGCGTGCCGGTCAAGCCGACCAGGCGCGGGTGGAAGCTCTTGACGTAAGTAGCAAGCTCACGCGGGCTATCGCGCTCCGGGTCGACGCTGATGAAGAGCGGGGTGACCGCCTGCCCCTTGGGTCCCAGCTGGTCGAGCGCCGCCGCCATCACCTGCAGCGCCGAGGGGCAGATGTCGGGACAGTTGGTGAAGCCGAAGAACACCAGCGTGTAGCGGCCGCGGAAGTCCTTGTCGGTCACGCGCTTGCCGGCCTGATCGGTCAATTGGAACGGCCCACCCACCAGCGCCCGCCCGACCGAGGTTGCCCCGGTCGGCAACAGTCGGGCACGCGCTTCGGGAAAGATCGCCAGCGCCGCCACCGCTCCCACCGCCAATCCGGCGAGCACGATCAGCGCCAGCCGCACGCTCGAGTTGGTCACAGGCTTGAACCTCATTCGCCCATCTGCACCAAGCTTCCGTGTCTGCGCGCACTCTGCAGGAAGTAGGCGAAGGCTGCAAACCCGAGCGCGAAATAGACGACGTTGAGCGCCACCGCCTTCAGCATCAAGACGGTGACAAAGCGGCCTTCGAGTACGATGGCGCGTAGGCCTTCAAATACGTACGTTGGCGGCAGCGCCAACGACACCGGCTGCAGCCACGCCGGCAAGGTGGCGACCGGATAGTAGACGCAGCACACCGGCAGCAGCACGAAGACGATCAGCCAGGCAAAGCTCTCCGCACCCAGTCCCCAGCGCAGCACCACGCCGGTGGAGACGAGCCCCAACGACCAGCTGGTCAGCACCAGATTGGCGAAGAACGCCGCGAACGCCAGGCCGAGCGAGAGCACGTTGAAACCAAAAAAGGTGTACGCCAACAGCGCCACCGGCACCATCGCCACCATCAGCTTGATGAAGCTGACGGCCATCAGGGCGACCACCAGCTCGACCGGCCGCAGCGGGCTCATCATCAAGTGGCCAAGGTTGCGCGACCAGATGTCCTCGAGAAAGGCCACGGCAAAGCCCAGCTGGCTGCGCACCAAAATGTCCCACAGCAGCACGGCGCCGATGAACAGCCCCGCCGCCTTGGCCGCAAAGTTGCTGGCGGTGGCGAGATAGCTCTGCAGAAAGCCCCACATCAACATCTGCACCAGTGGCCAGTAGATGAGCTCGGCGGTGCGCGGCCAGGACGATCGGATCACGTACCAGTAGCGCAGGATCATGCCCCAGATGCGGTTGGCCGAGGCGGCAAGGCTGTTGGGTTCGCGCAGGCGCTGCGCGCGCGGCGTTGGTTTGCCGGTCAGCGGCATCGAGTATCCTCCTCGGGCTCGGTCGCACGCCGGGCAATGGCCAAAAATACCTCCTCCAGATTACGCCGCCCGAAGCGCGCGATCAGATCGCTGGGGGTAGCATCGGCAATGACGCGCCCGCGCTCCAACATGATCACGCGGTCGGCCAGCCGCTCGACCTCGGCCATGTTATGGGAGGCGAGCACCACCGTCGCGTGCCGCGTCCTGACATAGTCGGCGAGTTTGCCACGCACCCAGTCGGCGGTATCGGGATCGAGTGAGGCGGTAGGCTCGTCGAGCAGCAGCAGCTCGGGCTCGTTCAACAGCGCCTTGGCCAGGCTGACCCGCGTCTTCTGCCCGGCCGACAGTTTGCCATAGGGGCGATCGAGAAACTCAGTCAGGCGCAGCTCCTCAGCGGTCTCGGCAATTGCCGCCTTGAGTTCGCGCACGCCGTAGAGGCGCCCGTAAACCTCCAAGTTCTGCCGCACCGTCAGCCGCATCGGCACATCGACATAGGGGCTTTCGAAATTCATCCGGTGCAACACCCGGTGGCGCTCGCTTGCCATGTTGGCCCCGAACACGCGGGCCTCGCCGCTGGTGGGAATGACGAGGCCCATCAGCATGGCGATGGTGGTGGTCTTGCCGGCGCCATTGCCGCCCAACAGCGCGGTTACCGCCCCCGCCGCCAGAGTAAAATCGATGCCATCGACCGCGGCGACGTCACGATAGACCTTCTTCAGACCCTTCACCGCCACCGGCGGCGGCCGCTGGTCCGGCAGGGAGGGCAAAGGTTTGTGCATGCGCCGATTCAAATGCTTACGCCAAGCTGCAGCTCCAAGGCTAAGCCCGGCGGCCGCGCATGACTATGGCTGGTAGTTGCGCCCTATCTGGGGTAGCAAGACCCTGGGCGCAAGCGCGACACGTGGGACCAGCCCCGTCCCTTCGAGAAACGAGCTCGACCCGCTCTCCGGTCGCGGCCTTGAAAATGTTGCGGGCATGCAAGTGTTGCGGCGTGACAAGCTCTGGGACGATGCGGCCGGCAGCCGGCTGCGGCTGCAGACCGCGGTGCGGCTGCGCTGGTTCGGCGTCATCGGCCAGCTGGTCACGGTCGGCGTCGTGCACCTCATCTTGGGCTTTCAGCTGCCGCTCGGCATCTGCCTGGCCTTCATTGCGCTCTCGGCCTGGCTCAACGTCTTCCTGCGCATCCGCTACCCGGCCCGGACTCGGCTGAGCACCGGCTTCGCCGGCAGCCTGCTTGCCTACGACATCCTGCAGCTGGCCTCGCTTCTGTTCCTCACCGGCGGCGCCGACAATCCCTTCATGTTCCTCCTGGTCGCGCCGGTGACGGTGTCGGCCGCCACCTTGCCGCCGCGCAACACCATCGCGCTTGGTCTATTGGCCGCCGGCACCGCCGTGCTGTTGCTGTTCTACGCCATGCCGCTGCCCTGGTATCCCGGCATCCGCCCCGATCTTCCCATGCTCTATAGCGCCGGCATGCTGGCCTCGGTGCTGTCGGGAATGGTGTTTCTGGCGCTTTATGCTTGGCGGCTCGCCAAGGAAGCACGCCAGATGTCGGACGCGCTGGCGGCCACCGAACTGGTGCTGGCACGCGAGCAGCAGCTGCACGCGCTCGATGGCCTCGCTGCCGCCGCCGCGCACGAGCTCGGCACGCCGCTGTCGACCATTGCCGTCATTGCCAAGGAACTGGCGCGCGAGGCCAAGGTCGGCAGTCAATTCGCCGATGACATCCAGCTGTTGCAGGCGCAGGCGATGCGCTGCCGGGAGATCTTAACCAAGCTGACGCGCAGCCCGACCGAGCCCGACCCGCTGCACGCGCGCATGAATGTAACCCAGCTGATCGAGGAGGCCGCCGAGCCTTACCGCGGCACCCGCACCGAGGTCGGCGTCAGCGCCGAGCCCGACGCCGGTGTCGATGGCGAGGCGGCGCAGGAACCCCTGGGCGAGCGCAAACCCGGCGTGATCTACGGGCTCAGCAACCTGATCGAGAATGCGGTCGATTTCGCGCGAGAGCGCGTTGCGATCGTGGCCCGCTGGTCGGCGCGGGAGGTGGTGCTGACGATCAGCGACGATGGCCCCGGCATTCCGCTCGACGTCCTGGATGCGCTGGGCGAGCCCTACATCACCACGCGCGGACGCTCGGGGCAGATCAGGGACGGCGAGCCGGCCGGGCTGGGGCTTGGCTTTTTTATCGCCAAGACCCTGCTGGAGCGGTCGGGGGCCGCCGTCACCCTGGAAAATCGTCAGCGCCCAGACCACGGCGCCATCGTCACGGTGATCTGGCCCCGGCCAATGTTCGAGAGCAAGCTGCGCGCCGCCCCGAGCTGGGAGCCGCCAGCCGCCCCGGCCCTGCTGGCCACCGCCGACCCGGGCATCGGTTAATAAGCCTATCTCCCGAACGGGTTTGGCTTGGCGCCGAGGCTCGCTATAATGGTCCGCAAGGAGATAAGCAGTGGTCGATGATCTCGCATTCAAGCCGGACGAGCTGCCCGAAGATCGCTCGTTGGTCCTGGTCGATGACGACCGTTCCTTCGTGTTGCGTCTGGCCCGCGCCATGGAAACGCGCGGCTTCGAGGTGCGCACCGCGCACTCGGTGGCCGAGGGCCTGGAGCTGATCCGCCAAAAGCCGCCGGCCTTTGCCGTGGTCGACATGCGCCTCGAAGACGGCAATGGCCTCGACGTCATCGCCGCGCTGTCGGACCTGCGGCCGCAGGCGCGCACGATCGTGCTCACCGGCTACGGCAACATCGCCACCGCCGTCTCGGCGGTCAAACTCGGCGCCGTCGACTATCTGGCAAAGCCGGCCGATGCCGACGACGTAACCGACGCACTGCTGGCACCGCACGACGAGAAGGCGCGGCCACCGGAGAATCCGATGTCGGCCGATCGGGTGCGCTGGGAGCACATCCAGCGCGTCTATGAACTGTGCAATCGCAACGTCTCGGAAACCGCCCGCCGGCTCAACATGCACCGGCGCACCTTGCAGCGCATTCTCGCCAAACGCGCGCCGAAGTGACGGCCATCAGGCCGGTGGTGCCACGAAGCCTTGCTCGACCAGTGCCTTCAACATCACTGCGGCGCCGCACTGCTTCGACACCACGTTGGGGTCCCAGGTGTTGTCGGCGACGAACTTGCCCTTGCTGTAGTGGTTGGAGAAGCTCCACAGATAGGGCGTGTTGATACCCATACCCCGGCTGCGCCAGCCATTGTAGCTCTCCCAGTTGTAGAGCGTGCGCGCCAGGCTCCAGTCCGTGAGATCGGCGAAATGGTCGAAGGTGATGGCGTCGACCGCACTGGAGACCCAATCGTTGGGCGGATCCCAGACCGGCGGCCGGCCCCTGGGCACGGCCACGGTCTTGGCGGTCAGGGGATCGCCGTTGTGCAGGTGGGTGTGGAAGTCGAAGCTCGCCTCCATGGCATGGATGATGCCGATGAAATACCAGGGCGCGCACGCCTCCTCGGCGACCCGGTTGTAGCGTTGCCGATTGTCGCCGTCGCTGAGCTTGCCGACGCACCAGTTGACCTCGGCCTGATGCTCGTCACGGATGCGGCAGCTGGCGAACAGTTCAAGATAGCCATCGCGAATGGTCTCGAACGCCGGCCGCGGCGCGGTGGCGGCGCCGAGGCCCGAGGCCGGGTCGCGGTCGGGTGGGCTGCGCTCGGCCCGGTTGAGCTCCTGCAGCAGCGCCGAGGTCCGCCGCAGCAGGGCCTCGACCTCCTGGGCCGGAGCCTGGCTGGTCTTGGCCGAGGCCGCGATGTTGTCCATGAAATCGACGATCGCCGGCATCAGGCGCTCGAACTCGGTGCCGCCGACGACGCCGGCTGAGAGCCGTGGCGCCGACAGGCCGAGCCGATCGGCCTCGGCGGCGATGGCGCCAAGCTCACGATAGACCCCCGCCGGCGCGCCCTGGCCGGTGGCTTGGGCTGAAGCGCCGGTGGCGGTGATCGCGGCGGCGCTCGGGGTTGCCAACAGCGCGGCGCCGGCGGCCAGAAACCGCCGCCGATCCACACCTGGCCGCTCCACACCTGGCCGATCGCGCCGTGTCATGTTTTCCCCCCTCGACCGCCCGCACCGGACGCTGGCTCAGCCAACGGACTGACCGCGCGCCGGGCTTCTCCCGCGGCATCTCCCGCACCCGGCGCGCCTTGCGCCGCCGTCCAACGGAAGGCCTGGCACGAAGTCTAGTGGAAGGCCGCCGCTGGCGCCACGCCCTCCTTGTCGCTACACGCCGACACGCGCCCCATCCCTTTGTGTCGGAACGGCCACAACGGCGCCGCGATCCGGCATGGCCCGCGACTTGGCAAGGGATCGGTGAGGATCGTTCGGCTAGAGTGGTGGGTGATGCAACACTCAATCTCCTCTCGATCGGCGCGCGTTGGCCGCGTTGAGCTGCTCGCCGCCCTTATTGTGTGCGGCCTCGGCCTCGCGCCGGCACCGGCCGCCGCCCAGGACAGCTCCGACTTCTTCGGCCTGACCGGCAACCACTGGCAAACCGGCGGCTTCGTGTTCGTGACGCCCAAGTACGAGGGGGGCAAGTCCTACGATGTTCTGGGCTTTCCGTTCATCGCACCGGCCGGCTTTGGCCAGGATGGCGGCAGCATCGACATCAGGGGCGCCGACAACGTGCGTTGGCGCCTGATTGACATCAACGGCTTCGAGGCCGGCCCGCTGGCGGGCTACCGTTTCGGCCGCGATCAGGGCGATGCCGAGCGCCTCAGGGGGCTTGGCGACATCGACGGCGGATTGGTCATCGGCGGCTATGCCGGCTATCGCGTCGGGCCCTGGTTCGCCTCGGTCTCCTATCACCAGCAGGTGACCGGGGATGAGGACACCGGCGGGCTGGTGCGCTTTGCCGTCGACAACACATTGCGGCTCAACCCCAGCACCAAGCTCGTCACCAGCATCGGCACCTCTTATGCCTCGAGCGACTACATGCAGAGCTTTTTCGGTGTCAGCGCCGCCCAGGCGGCAACATCGGTGGCGGGGCTGCCGCGGTTCAACGCCTCGGCCGGCTTCAAGGACGTGAGCATCGGCACCACCGCCAGCATCGATCTCGATCGGCGCTGGACGCTCTATCTGACGGGAAGCTATACGCGCCTCATCGGTGACGCCGCCGACAGTCCCGTGATCGAGACCGAAAACGCCTTCTTCGGCGGCGTCGGGTTGTCCTACAAATTCGACCTGCCGCGCTAGGCGGCGGGCCTCACCCCGCCGGCACCGCCGTGCCGCCGCGGTTCCAGCCGCGCGCGCCTTCGCCGTAGATTTCAAAGCCCGTGTCGGTGACCACCACCGTATCTTCGAGCTTGATGAAGCCGCGCCGCGGATGCTGCAAGGTGGTCTCGACCGAGATCACCATGCCGGTTTCGAGCGGGTGGTCGGCATCGTAGGGGTCATAGGCCATGCTGCCGCGCGGCGCCAGCCGCGGAGCCTCGTGGCTGACGAGCCCCATGCCATGCGCCAGGAAGTGGAGATGGTTGTGGTTCTTGGATTGGCGCACCAGCGCGGTTGCCGCCTCGTAGATCACCGCGCCGAGCGCCCCCGGCTTGACCGGCGCCATGGCGGCGCGCTGGATGGTCTCGATCTCGCCCAGCAGGTCCTCGAGCTCGGCGTCGGGCTCGCCCTGGATCGCCATCCGGCACAGGTCGCCGATATAGCCTTGATAGTTGCCGCCGGAATCGAGCGAGATGATGTCGCCCTCCTCCCAGCGCGCTTCCGACGGGGCGCGATTGAGGCTGCTGCCGGCCGTGATCAGGCAGTACTCGAAGGTCATGCCGCGCAGCACCTCCTCGCGGCGCAGCGCATCGAACAGCTCGCGTTTGCTGCTGCCGGGGCCGTGCCCGGTGATCACCGCCAGCATCGAATCGATCACCAGCTCGGAGGCGCGCCGCAGCCGTTCAAGTTCATCGGGACGCTTCTTGGCGCGCAGCCGCTCGAGCACGAACACGCCGTCCTCGATTTCGCTGTCGGGCAGACCCTGGCGCAGGTGGGCGGCGGCATCGGCGGGCAGGAACGGCAGCTCGACGCCGATCCGCTTTGATGCGATTTGCGCCCGGCGCAGATAGGCCACGGCCTTGTCCATGGCATCGGTCGAACCCGAGCTCGAGGTCGAGACCTCCGGGGTCCAGAACGGCGCCACCTCTTTTTGGTGGCTCTCGAGCCGATGGCCGATGTAGGCGGCCTTGTCGGGGGCACCCTTGGGATAGACCAGGATCGGCAGGTAGCGCGACAGGCCGGTGGCATCCATGTAGTCGAAGAAGATCGAGCGGTGGCCGCCCAGCAGGTACTGCACGTTGTGCTTGGAGGTGACGAGCAGCACGTCAATTTTGGCCGCCTCCATCAGCCGATCGAGGCGCGCACTGTCGAAGGGGATGGCGGAGGGGCGGGTCGGGTCGGCGAGGTCGAGCATGGGTCGGGCTCCGTTGGCAGCTTCCTCGGCCGAAATCATAGCCGCCTCGCGGCCACTCCGAAAGGCACCGGATGCGGCCATCCTCGGCGGCGGGGGGTGCGGGGCGCCGGTGGCAAACGTTTCGCCGCGGCTTGCCGGCGCAATTCAGAAGCGCGTATCTTGGGCCCCCGTCGCATCCGGGGCTGACAGGAGGGCCAAACGCACATGATCTACGAGTTTCGCACCTACACCCTAAGGCCGCGCACGCTGCCCGAATTCCTGAAGCGGTTCGGCGATCAGCTGGGGCCGCGGCTCGCGCTCTCCAAGCTCGCCGCCTTCTGGTATACCGAGATCGGGCCGCTCAACCAGGTGATCCATGTTTGGCCCTACGCCGACACCCTCGAGCGCTCGCGGATTCGCGCCGAGGCGATCGACCGGGGGATCTGGCCGCCGAAGACCCAAGATCTGATCGTCGACATGCGCTCGGAGATCTTCGAGCCGCTGCCGTTTTCGCCGCCGCTCGAGCCATCCAACCTCGGGCCCTACTTTGAAATGCGCAGCTATACCCTGAAGCCGGCGAGCGTGTCGCAGATGGCCGAGCGCTGGGCTGAGTTCCTGCCCGGCCGCCTCAAGCTGTCGCCGCTGGTCGGCGTCTATAGCTGCGACATCGGCGGGCTCAATCAGTGGGTCCACATCTGGGCCTATCGCAGCCTGGACGAGCGTCTCGCGGTGCGCAAGAAGGCCGCCGCCGAAGGCATCTGGCCGCCGCCCGGCGACAGTCCGGTGGTCAAGCAGGAAACCAAGATCCTGCTTGCCGCGCCGTTCTCCCCGATCCAGTAGCAAACCCAAGAGCAGCCACTAAAGGACACTAAAGGACCTGGGGATGCGGTGCGAAGTCATTGCCATCGGCACCGAGCTGTTGCTCGGCATTATCGTTGACAGCAACTCGGCGTGGATCGGCGAACAGCTGGCGCTGAGCGGCATCGATTCCTATTTCCAGGTCAAGGTCGGCGACAACTTCGGACGCATCGAGGGCTCGATCCGCCAGGCGCTGGAGCGCAGCGATGCCGTCATTTGTTGCGGTGGCCTCGGACCAACGCAGGACGACATCACCCGAGACGTCATCGCCCAGGTCATGGGCGTCGGCATGCGGCGCGATCAGGCGATCGCCGACCGCATCCGGCGCATCTTCGAGGCGCGCGGCCGCGTCATGTCGCAGAACAACTTGCGCCAGGCGGACGTCCCGATCGGCGCCGAGCCGATGGCTGAAATGCCCGGCACCGCGCCCGGGCTGATCTGCCCAATCGGCGACAAGGTCATCTACGCGGTCCCTGGCGTGCCCAGCGAAATGCGCGAGATGATGCTGGGGTGCGTGCTTCCCGACCTGCGCCGGCGGTCCGGGCAGTCGGCGGTAATCAAAAGCCGGGTGCTGCGCACCTGGGGCATGAGCGAATCCGGGCTGGCGGAGGTGCTGGCCGAGCGCATGCACGAACTTGACCGGCTCGGCAACCCGACCATTGCCTACCAGGCCAGCGGCATCGACGGCATCAAGGTGCGCGTGGTCGCCAAATGCAAGGACGAGGCAACCGCGGCAGAGCTGCTCGATGCCGAGGAAGCGCTGATCCGCAAGCTGCTCGGCGACGTGATCTTCGGCGTCGACGAGCAATCGATGGAGCTGGCGGTGCTCAACGCGCTGCGCCGGCAGGATCTGACGCTCGCCGTCGCCGAACAGGTGACCGGCGGGCTGCTGGCGACGCGGCTCAACGCCAGCGATGCCGGCACCAACACCTTTCGCGGCGCGCGCGTGAGGCCGCATGCGCCCGGCGAGGCCGGGTCGTTGGCCGAGCGGGCGGCCGCCGCTGCGGTCGAGGCGCGCGCCGAGTTTGGCGCCACGGTCGGTGCCGCCGCCGTCGCCGGTCCGGTCGGTGAGGGCGGCGGTCCCGGCACCGCACCGGTGGCGTTGGCGGCTGTGATCGGCGCACGCACGCAGCACGAACACATCGTGCTTCCCGCCGACCGCGGCCGGTTGCGCGATTTCGCGGTCATCAGCCTGCTCAACATGCTGCGCAAGGCGCTGGCGGCGTGAGGCCGCCCGCGACCTTGAGCGCGGCGCGGACCTTCTTTTGGTCGCCGGCACGGCGGACAAAGAAGGCGCCTGCCATCGCACGAGGACGGCCTTGCAATTTGACTACGTGATCATCGGCGCAGGTTCGGCCGGCAGCGTGCTCGCCAATCGCCTGACCGAGGACGGCACCCAAACCGTGCTGGTGCTCGAGGCCGGGCCCAGCGACTGGCACCCCTACATCCATTTGCCCGCCGGCTTCATCAAGACCTTCCACGACCGGCGCGTAAACTGGCTCTACAGCATGGAGCCCAGCGAATGGACCGCCGGCCGGCGCATCCTGGCGCCACGCGGCAAGACGCTCGGCGGCTCGAGCTCCATCAACGGCAACGTCTTCAATCGCGGCCAACCGATGGACTTCGACAACTGGGCCCAGCTTGGCAACCGCGGCTGGGGCTTCGCCGATGTGCTGCCGTATTTCAAGCGGCTGGAGAAGCGGCTTGGGCCGGGCGATGACACCTACCGCGGCCGCGACGGGGCGCTGACCATCACCGATATGGATTGGCATCACCCGCTGTGCGAGGCCTTCATCGAGGGCGCGGTCGGTCTCGGCATCCCGCGCAATCCCGACTACAACGGAGCCATCCAGGAAGGCGTGTCCTACGTGCAGCGCACCATCCACCGTGGTCGCCGGGTCAGCGCCGCCACCGCCTTCCTGCATCCGGCGCGCCGACGCCCTAATCTCACCGTGCTGACGCACGCGCACGTCACCGCCATCGTGCTCGACGGCAAGCGTGCGACCGGGGTGTGCTTCAGTCACGGCGGCCGCGGCGGCGTTGAGCGCACGGTCTCGGCAAACCGCGAGGTGATCCTGGCCGGCGGCGCCTACAATTCGCCGATGCTGCTGCAGCTGTCCGGCATCGGCCCGCCAGCACTCCTGAGCTCGCTCGGGATCCCGGTTCGCCACCCGTTGCCCGGCGTCGGCGAAAACCTGAAAGACCACTACGCGCCGCGCTTCGTGGCCCGGGTCAAAAACATCGACACCATCAACGAGCGCTCGCGCGGTCTCAAGCTGGTGCGCGAGGCGCTGCGCTGGGCGATCTACGGCGACGGCATCCTGGCGCTGAACCCGACCCTGGTCTACTGCTTCTGGCGCTCCGAACCCGAGGTGGCCAATTCGGATCTGCAGCTGACCTTTACGCCGGCGAGCTACCGGGAGGGCGTGCAGGGTGAGCTCGAAAGACAGCCGGGCATGACGGTGGCCTCCTGGCAGCAGCGACCCGAGAGCCGCGGCACCGTTCAGATCCGCTCCGCCGACCCGTTCGATCCGCCGATCATTCAGCCCAACTATCTGAGCGTCGAGGCCGACCGGCGCGTGCTGCTGGCGGGCATGAAGCTGGCCCGCCGCCTGCTGGCGACCAAGCCGCTCGCGCCCTACTACGATCGGGAGGACTTCCCGGGCCCGCAGGTCAAAACCGACGCGGAGCTGCTGGCGGCGGCCAAGCAGCGCGGCACCACCACCTTCCATCCCGCCGGCACCTGCCGCATGGGTCCGGCGCGCGACCCGACCGCGGTCGTCGACCACGAGTTGCGGCTGCACGGCATCGAGCGCCTGCGCGTGGTCGACGCCTCGATCATGCCGAGCATGCTGTCGGCCAACCTCAACGCCGCCACCCTGATGCTGGCCGACAAGGCCTCCGACCTGATCCGAGGCCGTGCCGCGTTGGAGCCGATCCTGACCTGAGAGGACAAGAGTTGGCGGCAGGCGACCCAAGAACGGCGGGAACCCCGTCCGTGTCACCTGCATCCAAGGGAGTGCACGTTGCTCGGGAAGCTGAGACGCGGCGCGCCGAGGCGCGTTGCCCTCGTGCTCCCCGAGACGCCTGGGAGAAGCGTCCGGCTCCGGCGGCCGG
>Ga0126384_10001216_pt1 | contig 15228 bp, 10 predicted proteins | sample PanSoiMetPlot_36_FD_92543 | JGI IMG/M metagenome (GOLD analysis project Ga0126384, IMG submission 92543) | Tropical forest soil microbial communities from Panama - MetaG Plot_36 | ecosystem: Environmental > Terrestrial > Soil > Tropical forest > Bulk soil | place: Panama | collected 2016-02-17 | reverse complement strand
TGAATGCTTATCCTGGATCTCCTTTTCCAGAACGACAATCTGCTTCTCAACCTCCTTAACTTCCGGCCATTCTTCGGTGTTATCGACCAACAGTTGAGCCCGCTTCTGCTTCAATAGCGCGAGTTGGGCTTCCAAATCTTTGGTGCTGTTGGCTGCAAGAACCTCCGCCCGGCCCGTCTCTTTCCCAACGCGGTAAGCTGCCTCAGCCATTTTCCGGTCGTTTTCGGCCTCGAGTAATTGCTTATTCAGGCCTGAGAGGCGATCAACCACCGTATTCTGCGTGGCGTCGAGCGAGAGAATCTCGTGACTCTTCGCGTAATTGATCAGCTTTTCTTCGTCTGCCCGAATCTCCGTTTGCAACTCGGCGATCCGGTGTTGCAGGAAATCTCCGGTAGTGCTGGTCGATTTGGTTTTCTGCTCCAGATTAGAGAGTACAAACGTGTCGGCGATCGCGTTGGCGACTTTGGCCGCGACAATAGGACTCGCGTGCGTAAACTTAATACTAATTAAACGCGTTTCGGTATATTGCAAACGCTCCTCTTTAACGGGCTCGACTCTGAGGCCACCCTGAATCGCCGAGACGAAGGGATCAAGCCGCATCGCTTCGGACAAATCATCCGGGTTTGTTGCGGAGGCGAAATTCTTACCAACCAAAAGTTTTCCCGCGTCGTTCTTTGGCAGCGACCCGTCCGCCGGGAGCCTGCCGCCGACGCCAAAGGTGCGCAACAGCCGGTTCCAGGTCGAGTCCTGGGCCTGGGCGCGGAGGAAATCCTGATTGTGTTCAAGGTCGAGAGTCTTCACCACGCGGCGAAGAAGACCTGGCTTGGTGAGAATTTGCAGTTGCGTGTTGAAGTATGATGGATCCGATCCGTAGTCCAGGATGATCGGATTGCCTTTCCCCGAGGCAACTCCCGCCGTAGGGTTTTCCGTGTCCACCTGCACGGACGTTTCGGCCAGGTAAATGTCGGGCTTACGTGCCAGCATGACTGCCGTGGTAGCCGTGACCAGTAGGACGATAGAAATAATTAGCCATCGTCGTTTGCTGATCGCATTCCACACATCGCGTAAGCGCACGCCCTCCTCGACGCGGTTGGCTGGGCCGTACCCATATCGCGAGCTGTCGTAACCCGCGGACGAAGCGGGCAGACCTCCTGGAGAAACCACCTGCAAGGCTTTCGTGATTTCAGAAGGATCTTTGTGCGTATCGTTCGTTTGCATCTTGATCTCCTTGCCTCAAATCTTTCTGTGTTGGGCGCTTAAGGAATTACGCGCACCGGAAGCTGGCCAACACTGGGCACCACGGCACCCAACAGACTACGTAGCACGCTCTTCGTTCCTGATGTCGGCACGTCTACTACATCGTTGGGCATCAGCACGACGTCTTCAGCTTTGTTCTTTTCAATCGCCGCGAGGTCCACGACGATCTCCTGCTTGGCGGTGCTGCCGGGAAGTTGGCGGATAATCCGTATCTTGTCGCGCTTGCTGGCGGGGCCTGTGCCGCCCGCCATCGCAATTACGTGGCTGACTGTCAAAGGCTCTTTCATCGGAACAGCTCTGGGTTGTCGCACATTGCCGATCACATAAACCTGATCCGCCGGAGGTAACGACACGATATCGCCAGGTTGGACGAACGGATTCGCTTCCGGCATTCCGCGCAGGACTTCAGCAAGTTTGTAATTAACGAAGGCGTTGTTTTCGGTATCGCCCGAGCCCGAGTCGCAGAGCGATGGACCACCGGCACGAACGATCTGCACGTTCTGTCCCGCGGCATCTGAGGGACCACCCGCGAAGGTCAGCAATTCCAGCAAGCTGACTCGCCTTTGCAGCTTGAATTGTGCTGCGTTCTTAACCGCCCCGATCACTGACACCGGTTGTGATTGGAATTCCTTAACAAACACATCTACGTGCGGATTGTTCTTATATTTCCGGTAGAGCTTGGCAATATTTTCGCCTAGTTCTCCTTCAGTCAGACAAGCGGCTCGAATATCCTCATCCAGCATTGGCATGCGAATCATTCCACCTTGATCGACGCGCACCGTATCACGTGACAGCTCAGCTGCTCTGGCCACGCGGACATCAAGCACATCGCCGGGACCAATTCGATAGCGCGTATCGGTAGTGGTGGCCGCGGGCTTCGTTGGCGTGGGACCATCGCCTTGTGGGGTTCCGACGGTGCTACCGGCAGTCGCGGCGGCCGCAACTTTCGTTTGTTGCGCCGACACGATGACCGCGGCGAGCACCAGCACGCCACAAGCGCCGCCAACGCTCAAGAGAAGGCGCCAGGCGCGAATGTCGCGCGAGTTAACGATTGCATTCGATGTGTGTCGATTAAACTTCTTCACGTCTTTTTTCATCCCTTCTGCTGTCAATCTGCGGGATTTTGTATTGGGTGGTTATAAGCGGTCTTCTGTCTCAGCATGTATTGCTGCGGTTATGACGGCAGCTCATGCGAACCCGAAGGAAACCTCTCTCGCGAGGCAGCATTCATTTCACCACTGCAGGTGGCGGCACTTAATCACGCACAGTCAACATGTGCATGACTCCCTGCAGAGTTTGCGTGTCGGTATTGCATCGAAGTCTTTCCGTCAACGAAGCTATAAACATTCAATCACCTGCTTCTTTTCGGTTTTGAATTGCTCGCTTTTTCCGAGAAATTCGAGCCATCTTTTTTCGACCGAATTTGAAAATTTTCGCGAGATCCATTTCTGAAAATTTAATACCAATAAAACTGATCGGCACCGCGCACCGAACAATAGAGACAGTTCGGCTTATGCCGGTTTACCTTCCAGATCTGGAGTAAGGATTTGGGGGGCAGCGAAACCTTTATTAATAAAAGGAGCTGATAGGGCTGTTACTTAAACAAACAACTAAACCTTCCTCGAGGCCAGAAGGACAGCCCCACGAGGGCGATACCTTCCCACTACTCGGTACGTGCCACAAAAACAGTTATTAGAAGCCCAAAACGCAGGCCAGATCCCGAATGTGCCCGAGAGCCTAGCACGAGACGCTCTTTCACTCAAGGCCTTCATTGCAGGTGCCCAGGAGGCAACCTTGTGTTCAACAATGTATGGCAGCGAGTATCACTGGATCGGCAGATCCGGCGTTATTGCGAAGGTTTTGGCACTTGAATATCACTGACAATCCCAAACCGGCCGTTCCTTTGGCGTTTCCAAACCCTTACGTAAACGCCCTTTGTCCGGGTGGCATTGTTCAGGTTCGCTTCAAAATCGCCGTAGGTGTATCCGAGGTCGCCTGACATCGAAATCCCCACAAAACTGGGCTTTTCCGAATGCTGAGTCCTTGTTCCGGGTGCCAGCAAAGCTGCCCCCTCATGTTTACCCAGCACCGGAAAAGAGCCGTCTCTCAGAAAGCGAACGTCGTTTGCGAGATAGGCGGCTGCCGCCGAGGGAGCGCGTTCCGAAACAGCAGCGAAATCAATCTCGGCTTTAATGATCGCCGCTCTGCCGTCCTCGGCGCTCGACGTAATACTGGAGATGGCAGGTGCAAACGCCAGCTTTGCCGGACTTTGTGAGGGCTGCTGATACGAAATACCCCGATCGAGTACAGCTCTCCAGGACCCGTCGCTTTGCCTCTTCCAAATAGTGAAATATTCACCAAACGCTACCGGGCGGTCGTTTGGTCCGCCAGATCGGAATTCGTACGGCCCGGTTGTGTATCCGAGATCGCCGGCCGCAGAAACGTCGGCATAAGTCGGATGCCAACTGAGAAGTCCCTTACGCGGCTCGCGCTGGCGCCAAAACTCTCTGCCGTTGACTGGTCCCGGCTGAAATACCACACCGTCGTCGGAGAGAAACTCGAGAAACGCGTCACGCGTGCCTTTCGTGGCAGCAGCTTGCGCAAAAGCGTTTTCAGCACTGACAAGTGCGCGGAGATTAGTCATGCGCGTCGCCGTCCGCTGCGCGAGCACGGCGCAAGTGACGACAAAAACAACCCAAACCACCGCTACAGCTGAACGCGTTAGCATCGTCATTTCGGAAAGATTGTATAGGTGTTTGAGTTCGAGAGGAATATCTTTGGGATTAATGGGCTAACGAACGTGCGAACCCCTTTTCGCCTTAGGTGCCAGCTTCGCCGGCTTCTCGGCTTCGGCAATCAGCGGCTCTGTGCGTCCCGCCGTCAACGCGCGTCCTGTCTTCAAGTCTGAGACGCTCACCACGTACTGATCTTTCATCGTGACACGCTTTAGCATTTCCTGAAGTGTCTGGTCGTCGATTGCCGAAGTGTCGACTCCTGCACCTTGTAGTTCGGACCGCAGGTTTTCGATTGTGTTGGTGCTGCGATTATAAACGTCTGGATAAACGTGCAGCACCCCGCTTTCAATCACCTGGGTGTCGTAGTTAATGTCTACCGGCAATGGCGTATCGAGCTTTACAGCCATCCGCTCTTTACTGTTCTTCAGACTCTCAATCTGTGCCCTGGAGACTGGCAATGACCGAGCGTCGATTATTTTTTCCGCAAGGTCAAAAAGATCTTCAGTAAGCAAACGCACGCAACCGTGCGAAACCAGATGACCCAGATCGGATGGCTTTTTGGCCTCATGAATCAGGATCCCTTCACCCAGCGGAATCTTTATCTTGCCGAGTGGATTGCGCGGATCGTCCGGCTCGATTCGCTCACCGGGCGAAACATCTTCATCTTCAACCCACGAACTATCCGGAGGCACCCACTCCGGATTAAAAACAATCTGCGCGGCCTTGCGTTGGCCGGTCGGTAAGGGAAACTGCTTGCGGCCGATGCCGATCTGATAGGTCTTCACTTCTTTTCCGTCTTGCCACAGAGTCAATTCAAAAGCCGGCGCATTTACGGTGATGAGAATATTTGCCTGCCCGGGCTGAAATGCCGCGCGCTCGATGTGACCACCGGTCAACTTGTCTTCGCGCGCCGACTCGTCAGTGTTCGCAGAAGGATTCTGGCTGACTGCCGCGCTGGCCTCAGTCGTTAGCGAGATCGGTGTAGTCTGCTTCTTTTGACCGTTCTTATACTGAGCGACCGCCCAAACTTCTCCGGCGAAGTCCGCTCCAATTTTGACTTGCTTCGAAAATGTTCCTTCCTTTGCGTCGGAGGGAGAGTGCAGGAACGCAAGTTGGATGTGCCGGCCTTCTACCTCGACCGGCCGATACAGGATCTTTACTGACTCGGCTGCGGGCGCGGTAACTGTGAAGGTCACGGTCTCACCCGTCGCAATTTTCCACGGGTCATGACCCTGCTGGATGGGTGAAGCGTCGATCGTCGGTTCAGCGGTCGATTGTTGTCCCGTCTGTTGCCCGGTTGGCGTTGGCGCTTGCGTACATGCCGCTAACCAGAGCAGTGCGACGGTTAAACCGACCGACAAAAGCATTCCTGACCCGTTCTTGTGTACTCCTAGACTACACACGTTAAACCAGAATGTTCGCTAATTCCTTAGATTTCCGATCGTCCTGATGAAAGGGCAAATGGAATGCCAGGGTGGCGGCTGCTTATTTCTCGTTGAGGTAAAAGGCGGAGTACTGGACGTAATTTTCCCAATAACGATTTAGTCCCTCAACTTCTTCATCGCTCAAAGGACGTTTGACGCGTGCCGGCCTTCCCATCACCAGCGAGCGCGGGGGAATGATTGTGCCGGGCGAGATTAGAGATCCGGCAGCGACCAGTGATTGTGTACCAACACGGACATCATCCAGCACAATCGATCCAATACCGATCAGAGCGCATCGTTCGATATAACAGCCATGCAAAGTCACGCTATGTCCGATGGTGACTTCTTCCTCAAGGATGGTTGGCTTTTCGCCTGTGCGGGTGTGGAGAACACAGTTGTCCTGCACGTTGGTTCGATCGCCGATGCGAATGTAGAACATGTCGCCGCGCACCACTGAACCGAACCAAACAGAAGCATGTTCGCCGACGTGTACGTCGCCGATGATTTGCGCGCTGTCGGCAATGAACGCGGTGGCATGGATTTGTGGATGAAGGCCGCGAAAGGGGCGGATCATAATCAGTTCTCGGCAACCTGATACTGCTCGAGTTTTCCGTCCGGCATTTCATACGTCCAGGCACGGAGTGTTCGGTTGTTCGCAAACCTCAAGCGATACACGCGCAGGGTCATGCCTCCGCGCAACCCCTGACTAACTTGAGTGAAATCCTGTGGTACTCCTAACGGTGCGAGACCGGCAGCGAAATCCTGCAATGCCTGGGCGCTGAAATAAGCATTCGCATTGTCGGTAAACAGCGAGCGATCAACTGTGCCTTTCTGAAGGTCCGCGAAGATTTTCTTTGCCTGCTCGAGTTTTGCCGGCGTTGCCGGATCAGCGGTGGCGAACAGAAGCGGCGCAATCCCGTTGGCGATCGCATCCGACGCACCTGCGGCATCCTGATTCGTCAGCACCACAATCGCCGCCCGGTCATCGGGAAAGACAGTGTTTTGGGCCGTGAATCCCGAGACTTCTCCGCCGTGCGATAGTGTCCGATGTCCCTGGCTTGACCCGACGCTAACACCCAGGCCGTAGCGCGTGCTCAATCCATTATTCAGGAGGGTATCGGTTCCCAGAGCCCGATATGACGCAGGCTTTAACACCTTTTGATCGATTATTGAGACGTCCCACTTTGCCAGGTCCTGTGCCTGCATGGCCAACTCGCCGGCGGCAAACAACCAACCCTTGCCTTCCTTCGGCGCCAGACGGGGCGGCCCAAGCGCATAACGCAAATAACCGGTCGGATCAGCTTCCGTCAGCCGCTGCTGGTCGACATCGGTCACGCTGGTCATGCCAAGCGGGGTGAAAACCTTCTCACGCAAAAACTGAAGCAGGGGCATGTTCGCAACTTTCTCGACGATTACACCGGCGATTACATAATTCGTGTTGCTGTATTGCCATTTCGTACCCGGATCAAAATCGAGCGGCTTGCGTGCCCACACGTCCATGATCTTTTCCGCGGTCACCGGTTGCAGCATCATCGGCATTACGTAATCCTGCGGCCAATAGTCCTGATAACCAGAGGTGTGCGAAAGGAGTTGGCGGATAGTGACTTCGTTGGCCCGCGTCAGACTTGGTATGTACTTACCGACCTTATCATCGAGTGAAAGCTTCCCTTGCTCCTGCAAAAGCAGCAGCGCCGTGGCGGTGAATTGTTTGCTGATTGACCCGATGCTGTAGCGCATCTCAGTCGTCGCCGGCGTTTTCGGATCCAGGCGCGCGTCGCCATATGCTTTCACGTAAGCGATCTGACCATCTTTAACGACGGCAATCGAAGCGCTCGGCACACCCGTCTTAGCCAAAGCATCAGTCGCGACTTTATCAATGCGGTCGCGCATCTCCTGTGGCAATTGAGCTTGAGCAAGAACCTGGCATGCAGTGGTGACGATGATGATCACGGCGCAGCAGAGCAAATTAATTCGGCGCATAGTTCTCCTTGAGTTAAAGCGATTCGGTAAGATCATTTGTTTGAGTCGAGTTTTTTCTGTGCGCCTTCAGTTTAACTTGGCGCCTTTAGAAAAAAGTCTCACGCAAAGGCGCAGTGAAAAAGGAGACGCAAAGTTGCAAAAAATTACAATCAACGGGCCGCGCTCGCAACTGTATTTCTAAGTGTGCCGAGTTTTTCCACCCTTACTTCAAACACGTCACCAGCTTTCAGCACCACTGACGGATCGCGAAAATACCCGACACCCTCAGGGGTCCCGGTCGCAATCACATCGCCGGGTTCCAGCGTTATCCCTTGCGATATGTAAGAAATCAGATTGGCGATACTGAAGATCATCTTCGCAGTGTTTGATGACTGCATGACCTGCCCGTTCAGAACGCCTTCGATTTTCAGATTCTGAACATCATCGATTTCGTCTCGCGTAGTAATGAACGGCCCGAGCGGCGCGAAACTATCGAGACCTTTGCCGCGCGTCCACTGGCCATCGCCTCGCTGCAGATCGCGCGCCGTGACATCATTGATCAGCGTATAACCAAAGACGTAGTCGAGAGCTTCACGTTCGCTGACCTGCTTGGCTCGTTTGCCAATCACCACCGCCAACTCCGCCTCATAATCGATTTTCTGACCGACACTCGGCAACACAATCGGAGCCTCATGAGCGCTAAGCGCGTTGGGAAGCTTATTAAAGATGAGCGGCGCTTTGGGTGGCTCCGCGCCGCCTTCGATCGCGTGATCGACATAGTTGCGGCCAATCGCGAGAATCTTACGTGCAGTTACGGCCGGCAGAAATTTGATCTGGTCTATGCGATAAGCCGCGACCATCCCGCGAGCAGTACGCGGGCCGGGATTGCTATTGAGCAGTGACAGACATCCGTCAATCCCCTCACGTCCGTGCTCAATCAGCGCCAGCATACTGTCCGTCGTAAGCAGCCACGCAGGAACTTCGCGTCCGGCGTCACGCGCCGCGCGTGCCAGTTCAGCGACGTCGCAAACAACATTATCAATCGCGATGCCAAGCCGTGGCTTGTCCGAATCGCTGGTTGTGAATTGAGCGAGTTTCAAGCGTTCTCCAAAAGTAATTGATCAAGAGATCAATGCGGGCCAATTTAGCTGATTAATGACAATCAGTCTAATGCTATGAAGAGGGTGTTGGGTGTAGGGGGTTGGGTGTAGCCGAGTTAATCTATGGATTGGGACTTAGGTCTGGCGCCGGGAGGGATTTTGATTTAGCGAAGTTTGTTGTAAGGATTTGGTCTATTGTCTGGAAATTATGTTCGCAAAGACATGACAACCGAAAGTGCAACACTTACACACCCAACACCCGACACACTCACCGGAAGTTTTCGACCAGCATGAGATCGACGCCAAAGTTCTGGCTTATAGCGTAGAGAATGGAGTGTTCATCGGGAGCAACGGTTAAACCTATCATCGCAAACCCGCGACTACCGATTTCCCATGTAGTGAGCGGCGTCGTACGGCGCGTCTCGAAGTCTAAGAATTTGAGTGTGAATCCATAACCTCGCTTCGCTTCAAGGAAGTAGATGCCGTGCGCCCCCACCGCCCAATTCGCCGGCTCCATCCATTTCCCCGGCTCGGGATTCTCCAGGACGAGCGCCTCGGCGCCACCGTCAGTGCTCACACTCCACAGCCACGGATCTTTTTCGTCCCGCAAGTAATAAACCTTATGCCCGTCCGGGGCGGGGAGGGGATCGAAACCGCCGCTGTGCGTTAATTGCACGGTAGCACCACCGGCGGTGGCCATTTTCCACACTTCCGCCCGACCCGTGCGGTTCGAGCTAAAGTAGAGCCAGCTTCCGTCCGGCGACCAACTCGGCGTCGTCTCTGCGGACGGATCAGTCGTCAGACGTCGCACGACACCCCCGTCGGCGCCGATGGTGTAGATGTCGGAGTTGCCGCCCACGAGCGAGCTGAACGCGATCAGCCGCGCGTCCGGCGACCACCTCGGTGTATCCAGGTACAGGCCGTCGGTCAACTGCGCCAGGTTCTTCCCGTTTGCGTCGCATACCCACAGATTTGATTTGCCCGAACGATTCGAGATGAAAGCGAGCCTCTGCCCGTCTGGCGAGAACTGAGGGTCAGACTCGGTTCGCGTCGAAGAGATCAAGTTCATGGGCGGGCCCATCTTCGGATGGCCGCTGGACTGGGCCGTGATCTCAACGCGGTAGATATCAAAGTCGTATGAAATTTGGGAGTAAGCCAACTGGTCGCCGTGACTGGAGATGGACAGATCCAAAACACCCTCGCCGGGTCCTACGACAGGCGCAGGTGTGCCGCCCGCGGCAGGGATGCGCCATAGCGTCGGGCGGCTGCCCCCTCCGCGCATAGACGAGAATACGATTTCCGAGCCGTCGGGCACCCAAGCCAGGCCCTCTGTTATGGTTTCGTCGGAGGTCAGGCGCACGGGATCGCCGCCCGCGAGAGGAGCAAGGTAGATGTCGCCGGGAGCGAAGTAGATATCACCTACCAGATTGTGCGACCGCACGAACGCCAGTGTCCGGCCATCCGGTGAGAAAGCGACGGTCGTATCGCCGTCGGTTTTCGCGGGCGGCGTCATGAACTTCCGCCGCTCGCCGGTCTCAATCGAAAGCAGAAAGATACACCAGGGCTCTTCCTCGGCGGTTTTGTCCACGATGGCGAGCGTGCGCCCGTCTGGCGACCAGGCAACAGCTTGGTTCATCACGCCTCGGTGTTCCCACCCGTAAGCGTCCGTCAGTTTGCGCTCCACACCCCCCAGGGCTGGAATAACGTAATAGCCTCTGGCCTCACCGGTGCCGCGCAGGAAAGCGATGTAGCGCCCGTCGGGCGACCAGGCGGGACTCATATCGCGGGCCGGGTTGGTAGTTAGACGAAGCGGTTCGCCGGCCCCAATGAGTTTTACATACACGTCGAAGTTTAGCTTTTCACTTGTCCAGATGAAGGCGACCTGCTTGCCGTCCGGCGAGAAGGCGGGGCTACGCTCAGCGCTCGGCAGCGTCGTCAAGGGAGTGATTCTGAGAGGCGCATTTGTCCCGGCGGTTTTCGCGCGCCCGAAAAATTTGTAAAAGCCAAATGCCGCAGCGCCGAGCGCGGCGATGAGGATGATGCCGGCCAGCGCAAAGCCCGTCTTGTGCCGCCTGATCTCGCTCACGGCGAATTCCAGGCTCGAAGTCGGTGCTGCCGCGCTGACTTGTCCGGCGCGCGATACACCTTGCTCTCTTGTCGCTGAAACCGGAGTCTGAACTCGTGTCGTCGCTTCGCTATCGGCTTCCGGCATCGGCGAGCGCCCTAGTTCGGCCTCGACGTCGAGCCGACGCCGCAGCCGCCGCAGATCGACCGCCATGTCTTTGACTGTCTGGTAGCGTTCGTTTGTATTTTTCGCCAACGCCTTCGTTACGATCTGCTCCAGTTCTGCGGGAATCCCGGGAGCTTGCTGTGACAGCGGAGATGGTTCGCGTTCAAGTACCGCGACTATGATGTCACCGTGAGTAGCGCGGCTGAACGGCCGAACGCCAGTCAGCATCTCGTATAGCACGACGCCCAAACTCCAGATGTCTGTACGCCCATCAACAGGAAGACCGCGTGCCTGTTCCGGCGACATATATTCTGCGGTGCCCATCAACATGCCCGGATGCGTTTTGATAAAAGGCCGCGTCGGAGTTTCAGCATTAACCGATTGCAGTCCGGAAAGATTCTCAGTCAGCTTGGCGAGACCAAAGTCCAGCACCTTCACATAGCCATCGGTGCGCAGCATGACGTTCTCAGGTTTGATGTCACGATGAATGATCCCGGCGGCGTGTGCGGCAACGAGCGCCTCCGCGACCTGCGCCGCCACATCGATTGCGTCGGTTACGGCCAAAGGTTCACAGGTGAGGCGAGCACGCAACGTTTCCCCTTCGACGTATTCAGTGGCGATGAACTCAGTCGTGTTCAGTTGGCCCACTTCGTGGACGGTGAGAATGTTTGGATGATTGAGAGCCGATGCTGCGCGCGCTTCTTGCCGGAAACGCTGCACCTGTGTTTTATCGTTGGTGAAGTAATCGGGCAGCAGCTTCAGAGCAACGCGGCGCCCCAAAGCCGTGTCTTCAGCAAGATAAACCCTTCCCATTCCACCCATGCCCAACAATGAAAGCACTTTGTAGCGACCGATCGTTTGTCCAATGAGCGCGTCAGTTTCCTGCACGGCGAATAACTCGGCGGCAACAGCAAATGCCGGTGACGTTATGAAGTCTGAAGCGCCTTCATTCGAACGAATCAATGATTCGACCTCCAGACGAAGTCCCGAGTCACCGGCGCATTCCCTTTCAAGAAACGCAGTGCGCTCTTCGGCCGGCAGCTCCAGGGCTGCGTGATACAGCTCGCCAATTTGCCGGTAGCGTTCAGGTGTCATAACAACAAAGTAATGAGTGATGAGTCATGAGTGATGAGTGGCAGTAATCAACGTGACTCATTACCTCTTGCCTTATTAACTCATCACTCATTACTCATTACTTTTTAAGAGAGTTCCCGATGCAGCCACGCACGTGCGAGGCTCCAATCACGCCGTACAGTCCCGGCCGAGACTTTCAGAACTTCTGCAGCTTCCTCATTGGTTAATCCGCCGAAGAAACGCAGCTCCACCACGCTGCTCTGGCGGGGATCAAGTAGGGCAAGCGAAGTAAGCGCTTCATCCAGCGCTACCAGGTCCGGGCTTTTGCTGTCAGACAAAGTCGCGGCGTCATCGAGCTCCAGAGCTCGGATTCCGCCGCCGCGCTTTTGATAGCCGCGAACGCGCGCAAAATCAACGAGGATGCGACGCATCAATTGCGCCGAGACGGCAAAAAAATGTGCGCGGTTCTGCCAGCGCACGGTCTTCCAGTCAATCAGCCGGATGTAGGCCTCGTTAACGAGTGCAGTCGTTTGCAGCGTGTGGCCTGGCCGCTCGCCGCTCATGTAATGGTGCGCTAGCCGGTGCAACTCCTCGTAGACGAGCGGTGTCAGTTCTGCAAGGGCCGCCTCGTCGCCGTCGCTCCAGGCGACTAAGAGTCGGGTGATTTCCTGCGGCGAGTGGGTGCGCATAGAAAAACCTGGTCGGAGGGGGATGTCTCAGAAATTATCACAACTATGCCTAAGGCCACTAGATCTTTAACCCGGTCAACGCGGGTCAAATTTTTTCCAAAGCCGTTGGCGATTTCGCCCGCCGTTCCCGCCTTAAGGGTAGAGACCACTCGAAGCACATTAGGAGAAAAACCGATGAAGAGCGGGAAGAGAATTACATGCGGAACGGCGGCATTCGACATGCCTAGTACGAGATTAGTTGGTATGGTAGTCGTAATGATCCTCACATTTGGCATCGGAACAACATCCGGTCGGGCCCAGGGCCCACCATCCGACGTTCATGAGACTTTCACTGTGGATGGAATCTGTGACTTTCCGGTGCTCTTTGAAATACAAGGCAAACAAGGAATAATCGGTTTGCCAGGCGACCGGCTGCTGGTTACGGCCCCCGCTGAAACCGTGACCTTGACTAATCTCGCAGATCCGACTCGCAGCGAGACGATCAGTATCACTGGCGCTTTTCATCTCACGTTTGCGGAGAATGGCGACACCACTTTCGTGGTGACGGGACGCAACCTTTTGATTGGATTGGATCCCGATCCGTTCGTAATTACGATCGGAACATTCACGTTCGTAACCGACGATGCGGGCAACCAGTTGGAACCCTTAAGCGGAAGCGGTCGCGTAGTTAACGTTTGCCAATTGTTGAATTGAACGCATAAGTAAGGGTGTAGGGTGTGGGGTGCAGAGTGTTGGGTGTTGGCGGTACCCGGGGACGGGTATCAGGTGACCGGTAACTCTGACCTCTGACCTCTGACTTCTGACTTCTGACCCTGTGGTGCATCTGGCACAGCTCTTACCTAATTTTTCCGCGTATTTGGGTCCTCATATCGCAGTGGCACCGTAACCATCAGTCCTTCTCGCGATTTTCCGATGGTTCGGAAGATCGTCTGCGGTGGCGGATCATCTCGACTGAGCAACACTGTCTTGTTTGATCCAGCATTCATTTCAACCTTTGTGTATGTCTTGCCGGAGTGGTTTGCCAACTCCACGCGCTTAGTCGGGGATTTCCATTTCTGTTCCCATTGAGAGAATTGTTCATTTGTCAGCTTCAGCGCCTTGCGACTCAATTGAAGATTGGGTAACGGTTGGAAGGTTATCAAAAAAGTAAGCACCTCTCCGGATTGATCCTGACGATGGCGAGTCATCTTAAAATAGAAGGGACGATCATCCTGATCCGGAATCTCGATTAGGCGCCCAGCCACTACTGCATTGTCGCCACCGCGTGTCTTAAGAGTCGGGAAGATAAGATACGGTTCACTGTAGGTTCCATCTGCATATTGCTCACGGTCAATAACGTACAAATAGCCGGTACGCGGCGACTCTACCCCAAGCCGCACTTTCTGTCCCTCCTGAAACCTGGAATCTGACCCGACGCGCTCGCCAACCAGGACTACTTCTGAATCTGCTTCTTGTTCGAGCAGACGGGCTTGCGGGTCATCTTTCTGGTTCGCAGGACGAAGACGCCAAAGCGTAATTCCCAGCATAAGTGATGCCGGGTCAGCATTATTTTGGATTCCGCCTCTCGGATTCCGAAGATTCCGTCGTTGATCTGAGGTTCCCCGAGCCTGTAGGAATTCCTTGGCGAATAACTGCCTTTCCTGGTCCTCATCGTCGCCCTGCTGCTGCGCGTTGGCCCTGGCCATCATAGCCACCGGCGACGGGGCCGTTGTGCTCATCGCGGCAATTGCTCCGCAGATGCACAGGATGAACAGGCCGTTAACTAGTCTCAACCTTCGACCGCGAACACCGACTGACATAATTGACCTCCAGTAGATCGAAAGATTTCCAACAAGGCCACGGAATTCAACCCGTAGAAACTGCAACGCCTTTATTCGTGCTCCAACCTAAGCAGGCTAACCAGGATGTCACTCCTAACGCTCACGTGATTCACGCGCGCATCCTCGTCAACGTGAATCTCGGGGCGCACCGCCGAATATTTATTCAGAAAAGCGCGGACCGCGTTAGCTTGATCAGGATTAGCGATAGTGCCCTTCTGTTTGACGTTCGCGACATCTTTAACCGCTTCCAGTTCAGGAACCGGGTTAGCGGACCAAATGATCCACAATTTTTCTGTGCCTTTATTCTTATCGAGCTCAAACCAGCTCGTGCTCTGTTGGTGACCCGCTTCCAACCGGGCAGACCCGCGGTTAATGCTCGGCATCGGAAACAAAAGATTGTAAGTAATAAGGTCATTGCCAGCGGGGCCCTCATTAACGGTATAGAAGTATCCGGTTTGATTGCTAAAGACATTGAGACGCACACCATAACCATTCTCTAAAATTGCGCTGCCGGTGGTGTCGTATGGTTTCTCGAAAGGTTTGCCGTTGCGCATCTTCTGCACTGAAAGCGAATAATCAAGGGTCCGAATTGGCGCGGCCTCAGTAACGATAGCTTTTGTTGGCAAAGTCGGCGTGCTGACAGCACTGCGTAGGATGATCGCACCGACCATAAGTGCTGCAATCAACAGAATACTGGAGGGAATGAGAATCATCCGACGCGTTGGTGTCTTCGCTTCCATCGGCGACTCTCGACGGATCGTTTCCGCGTTGCTGTTAACATGTGGGGCGACTAGTCCACTCTCGACCAGAGCGTCCGCGAGTGCGTCGGCAAACTGTCGCGCCGTTGGGTAGCGTTTTGCCGGGTCATAAGCGAGCGCCTTGAGAAGAACGCTTTCAGCTTCAGCCGGCACGCTCGGTCTTAGATCTTTTGGCTTTATTT
>Ga0126384_10001215_pt1 | contig 15230 bp, 11 predicted proteins | sample PanSoiMetPlot_36_FD_92543 | JGI IMG/M metagenome (GOLD analysis project Ga0126384, IMG submission 92543) | Tropical forest soil microbial communities from Panama - MetaG Plot_36 | ecosystem: Environmental > Terrestrial > Soil > Tropical forest > Bulk soil | place: Panama | collected 2016-02-17 | reverse complement strand
TTCGGTTGCGGCTTTGCCGCGCCGTGCCTTTGCGGTGAATACTCTGAAGTTTCTTAGCGCGCCGAAATTTTTAGCAGCTTTCTCGCGTTGCTTTCGAGGATGGCCAGTTTTTCCGCTTCCGAACAAGGCAATGCTTCCACTTTGTCCACGCACATCCAGTCGCCGAGCTTGTAAGGAAAGTCGGTTCCCAACAGCAGATGCTCGGCGCCGACTTTTTTTCTGAGAAAGTCGAGGGTTTCGACGTCGTAGACCAGTGTATCGAAGTAGAGGTTTTTGAGATAAGCGCTTGGTGTAGAAGAACAGCCAACTGCCTGAGGCCTGTCCTTCGGCCGGCCGGCTTGCTTGCCCGTCGCGAACTCCTGATCGAAGCGGCCAATATGATAGGGGAGAAATCCGCCGCCGTGACACGTACACAGTTTCAGATTTGGAAACCTGTCAAAGACACCGCTGTAAAGCATAAAGCCGAGGGAAAGCGTGGTGTCGGCTGGATTGCCGCAGACTAACCGGAGTCCGTAGGCCCCCATCAGTTCGGTTCCCGCCACATTGTCCGGATGCATCAAGATCAACACGTCCAACTCTTGTGCCTTGGCCCAGAATGGATCAAAGTCTTTGCTGTCGTAATAACGATGATTCACGTTGGTTGCGATAAAGGCGCCGGAGAGCGCGAGATCTAACACCGCGTGTTCTAACACCCTTGCGGCCTTCGTCGGTTCTTGCATCGGCACGGCCGCCATGGCGGTGAACCGATCCGGATATTTTTTGATAAGCTCTTTGGTGCATTCGTTGTGTAGCCGGCACCAGGTCTCCGCCTGGTCGCCGCTTAGATTGTAACCCACACTGTTGGACGTAGGATCCAGCGCGGCCATGGCGATTTTGCCTTTCTCCATCACCGCGAAGCGCTCATCGATATCTGTTACGCCGTCCTGGAGTTCGCGCCCCGGCACGCCGGAAAAAATAAAACCCGGAGATCCATCCTTGCCTTCGATGACTTCTACGCCGAGCGACTTGCCGTGTCGCCTGGCTTCTTCCACCAGTAGTTCAGGAACATAGTGGTGATGCATATCGATGGCGCACGCTTCCATTTGTGTTTGTTTCCTCCTCCTATTGGCTTTGTTCAAGGAGAGATCGCCACGAGACACGCGGTGTTGGTAGAGAAACTGAGCTTACGGAGTGAGTTTGTTGAGTAATGAATCGAGGAGTGGGAGATAATTTGAAAGGCGCTGAAACACGGCCTTGGCCAAATCCTCATCGTAAGTATGCGAGGTTTGGTTCCGGTCCTGCAACATTGCCAGCCAGGCCTGTTCGTTTTCGATCCACGAGGTTTTAAAAGCAACGCTCAAGCACCCTTTCGGAGACTGGCAATCTAAGCCTTCTTCGCGTGCCCGTTCCTGAATACACTTCCAAGCCAATTCAAAACAGAACTCAAAACGTTGAATCGCAGCATCGCGGCTAACGTCGTTTTCCGGCGCCTGGAGTACTTCACGTAACCGCGCAATCGCCGCTGCCAACGCTTCCCGACGCACGGTCATAGGCGCTTTCCGTGTTTGAGGATTTCTTCGCGCAAGGCACGACCCGCAGCATTAAGGTCTATGGCGTCGATCTCGTAAAGCGTCGGCAGCTCATCCAATGCTTCTTGCAGGAGGCCCATCCGTTCTGGAGCGATCGGAGCGCCGGTGGAAATCGCCACATCGATGTCCGAGTGAGGCAGTGCCTTTCCTTGCACCCATGAACCGAACCAGATGACCTCTGTATCGGCGCCGAAGACCGATCTGGCCAGCCGGGCCACTTCCTTTACAATTTCGAGCGGTCGGGTACTGTCACGCTGCAACTGATCCGATTCATGCTTCATCTGCGTTTAAAGTTTCTCCCAATGCGGGTGTGCCTGTCAATGACCGAGTGTGCGCGGTTCAGGAACCGACAGTTGATTCATGTATCGCCTTCTTGTCAGCTTCCATCTTACCCTATTGCCTACCGACCGAAAGCGCCGCTCTTTTCCAGTTCGACCAGATACCTGCGATCGATCATCTCCTGCGGCTTGATGGATTTGGCCCGGGGATCCAGCGGAGCAATTTCATCCAGCGAGGCCTGAAGGGCGGCATCGCTAATTTCCAAGCGGCGCTCGAGGGCCGGCACTTCGGACTGATACGCGGAATCGAGAACCTTCGTATCGGTAATGCGGAGATATTTGCCGAGCACCTTATAGACGAAATTTTTATCGCTATGCAAGATTTTGGAGGATTCGGCCATCACGACCATGAATCTCCCCAGGACGGGGCCACGTTTGGCAATCACCGAGCGCAAGGTGACCAGCTGTGCGGCACCGTAAGGGATGCGGAGCTCCGGACCGTTTATGACATAACGATAGCCGCGCGCTACCGCGGCGGCATCGCCCGGCGCCACCAGCCCCGCCGCATCGACGCTGCCGGCGACAAGGGCCGCGAGGGTCTCCGGGCCGCCGCCGGTCTGTATCGTTTGAATATCTTTGCTGGCATCCATCCCGAATCGTCTGAGAGCCTGAATCACGAAATAGTGCGTGTTGCCGCCGAACCTTCCGACGGCCACCTTCTTCCCTTTGAGATCCTCGGGCCGTTTGATCTCTGGCTTACCCAGGATGCTGTGAGTCAGAATGTTTTTTATGCCGGCGATGAAGACGAGGTCGGTGAAGCCTTGAACAAAGGCACGCACATTGCCCACGGCTCCGGTAACACCGATCTCGGCGTCACCGTTCAGTGTGGCGGCTGTGGCGACGGGGGACGAGGGAATGAAGACCAGGCGAAAATCCAAATCGTACTTCTTAAACAGTCCGGCTTCTTGCGCAATCCACGGCATCGATTGGGACATGACCTGGGCGGAGTGAAGCCCCACGAGCCTGTCTGCCGCCGCCGCATCGCTTGAGCTATGGACCAGCGAGTGCAGCAAAAAAATGATTGCGGCCAAATAAAATCGACTGCGATGACTGCACATGAACGTGACTCCTTCTCCTGCTAGCCGTTGCGCGGATGTTGACCGGTTCAATTCTCACCCCATAACTTTTTGAGAAAGCCGCTGTCTCTTAGCTCATTAGAGAAACGCGGATCATAAAAATCCTCCACTTTCGCTGAAGCTGCCTGAGGCACCGTCTTAGCAATTATTCCAAGAATCAAATCGATTCCCTTCGGATCTATCTGGAGAGTTTTTTCCATCGCTTTCGACTCCAAGTCGATTGAATAAGCGACAATCTCTCTGTCTTCGACCTTGGTATATTTGGTCACGATACGGGAGGTGCCTTCCGGATTTGTGAGAAAATAATGAATCGCTTCGGCGTAAGCCCGCATGAACTTCGCAAGTTCTTGCTGTTTGCGCTCCACTGTATGGCGGGCGGAAGCAAGAACCGTCACCGCAAAGGGGATCTTAAGCGCCGTGATATCCAGAATCACCTTGAAGCCTAACCTCTGAGCAAACAAATCGTGGGGCGCGCCCGCAATCAGGGCATCGATAGTCCCTCCCTTGAGAGCCGGGATTCCGTTGCCGATATTGCCGAGCTGGACGTATTGAAGATCTTTCAGGGTATCGATCCCAAAACGGGCAAGGGAGGCCTGAGCAAACATGTCAGGATTCGAGCCGATGCGATCGATCCCCAATCGTTTTCCTTTGAGATCCTGAACGGTGGCGATCTCCTTCTTGCCCACGATGTTTCCCGTCATGCGGGTCTTGCTTTGTCCGACCATGACCAGATCTTTGGCCCCGCCCACGATAGCCCGTGTCGGCGCAAATCCACCGATGATCCCCACGTCTGTTTCGCCCGCGAGCAGGGAAGTAGTCCCGGTGGGACCAGAGGCGATAAAGACAAGCTTCACGTCAAGCCCCTGTTTCTTGAAGAAACCCACCTCTTTGGCGATCCACATGGGAGACATCGAAACGACCGGCGCTGTGTAGAATGCCGTGAGTGACTGCAATTGGCCCAAGCTCTCTTTGCTTGACCCAACGCAGACGATCAAGGCGATTCCGAGGAGCGCAAGCAGTTTACGAAGAGCTGTCATCACTTAACCTCCGACTGACTTTTACTTGGCGTCCTTTGCACCCTTTGCGCGAGATAACTCTTCTCCGAAATTCTTTTTCCTCGCGCCAAGCACGCTAAGCTCGCAAAGACCCCGCCCTTTTGTTTTTGAAGTTCAAACTAACTTGGCGTCCTTTGCGCCTTTGCGGGAAATAGTCTTATTTCATCGGCAGCGCGAACGTAAACTTACTGCCCTTGCCCACCTCGCTCTCTACCCAAATCTTTCCCCCGTGCAACTCCACAAACTTTTTGGCCAACGTTAAGCCAAGTCCCGTGCCCTCGCTCTTATGTGCGTAGTCGCCTCCCACCTGGCGAAATTCCTCGAAAATCTTTGCCTGATCCTCTGGGGCGATGCCAATGCCCGTGTCACTGACCGAGATCTCCACGGAACCATCAGCTTGCCTGGCGTTAATTCCGATCCGTCCTCCCTCCGGCGTGAACTTCACGGCGTTGGAAAGCAGATTGAGCAGAATCTGCTTGATCTTGCGCTCATCGCCAACATACTCGCCGAGCCGTTCGTCGACATCAACTTCGAGCGTAATACCGTGCTTTGTGACCCTCTCGCGCACAAAGGTGCGCGCGTTGTCGATGGCCAAAGGGAGATCAAAGGTGCTCAGCTCCAGCTCCATGCGGCCGGCCTCGACCTTGGACAGATCGAGAATCTCATTGATGAGGGATAAGAGGTGGCGGCCGGAAGTGAGGATGTCGTCAGTATATTCTGCTTGCTTCTCGTTCAGCTCACCGAAAAGTCTTTCCTGCAAGACCTCCGAGAAGCCGATGATGGCGTTGAGCGGGGTGCGCAGCTCGTGAGACATGTTGGCGAGAAACTCTGACTTGTGCCGGTTGGCCGCTTCAATCTGGCGGCTCTTATCCTCGATTTCTCGGAATAGCCGGGCGTTCTGAATTGCCAACACTGACTGTGTCGCAAAGGTCTTCAAAAGCTCGATCACTTCGGGGCGAAACTCCCCGGTCGATTTTCGCCGCACCACCAATCCGCCGATGATCCGCTCTTCGCGCAGCAACGGCACGGCCAGGCTGGCGCGGAAGCCGTAGCGCTCGAGCAGCTGGCGCATGCGCGGCGCGTAAGCGCGCTCTTCGAGGATATTGGGAATCTGCACTGGTTCACGGCTCGCTGCCGCTCGACCTATCACACCATCTCCCAGACGAGGTGGATTGGCGCGAAGCGCGTTGATAAGTTCCTCTTCCATATGATCCGTTGCGCGGAGAAGGAACTCTTCCGATTGCTCGTCGTATTCGTAAATCGCCCCGCCGTCGGTACCGCTCAACTGGACCGCGTGGGAAACGATGCGAGTGAGCACGGTTTCGAGGTCGAGCGTGGAGCTAACCGCTTGACCAACTTCACCCAATGCTCTCAACTCACCGACCGACTGCACCAGCTCCCGTGTCCGCGCTTCCAGTTCTTGGAACAGCCGAACGTTCTCAATGGCGATCACCGCCTGATCGGCGAAGGTCTCGAGCAGCTTGATCTGGGCCCGGGTGAAGGGGCGCACTTCGGTGCGGCGCGCAGTCAACATCCCAATAAGCTCCTGGTGCTGACGAAGGGGAACGACCAAGAAGGTGCGGAAGTTGTCTAAGGCCCCTAACGTTGGGAAGTCTTTTTGCTTGCGGACGTCGGCAATGTGGAGCGTCCCATGCTCGCGTACCCAACGCTGGTGTGGCTCATTCATACTGATCTCCACCCGGCCAGCGGGTATGGGTAAGGGACCGCAATGAGCCCGCGAAATCATCGTGCTTCCTTCGCGGAGTCGCAGTAATACGTCATCAATCCGACAAACGCGCGCGGCGCTCTCGACGATGGCATCGAGAACCGGCTGGACGTTTGTAGGCGAGCGGCTGATGATGCCGAGCACCTCGGCGGTTGCGGTCTGATGCTCCAGAGCCTCGCGCAATTCCGCGTTGCGCTCCTGCAGTTCTTTGAACAACCGCACGTTCTCGATGGCGATCACAGCCTGGTCGGCAAAGGTCTCCAGCAGCTTGATCTGCGCCAGGGTGAAAGGTCGCACCGAGGTGCGACGTGCGGCCACATATCCAATGAGTTCCCCCTGCTGACAAAGGGGAGCGGCCAAGTAGGTGCGGTAGTTGCCGGTGGAACCCATCATCGGGAAATCATTCTGCGCGTGGATGTCGGGAATGTGGAGCGCGCCGTGCTCGCGCATCCACTGATACTGTGGCTCATCAACACTAATCTCGACGCGGCCAATGGGCATAGCACCAAATTGGGACCTAAGAATCATAGCGTCCCTATCGCGGAGTCGTAGCGTCACATCATCGATCCCACAAACTCGGGCAGCGCTCTCGACAATTGCGTCGAGGACCGGCTGCACGTCCGTAGGCGAGCGGCTGATGATGCCGAGCACCTCGGACGTTGCGGTCTGATGCTCCAAAGCTTCGCGCAACTCAGCGTTGCGCTCTTGGATTTCTTTGAATAAGCGCACATTTTCGATAGCGACGACTGCTTGATCGGCAAAAGTTTTTACGAGCTCGATCTGTCGGTCGGTAAATGGTTCGACAACATCGCGCCAGATCGTGAAGACTCCGATCGGGCTGTCCTCACGCAAGAGCGGAACCGCCAGAGCTGTTCGAGCTCCGGTCTGCGCCGCCATCGTGTGACGTTCCACTTGGGCATCCAAAGTATGAATCGGCTTTCGCTCCAGGAACGCACGACCAGACCTACTCTCGGGGCGAGGGCGGACTGGAGCTTGGAATACCTCAAGTTGTTCGGGTGACTCTCCGTAGGAAGCAACCAAGCGCAGAAATTCTCCATCATATTGACGTATGTGGCCTTGCTTGGCGCCTGCGAGCTTTACCGCGCTCTCGGTGACGGCGTCGAGCACCGGCTGAATGTCCGTCGGCGAGCTGGCAATCACGCGGAGGATTTCGCTTGTCGCGGTTTGCTGTTCCAGGGCCTCGCGAAGTTCCGAGTTGGTGGTTTCGAGATCTGCGGTTTTTTGCGTGAGTTCCTCAAATAGCCGGGTGTTTTCAATCGCAATGACGGCCTGGTCGGCGAAGCTTTTGAGGAGTTTGACCTGTGTATCCGTGAATGGTCGAACTTCCGTGCGACGAATCGCAAGCGTGCCGATAGCAACCCCATCGCGGAGTAAAGGGGTGGCAAGCATGGTGCGAATCCCCATCGCGATGCCACGATCCTTCTCAAGCGGAAACTCGGCTTCGGCTGCCGCAAGATCCTTGACATGGATCGTCTGCCGATCCATGACTACCCGACTGTTGACTGCGCCACGATCGATGATGGGCCCCCCGCCCAGGGGATATGCCATAGGGACACGTCCAAACTGAGCGGCGACCCGCAAAAAATTGTCATCGACACGAAAGATGGAGGCGTTTTCCGCGGCACAAAGTTTTGCAGCGCGCTCGGCAATCCCGTCGAGCACGGATTGAAGATTGGCGGGCGAGCTGGTGATCATCCGCAGAATGTCGCTCGTTGCCGCCTCACGCACGAGCGACTCGTCGAGAGCGCGCTTCAATGACTGAATGTTTTGCGCTTGTTTAGGTTGAGACGTTTTCACCGCCAGGCGGCGGGGCTTTGACTTTGTTGTCCGAGAACCCTTCTTTGTGGTGGAAGCCATATTAAAAAACCGAGATAAGAAAAATAGCCGCAGGGCGGAGTGACGACGTCAGCGATTCGAATTAAACCTTGTTAGATCCGCCCGACGGCTGAGCTGTTTTACGCTAGGTAGTTGGGAGCGTCAAGCAGGAAAAACTTCCTTTCCGGGACCTGCGCCTTTGGTTCAGTTTGGCTCGAGTAGATTTTTCAGCGGCTATTCTGATCGTATCGATCCGAAGAGAACTCACCGCAGCGAGCTGGGAGTTCCGGGGACGGAGGAGAAATCGCTCTTGTAGACGTGCTGGAGATCACGAATCTCAATCTTGGTTGCCCCCGTCATCGGTCTGGCTGTCAGGCTGCTGAAAAAGCCTCATATGCTTCGTTGCACTCGATCGCTTTCGCGTCCACGTACAAGAAGAGTACGCCTTTGCTCATCGATCTTCGCGCGCCTCGCCTCTGAGGTCTTTTGACCAGCCGGCAAATGCCAATTTTTTTATTAATCTGCTCGTTCTGATTCAATCGCCGGGCGAATTATAGCATGCGGACTGATGATGACAATGAGAACATTGACAGGCAAATTGTCAGGTGATACGCGTGCGGCAACCGGCGATCGCTCAGCAGTCGTCAAGTTCGAGAGGAAAAAAAAGCATGAAACCCTTTTCGTCTCCGGTGAGCAAAATGATCCCGGTCATCGCTTGTCTTTTTGTTTTGCTCGGGACAATTCGGGGTCATGCCGCCGAGGGGCTCCAAAAACTCCGTGTCGCTTACGCGGCGATCACCGCCGCGTTCTCGATCCCCTGGATCGCAAAAGAAGCAGGGATATTCCAGCGCCACGGCTTGGACGTCGAGCTCGTCTACATCGCCGCAGGATCGCGAGCGGTTCAGACGCTCGTGGGCGGAAGTATAGACGTGGCAGCGGTTGGCGGCCCAGCTGGTGTGGACGCCAAACTCGCAGGGGCGGATACGGTCTATATCGCCATACCCGTAAATCGCGTGCTTGTCTTTACGGTGGCCGAGCCACATGTTCAGCGGGTCGAGGAACTGCGCGGTAAAAGCATCGGCGTCACCCGCATCGGAACCGTTACGGATTTTTTTACGCGAATATTTCTCCGTCAAAACGGACTCGTGCCAGACCGGGATGTGATGATTCGGCAGATGGGTGGTTTACCGGAGATAGTGGCTGGGCTCAAAGCGGGACAGATCCAGGGCGGTACGTTTGGTTTTCCGGCGGTTCTGCATGCGCGCGCGGCAGGGTTCCGTGTTTTGGTCGATTACAACGCGCAAGGCTTTCGCTATCCGCTGTCGTCGGTGATCGTGACGGAGAAGTTACTGCGGGCTAGGGAATCTGCGGTGCGCGGGTTTCTCGAATCCCATATCGAGGCGGTGCATCGGTTCAAGACCGATCCTAATTTTGCCATGAGTGTCATCGGAAAATACACCAGTACCGCCGACCGGTCGATGCTCGAGGAGACGCAGCGGGTTTATGCGTCGGCATTCGAACGAATTCCCTATCCCAACGTCGAAGACATGAAGCTCGGCATAACTCAGGTCGCCGAGACCAATCCGCGCGCAAAAGGCGCCGATCCGAAAGACTTCGTTAACCCGCGCCTTCTTCGCGAGATCGAGGCCAGCGGTTTCGTGAAACGGCTCTACGGGGATCAAGGAAAATGATTAGCAGGGAGGACGGAGCTAAGAGTAGGGATCCGTAGGGGCGACCGGCCGGTCACCTGGTTGCCGAACTTGCCAGGGTAACGCCTGCGAGGATTTCACAGATCCCAACTAAAGTTGAACGCTGCCAAACCTACTCTGGCATGCGCCCAAGTTAGCGACAGTGAAACAGGATGCACAACGCTTCGGGGGGCTGATGGTGTCGCTCGCAAAGTAGCAGCCCAGCGATCCTCGGCATCGGGAAGCTGTCAAGTGTCATCAAACCAGTGAAGCGAAAAAGAGTTATCTATGGCAAAAAGCCCGGCAAAGAAGAGTAGCAGCGCAAATCCTGCAAACAATACTTTCGCGACTACGCTTAAAATCGAAACTGGAGGTATCTGCCACTCGAAGCCGAAGTCCCTGAAGACGGGTTGCAGGGTGTATTGAAAAAGCGGTTGGTACGGCTTATAAATTGTGCGCCGCAAAAATGGCGCGTAGAGCCGTAGCACATTGGGGGTCCAGTCGGAGGAGAAGCGCACAAAACCAGAAAATCGGCGGAAACTTCTGAATTCGTTCGATGCAGGAAAGACAACCCCGAGCATCTTACTTACCTCTTCTCTAAATATCCCATAATTCTTCGCCTTCATGTTCATAACCAAAATCAACAGCTTCCTTGGATCTAGGGTTTCAAATGCCTGTTTCAGCTCCCAGAGCAGACCTGTGCTGTGACCGGCTCGAATAACCACGAGGGCAGCAGATCGCATCTGATCGTTGACAACCGACTGCCACTGAGCATCTGACACATACAACCGAGCTGCCCCGGGCGTGGGCAGCTCCTCGCCGGGTCTGCCAATTGCGATGAGGTCGCCAAAGGGTTGCAGAACGTCGCGTAGCTGTTCCTCCTCCGTAACGATGCCTGCGATCAAACGGGGCAACAAAAAAGACCAGCGTACATATCTTAAAACGGAACTGTCGGTCTCGAACGCTCTAAGATAAAGAACATCCGGTTTCGAATCCGCGATAATTCTCTGGGCAGCCGCTTTCGCGCTATACTGGCGACCACGCCAGGATAGAAATGTCCCTCCGAGTATCATGACCAACGATGTGAACCGTAGCGCAAACGGGATATGAATCTCACGAGCGTCTAAGTAACCGAAAATACCGGCGACTAAAAACCCTCCGACGATGAATATGATGCCGCTGCGGCTTTGAACCATTCCTGGTTCAACTTTGTTTCTCATTCACTCCCCGAGCGGCTGCGGCCACGGTTCCGCCCCACGCAAACCCCAATAGCCGAAGATTTCCTTCCTTGCTCGCACGGAACCTTATAGAACAAATCGGAGAGAGAAAGAAAGGACGGCAGCTGATACGTTGCTGTAGTAGCCGCGGTACCGCACCAGTGGTGATCGATTTCATTTTGCGCTAGAGTCGCAATGATTGATTGAAGCGAGGCGCGATTTCCATCCCGACGTTGCCCTTTGCTCTTAGCGCTGTTCTAAGACGTGCGTATTAACATCGTTGGCGCCGGCCCGGCCGGTTTATTGTTTTCGCTGTTGATCAAGCGCCGCTTTCCCGAGTGGCAGGTCCAAATCTTCGAACAGAATCCGCCCGATGCCACATTCGGTTACGGCGTGGTCTTCTCCCAGGGCGCGCTGGCATTTCTCGAACGCGATGTGCCGGATTTTTACAAACGGCTTGCAGCACGCCTGGAGACCTGGCCGATGCAGCGCATCGTCCACCGTGATGAACGGGTGGACATCGACGGCAACGGATTCACGGCCATCGGACGGTTGGAGCTCAATCAGTTTTTGCAAGGGCTTTGCATCGCCGCCGGCGTAAGCATCGAATACGAACGCGCCATCGTTTCGCTCGACGAGACGGGTGAATGCGACCTGCTGGTCGGCGCCGACGGGGCAAATTCGTTTGTTCGCCGCGCATTGGAAAAACAGTTTGAGCCGCGAGTCGAATGGCTCAGCAATCGTTTCGCCTGGTACGGCACGGCACAGCGTTTTGATTGTTTATCGTTAACTTTTCGGGCAAATGATGATGGCTCGTTCGTCGCACACCACTATCGCCATGGCTCTGCGATGAGCACCTTCGTGGTCGAGTGCGATGTCAAAACGTGGCGCCGTGCCGGGCTCGAGCGCATGTCGGATGAAGAGAGCCGTGTTTACTGCGAGCGGGTGTTTGCGCGGGACCTAGGCGGCCATGGTCTGGTTTCGAACAAGTCGATTTGGCGCCAGTTCGCATTGCTCGTCAACCGACGCTGGTCAGTCGGAAACGTCGTGCTGCTTGGCGATGCGCTGCGCACCGTCCATTTTTCCATCGGGTCGGGCACGCGCCTTGCCTTCGAAGATGCGATCGCGCTCGACCGCGCGTTGGCTGAGGCGGGCGCGGATGCGCCAAAGGCGCTGGAAATATTTGAGCGCGAGCGCCGGCCCATCGTCGAAAAAATCTTTTTGGCAGCTAACGCCAGCTCCTATTGGTACGAGCGTTTCCCAGAAAAAATGGCTTTGAAGCCCTGGGAACTTGCCTATGATTATATGACGCGTAGCGGGCGTGTGAACGATGAGCGACTGCGCGAGCTGTCGCCCAAGTTCATGGCACGAGTGGACGAGGAGCGGAAACGGGTTTCCTAAGCGTCTGGCCGAGATATTCTTCAACAGTTAAAGTCGACTTCTGCCCCCTTGGTCATTGCAAAGACACCGGAGTCGTATGAATATCCCGTGCTGATGGACCGAATCTTTGAACGGCTCAAGACGCGCTCCTTGAGTGGGACCGTAAAGTAAAGACGAATCAACAGGGCGGAGGAAGTGCAAAACGTGGCAAGAGAAGGCCCATCAAGAAATCTAACTTAAGGAGGTAATTTTATGATCTCTCCTTCGTTACGTTCTGATCTCGCCCCGACGGGGACGCTGCGGGTTGGAATCAACTATGGAAATCCGGTGCTCGCGATAAAGGATTCGGCCAATGGAGATCTCCGCGGCGTGGCGGTTGATCTGGCTCGAGAACTTAGCACCCGGGCGGGTTTGCCGATTAACCTCGTCGGCTACGACTCTGCAGGAAAGATGGTCGAAGCGCTGCAGGCTGGCGGTTGGGATATCGCGTTCCTCGCCATCGACCCCGGCCGCGCAGAGCAAATCAGTTTCACCGCGCCCTATCTAGAAATCGAAGGCACATACCTGGTGCCGGCGAGGTCGCCGTTGCGCGCTATTGCGGACATTGATCGCGAGGGCGTGCGCGTGGGTATCTCCTCGGGAAGCGCTTACGATTTGTTTTTGAGCCGTAGCTTGCAACATGCCGAACTGGTGCGCGCGCCAAATCCTAACGGCGCGTTCGAACTGATCGTTTCAGGAAAAGTAGATGTCGTCGCCGGCGTGAAACAACATCTGATTGCGAACGCCGCAAAGCTTCCCGGATCGCGAGTGCTCGACGGAAGATTTATGGCAATTCAGCAAGCGCTCGGTATTTCAAAAGGACGCGACGCCGGGTTGAAATATCTGCGAGAATTCATCGAGGACGTTAAGGCGTCTGGCTTGGTGGCTCAGGCAATCGAGAAGGCGGGCGTTAGCGGCATATCCATTGCGCCTAAGGCACCGATTCCTTAGCGAACCATAACGGTTGATTTGGTCTAATTCGAAAAAACCCTTCGACACAGCTCAATACGGGTAGGTCTCAACCGTTTCAACTTTCTCTGTTCGCTCCTTCGATAAAGTCAGGACCGGATCTCAGTTCTCGAAGTCGAACGGAAAGTTTGGCAATCTGCCCGTTTTCTTTTCATTTCTTATCTGACCTGTGTATAGTTGCGCTTCTATTTTGTTGCAGCGGGTTTAAATCTTGCGCAGGGAAGAATTACGCGTTCTGGTCGTCGTTTGTCTCGGAACGTTTTTTCATATTCAGAGCGTCGGTAGCATCAGTGTATCGCTGGCGGCCATCCAAAGAGAATTCAACGCAAGCCTGGCGGCCGTACAATGGATTGGCTTGATGGGATCGATCATGCTTTCCAGCTTTTCCCTGTGCTTTGGCAGAGTCGGTGATCTTCTCGGGCGGCGGGCGATTTTCAAGACAGGGCTCACTTTGTACACCGCGGGCGCGGGTTTGGCAGCGATCTCCGGATCCTTTGCGCAATTACTCGGCTTTCGCTGTGTCATGGCGCTCGGTTTGGCGATGGCAGCACCCATCGCTGGGGCGATCATAGCTTCCATCCATAACGATGAAAGCAGGGGACGAGCTCTGGGTTTGGTTGCCGCTTCCATCGCGTTAGGTAGGACCACAGGACCGACGATTGGCGGGTTCATTCTTCAACTCTGGGGTTGGAGAGCGGTGTTCCTCGCCAATTGCGTCTTTGGAATAGCCACGTGCCTTACTCTATTTTTGATTTTCAAAGGAAGGGAAGAGCACCACAAGGTTTCGTTTGATTTTCTGGGCGGGCTTTTCTTGGTGATCGGGTTCCCTTCATTTCTCATCGCCCTGACGGTCGGTACGCGCGTCGGCTGGGATGCATCAGCGATTATATTCTGGCTTTGTTTGGCGGCAGCGGGAATCGTCAGTTTCGTATGGCGGGAGTTGCATACAGCGTCACCGTTGATGAACCTCCGCTACTTCAAGAACATCGCCGTTACAAAATGCATGCTGTCGTTGACTCTTGCGACGATGGTGTTTTACCCGGTGTCCATCTTCGGAGCACTTTATTTGCTTAATGTTATTCGCGCTTCCCCGCTCTTGGCCGGTTTAGTGATGGCAACTCTTCCTCTGTTTACGACAATCCTCTCCCCTATGAGCGGACGGCTCGCGGATCGCTTCGATCCCAGATGTGTGGCAGTCGTTGGTTTGTGTATCATTTTATTAGGCCTGTTCCTTTATACGCGACTGGGCGAGGCCTCAACCTTGGTTTGGATTGTTTTTGTGCTCTCGATTTTAGGAGGAGGCATCGGGCTATTTGTTCCCGCCAATGAAAAGGCGGCCTTTGCAGCCGTGCCCCACCGAGACTATGGAATGCTTTCCGCTATGCTAACCGCATTTGGCACCGGCGCCGGAGCGTTGGGCACGGCGGTCGCGGTGGCGCTTACCGAGGCTTCCAGGAAAACCCACATTGGCCGCGATGCCGTGGGATTCGCTTACGATCAGCAATTCGCTTTCTCTTTACTGTTACCGATGGCCGCGCTTGCCGTCCTTGTCTCCGTAAGAAGAAAAAAGCGACCTTACGCCGATACGAATTGATCTGCTGCATTTGTCCCACTGTTGCCAAAATTCAGGCCTTGATCGTCGATGGACATATGGCACGGCTGTTGCTGTTTTACGCACTAAAAATTTTTAGAGCCGGAATAATCTGCCGGGTGTCATACAATTTCGTTTTTTGTCTAAGCATGCGGTTTGAAAACCATTCCCTTTAGACTTCAAATCGCCGGCGCCTTCGGAGAAATTGTACAAGACGCCGCTCTAAGGACGGTGAAAAGCCCAAGGCTGGCGCCGCTTCCCGGGAGGGACCATGACTGAATTCCACGACACGGAACTGGAACAAAGCGCGACGGGATTGGACGACCGAGGACCCGTGACAAGCGGTAAAGGAACTCAAAACCAGTTAGCGCGAATGCTCCTCGGTGGCCGCAAGAAAAACTTGGCTAGAACTTTGACGCTCGTGGTTGTTGGGTTGGGTATTGCGGCGGTGATCGGCAATGTGCTTTCAAAACCAGCGCGTCTATTAACGCAACTCCCGATCTTTGTCGGCACCCCCTCTCGCTCGGTAAATACGCGAAGCGCGGTTCTTGCAGTAGATACTTTCGGGTTTACCGTAAGAGCACAAAACGCGTCGGCTTCCACATTGAAGCTTTTTGAGCAGGCAGTGGTGGAACAACTCGCGCGATTGCATCAAACTTACAGCGAGTGGGCGGATAAGAACTCTGAATTAATGGGCAGCCTGGTTCTAAAATTGACGGTCGATGCCAAGGGCGCGGTGGTCCGCGT
>Ga0126384_10001214_pt1 | contig 15235 bp, 13 predicted proteins | sample PanSoiMetPlot_36_FD_92543 | JGI IMG/M metagenome (GOLD analysis project Ga0126384, IMG submission 92543) | Tropical forest soil microbial communities from Panama - MetaG Plot_36 | ecosystem: Environmental > Terrestrial > Soil > Tropical forest > Bulk soil | place: Panama | collected 2016-02-17 | reverse complement strand
CCCTGAGTTTCTTTCTCGGTGAGTGTCCGGCCGCCCTTGGCGACTTCACGCAGATCAAAACCGGCACAGAATGTGCCTCCGGCGCCGGTCAGAACGGAAACACTGAGTGAATCGTCGCGATCAAAAGATTCAAAGGCTTCTGCCAGAGCGCTTGCAGTCGCAGTATCAACCGCATTCCGCACTTCAAGACGATTCAACGTGACGATAAGCACGTTGCTATCGCGCTGGGTCAGGACGGAGTCGCTTTTGTTCATAGTGATAATGTTGAAAGCAAACTGAAAATTATAGTTGGTAGTCCGGGGATGACGACTGTCAAATCGACGTAAGAAAGTAGTCTTCTTCTGATCTGTAACTTGCCATGCAGTTTATTCCGATCCCGCAGAGCCGGGGTCCCCGATACGCCCGATGTTGGCGTAACGGGGTGGAAGAGCGGGAGAGGAATCCCTACGATCTTCCATGCTCCTCAGCACCCCTCAGTTTCGTCTTCTCCGGCTCCTCGGTGTCGAAGTTTCTTTCCTTCGGCTGTTATGTTTGACTCTCTACTTTCCTCTGTTTCCTCCGTTCCTCTGTGTCGAAGGTCTTGCTTTTGGCACCAAGAACTCTCCAGAGCGTCACAGCTTGTTCAATCCGGTTAGCCGGTGGCAGGGCTGACTTCTGACTCCTTTTCTTAATCAACGAAAAACATGGGGAACAATAAACAAAACAAACGCCAGCCCGATAAGAATGATGGTCACAATCGTTGCGATCCAGATCAGCAGGATTTTACGTTCATCTTTTGGCTCAGGTGCAGTAATGCCAAGCATGTAATGAAACAGGCGCATAGCTTGGAGCAAAAACCGCATTTGCGTTACGTGACCAGCGCGCCCAGCGATGCGGCAATCCTGTCCAGCGCAGCCCTGATTTTGTTCGACGGGTAGCCGACGCAAATTCGGAAGTGGTTCTCCGTTCCCATGAAGATGCCCGGCGCCACCAGCACCGAACTGGTTTTTCTCAGGTGCTCGGCTAAATCCAGTGACGGCATGTCAAAGTGGTAACGGACAAAAGCAATCGAGGTGGCGGCTGGTTTGACGACAGAAAAAGCGCCATTCTGTTGCTCCATCCAGCTCTGCAGCGTCTCATGTCCGGCCTTCGACAGCTTTTTCTGGCGTTCGAGAAGCATTGCTCGCGTGGGCTTCTGCAGCGCGATTTCGGCCAGTTTCATGGAAGGCCCGCTTGCGGCGATCACCGCGTATTCGTGCCGCCGCCATAAAGACTCGATAACTTCAGGCGCTGCAACTGTCCAGCCGATCCTTAAACCAGCAAGGCCGTAAGCCTTGGACATGCTGTTGACGCAAACCATTCGGTCATATTGTCCCCAAAAACTTGGAGTCTCTTCCCGCTCGAATTCGGTGCCACGATAGACCTCGTCGGCATGGAGCCAGGCGCTGTGCTCCCGGCAGATCTCAACAACCCGCTGCATCTCATCAGGCGAGAGGATGCTACCCGTCGGATTGTTGGGATTCACAACCGAAATCATCTTGGTTGAATTGGTGCATAAAGATTCAAGACGATCGAGGTCGATCCGCCAGCCGTCTTCTGGATGAAGTTGCAATTCTGAAACCTGGCAGCCCAGATTCCGCGCCAGACCCCAGACCTGGCGATACCCGGGAGAGATCACGATCACGTGGTCGCCGGGCTCGAGTAACGTAGGACAGATCAGGCTGTTTGCCTGAGCAGCGCCAACTGTTACCAGAACGTTTTCCGCGGTCGCGCCGGGATATAACGCAGCAATTCGCTCACGCAGCAGCCGAGTGCCGTTCACTTCGGGGTAATACAGGTCGAGGTGGAGAAGTTCCTCAGCCTCCGCGTCAGTCAACAAATCACGCGTGTTTACGCATTGAACAGAGCTGTCCGCGAGGTTGTACTCCACAGTGCGTTCGAATAGCGATTGGTGGTATTCGAGTTCGAATATTTGGAAAGGCATGAGCATACCTTGATTGCTATTGCAGTTTACCTCGTGCGGGGCGAGAGGTCTCACTGCGCAAGCAATAGTACAGCAGCCTATCAGAACTGCGACAGTGTCAGGGACACTTCCGCGCCTTTGTCAGCGACGGCAGCGCGGGCTGCTGATCCTCGGTTCACCGAAATTTCCAGAAATCCAGTGCTGCCCAGCAGCGCAAAAATCTCTCCCTGAACGCCGGCAGCATAGTTTGGGGTTAGCTTGGTGATTTCTGCCTTGCCAACGACAATCTTGAAGGCCGGCGGCGCAGGTTGAAAAAGCTGTGGGATATCTTTCGGCGTGATATTGGTAATCAGGTTTCCGAATTTATCAATCTTCAGGACCACGCCTTTCCAGGCATTGGCTCCGGACGGCTTGGGTTTCGGAGCAACAAAGCGAACATAGTCACTGATCTCTTCGCCGAATTTGTCCAGCTCCACGCCTTTGCTCAAATATGCGGCAACTGGGGCAAAGATGTCACGACCGTGGAAGGTGCTGCTCACCGGCTGCCGAAAATAATGTTCAGACGTGATGTGCCGGACGGAAATGCTCTCCTCCCGCTCGTAGACAAGAGAAAGAACACCATTATCCGGAGCGACGAAGACGTGTACTCCTATCTTGGCCACAATCGGACGTCGGGCGCTTCCAACTCCGGGGTCGACGACTACTGTGTGAATCGTGTCTGCGGGAAAGTAGCTGTAAGCCTGAGATATTGCGATGGCGCCATCCAGAATGTCATAAGACTGGACCGAATTGGTTATGTCCACAATCTGGACGGAAGGATTGATACTCGCGATAACTCCTTTCATCGCGCCAACATAGTGCTCCACCAAACCAAAATCCGTGGTCAAAGTTATGAGTCGCTGTCCGGGCAACGTGCACTCCTGGATTGGCCTGAATGGGCGACCTTACAGGCAGGTTGCACTTAAGTCAAGATGACGCGCGTTCTCGACAAACCGAGTGCCCATCATTGCCGCGAGCGCGATTTTTCCGTCTTGCGCTTACGGCAAAGGGCTTCGATTTAGAAGCTGTGATTTATAGACAAAGTATAAAAAATCACAGTTTCCGGGAAACGAAAAAATTCACAAAGATGGTAAAAAGGGCCGTTTGAGAAATAAATTATCAAATGTTGTAACGAAAAGCAGGCTGGCCTCACTAATTAATAGGGTCCCCGATTCGATTAGTCAGTGTTGCCGGGTTGCGGGGAAGGTTCATTCAGGTAAAACGAATGGAACCAGAAATCACTCAGATCCTGGCGTCCGCGGTATTGTTTCTGTCTGAGGCAATCGTCCTTACAGAAACTGAATCTGGTTTGGAAAAGGTCATCTTCCTGAATGAGGCATTTGAACAGTTGACAGGCTACTCCATCGCAGAGCTGAAGGGGAAAGACTTAAGCATACTGCGAGGGCCAGAAACTGAAAACCTGGCACAGCTTGTGAACCCCCAGGTGGTTGAGCAGGCTTCTCCGCGGGTGATGGTTCTGTATGGCAAGGACGGGTTACCATTCTGGGATCGGATCACCAGGAAGAAGGTTTCGGTCGGGGACAAGGTTTATACAGTCCAGGTACATTCTGACGTCACACATCAGAGAGAGCTCAGAAAAAGATTCATCCTCGCGCAACGGCGTGAAGCGGCCGGTCATCTCGTGAGTGGGCTGGCCCACGATTTCAACAATCTGCTTACAGCAATTCTCGTTTATTCCGGCCTCATGGTCCCCAGAGTTAAAGAGGACTCCAAACTGCAACGATATTTGAATCAAGTCCACAGTTCGGCGGAGCGAGGCGCTCAACTCGTGGCCGAACTCATGAACCTTGGACGCGAAGACGCTACCGAGCCGGGGATGGTGGACCTGCGAGAACTGGCCGAAACAAATACTGATCTGCTTAAGCGCGTTTTAGGAGAAGACATTCGTTTCAGTGTTGTGGCTGTTCCCGGCCTGGATAAAGTGAGAGTTCACCCCGGCAGAATTCAACAGATACTCCTCAATCTTGCCAATAATTCTCGAGACGCGATGCCCGGAGGCGGGGAACTGATCATCGAGCTTTCCAACGTGATTGTTCCTTCTACTGCCACACCTCCTCGTCCTGCGCCCGGAAACTATGTTCTGGTGCTGGTGAAAGACACAGGAATCGGAATGGACCCGGAAACCAGCGCCAACATTTTCAAACCTTTCTTCAGCACCAAGCGCAAAAGCGAAGGAACCGGCCTGGGTCTGTTCACTGTGCAGACAATCGTGGAACAGTACGGCGGATGCATTTGTGTTGAAAGCGAAAAAGGAAAAGGAGCGACATTCAAGATCCTGCTGCCCTCAGCATCACACTCAGATGCCATCCAGCTTTAACCAGCTGATTATTCCCTCTGGATCACTATAAGTTTGTTCACGTGTCATCCCGAACGCCCGTAAAGCGCGCGCGCGTTTTCTTCACCGAGGGATCTGCTCCGCCCAAGTTTCCTGAGGCGAAAGGCCGAGGCACACTCCTCCAGTTGTTTCTACACGAACAGGTCGCGCTTTCACAGAAGACGCAACCAATGGCCAAAAGAAATAATCACAGAATCTTGTTTTACTCTTCAATTACTCAATTCCAAATTACCCAATTACCCAATTCTTCGAGACAACTCCCGGCTGAGAGGCTGCCTCTCACAATTCAGATGCGTTGAATACTGTTCTGTAGTGAGGGTGACCTATGCTTTGGACCATTTTTGCGATCCTGATCATTCTCTGGCTGTTAGGGTGGGGGTTCCATGTAGCCGGATCTCTGATCCATTTGTTGCTTGTGATCGCACTCGTTGTGGCGCTGATTAATCTGATTACCGGTCGGAGGCCAGTCGTCTGAAGCGCTCTAGCGCAAAGAGGCAACCGTAGCAAAGTCTTAACATCGAACCGGTGCAGGTATTTTCCCGCATTTTCGCGATGCGTTTCTGTGCACAACTGCAATATGCCCTTGAAGCACGCCCACAGTCTGGCTTCAAGGAAAACGCTTTCAATCTGTCCCAGTGTGCGGCTACAAATTCCTCAAAACAACTGGTTGCTATAGCAGGACATCCTAAGTACCTGCACCGTTCTTCAAATCTACTTTGAGACTCGATTCGAGATGGCGACTTCAGAAACGAACGTGTTTTCCAGCTACAGTCGGGAGCAAACAACTGAGCAGGCAGAACTGGTCCGCCGCATCGCTGACCTTGGCGACTGGTTCCACAACATTGAGTTGAATGGAGTACAAACCGCCCCCAATCATTTCCTGGGCAATTTCCCTCAGGTCAAGTGGAGAGACATTGCCTCGATCTTCCCCCAGGACATGCGCGGAGCAACGGTGCTCGATTTGGGCTGCAATGCCGGCTTCTATTCCATTGAAATGAAGAGGCGCGGAGCCAGCCGCGTGCTCGCAGTGGATGTGGATGACCGTTATTTGAATCAGGCCCGCTTTGCCGCGAGCGTGATCGGATTAGACATCGAGTTTGAGAAGCGCTCCGTTTACGACGCTGACCGTATTCCCGGCCACTTTGATTTTGTGTTGTTCATGGGAGTCTTTTATCACCTGCGTTACCCGCTGTACGCGTTGGACAAGGTCATCAAGAAAGTGCGGGGCACGCTGGTCTTTCAAACCATGATTCGCGGTTCGATGCGGAGTCCGGTGTTGCAGGAAGACTATGACTTCTGGAACAAAGAAATTTTCAACGATCCGGATTTCCCCTGCATGTACTTCATCGAAAAGCAATACGCCGGCGATCCTACCAACTGGTGGATTCCCAATCACGGCGCCATGGAAGCCATGCTGCGCAGTTCAGGATTGGAGATTGTTGCGCATCCCGAGCCTGAGACCTGGGCGTGTGTCCCGGTGAACACACAAAGAGAAGGCAAGCACATTTTGGAACACGAACTCGCGGGCACGTTATAGGTTCGGCGGGCTATTCTGCAAGGTGGAGTGAGATGATCGAAGCAGTAATGCTCTGGAATGAACCCAACAATCTTTCTCATTGGGATTTCAAGATTGACCCCGACTGGAAGATGTTCGCTGAGATGGTCATTGCTGCGAGTAAGGCAATCCGTGCCGAAAATCCCGAGCTGCCGATAGCACTCGGCGGCATCTCTCCCATCGATCCTAATTTCATCGAGCTTATGGGCACCCATGGCGTCCTCGATGCAGTCGACATCGTGGCGGTGCATGGTTTCCCTCTGGACTGGAACCATTGGCAAATTCACGAATGGCCCAAAAAGATTGAAGAGATTCGCGCAGTCACCAGAAAACCAGTGTGGGTTTCGGAGGCCGGTGTTTCTTCTTTCGGAGCTGAAGAGATTCAGGTTTTTGGTATTCAGCGAACGGCTGACTTGCTGTTGCCCCTGGTCGAGCGCGTCCACTGGTACAGCTTGATGGATCTGCCTGCCTCATGGACCGCGACCACCCGGCATAAAGAAGCTGAGGGCAGCTCTTATTATCGGCACTACTACATGGGGCTGTTGCGCGAAGACGGCACACCGAAAGCAGCCGTGGAGGCCTTCCCCAAAGGGTTGGGAATCTGCCAGTGGTTTCATTATGACGATCACCGATTGGATTCGGCAGTGGAATGGCTGAAAAAACTCGACGTGAAATATGTGCGCACCGGCATCAGTTGGGCTGACTCATACCGCCAGGACGCTGAGGCATGGTTCGACAGGCAGATGCAGGCGATGGAACCCTTCTCCACTACTTTGACGCTGTGTTTCACGCCTGAACATCTGGGAATGGTTCCACATTATGCCAGTCCACCAAAGCGGCCAACGGATTTTGCCGAGTTTGCGGTTTGGGCAGTGCGCAGATATGCGCCAGCCTCCATAAACAAGGAAGCTTTGATGGCATCGCCGGAATAGGTTTGAAGGGGCACGGCTTTAGTCGTGCCGCTAGAACGGCGCAACATGAAGGACAAATTCAAGATCGCGCTCTTTTGTCATTCACTGGTTTCCGACTGGAACCATGGCAATGTCCATTTTTTGCGCGGCCTGATGTGCGAACTCGTCCGCATGGGCAACCAGGTGCGCTGTTATGAGGAGTTGGGCTCATGGTCGCTCACTAACCTGATGAAATTTGAAGGCGAGCGCGCCATTGACGCCATTGACAATTTCCGCCAGAGCTATCCCGAACTGGACATCAGGTTTTATAACTCACGCGAGAATTTCCAGCAGTTTATCCAGGAGGAGTTGAAAGAGACTGATGTAGTGCTGCTGCACGAATGGAATGATCCTTTTGTGGTGAACAGCGTCCTGGCCCTCAAGAAGAACTATAAGTTTATTGCCCTGCTTCACGACACTCATCACCGGGCCTACACGCGCGCGGCAGAAATCCTCAAGTTTCATTTGCATTTAGTGGACGGCGTCCTGGCCTTCGGCGAGGCCATTCGCCGCATCTATCAGGACGGTTTCGGAGTGTCGCGGGCATGGGTATTTCACGAAGCCGCCGATGTGAATCGCTTCAAGCCCTTGCCACATACAAAAAACATCGATGTGATCTGGATTGGTAATTGGGGCGATGAGGAACGAACGCGGGAGCTGCAGGAATTTCTGATTCAACCGGCAACCACTCTCGACCGCAAGCGCGTGGTAGCGCACGGTGTCCGCTATTCTGATTCGGCGTTGCAACAGCTACAGGAAGCGGGAATTGAGTATCGTGGATACCTGCCCAATCTCTCTTCGCCGGAAGCGTATGCCCAAAGCCTGGTGACGTTGCACGTCCCACGCCAGCAGTATGTCAATGGTCTCTGTGGCATACCGACAATCCGGGTATTCGAGGCGCTGGCCTGCGGTATTCCTCTGGTCTGTTCTCCCTGGCAGGATGCCGAAAATCTATTTCATCCCGGAAAAGATTACCTGGTGGTCAGGGATGGGAAGGAGATGGCGGCTCAGTTGCGCTTCCTGCTGGCTGATGAAAAAGCGCGCCGCCAGATCGCTGAGCACGGAATCAAAACAGTTCGCGAGCGCCATACTTGTGCTCACCGCGCGCAGCAACTCATTTCCATATGCCAGGAAGTCGCTTCAAGCTTCAAGCCGGCAAAGATATTCGCTTAATCCGCGGCTATCTCGCGCAAACCTGTCCGGGCTGGCCGTGGATCTGTGGCAATCTTGGTTTTTCTTTTCCTGTAACCTGTGACCTGTAACCTGTTCTCTAGAGTGATCCTTCCAACATCAAAGCCGATTCGCGCATCTTTCTTAGGAGAACGTCCTTACTCCTATGAAAATTGCTCTCATTGCCCCGCCTTTTATAGCTGTGCCTCCGAGAAAGTACGGCGGGACAGAGTTGTTCTTAGCCGATCTTGCCCGGGGCCTGAAAGAAAAAGGCATAAAGGTAATTTTGTATGCGAACGGCGCATCAACCGCCCCGGTTGAGACACGCTGGATCTACGAGACCGAACAGTGGCCGCTGTCCAGTGAAATGGAGACCACTCTGAAGGGCCTGGTCCATTCCTCCTGGGCAGTGAAGGATGCCAGCGGCGAAGCCGATATCATTCATGTGAACAGTGCGACCGGCCTCAGCTTCTGCAATTTTGTTTCAACACCATTGGTCTATACCGTGCACCATCCATTTGAGCGGCCTCTTACAGAGTTCTATCAGAATTTTCCGCAGGTCAGCTATGTCACCATCAGTGATTTCCAGCTTAAGCAGCTTCCCATGCCAAGGATGCGCACCATCCACCACGGGCTGGATCTCGATTATTGTTCTCCCACCGGCGAGAAGCGTGAATACCTGGCATTTCTGGGACGCATTGCTCCTCCTAAAGGGACTCATCTTGCCGTCGATATTGCCAAACGAGCAGGTATTCCGCTGAAAATTGCGGGCGAGATCCAGCCGCTGTACAAGAGTTACTGGGAAGAGAAAGTCAAGCCGCACGTCGATGGCAAATTCATCCAATACGTTGGAGAAGTCGGGCGTAAAGAGAAGGAAGAATTACTGGGAAATGCGTTGGCCATGCTGTTTCCCATTCAGTGGAATGAGCCCTTCGGCCTGGTAATGATCGAAGCCATGGCCTGCGGCACTCCGGTTCTTGCTTTGCCGGGTGGCTCGGTTGAGGAGATCGTCAGGGAAGGCGTGAGTGGTCACGTGCGCCGAACTGTGGAAGAACTGGCAGATTGCGCAAAAAATCTCAAACTCGATCCCAAAACAGTGCGTGAATACTCGGAAGAAAACTTTTCTCTCGAGCGCATGGTGAAAGACTACATTCAACTGTATTCTGAGCTTACTTCTGAATTTCAAAGCAAGACGCCGGCCGAACGCAGCGTGGCATGAACGGAGGATCTACATTTCTTGAGCGCAAAACTGATCGTTCCCCATCATGAACTGGTCGAGATCCCGCCGCCTTATCCGGAGCCGCGGCTGGCATATCAGACTGCTGAGCCGCGCAAAGTCAACAATCTCACTCTCATTGATGGCAAGACCTTTCTCGCCACTACATTCGCCGGAGACATCATGCCCCCGGGTGCGCCAGACGTCGGATTTTTTCACGATGATACCCGATTTCTCAGCCGCCTCGAATTGCGTGTGGGCGGATATCGCACCGTCGTACTCTCGTCCAGCAGCGAGCAGACTTTTTCTTCGCAGATTGAGTTGACAACAGGGAAGAGCACGCTGCGCGATAGCTACGAGATACCGGAGAACACTGTTCACATCCGGCGAGAGCAGCTTCTCAGCTCAGACATTCTTTACGACAACCTGACGTTTGAGAATTTCAACTTCACTGAGCTGGAACTGCTGATCGAGCTGGCTTATGAAGCTGACTTTCTGGATGTGTTTCAGGTCCGGGGCGTCGCCCGCGAGCACTTTGGCCACTATTACAAGCCGCTACTGCATCGCGATTCAATTGTGTTTTTCTACCGGGGCCTGGATAGCATTGCCCGGCAAACTGTCGTGCAGCTTTCGCCGGAGCCGGAAAACATTGACGGCACCACCGCGCTCTGGAAGCTGAAACTTCCGCCCTTTAAGCGTTTCCAGATTCAGACCACTATCACCCCAATGACTGAGGCCAAGCGCTCGCGCGCCGGCCGCATAGACTTTAGCGCCAGCTTGCGCGCGCGTCGCGATGCTTTCGCCCACTGGCAATCCCAATCGTCGCGTATTGAATCCAACCACAGCATTTTCGACCAGATGGTCAATACCAGCCTGAGTGATTTGCATGCCTTGCAGATTCCCGAATGCAAGGAACACATCATCGCTGCCGGAATCCCCTGGTTTGCGACCATGTTTGGTCGCGATTCGATCATTGCTGCTTACCAGTCGCTTTTGTTAAATCCGCAGCTTGCCTGCGAAACGCTGCGCGTACTTGCCCGGTATCAGGGGAAGGAGAAAGACGATTGGCGTGATGAAGACCCGGGAAAGATTCTGCACGAGTACCGCGAAGGTGAGATGACCCGCGCGCGGGAGATGCCGTTCAGTCCCTATTATGGCTCGGTCGACGCAACTCCGTTGTGGCTGATTCTGCTGAGCGAGACCTTCAACTGGACTGCCGATGAAAAGCTCGTCCAGGAAATGCTTCCTCACGCTCACCGTGCCCTGGACTGGATTGACAACTACGGCGACCTGGATGGTGACGGCTTCGTGGAATTTCTGCGGCGTTCGCCCCGAGGACTCGCAAACCAGGGATGGAAAGATTCATGGGACGCCAATCTGCATCGCGACGGCAAAGTTGCCGAACCGCCCATCGCTCTTTGTGAAGTGCAGGGATACGTCTACGAAGCAAAATACCGCATGGCATCGCTGATGCGGTCGTTCGGCGAAATTCGCACTGCCGAGAAAATGAAAAAGGATGCCGCCGAGCTTGCTAAGCGATTTGAGCGGGCCTTCTGGATGCCGCAGCGCGGTTTTTATGCCATGGCGCTCGATCGCGAGAAGCGCCAGCTTCAGGTGATCTCATCCAATGTGGGACATCTCTTATTTACGCGCATGCTGCCGCAGGACCGCGCGCGGGCCATCGTGCAGCGTTTCATGCAGCCAGACATGTTTTCCGGCTGGGGCTGGCGCACGATTTCTCAGGACGAAAGGATATTCAATCCGCTCAGCTACCATCGCGGCTCTGTGTGGCCGCATGATAACTCGCTCGTCGCCCACGGCATGGCTTTATATGAATTTCGCGATGCAGCTTTGACCGCATTCACGGGCCTGGCGCAGGCAGCGTTAAACTTTCGCGATTACCGCTTGCCCGAATTGTTCTGTGGCATCCAGCGCCGCGAAAGCGATGAGCCGGTGCAGTATCCCGTTTCCTGTTCGCCACAGGCCTGGGCTTCAGGAGCAATTTTTCTGCTGCTGACCTCGGTCTTGGGGATTCGTCCCAGCGCTCCACGCCGGGAGCTCAACATCGTGAATCCCAGATTGCCGGATTGGCTGGATTATTTGAATATCCGCAACCTGCGTATCGGCGGCAGCCGCGTAGGCCTGGACTTCACCCGTCGCGGCAATCGGACGTTCTGCAATATTGTGGATGTGGAAGGTGACAAGCTGCTGGTGAATGTGGCGTTTAAGAAGAGCAGCCGCTAGCTGTGAGCTTCCAGCCGAAAGGTGGAGCAGGCATTCATGCCTTCAATTTGAGCCTCGTAATTTCTGTTTGGCTTCAGCCGCTGCAGGTAATCAGGGCCCGAATTTATTCGGGCCGAATTAGTTAAGAACTTTTTGGGCTTTAGCCACTGAAATAACTGCGGCTTTTTAGCCGCGGTCAAAAACCATCACCTTGCGCCTAATTCCACAACCATTTACCTTGTTTCACTTACCAAATAACGGAGGACTCTTCATGGCAATCAACATCACCCCGAAACGAAACGGCCCTTATCTTGTTACCGGAGACCTGAGTCAACTTACGCTCACTGATGCTGACGGCAATCGCTACGATCTCACCGGCAAGCAAGCGATCGCGTTGTGCCGCTGCGGAGGATCAGTGAACAAACCATTCTGCGACGGCACTCATTCCCGGATCGGCTTCCAGGCCGCCGAAGCCGCCGTGAAGGCAGAAGAGCAAAAGGGCCCCATGGGAACAAAAATGTGAGTGTTAACTGCTGATTGCTTAGTGAATCGTCTTCATCTTTCTCGACATGTAATCCATCAGGAGATACTGGCCCAGGGTCTGAGGCGTGGTGAAGTAGGCTTTGCCACGACACATTTGCGTGACCTTCTGAACAAACTGGACCAGCCCATAATCTGAAGCCAGCATAAAGGTATTGATCATGATTCCCGCGCGCTTGCAGCGGGAAACCTCTTCCAGCGTCTGGCTGACCACCAGGGGATCGAGGCCGAAGGCATTCTTGTAGATGCGTCCGTCTTCCAGCGTCAGCGCGGAAGGCTTGCCATCAGTGATCATGATGATCTGCTTCATGTCTTTCTTCTGACGCTGAAGAATCCTCTGCGCCAGGCGCAATCCCTCGCGCGTGTTGGTGTAATACGGACCAACCTTCACCCGTGCAAGTTGCGATAGCGGCAGCTCCTCCGCTGAATCATGAAACAACACCAGTGAAAGCGAATCGCCCGGATACTGCGTGCGAATGAGCTGGGAGAGCGCCATCGCTACTTTTTTGGCCGGTGTGAAGCGGTCTTCTCCGTAGAGGATCATGCTGTGTGAGCAATCGAGCATCACCACTGTCGCACACGACGACTGATACTCGCACTGGTGTACCTGAAGATCGGAGTATTCGATGTTGAAGGGCAGTTTCAGGCCATCGCGCTGAATCGCCGAAGACAAAGTTCCTGTGATGTCGAGGTTGAGCACATCGCCAAATTCATACTGCTTGGATGCTCCGCTGCTCTCAACCCCCGTGGCAAGGTCGCGCGTATCGTGCCGGCCAAAGCTGGAACGACCGAGAGAACCGAGCAGGTCTCGCAAAGTTTTATAGCCGAGAAAATCCAGGCTCTTATCCGTGATCTCAAAGCGAACGTGCGACTCGGCCTCGCCTGTCTGACCCGGGGTTGTGGACTGCCGCGCGCGATCCGGCGGCTGGTCCACAGAGATGAAATCTTCCCGCTGCATGCGGTCGATGAGCTTTTGAATCAGCTCGTCCAGTGTGCCATCCATCTGCATCTGCTCAATTCTTTCGCGCAAAGCATCGTCCAGGAAGTCGCCCATCTCAAGCGCCTGCTGGATGGCCTGTTTCAAAGCGTCGAGCGTGTGCTCATCCATCTGCTGGAAATACATGTACTCATTCTGAAATCCGGATTCGAGCAGATAGTCAGAGAGAGCATTGAGCAGGTCTTCCATGCTCATCTCGTCGGCCAGATCGCCAACATATTTCGAGTAACGCGTATACTTCACGGCTTTTGACTTTCAATTACCCAATTACCAAATTACCCAATTACCAATTTTCGATATCTCGATGCCCCGATTGTGTCTAGTTGTATGGCCTTCTGTTTCTAAATGGCTGATCTTCGGGCTCGTAGGGCTTCTCCACGCGCTTGGCCTGTTTGTCCGCGGTGAAGACGCGTTCTTCCGAACGTCCAATGCGGCGATGCGCATGCAAGCCTTCCAACACAAACTCGGCCGCTGAGACCACCAGCTCCGCCTTATCTTTGTTTTTGATGCCGAGCGGAGAAAGCTTCTCCGTCAGCCCCTGAATGTTCCTTACGCCATCCAGAACTTCCTGCGCTCCGGCAGTATCAGCCAGACGAATCTCGCCGCCCAGCTCAAACCACTGCACCACCTGCTGCATGTTGAGATCTTTGAAATAGGTGTCGTAAGTCTTGGCTACAGCAGTGCGAATCAGCTCGCGCGCCACCATGTCAGCTCCGCGCATCTCGCCTTCATATTCCAGCTCCAGCTTTCCTGTAATCGAAGGCAAAGCTGCATAGATGTCGCCGATGCGGGGAACAATCATCTTTTCGCGATTGCGCAGCGCCCGCCGTTCGGCATTGGAGATCACGTTCTCCGTCACGCTGATGGGCAAACGCTGGCTCACGCCCGAACGCTTATCAATCTTCTTGTCCTCGCGGGCCAGAAACGCGATCCGCTCCACCACCTCACGCACATATTTTGGTATGTACAGCTCCAGGCCATCGCGACGAGACCAGGCTTCCTGTTCGGTGATGCTGATGCCCTCTTCCAGCGTGCCCGGATAGTGCGTGCGAATCTCCGAGCCGATGCGATCTTTCAGTGGTGTCACAATCTTGCCACGGGCCGTGTAATCTTCAGGATTGGCGGTGAACACCAGCGCGACATCCAGCGGCAACCGCAATGGATAGCCTTTTATCTGCACGTCGCCTTCCTGCATGATGTTGAACAGGCCTACCTGGATTTTTCCGGCGAGGTCAGGCAATTCGTTTACGGCAAAGATTCCGCGATTGGCCCGAGGCAGCAAACCATAATGGACGGTCAGCTCGCTGGAAAGATCAAGTCCTCCGCGCGCCGCCTTGATGGGATCAACGTCTCCGATCAGATCAGCGATGGTCACATCCGGCGTAGCCAGTTTTTCCACGTAGCGATCGTCCGGCGTCAGATACGCGATCGGCGCAGCATCGCCCTGCGCGGCAATCCACTCGCGGCAGCGTTTGCAGATCGGCTCGTAGGGATTGTCATGAATCTCGCAGCCGGCAATGAACGGCAGCGCCGGATCAAGCAGTCCTGTGAGGGCGCGCAGAATGCGGCTCTTGGCCTGCCCGCGCAGCCCCAGAAGAATGAAGTTGTGACGCGACAAGACGGCATTTACCAGTTGCGGCACAACTGTGTCATCGTACCCAACGATTCCGGGAAAAATGGTTTCACCGGAATGGAGCTTGGCAATCAGATTTTCCCGAAGCTCGTCTTTGACTTTACGCGTGCGCAACCGCTGCTCAGAGAAAGAGCTCTTCCTTAACTCGCCCAGGGTACGAGGATGATTCATGAAGGGGCCTCTGCTCTGATTATAGAAGAATCCGGTGTTCTGGTGATCGCGCAGAGCGGGATCTGGTGATCTGAAGTCTGTACTCGCCTGATTCTCGTTCAGCACTCGATTTCGAGTTTGGCGACTTCGGATCACCGGATCACGGTGATCACCAGATCACCCGATTGGCGACCCTTTCTAGTTCTTCGAAATCCCTCACTGAACGTGTCCGTTGCCGCTGGCCTTGCGGCGAACGTCGAGAGTTCGTTCCACTTTAGGGATCGTCGCTTTGTAGTATTCGATCAGAGTTGCCATACGCTCTGGCTCAGATTTCATTTCCAACAGCGCCTGCTTGAAATCGAGATCGACGGGAAGCTCGTGGGCAAGTTGGAACGAGAGCCGCTGATTTTTAGGCTCGAACGTGGCCTGCTGGCCCAGAATCCCAAAGAGCTGTTCGTGGAGCT
>Ga0126384_10001213_pt1 | contig 15235 bp, 12 predicted proteins | sample PanSoiMetPlot_36_FD_92543 | JGI IMG/M metagenome (GOLD analysis project Ga0126384, IMG submission 92543) | Tropical forest soil microbial communities from Panama - MetaG Plot_36 | ecosystem: Environmental > Terrestrial > Soil > Tropical forest > Bulk soil | place: Panama | collected 2016-02-17 | reverse complement strand
CTGGCGATCAACAACGCGGCCTCGCCGCCATCCGGCACCTTCATAAAAGTCAATAAGTCGACCTGCGGTCTCACCCGCCTGAACACCATATTCTTGGATGCAGCCCACGGCGTAGATGCCGAAAACGGTGCCGAGCAGCCGGCGTGGGATCCCGACACCGGGAAGTTCTATCTCTCCATCCCGCAAATCGGTCCGAACGTGGAGAACGGAGGCGTCGTGCGCATCGCTCCGAATGCCACCACGGTGGAGCACACATATCCGGTGAAATTCTGCGCGCCGGCCGGCCTCACTCTCGGTCCACGCGACGATGCGCTCATCGGCTGCAATACAGTCTTCGATACGGCGGGCAAAGTGTGGGATCCGGCGGGTACTGCGACCGCCGCACCGAAGGACGTGATTCTCAATGTGAAGACTGGCACCACCACGGACGTGCTCGGGGTGGGGGCCGGGGACGAAGTGTGGTTTAACAGGGGCGACGGCAACTACTATGCCACCGGCAGCGGGAGCCCTCTTCGCCCCCTCCCTGCCGCCACGGCCAAGGGATCCACCCCGCTTGGCGTGATCGATGCGGAGGACCGGAGCCTGATTCAGTTGGTGCCGACGTATAACGTGCCGGCAGGGCCGGGGCATCCGGCGGGGACTGCGCATTCAGTGGCAGTGAATGCCACGAACAACTTTGTGTTCGTGCCCTTGCCGGCAAACACCGCTTTCCCCGCCTGCTTGACCGGGTGTATCGCCGTGTTCGTAAGGCCGTCGAAGGCCGAATGACGCTTCGAGGGTAGGCGCTCGTCGGGACACTCACCGCGCAGGGCGTCGCGGCCGGCAAAAGGTCGCGACGCCGGCGTGGTGCGCCGCCGAGGGGCGCGGCAAGCGGCGTAGGAGAGTGTCGGTGGAGAAGCCATGCGCCCATCGCGGGTACGCCGATCTCCACCGTGTTCGACGGCTACACGACAGCCACCGCCACGCGCGTCGACGAAGGCGACTTCGATCCGAAGGACAACCGTGGCATCGGCTCCTGAGGGCTCCTGGGGGGCGGTGTCCGAGTCTGGGCAGTTATGTCACCGACGCTCTCAGCTCCATCCACAGTCATTTTCTTTTCGGGCGGCTCGCGACTCGGTGAGCCGCACGGCAGGGGATGAATCGCGCCCCAGAGGAGCGGTACCCGAGGCGCAGACGGAAAAGGTTCGTCGCCCGGGCCTGCTAGGATTTCCGGTAGGCTCCCTCACTGCCCCGCGCTCCACGCGTAACGCTCGTGATGGCACAGACGTCGACGGGCGCCTGCCGACCCCGAAGGGGCTGAAGGCCGAGAGGCTCGACTCCGTGGCGGTCCATGCCCTCGAGGCGATGCAGAGCATCGGCTGAGACCAGGAACTGCCGGTTGAGGTCGCGGGTCGCCTGCTCGAGCCGCGCGGCCGTGTTCATGACATCCCCATGAAAGACGATGTCGCGTTTACTTTCGCCTATCTCGCCGCTGATCACCGGCCCTGCGTGAAGCGCGGCCCGCAGCCGCGGCACCACGCCGAACTCACGCCCGAACTCGGCCGCCGCCCTCTCGACCGCGGCCACGATCGAGAAGAAGCACGCGATGGGGCGAGCATTTCGATGGCCTCCCCGAGCGTCCAAGTCACCACCATCTCGTCGCCGACATACTGGTAGATTTCGCCCCGATGATCGCCGATCGGATCCGAGGCGAGCGCGAAGACGCGCCCGAGAAACCGGTGCACCGCCACCGGTCCGATCTGATCGGCCAGCGGCGTCGAGCCCTGGATGTCGATGAAGAGGAAGAATCTCTCTTCGAGGCGGGGCTGGTGGTAGCGCCCGAGAAGGATATGCCAGAGATTGCGTGGTCCCACGATCTGGCTGACCTCGAACACGAAGAGAACTGCGAAGGCAGCCGCAAACGAGAATCCAACGGACAGCAGGGCCACTTCGCGTGGCAGCGGGGCCGCGAGGGAGAACAGCCCGAGCGCCGAGACACCCGGTGAGCGCAGATTGATCACGGAGATCCATGTCCCGTAGATGAGCCACTTGACGCCGAAGGTCACGAGAAAGGGGGCCTGCCGCACTGCTCGGCCCCAGCGCGTGGGTAGAAAGAACAGCTCGATGCCGGCGATCGGGCCAGCGATTGCCGCGCCATCAATCGCCCCAATGGCCCCCCCGATGAGCCCCGTCCGGCGGAACATCGCACCGATGAGGGCGCCGTAGCCGACACCGATAAGCGCACCCGCGAACGAAAACCAGAGGAAGAGCCGCACCCGGCGCCTTGACGCGCGACGCATCGAAGCCCGTCAAGTCTCGCGGGTCTGAGCGCGCATGTGCGGAATCTACCACGATAGGGTGAACCGGCTCGTGTTGCGTGAATACCAGTAAAAGGGCCCTGGGCACCGGTCTTGCTCGACCCTCAGCGCCCAGCAGTTGGAGCGTTGTCGCGGGTCCCGGGAGCATCGCTTGACAGGCCGGGGAGCCGAGCGCAATGTCTTTCGCGAGACCGCACTCCGGGAGGGGCGAAATGGACGCGCGTGATCTGTTTCTGAGCCAGCACACCTTCATCCACTCGGCCGCCGTGGGCGGCAACAAGATGTCAGCGGCGGAGCGCACCTTCAGCGGCCTGACGGACGAGCAGATGCGCGTCCGGCCCCGCGAGGACCTCAACTCGTTGGCCTGGCTCTTGTGGCACATCGCCCGCGTCGAGGACGCCATGGTCAACCGGGTGCTGGCTGGCCGGCCTCAAGTGCTCGACGACGCATGGATGAAGCGGCTCGCCATCAGCCGCCGCGATTTCGGCACCGGCATGACCAGCGCCGAGGTCACCGAGCTGACGCGGCAGATCGACCTGGGCGCGCTTCGCGAGTATCGCGATGCGGTCGGCAAGCGCACGCGCGAGGTGGTCGGCGACTTCAAGCCCCAGGACTGGGAGGGCGAGACGACGGCCGACACCGTCGGCCGTGCCGCCGCCGAAGGAGTCTTCGGCGTCCGGGCTGAGATGCTAGCGCAGGCCTTCACCGGACGGCCCCGCGTAATGGTGCTGACCGGCGTCGCCCTGCTTCACTCCTCCGGGCACATGGGCGAGGCAGCGACCGTTCGCACTGCCGGCGGGTTCGGCTCCGGGGCCTGATCCCGGCTCAGGCCCGGGCCGTTTCGGGCTTCATCTGGCGCACGGCTCGCCGCGACGTACGTGGACAAGATCCTGATGGCAGAGCTCGATACCCACCCGGAGCAGCGCGGGCCGAGCATCGATAAGGTCATATCCTTTTGCTCGCTGATCCAAGACGCTACACTAAGGCAGCTCGGCTCCAAGTGCGCCGCGGAAGACTGAATTCTCTTTCCCGCTCGGAGGTGATGCTCCAGTAGCGCCTCGAGGCCCTCGCTACGGTCGCGACGAGCGCATCGAAGTGACGCTGCCCGGCGGCGTCAGATCGGCTTGACGGTCCACTGAGAGATGGTAGGGCAATCCATACGCGACAGAATGCCAGGCAAGAATCTGTGTCCGCTCCTCGCCATGCACGCCGTGCTTGTCGAGGATCTTCTCCAGATCGTCGACCTGCGCCTGAGCGCTCCGGAGGGTGAGCCGCTCGCCACTGTGGTCGCGGTAGTTGTAGAGCCGTTCCCCGACGATGGAGACGCTGGCGCCGCGCTCGAGCAGCGTCCAGATCATGTCGAAGTCGTCGCGACCCGTCAGGCCGACCCGTTCGTCCACCTCTCCCACGTCCATGAGCGCCTGTCTTCGGAAGAGGAAGAAGTGTTGCAGATACGAGGCCTTCCGCTCGAGGGTGGGAAGGCCTTGGAACTCCTCGAGGCTGGGCGTGCGGCTGATCTGTTCCAGCACTCGCACGCCGTCGTCGGCGAACCCGCAGAGCCCGGTGCTCACGATGTCGGTCTGATGGCCCAGGCAGACTTCCACGGCGCGCGGGTCGAGCCAATCGTCGGAAAGGAGAAAGCCGACACGCTCCGAAGAGGCCGCGCGGATACCGGTATTCAGCGCGGCGGCAAAGCCGTGTCCTTCTTCGGTCAAGATCCGAACCCCGCGGTATTTCAAGCAGAGGTGGTTGAGATCCCTCATCGTCGAGGCCTTCGTGAGAGGTGACGTGACAACGATTGTTTCGACGTGAGCAGTCTGGGAGCAGGCGGAGGCAACACACTGTCGTAGCCAGCCACGCCGCTGGTTCAGAAGCGGAATGACGACGGTGGCCTCGTATGAGGCGTGCCGTCCCCTCTCCCGTAAGCTCATCGCGACAGATGTAGTCTCCGTCACGGGGCGCCCGGTCATCGCGAGCAGCACGGAGCCAGCACGGAGTTACCGAGAGGGAGCAGGGCCATGGCGATCTGCCCCCTTGCGCAGACGGAATGCATTCGCGAGGCTCCGCTTGAGCGATCGCAGGGTCGACTGAACTCGAGGCTCCAGTGCGAGCAGTCGGCAGACTCGCAAGAGCGCATGCACCGTGCTGGAGACATGAAACGCCCAGTTCACGCGTTCTTCCCACGGCGGCTCGAAGCGCCGTGTCACCGGGATGCGCTGAGCCCGATTCGGCGAGCAGTCGAGCTCTCGTAGGGCGGGCAGGAGCGCTTCAATGGTCGGCGCGATGGGATTGGTGTTGATTTCGAAGACTTGAATCTGTCCGTCGACCATGGCGTAGTCCATGCGTCCGTAGTCGATTCGTGCGAGGGCGAAGATAGGCCGGAGGAGGGCCTCGTGGGGGTTCGCGGCGATGTACTGCTGGTCAGCCGCCAGGAACTCTCCGTGCGAGAACTCCGGCACCCACCGCTTGACCACCCAGTCCCGGCTGAAGAGCAAATTGCCGGCCGAAATTCTTCCGCCGATGATGTAGGCCCCGTAGCGATGGTAGAGGCCGCGGGAGTCGACCACCTCCTTGTACTCGACGATGAGCTTGTCGTCGCGGTTTGCCCCGCTCGCGACGAGCGCCTCGATGGCCGCCTCCAGCTCATCGGGCGAGCGGAGCAACGGGGTCAGGCTGCCGAGATGTTCCGTTTCGCGGCGGATGAAGACCGGGAAGCGCAGCGGCCGGCGATCAGTGAGGCGGCACACGTCGAAGTCGTTGATACCGCGTTCCCTGAGCTGCCGGAGCAACTCGAAGCGCCGCATGGACCGGACGGGATGATTCAGGAGCTTGAGGTTATGTCCGCTGCTCCGTAGTGCTTCCCAGAGAATCGCGGCTCGCTCCGTTTGCTCGGAATTCAGCCGGTCGAGATCGGTAAAGATGTACGTGCCCACGGGCAACGCCTTGAGGCGAAATGCGTCCTCGTACGACAGCAGGCGGAGCCGACGCAGCAACTCTTCGCGCCAGGGGACTGGTATGGCCACATCCCGGAGCCGATCGCGTATGGTGTACTGGTGATGCTTCTGAGAGAGGTAAAAGATCATGGCGCTCGACCGGAAAGCTCACCGTGGTTCTGGCGACGCAGACCGATTCGCCCTGGCGCACGCATCACGGTGTCACGCCAGACGCCCAGCTGCTTGCCCGACTCGAAGACCGCATGGAACAGGCTCGAGGACATGAGTTCGGGCTGCCGGCGCCAGCCGCCGCGCATGATCCTGGCCATGTGGCCCCCTATGTTGGCGTACGTGCGCCCGTCCCGACAACGTTGCCATGGTGTCTGGCCAAGCTCGCGCGAGTACTTCTCCAGAACCCCCACGACGGCCCGGCCGTGCTGGAGCCCCTTCGCGAACACCTGCCAAAGAGTTCTGGGATTCACGTGGCGCACGATGGCCGCGGCGGCGTATCCGAAGCGGGCGCCGCGGAAATGGGCGCGGTACGAAAGATCGACGTCCTGGCCGCGCAGGAACGTCTCGTCGAACAGGCCGAGCTCGAGCAGCAGCGTGCGTCGAACGAGGAGATTCGCCGTGATCGCATACGGCGGCCGGTCGCGAAGCGCTCGGTCTTGATCCCAGAGCCATTCGGAGAATGTTTCGATGGGAGACCGGGGCTGGTACGCGAGGATGGGGCCTCCGATAAAATCGCACCGCGGATGGCGACCTGCGTAAGCCATGAGCTCGCGCAGCCAGCTTGGATCCGGAACGCAGTCGGCATCCGTGAAGGCGATATGAGGGAAGGAGGCCACGCGGATGCCCGCATTGCGGGCCGCGGCCGCCCCCTGTTTCTTCTCATGCACGACCCTGATGTCCTGACCATACCGAGTCAGCAGGGTCTGCGTGCGATCCCGGGAACCATTCTCGACGACGATGACCTCGAAACAGTCACGCGGGTATTCCTGCCGGAGAAGGCTCTGCACAGCCCCGTCGATCGTCGATTCGGCGTTGTATGCCGGAACGACTACGCTGACGGGAGACAACCCCGAGGAATCGTCGCCTGACATTGATAGATGGGAGCGTGCGACGGCTCATGACCGGCCACCACCGGCCTCCGCCACAGTCCCAGGCACAGGACGTGCCAGTTCAGGAGAGACCCAATTCTGAAGGCTTGGGTCACGGCGCAGCTCATGACAGCCACCGATTGCAAATGCCGCCGACATATAGGGGCCGGCCCTCAGATGGAGGTTACCCACCGCGTCGTGAGCGGGGACGCTCTCGCGCCGCTGCCGGCGCTGCCCACGTGAAGACGATCAGCATCAGCAGCTACGCGGCACCGATCATGGTCCACCAGTCCGGAATTGCGTCGCGACGTGTCAGGGTGCGGCGAGTGGCCAGACCTTAGGTCCCGCAAGAAGCGGTGTCAAGGCCCGGCGGTCGCTATACTCTTCGCGTGCGCTCGAGGCGGCGCGGCGAGGCCTCGGGCACTTTCAAGGAGACGGCGACGACAATTTCACGGAAGCGGCGGCTCCGCCCTGCGCGAGTCATGACGGGCAGGGAGCGCCGCCGGATCAATCCTCGGAACGGCCTGATCAAGGTCTTCGAGCACAATCTGGACGTCATCGTCTCGCGCTTTCTCTATCCGCGGCTCAGCCGGATCTGGAACCCGTACAGTTGGCTCCTCGACCGGCGTTTCGTCCTGACCGAGGCCGCGGTCTCGCCCGAAGGCTGGCCCGGTGGGCTCGCGCCGCTCCGCGTGCTCCTCGTCTCCGACATCCATGCCGGGATCTTCCTGAGACCCGAGACGCTCGAGCACACCGTCCACGCACTGATGACCCTCGAGCCCGATCTGGTGGCGATCGCGGGCGACATCGTGACCGGCCACGTGAGCGAGGTGCGCCCGTATCTCGAGGCCCTCGCTCTGTTCTCGCGGGCTCCGCTCGGCGCCTGGTACGCCCACGGCAACCACGACTACTTCGGCGGCGACCCGGGAGAGATCCGGAAGGATCTGACCTCCATCGGCATTACGACCCTTAGGAATGACGCCGTGCAGATCGCGCACGGCGGCGGCCGGATGGTGTTGGGCGCTCTCGACGACCTGCTCTGCGGTCAGCCGGACTGGCGGAGCATGGCGTTGCCGCACGGCGTGCCGCATCTTCTCCTCGCCCACAACCCGGACCATTTCCACGAGGCGGCCGGCCACGGTGTGCCGCTGACGCTGTCGGGGCACACGCACGGAGGCCAGATCCGGATGCCTGGCGGACCACCCATCATTCGCCACAGCCGTTTCTGCCTCGACGAGGGCCTCTACAAGCTCCACTCCTCACTGCTCGCCGTCACGCGAGGCCTGGGGAGCGTGGGCCTGCCCTGGCGATGGGGCGCAGATCCTGAAGCGATCCTCCTCGAGATAACCCCGGGGCCGTAGAGGCCCCCGGAGCCCCGCCTGTAAACAGCCGCGTACCGCCCCGGGGGCGTGGGCAACATGGCACAGCTCGTCGCGAAGGCGGGGTTAGCGCGGCCCGCTCAGTAATGTCAGCTTGCTTCCTGCCACCAGAGCCCGGAGCGGAGCAGGAGAAACAACAGGACGAGGATCATGGCCCCCGCGGGATACGCAGCGGCCGGTCGTGGGCCGACGAGCCCGGCCAGGTACCCCATGACGAGGGCGCCGATCGGTGCACCGCCCATCAAGCCGAGCTGGAAAAGCGCCAGGAGGCGAGCCCGATGGCTGTCCCGCGCGGCCAGCTGGACGATGGTACGGCCCTGCGTCATGACCACCCCTGCCCCGATGCCCCACACGAAGCACAAGAGAACCAGCCCATAGAGCGGCCCCGGGACCGAGATGACCGCCAGCACCACGGCGCCGCCGGCGAGCGCGAGCATCATCGCCCGCCCGCCCCGGCGCAGGACGCCGAGGCGCACCTGAGTCATTGTGGCCACAATGGTGCCGCCCCAGAAGCACATGTTGACCAGCGATAGCTCGGCGGATCCGCCGCCGTAGGCGTCGCGGACCAGCACAGGCAGGAGCACGATGAAGGCACCGACAAAGAACACGCCGACGGCGAACATCGCGATAATGACGGGGCGGATGCGCGCGGAGCCCGCGGCCTCGCGGAGACCGTCGCGCATAGCGTCGAGACGGCTCTCGCCGGGGGAATGCACGACCTGGGACGGAGCGGGAGACAACTGAGAGACGGCAAGCGCGCCCAAAATGAGCGTGACCGCTTGAGCGCCCAGCAGGCCGACCGCGCCGACGACGCCTGCCAACCCGGCCAGAATGATCCCGAGCATCTGAGCCATGAGTTGGGTGGCCGTCGTCACGGCCACAGCGCGACCCAGACCATTGCTGATGACGCGGGTGAGCAACGCATCGCGGGCCGGGATCACGAGCGCGGACAACGTGCCCATGGCCAGGCCGTAGACGATCAGGACAGCATAGCCGAGGGAATGGCTGGCAATGACCACGGCAAGCGCCAGCGGCGGGAGGGCGGCGAGCAGATGATAGCGCATCAGCAGCTTGCGGCAGTCCGCGCGGTCGGCCACCGCACCCCCGAGAAGCATGAGAGCGATGGAGGGTGCCATGAGGGACATCTGAGCGAGACCAACTCGTCCGGGGGGCTGGCGTAGGACGACGGCGACGAGCCACGGGAAGAGGATGACCTGCATGCCGAAGCTCGCAAACCAGCTCGCTACGCCAGCCAAGTACCGCCGGAACTTCAAGCTCTCGTCCACCCGGGAGACTGCCGAGCTCGACCTCCGGCCCTGAGCGCTCAGATGAGCCCTTTGCTCCGCAGCCCGCGGCGCATGACGACGTCATCCTGGCCCTGGAAAAACAAGTTCGGCTCGTGGCCGACAAGTTCAGGACCTAGGACAGTCCCGGGGGCGGCCGCCTTGCGGCACGCCTGGTGGGGCCGGCTCACCCGCTGAGCGCTCTGATCCACGTCTTCAGCTCCGGGGTGACGGAGGCAAACCGAATCCTGACATCACTCGACACCGTCTCGCCTGAGTCGACAACCTTGCCGTAGATTTCACCTGCCGGGTTGCCCAAGGGCCCCGGAGCGATCCGCACCTGCAAGTTACTCAAGAGGGCTGGCCTGAGATCAGATCCCAGATCTGCCTCGAGCGCCGATATGGCGGTCAGGGATCCCTCGTGCACCGTTCGTCCGACGAACTTCTCTTCGAGGATCGTGAATCGGATGGGCAGCGGCGCCTCGAGCGTGGTGAGCGGCACCCGCATCGATGGCAGCGACAACCCCCCGGGCTCCCCCATGGCTCCGATCTCGTACAGAACGAGGCTCCGTGAGGCCCCTTTCGGCTCGACCTGATACCGACCATCGATGCGCAAGGGCTCTTTGATCTTCTCTCGCGTGTCCTCGGAAACGAGGAGCTGACCTCCGATGGTGAAGGACTCGATGCGCCCGGCGAGATTCACGTTGGCCCCGACGACGGTGTACTTCGTGCGACGCAACGAGCCGATGTTGCCCACAATGACGCGCCCCGTGTGCACCCCGATGCCCATCTCGAGCTCCACGCCACCTTTCGTGGCAAGGCGCTCGTTCACCTCCGCCATCGCGAGTTGCATGGCCAGCCCGCACGCCACCGCCTTCTCGGCATGGTCGTCGCATGCCACGGGAGCCCCAAAGACCACGAGCATGGCGTCACCGACGATCTCGTCGACGATGCCCTGGTGGCGTTCCACGACATCCATCATGGCCTCGAGATAGACGTTGAGAACGTCGATGACCTCCTGAGGGCTGAGCCCCTCGGCCATAGCCGTGAATCCTCTCAGGTCCGACATCAGGATGCTGACCTCACGCTCCTCTCCGCCCAGTTCGAGCGCTTCGGGCGCCCGCAGCAGACTCTCCGCCACCTCCTCGGATACATAGCGCCCGAAGACGTGCCTTACCAGGTCAGTGGCTTCCTCGGCCCTCCGCCGCGCCTCCTTGATCTCTTCGTCGGCCTGCCGACGCTCCGTGACATCCTCGAGCATCCACACCGTGCCTTGCGACAGGTCGCCCGCCTGCACGGCGCGGCCGCTGATCCGGCACCAGAAGAGCTGGCCGTTCTTTCGTCTGAGCTCCAGCTCACGCTGGTGGGTTTCGCCCCGGCGCAGCTGTTCGTAGACGCTGCCCACGGCTGCATAGCCGTCGTCGTCCGGATACCAGATCCGCGTGGGTTGTCCGATTAGCTCGTCACGCTTGTAGCCGAACAGCTCGTCGAGCTTCGAGTTCGTCCGCATGACGACGCGGTTCTTGACGAACGCAATGCCCAGGGTAGCCGACTCGAGAATGGCGCTCTGCTCTTTCCCACTCACTCGGAGAGCCTGGGTCGCCCGCCTCACCTTCTCGCTGACCACGCGGTTGCGCTCGAGGAGACTGCCCATGAACATCACGATGAGCACGGTCGCGGCGATGCCCCCGGCCAGGGTCGTCGCGGCGAGCCCGTAGTCGGGACCATGCCCGTACTCCTTCGTCACCCCCCACGCGATCTCCAAATCGGCCGCCCCGGTTGACGCCCGGGTCGCAAACGTCTCGACGAGGCCTTGATCTGGCTTGGCCTGAATGATTGGCCAGACTTCGGGTGCCTCCATGAATTTGCCCTTCAAGGTCAGGTAGAACCCCCGAGGAGTCGACGCCCCGAGCAGAGCCGCCCCGATGCTCGCGTACTCCAGCTTCCCGACGAGAACCATCGGCCTCGTGACATTGCTCAGCGCGAGTACGACCGGAGACATGAGGTGCCCATTCTCCGAGCGGACGGGCGGACCGAGCACGAACTGATTGGGGCGCGCCAGGGCGAAGTCCATCAGCGGCTGGATGTCGACGAACCCGTCCCGGGCTTCCCTCTCCAGGAACTCGAAATTGCCGGAGGAGATGGCCAGGACCCACCTCCCATGGGAATCGCGTTCGAGCAGGGCCGCCGCGCCAAGCAGCACCGCCGTGCCTCGTGATTCCATGCCATCGAAGGCATTCAAGAATTCCTCGGGTGTCGCACGGTGTGAGCTCTCCACGACGGCGGCCAGGCCGGATAGCGGCGCGTAGCTCTCGTCCATCCAGCCAAGCAAAACGGTGGAGAGACGTTGGGCCTCGGCCTCCGACCGGGCGATCCATTGGCTCTCGGCCGCCCGGTAGAGCGTGTGGCTGACCACCGCCGAGCCGCTGATGCCAACGGCCACCGCCAAGGCCAGCAACCACCAGGACCAGCGGCTTGGCGGCTCGGGCGCTCCCTCGGGAAGCGATCCACGTCTGCGCCTAGTTCGTCGTGCTGAAAATGCGACGAAAACCCGGAGGGGCCAGGCTGGAGGTCACGTCGAACCGGTTGACGCTCTCACCATCGATCAGCAACACCGGCGCACTGACGCGCTTGGGGTACGTCTTGTTCTCGAGAATGCGGACCAGCAGGTCCACCGCAAGCTTGGTCTGGAGAGCCGGCTGATCCGTGGGCGCCGCCACGATCGTGCGGCGTTGAATGCCGCGATAGACACCAGGACCGAAGTAATAGGAGATGACCTTGACGCGCTCGGACAGCCTCCGCTCGCGAAGTACTCGAACCGCCGCCTCCGCGGTCACCGCCGTGCCCACGATGTAGTCGATCTGACGGTGCTGATCGAGGGTCGCGTTGAGGAGCCGCGCTTGATCGGCGATCCCTGTGTCGCCGAAATGTGTCTCGACGATCGTGATCTTCGCGTCCCGGAGGGCGTCGCGAAAACCCTGGTCACCTGCCGACACCCAGCCCGCCCCCTTTGGCCCGGGAAACCACGCGATGCGAACAGGCGTGCCGCTCGTGTCAGCCAGCCTCCTGAGGTACTCGCCCGCCGCCCGACCCATGTCGTAGAAATCTGCCCCCACCCGCGCGGCCACGTCAGGCGAGCTCACCCCATTGATGAGATCAATGTTGGGTATTCTTCGTTCAGCGTACGAAGCGATCAGATCGTTCAAGCCACCCGCCGATATGGCTCCCACGATCAGCCCATCGGCTCCGTCCTCAACGCATTTGGAAATCTGCCGTCTCTGCATCTCAAGGTGCGGGTAGCCTCCGGCCTCGAAAAGATCCAGCCTGACGCCGAGACGTCTTGCCTCCTGGATCGAGGCGAAGTTCACCGCCAGCCAATAGTCATCCTTGAGATGTGGGATCGAGGCACACACGTGCCACTGCTTCCTCGCGTGTTCGAGTGGGGTATAGATCCTCCGCGTATGCTGCCGCGGCCCACTCGACGGCGACTCCCACACGTCAACCGGAAATGGACTGGAATCGTCCCCCCGCACCACCGGTGCCAGAAGGAGACAGGTACCGATCAAGGGCGCCAGCCATTTCGTGATCCAGGCACTAGTAGATCCAGAGAGGGAAATCTTGACCTTCATGGCTCGCTCGATGACGTATTGGGATGGAAACCTTGTGCCGATGGATTCGTGTCGTCTGAATCGCTGGCCTCTGTAGGACCCATAGGCAAGTACCCTAGACTGTTCTGGGTCAGGTAACCTATTTCTTGTGCAGCGCCTTGGGCCAGAAGCTGGGGATGAAGCCCGTCATGGCTTTCTGGAATTCCGTTCTCTCCTCGGGCGTCCATCCGCGCGCGACATCCGCGACATCATTGAACACCTTCTCGGTGAAGGTATCGACCGTGTCGCATTCGCACGTGCATTGCAGCCTCTTCAGGATGCCAAGAAGATTCTCGCCGCTGCGTGTCACGAGATCTTGCTCTGCCGCTTGCATCGCGAAAGTGCTGGTTTTGCCAGGAGCGGATTGGGCATTTTTGAAGAAGACATCGAACTCGGCAATCTCCGCGCTCATCTCGCTGAGGAGGCCCGCCACCTTTTTCTTGCTGCCCGGGACGTCCGTGCCCAGTGTGCAATCGGGCGCGTCCCGCACGATGGTCGACGCAGCAGGGTTGAAGCGCGCGTGTTGCGTCTCATGGGCAATGAGCTTGGCGATCTCTAACAGTGTCCGCCTATCGGAGGCGCTGGGCGTGGTCTTGGCCAGGATGGCCTTGGCGTCCTCTTCGTCGCTGAGCTGCACCGCGATGCAGGACTTGTCTCCTGGCGCCCCGGCCCGGGCGCCGCCAGGGAAATCCTTGCAGTTGCCAGTTTTCCCTCCGGCAAATGAGGGCAGACACTTGTCGACGAAAATGCCATGCACTTCGGGGGAATAGTGACGCCCAGGCCGGCGCCCGTGACCAGTGCCGTCAGATTGTCGGCCGGAGCCTTGTGCTCCGGGGCTTCAGGCAGTTGACGGGCGGAGCCATGAGCTCTTTCACTGCGGGCCTCGGCCTTGGTGTCAAAGTCCCGAGGATCCCCTTTGATGGCGCCGCAGGCCACTCCTGACTTACAGACGCGCTGCACGAGCCTCGGCATTTGGTTCGGCGGCGTGGTCTGCAACATCCGCCTCACGGCTTGATTGCCAATCGTGCGCTGAAAGCTCCGGATCGACACTGAACCGTGAGGTAGCTCCGATGTTGCCGGTCGAGACCGAGCCACGCTGGAAGGTGCAGGTTTTTGAGGTTGGTCTTCCTTTTGAGCACACGTACGCACGATCGACAAGTCTACGCCCGGGGCGGACGAGATTGTAGCCGACACCAAGACCCTTGCCCGTCGCGCTTGCTCTCTTCCCCTACCCGCACCTCCACCGCGTGCTCGTATAGCCGTTGGTGACCGGATCGCCTCGCGCAGGTTCTTGAAAGCATGAGGCTGTAACCGATCCGGTGTCATTTCCATCTTAATGGGACGAACTTTATGGGACGAAGGGCACGTGACCGGAGACGGCTATCCGGTCCGAAGCGTCCCGAGGCGAAGTCCAGTCAAATGAGGGCGACGGTCATGTGGAGCCGGTTCCTGATTCTCGGCACAGCGATCGGGGCTTTGGGGATCTATTCTCAGAGGGTCCTACGGCTGATCCATCCACATCGAGTTATCTCCCAGTGGTGGAAGAGGACTTCCAGACAGTGCCGGCGCGCACGAGTGGGGCCCCGCGTGATTCTCGACCACCTCGAGTGGTTACTGTTTGCATGGGTTCTCGGGAACCAAGCCGGCCTCCCGGTACCGGTGGTCCCCGCTTTGCTCGGTGCGGGCGCGGTGGCCGCGAGCGCGCGACTGAGCCTGAGCAGGATCATTGTCATCGCGGTGGGAGCCTCGCTGAGCGCTGACCTAACGTGGTATGGCCTGGGGCGATGGCGTGGGGCGCGGGTCCTCTGGATGCTCACGCGATTAGCACCGGCCGCCGGACTCCTCATCCGCCGCGCTCGACGTGTGTTTCTCGCCCATGTAAGCGTCTTTCAACTTGGCGCTCGATTTCTCCCCGAGCTGAACGCAATCTCGGCCGGATTGGCGGGCACGGCAAGGATGAGTATCGTCCGGTTCGTCTTCTACGGCCTCGCGAGCGCGCTGACGTGGGCCGGAGGATGGATTGCTCTCGGATACCTCATGAGTGACGCGGTGACGGCGACGGCCGCCTACCTCGGCGTGCGATTCATAGTCTTCTTCCTCGCGGCCTTTGTGCTCTATCTCTTCCTTCACCGCGCCCGCCGCCATCGCGTCATTCAGCTGTTCCGGCGAGGATGGACGACCCCGAATGAGCTCGCCACCGTGCCGGAACAGAGTGACCACATGGCGGCGTTCGACCCGCCGTCCCCTCAGGGGCCCGACGTCAGCGTTCGCCGCGGAAAAACCTTGTTGGTGGAACTCTCGAGAGGAGCCGGGAGGTTGGCGGAACGGGATCTTCTATGAACACCGGGAGATCTTGCCGGGCGGGAGGCGGTGGACGGAGCGGGCGCATGTAGCCTTCGCTCCCGCGGAGTCATCGAGACGGTGCTACTCTTAGCGTGAGGCTGAGACGCCAGCCTGCCGATCCCGATCATGGGCTTGTGTCATGTGGGCACGGCGATCATGGATCCTATGGATGCTTGGCGACCGAGTGAGCGCTATACGCTGGGTTCACGTTGTCCTGATCATCCTCGCTGTCATCTTCCTCACCTGCTCAGTG
>Ga0126384_10001212_pt1 | contig 15242 bp, 4 predicted proteins | sample PanSoiMetPlot_36_FD_92543 | JGI IMG/M metagenome (GOLD analysis project Ga0126384, IMG submission 92543) | Tropical forest soil microbial communities from Panama - MetaG Plot_36 | ecosystem: Environmental > Terrestrial > Soil > Tropical forest > Bulk soil | place: Panama | collected 2016-02-17 | reverse complement strand
CTGAAAGAGTCAACTTGATTGCGGATTGCTGAATGCGGATTGCGGAATTCCAATCCAGATTTGCAGACCATCGACCTTGCTCATTGAGCACTAGCGCTAAATGGTACTGATCCGATTTTTAGTGAATTGAGTGATTGAGGCGGGCGTTTCAAGACAAAGAAAAAGGGCGCTGACCTCCCCCGTGACCAGCGCCCCTCGCCTTTATCTCAGTTCTCCCATGGAGAATTAACGATGGGCCTATCTTAAGCACATCGAAAAACTGTTGGTTGCAACCCGCTTACAAACGTCTTTCGACCCTGTAACGAAATTATTTCGAATGTTTCGCGACCCATTTGAAACGCTTGGATCTGTAAATCGCCTGAACTGTAGGTTTCCTGATAGTATCGGCCCACGAAAGGAATTCAAGCATGAGCGGACAACGAAGCGCGCCTTACGGCTCCTGGAAATCGCCGATTACTTCAGACCTGATCGTTGCTGAAGTGGTTGGGTTGGGCCAACCGGCCATCGATGGCGATACGGTCCTCTGGATCGAGTTACGACCATCCGAACGTGGCCGAAACGTAATCGTGCGGCGCGACGCTAGCGGAGCCGTCAACGATCTTGTGCCGCTGCCTTACAACGCGCGCAACCGAGTCCACGAATACGGCGGCGGCGATTACGTTGCGCATCAGGGCCAAGTGTACTTTTCGAACTTTGCCGATCAACAGCTTTATCTGGTCCATGAGGATGGCGAAGAACCGCAACGGGTCACGCCACTAGGCAACATGCGTTATGCCGACCATATTTATGACCCACACCGGCGACGTTTGATATCCGTCCGTGAAGAGCATTGGTCCGCAGATGCTGAGCCACGCAATACCGTTGTAAGCATCAATGTTGCCGATTCGCAGGATTCTGTCGAAATCATCGCCTCGGGCAACGACTTCTACTCCTCGCCGGCGTTGAGTCCGGATGGTTCACGTTTGGCCTGGATTACCTGGAACCATCCAAATATGCCCTGGGACGGGTCTGAGATCTGGCTGGCTGAACTTCGTCCGGATGGATCTGTAAGCGAGAGCTGCCGCGTTGCGGGAGGCCTGGCCGAGTCGATCTTCCAGCCGCAGTTCTCACCCGACGGCACTGTTTATTTCGTTTCCGATCGCAGCGGTTGGTGGAATCTTTACCGATTAGGTAGGGACGGCGAGGTAAGACCAGTAGTCGACAAACATGCTGAATTTGGGGTCCCGCAGTGGGTTTTCGGCACCTCTAATTACGCCTTCGCTTCTGAGGAACGGATCGTCTGCAGCTACATAGAGAAGGGCAGCTCGAGCCTCGGTATCATCGATACTCGGACCGGCGAGCTCGAGCGCGTTGATTGTCCCTACACCGATATTCAGTACCTGCGGGCTGCAGGAGACACGGTAGTCTTTCGCGGCGGATCAGCATCTGAGCCGCCATCGATTGTGCAGCTCGATCTCGCAAGCATGCGGTTCTCAGTGTTGCGACGCGCAATGAACATTACTATTGATAGCGGCTACATCTCTGTGCCGGAACCGGTTGAGTTTCCCACGACGGATTGTTTGACAGCTCATGGGCTGTTTTATCCGCCGCGCAATCGTGACTACCGAGATCCTGACGGCGAACGCCCGCCGCTGCTGGTAAAGAGTCATGGTGGTCCAACGTCCGCTGCCTCTTCACTCCTGAATCTTGGAATCCAATACTTCACCAGTCGTGGCATTGCCGTGCTTGATGTGAACTATGGCGGTAGCACCGGATACGGCAGAGCGTATCGCGAACGCTTGAAAGGGAAATGGGGAAATGTAGATGTTGACGATTGCGCAAATGGCGCGCGCTATCTGGCTGAGCGCGGTTTGGTGGATAGCGGCAGGTTGACGATCAGCGGCGGGAGCGCCGGCGGCTACACCACGTTATGTGCCCTGACTTTCAGAGACGCATTCAAAGCGGGTGCGAGTCATTTTGGCGTCAGCGATGTTGAAGCGCTGGCGAAAGATACTCACAAGTTCGAGGCGCGTTATCTTGACGGCATGATTGGCCCATATCCGGAGAAACGCGATGTGTACTTCGCGCGCTCGCCGATAAACTTCACGGACCAGCTGTCGTGTCCGGTGATTTTCTTTCAAGGATTGGAAGACAAAGTCGTGCCTCCGGCGCAGGCCGAAACCATGGTCGAGGCGCTGCGAAGAAAGGGTTTGCCGGTTGCGTATATCGCTTTTGAGGGCGAGCAACATGGTTTTCGCCAGGCGCGGAACATCAAACGTTCGCTCGATGGCGAACTTTACTTTTATGCACGGGTATTCGGCTTTGATCTGGCTGACGAAATTGAGCCGGTCGAGATTGAGAATTTGTAGGAAACAGACAATTAGCCGCGGATGAACGCGGAAGAACGCGGATAAGACAAAACATAGCTACAGATGGACACGGATAACACGGATATCAACCAAAATCCTAATTCAGCTCGGTCTTATCTGTGTTTATCTGCGGCTATTTCTTTGTCTTATCCGCGTTCTTCCGCGTTCATCCGCGGCTAATTCTTTGTCCTGTCCGCGTTCCTTCCGCGGCTAATTTTCTATTGCCCGCATTCGGCGTTGCTGCGGGTTACTACTGTGCCGAAGCGGCGTTGATATTCAGCCGAGGTAATGAACGAACAGACCATCCCTCGATAATTTCCTGCATCGCTGTGGTCCAGAACACTCAGCCAGAATGCGTATCCCTGCTGATCAATGTCGCGACGCAAGTATCCGAAGTACTCGAACAGCACAAACGACTGGTTATAAGTTGCCTGCGCGAAGTCATTGTTATCGGCCAAATCGCGCAAGACCAGAGCGCGGCTCGCATTCAAGCTGCGACCTTCACTGTAGCGATCGATTAACTCAGCGCGCCGGCTCGAAAGATCTGCACCGCCGTCATGTACCGTGGCCAGTAACGCGTCCACGAAAGTGTTGGCAGTCAGATCTCCCTGATAACCGTTCGTAAACTCGGCCCGCTGTACGAAGGCGTCAGCAAACGCGGCCTTGCTGTCATCGAGATTCGGACCACCGATGACCTGAGCTCGATCGGCTGAAAACTCACCGTAGTGCAGCTGTCTTCCCAGCGCTCCCTTGTACAACCGGTAGACAAACGCAGCCGAATCCTGGAACTCACGAGATCTGAAGAACTCGGCCGAGATATCGATACGCCTCGTGCGGATACAGGCAGCATCGCCGTGGCAATCATTCAATTGCCCACTCCAGAATCGTAAGCCTTCGGAATCAGGTTCACGGCCGAGGAAGTCGAGGTAATGCTGCCTCACAAAGTATTCAGCCGTGTCGATAGCATTTGCTGAAACTGTAGCGTCAGGGGTGCCCGTGAAGACCGCATCCGCTTGATCGGCCATCAGCGACAATGTTCTGTCGGACGGACTGAAGTGATAGTTAGCGAGCTCAGGCGTTATGGTGTAAAGGTTACCGGTGTTCATGGCACTGAACTGATAGTTGCCGTTACTGTCAGTTATGGTGCTGACAGAAATTGGACCATTCAGCCTCATCGTCACACCAGCGAGCGGCGCTCCGTTGTCGTCCGTAACCCTGCCACTGATCCGGGCTGGTGCTGCTGTCGGAGCAAGCAGCGGAATCTCCCACATCCCGCGACCGTGTGTGGCGATGCGCAGAACTCTCTTAACGTTTTGGATCGCCATATCAAACACAGCTACGCGCGGGAGGCCCTGACCATAGGGACTCCAGGAAGTTCCGCCATTTTCCGAGATGTACACACCGATGTCCGTGCCCACAAAAAGTCGCAACGGTTTCAGTGGATCAACTGCCAGGCCATTTATCGGAACATCGGGCAGACCGGTAATGCCGCTCCCGTTGATGGCAGTCTTTACCGGAGTGGTATCGAGATTTGTGATTCGCCACATATGCGACTGCGCAGCTGATGTCCCTCCTGAGAAATTACCGAGACCGATATAGACCGTGTTCTTGTTCGTGGGATCAAATATCAGCCGTCCGACGTAGAAGTCGGGAATGGCGCTGCCGCCACCGACCGGATCCAGGCTTGTGAGCGTAGAGGAACCTGTAGTAGTGAAAAACAGGGCGCCGTTATTCAAGCCCACGATGCGATAGTTGTCGTCCTGTGGCGAGATAGCGATGTTGCTGATTGGAACGCCTGACACAATTGGCGCCTGACTGACCGTGGCGTTCGCCGTTCCCTGTGTGGACGATCGCAGCAACCTGTCGGTGCCTAGGTACACAGTATTATTGGGACTGCCTGGACCAAGTGCCGTTGGACAATAGAAGTTCACCGCCGTGGTTATTGCGGGATTACAGGAGACACCATTAGTCGTGCCATTGCCAACGCAACCAAGAAAACTCCAGGATCCGAATGTGCCTCCGGTCAAACTCCGAGAGTAGCCAATTTGGGCCCCTGTTCTATTAAAGAAAGTGTGGTACATGGTTGCGGGGGTGCTCTGATCAATCATGGCAAACCCGCCGTCACCATCATCGGAGTGAAGCCAGCTCGCGCCCCCAGCCAGCAGCATGTCAGTGCCATTGTCCTGGGTGCCGCCGATGCTAATGTCGGGATCGGTGGGATGCAAAGCGATACTTTGGAACTGCGTCGCACGCATCGTTGAGTTGTTTTGCTGGGTCCATGTGTCGCCGCCATCCGTGGATTTCCAGACACCGCCATCATCGCCGCGCCATACAATGTTTGCATTCGAAGGCGCGATTTTGATCACGTGTGTATCAGCGTGAGTCGTGGCGGAGTGATCTGTGAAGGTTGTGGCTCCGCCATCCAGGGAAGTGGATTGTTGTCTCTGGCAAATACCGGAGTTGACATTACCACCCAATAGTAGTTTGTCCGGAGTCGCCCCTACCCCAGGAACTAAGGCAAAGCCGATATTGTAGAAACACTGGGCACCACAAAACCCACCGCCACCTTGCAGCTTTGCAGTCCAGGTAACACCGCCATCATCTGATCGGCGCAAAGCTCCTGACTGCCCAGCGTTGTTACAAAGTGTCGCATTCGCAGGCACGTTGGAAGGTTCGCCGCTCGCAACATACATCACGGTATGAATAAATACGTTCGAGCTAATAAAGGCGCGCAGCTCGCCTCTGCCGGTGGAGGTCGAGGTTGCAGTCGTGACGAGGGTCTGCGTGAATGTCGGCGCCCCTGACATTGCATTCGTTGAGCGCCAGATCCCACCATCATTCGCCACATTGATTCCGTTCATCCAGACCACGAGCGTGTTTCCAGTCGGATCCTGGGGATCAAACACCAAATCGTTCACATTTCGATTGACCGTACAAGGCAAATCGAAGCCGCAGGCTCCGACACCCGCATCAACAGTGCTCACCGGAATGCGAGCTCCGGTGATACCGCCAATTGGTCCAAGTGCATTTGAAATCTTCGCCATTCCGCGCATTGCCAGCGGCGGGATAGTGTTGCCCAAGGGGGGATTGCCGCCGATGCCAATCGCGCCTCCGGCAATTCCCACGAACAAAGTATTGTGGTCATTCGGCACGATAAGGATTTTGCTGATGGAGCGACCACTAAAGAAGCCCGAGCTTACGGGATTGCCGCCTCCGTCGTTGTAGTTACGGATTGGATTGATTGGGCCCACCAGATTTGCCGTGGTGTTCACATTTTCTATGCGGTACAAACCAACACCCGCGAAGCTATCCGCAGAGCCGTTTGCTTCGCCTGTGCCAACCCACAGCACGTTATTGGCCGTATCAAGGGTCAGGCAGCCAATCGCCAGCGATTGTGCCGTATCGAAGATTGGCACCCAGGTGGTGCCACCATCGAGAGAACGATAGACGCCGCCTTGAGCGGCACCCACATAGACTTTATTGGGATCAGTGGGATCTATCTCGATTGCAGAGATGCGGCCGCTAACGTTCACGCGCGTGGTGTCTGTCTGGCCAAGCGGTATTGGGTTGGGACCCAATTCGAGCCAGTTCGGAAACGCTTCAGCTTCATTGCCGTGGGACTTTTCGATGCGCTCTCGAATAGCGGCGATTTGCGCATCCATCAGGTTAAGCGCCCTGGAACGAGACATGGGATCGGCTGGACGAGTGGGATCGACTCCTCGCCGCAGCGCTATGAATGCCTCTCTCTGCTTCAGATATTCGCCTGAATCAAAATGCCCGGTGTAGCCGGCCGGCAGGTCTGGATCGTTTTCAAGATCTTCCCGCAGTCCTTGTGCAGTGATGGCGACGATCAAGCCGATAGCAGCTGCCAGCAATAACCATAGCTTTCGATTCTTGCGCATAACTTTGTCCTCGTAGGTGTTACTCCTGAACTGCAAAGATCACGTTAACTACCGCTCAGCGATCTGGGCTTTTAGTTGTTCTAAACAAGTGAGGCACGACGTTGGGAATCAACTGGGAGGCGAGATTACTGCGAGCAATAGTTGGATGTCAACGATTTTCAAGAAGTAGACACACGCATACGGACTCACGCAGCAAGGGACGAAGCTCTCGCTTAGCTGAGACTTGATGAACTTCTAAAAAAGCTCTGAACTCTACCTGCCGTCACACTCGGAATTGCTGTGTGTGACTACAGAACTGAAGCGGCGTTGATATTCTGCCGACGTAAGGAACGAACAAACCATGCCGCGATAGTTATTGCGATCGCTGTTGGTCAAAACGTTGACCCAGAATTCAAAGCCCTGTCGATCAAAATCTCGCCGCAGGTAGCCGTAGTATTCCATCGCTACAAACGACTCGTTGTAGATCGCATTGCCGAACGCTGCCTCATCAACCACGTCACGAACCACAAGCGCTCGACTCTCGTTCATGCTCGTGCCGCTGTTGTAACGGCTAATCAAGCTCGCCCGTTCGCTTGACAGATCCACGCCGCTGGCATCGCGCGTCGTCTGCAGCAGCGCATCAACGAACGACTCAGCGCTGGTGTTGCTCTGGTACTTCTGCGCAAACTCAGCGCGTTGCACGAAGCTGTTTACGAAGGCTGACTTGCTGGCTTCGAGGTTTGGTCCCCCAACAACTAGAGCTCGGTCGGCCGAGAATTCGGCGTAACGAAGCTGCCTGCCCAGCGAGCCTCGGTACATGCGGTAAACGAACGAACCGGTGTCTTCAAACTCACGAGACATGAAGAAGGCAGCCGACACGTCGATGCGGCGGCTGCGCAGGCAATTGGCGTCACCGTGACATTGAGCGAGCTGATCACTCCAGTAGTTGAACCCTCCCGCTTCAGGCTCGCGACCGAGGAAGTCGAGGTACTGTTGGCGCACGAAGTACTCAGCACTATCGATAGCATTGCCGACGCTGATAGCGTCTGGCGTTGCAGTGAACACGGCGTCAGTCTGATCGGCCACCAGCGAAAAGGATCGATTTGACGGACTGAAGTGATAGTTCACCAACTCCGGCGTAACAGTGTAGAAGCCTCCGCTATTGACATTGCGGAAGCGATAGTCGCCGTTACTGTCGGTTATGGTGGTGGCCGAGCTTTCACCGGTCAATCTCATGGTCACAGCGGCTACCGGTTGTCCGGCGTCGTTGACAATTCGGCCGCTAACATTTGCCGGGCTGGCTGTTGGCGTGATCAGCACTCGGTAAGCGCTACGGCCATGCGTGAAAGCGTAGACGCTGACCTGGCCGGCGACTGTATTTACAGAGAGTGATTCCGTTACGACGTTCGGAAATGCGGCTTCTTTGAACCAATTAGCTCCCGCATCCAGCGAAACAAAAACACCGAGGTCCGTCCCGACATACAGGCGATTCGGATTATTCGGAACCACGACAATGCTGTGCGCCGGAATATCTGGAATACTGTTAGTTCCCGTACCGTCTCTCAACGTCCAGGTCAAGCCACCGTCCGTCGATCTGTAGACGTGGCCGGAATTTGTGCCCTGGGCATTTGGGGTGCCATTGAAAGCAGAGATTGTGCAATAAGCTATCAACTCGTTGGTTGGATCGAATGTGATCCAGGAGATAGTTCCGTTGCCATTACCACGCGGCGTAAAGACCTGAGGCACCCAATCAGTTGTAGAGATAGCAGTCGTACCAATAGTAGTTCCGCGAATTTGTCCGGAGCCAGCGCCAGTTATAACGCGATTCTGATTCGTTGGCGCAATGGCAATAGCGGTGATAGCGCCCCCAGTGATTTGTGTGCTGGCTCGATTCCAGGTCGTCGTGGTTGAGGCTGTATCGGTGCGCCACATAAAACGGCCGCCTAACCAAACGCGTTGCGAGTTCGAAGGGTCCATCTGAAAGACACTGATGAATGGAAAGGTATCGCCGCTAATGCCGCTGGTTGCACCCGCGAAATTGGTGCCACCGTTAGTGGACTTTCTAAAAGACAGACCCGTAGTCTCAATGTAAAGGTTCTGCGTGTTGCTGGGGTCCACCGCGACGTAGCCACCATCACCACCAAAAATTCTTTCCCATGCATTTGGACCAGCGGCATCCGTGCCGCGATTCGTACCGTTGTCCTGCGTGCCGCCAAAATATGTAGTGCCGTTCGGGTAAGGTAATCCGTGGTAGAACTGCGAGACCTGATAGCTATTGTTCAGCGCCGTCCAGGCAACCGAGTTAGCGACAGGATTGCCGCAGATCGGACTGGTGGGTGTGACGGAGCCGCCCGGTACGGTACCCGTGGGATAGCCAACGTTGGCCCGAGCGTCATTTGTGCGAAATATGCCGCCATCGTTTCCCGTATACATAATCTTGTTTGAATCCCCGTTATATCCGGGATGAAAGAGGATCACGTGGTGATCCGCGTGATTGTAATTGGTATCAGGATTACTGGCCGGCGGCACACCGTTGTTGCTGAACCACCAATAAGAGGCCACTCCCCAATTTACGCCACCATCGTTTGACCGGAACAAATCAATTCCACCCGCCCACACGATATTCGAATCCAGCGGATCGACCGCCAGGACGTTGTCATACCACCCCTGATTCAGGAATTGGCTCGCGCCACCGCCGCACTGCGTAAAAACACCAAATAAGGGATTGGTTAGCAACAGCGTGCTTTGTATGTCCGCACTGCTGTTGCGGATGCGATCGGACCATGAACCCGCATCTCCGTTACTAGTAGAGCGGATTACCGCCAAGAGACCGTCCTGGTAGTTACCCGCAGAGTTCTGAGTGAACATCGCGTAGATAGTGCCCTGGCTCGAAGGCGCGATAGCTAATTTACCGCGGCCCATGTTCGCTTCCGTATAAACATCAGTCCAAGTTCCCGCGCCGCCCGCATCCGTGTTGCGCCAAATGTGTGACTGTGAAAAGGTACCCAACGCTGCAAAGATATAGTCGGTTCCCTGATCCGTGCGCATCACCAGGTCCATCGCGCCATTCGCACCATTCGCAGCGTTTGAGGCGAGCACGAGCGACCAGGTTGTGCCACCGTCGAGACTGCGCTGCACTCCAGTGCGCGTCGATGCGTAAATATGCATTGCGTTTGCCGGACTAACTACTACGTCCGAAACAAGGAAGAAATCGGAAGTGTTCGTGGAGGCCAGGCGCGTCCAGGTCGTTCCGCCATTGGTCGTCTTGAAAATGCCGGCGCCGCGCACGGCATCTCCGTTAAAAAAGCCTTCACCAGTGCCGGCATAAAGGATCTGGGTATTGGTCGTGTCGATCGCCATACAAGTAACGGCGATGTTCGCCATGAAGTCATCTTGTGGCGCCCACGAAGCACCAGCGTTGGTACTTTTCCAAATCCCGCCATCAACTGCGCCGGCGTACATTATGTTTGCGTTATTCGGATCAATTACGAGCGTGCGCGTACGGCCACCAACGTTACCAGGGCCGAGGTTGGCCCAAACAAACGGTACACCCTCCGGTGCCAGACTCTTGTCTTTTGCAATTTGGGATTCGGAAGGCATCATTCGGTTCAAAGGCGTTGAGAACTGCGGCATTTCCTTTATCTGCTCGCGAGCAGTGAAATAGCGTTCAACGGGCAATTCCTTTTCACCTCTGGGCAAGCGCTTTTGTAAGTACCAGCGCATAGCTTCCGCAGGCTGATCGAAGCGTTCCCCGGGTTTGTGTTCCTGCTTGACGCGAATTTCTTTCCCGTTACGCCGCAAGATGAGCCCGGTCCCGTCTTCTCCCTCTATATCTCGAGACTTGGCAGCTGCAACCAGGGTATCCCGATGCTTCGCACTTTCCTGGTTGCCAGCCATTCGGTCTTCCTTAACTTCCGGTTGCACGGTCTTAACGCCACCCAGTTCCGATTGCACTCTTCCTGCTTTAGCCGAATTCAATATTGCGGGCTGGGGACCTGTAAGCCTGTCATCAGCTTGCGATATTGTTTGCGCAGCAGTTGAAGGAACGCCCGGTTTTCTAAGCCGCGTGAGCATGACAATCGCTGAGGCGAGGATTAGAACTATGGCGATCAGAAACGGCAGAAACCTTTTGGTGGTGAGCATGGAAGACTTCTCCTTTCAGAACTGAGAGTTGCTGTGCGAAGCTCGTCACACTTCGATAGGTTTAGAGCGAGCCTTTAACTCTTTGTCGTAACCAAGCTAAAGCTGACACGTCTTGACCACCCGGGGTTCTGGCAGACTTGCGTCAGCATAGGAAAATCGAACGGCGATGTAATGAAATGCGGTAATCCGCACTACTGAAACTGGGCGCTACGAAACTGGATGGAGCATAAGGTATGGCCTCTGAATCCGAATCGTCAAGAGATTTGGTAGGGATCTGAATCGTAGGACAGGAGTATTTTTGGACAACCAGAGCCTTGTCGCAAACAATCGGAAGCAGAGGTGAATTCAGCGGCCGAGAAGCGACGGAACACAATCCACCTCCGAAGCCCAGTCCCACTACTCGCACAGGAGGGAAGATCCTAAAGAGCAGCCCTGAGAAGACACTGATGCCCGGCCTTTGAGGTAGGCTTTAGGAATCGCAAAGTGTGTCCGACAATCTAACTGAAGATTGCCGGACACATGTTATCGGCATTCGGAGTTGCTGTGGGTGACTACAGAACTGAAGCGACGTTGATATTCTGCTGACGTAAGGAACGAACAGACCATGCCGTGGTAGTTATTGCGATCGCCGTTGTTCAAAACGTTGACCCAGAATTCAAAGCCCTGTCGATCAAAATCTCGCCGCAGGTAGCCGTAATACTCCATTGCTACAAACGACTCATTGTAGATCGCATTGCCGAACGCTGCCTCATCAACCACGTCACGAACCACAAGCGCTCGACTCTCGTTCATGCTCGTGCCGCTGTTGTAACGGCTAATCAAGCTCGCGCGTTCGCTTGACAGATCCACGCCGCTGGCATCGCGCGTCGTCTGCAGCAGCGCATCAACGAACGACTCGGCGCTGGTGTTGCTCTGGTATTTCTGCGCAAACTCAGCCCGTTGCACGAAGCTGATTATGAAGGCTGACTTGCTGGCTTCGAGGTTTGGGCCACCAATAACTTGAGCTCGGTCGGCGGAGAACTCGGCGTAACGAAGCTGCCTGCCAAGCGAGCCCCGGTAGATGCGGTAAACGAACGAACCGGTGTCCTCAAACTCCCGAGACATGAAGAAGGCTGCCGACACGTCGATACGGCGGCTGCGCAGACAATTGGCGTCACCGTGGCATTGAGCGAGCTGATCACTCCAGTAGTTGAACCCACCAGCCTCAGGCTCGCGGCCGAGGAAGTCGAGATACTGCTGGCGCACGAAGTAATCTGCGCTATCGATAGCATTAGCGACCGGACTGACATCCGCGGACGCGGTAAAGATGGCATCGGCTCTGTCTGCAACCAACGAGAACGAGCGATCGCCTGGATTGAAGGAGTAGTTCACCAGTTCCGGAGTGACAGTGTAAACGTTGCCGGTGTCGAGGTTGCTAAAGCGATAGTTGCCGTTGCTGTCTGTAACGGTGGCGCCTGAAGTTGCTCCGGCGAGACTCATGGATACGCCGGCAAGCGGAGCGCCGCTGGTAGTAATCACGCGCCCGCTGATTGCCGCGGACGAAGCAGTCGGACCAACGGTTACTTGTACCGTCGTGGTTTGCCCGTCTGGATTGGTGATGGTGATGATCTTCGGTCCGGACGTGGAGCCCACCGTTGATAGGCTGAGCGTTACCTGAGCGGGCGTGTTGAAAGTAGTGCTATTGACGGTGAGTCCCGGCGATGAGGCGCTGATGTGCGTAAAGGGCGTGTGGGGCGCCGGCGGATTTGGGCCTGGATCATAATAGCCCTGGCCCGCAGGAGCCGTTCCCGTTACCACTACGCTTATGGACGGATTGTTCCTGGGAATCGCAGACGGAGCGGCGGTGTTTGTTGGCGGTGGTGGTGGCGCAATCAACTTCACCGCGCGTACTCCGTAGGTATCTGTTCCGTTGCAGTATTCCTGGATGGTCCACATGGTCATGTCGTCGTTGGGATCAAGACTGGTAAATGAATAGTCACCCCAACGGCGACTGGGACCGCCCGGATCGCCGGGGGGATTATAAGCAGTGGAGCTCGCTGTGTAACCAGGAAAAGCCACACCGCCTGGACCATCGCGAAGGGTACCAAGCGTATCGCCAACCAGCCGGCCGGTGGTGAACGCGTTAATGCGCTCATTGGTGCCGGCGATGCTGCAGCCAAGGGCTGCGTGGCCCTGACCAGACACCATGATGGTGGGGATCCAGTAGTTGCGTTGCTGCGCATTGTTAATGGCATTGTTGTCAAACAATGTGCCTGATTGGAGCACGCTGGGAGCGCCAGGGCTGATGACATTCTGTAGTTCGTACCATCTGGCCGCGTCGCGATTGTTCGAAGCCCCGGCAACGCCTGTGTTGTTAACGCCGATATTCTGGGCCGTCCATAGGCGTCCGTTGCGAAGATGGGCCGCGTATAGGCGATCATCGAGCGCATCGAGACGGCCGCCGTTGCCTCCGGTATTGCCAAGATGCGGCACCAGCACGGGCAAACGGGTAGGCAGAGGCGTTGCGATGGAAATGTTGGCGCTAATTGTGGGCGACGGCCCCAGGCTTCCGGGATTGGTTACTCGACGTAGCATCAGCGTACTGAACGTAGCGTTGTCGACGCCGATGAAGTATCCCTCAGCCGTTGGCCCGGTGTTGGCAGGGTTGTAATTATCAACACCTCGTGGAGCGAATGGTCCGGCGCCAGCCAGCCCAACCGCCAAACCGGAAAACGTCCAGACGGTAAGTGGCGTTCCCGCAAGCGCCGGCGCTTTCGGGATGACAAAGCCTCTCGTGCTGTCAAAGTTTCCGGCGAGAGTAAACATGTCGCCGCCTATATATAGCGCGCTGGCATCGACTCCCAACGAATCATAGTCGGTGAAGAGCGTCGCGTCGCCCTGAAATTGATAGAAGGTCCACACCGTGGAGCCACTGATGGTGCCGTTGCTGGCCGCGTCGTTTACCGCAATCAACACACGATTCGCTTGTGTAGTAGTACCGGTAGCCGGGTCAAGGACAACGTCAATGATGCAGAGAAACCATCGGTTTGAAGTGCGATCGAAGCGCACCTGGGGATCGGAGGTGAATACAACACTCCCGGCAGGTGGCGTTGACAATACTGAGGCAAAGAAAACATCTGAATCGACATTAACGACGCCGTCAGCCACGCCGGTTGTTTTGTTGAACGTACGGAGGCGGCCGTTGAGGAACACGAAGAACTGCGTTGGTCCAACTGCGCCCATCGTGTCAGGTGGAAATGAGTTGTTTGTCTCAGCCGGCCCGGTGGCTCCATCAAACTGAGTGCCCAGAGTCTGTGGCGCAAGGACTGCCTCCTTATGAAGGGCACTTTGCGTTTTATCCGGCAATGGCCATTGGCTGGCTTCAAATGTGCCCGGACGATCCGGAAGGTTCTCGCGATCAACATCAAATTCCTGTTTCTTTATTCGGGGAGTCGGCGCACTGCGAGTCATTTGGTTGGCGGTAATGTCGCTCGTTGTGCGCGAAATAGGGAAAGCGATCATCTGACCGGCCGTTATCGTGCCGTCGTCATTTTGCTTTGATAATGAGTTGACTACTGTGTTCTTCGGTCGCGGTAAGTTTGTCCTACCGGTTTTAGGATCTTCCGGGATTCGAACCGCAGTTCGCCGAGCAGCCTTTTGAGCTGTTGCACTTGTTTGCAAAGCCGAGGGAATGCTCAGTGCGAGGGCAATCAGTGCCAAACAGGCTAACAATGCGAAAATACGATAGCGTAGAGTTTGGCGACCAATCGTGGTGGGAAGTACTGACGAATACATTTAGTGCTCCTTTAAGTTCTAGCGCCGGTAGAGGCTGAAGTCGTTGAGTTGAAGTAGCGGCTGGATCCCGCTTGATCGTGCCCACAGCACATAGTGCGATAGAGTTTGGTGGCACTCTGCTGTAGGAATCTTGAAATTTGGGGTCGGAGTCTGAGGAATCGGCCGGACAGGGATTCTAAACGAGCTGCCGGGAGGGGGCCCCGTCCGGCTGGATCAACCAATCTCCGATGACAAAGAACGCGAGTAGCGTCAGCAAATAGACTATTATCGCGCCCCCTTAGATGTCAACGGATTTGGAATTACGAATTTGGAATTGCGAATTTCGAATTTCGAATTTCTTTGATCCGCGTCATCCGCGTTCATCCGCGGCTAATCTTTTAATAAGGAACCTTAAATTCGAAATTCGCAATTCCAAATCCGCAATCCGAAATTTTTATCGTAGACCTTTGTCAGATAGCGAGGCTGGGCCACCGCCGTGATCGCCGCCCCTCAGGACGCCGCTTTCATCGATGAAGTAGGACAGGCGGCCCGTCTTACCATACTCAATAGGTACGGCAGTCGCTTCAAAATGCGTCCCCGACACCATGACTTCAAATCTGTAGCCGTACCTATCGAGCGCATCCTTTTGCACCAGATTGGCGGAAATCAGTTTGTCGAGCGTTGTATAGTTGCCTTTACCTTCTCCGGATTTATAAGTCTCTTCGGCGTTAGCCACCATCTGCAGTAGACCCATAGCAATCGACTCGTTCATCTCTGCCGGCGTCTGATTGGTCACTGACGCAGCGCCGGCTACGGAAGCCAATACAAAAGCCTTGGGCAGGTGCAGCTCGTGCAGCGAGCCGTAGACCTCTTGCGAAAGCGAGTAACTGATCGCTTGCGGCGTGGGATTGAGTCTAAGAAGGTATTCTCGCATGGCCGGCGAGATAGCCGGCGAGGGATCATGCGCAGCGACTTGATACCTCTCCATCAATGCCGGCGATAGATATATCTGTCCGACAACTCCTGAAGGCTGCCAGCGAGTGAAGTTGCGATAGGCTGTGTTTGAAGAAAGCGTCTGATGATTAAGATAGCTGTCGATGATGTGTCGTACCGTCGG
>Ga0126384_10001211_pt1 | contig 15246 bp, 19 predicted proteins | sample PanSoiMetPlot_36_FD_92543 | JGI IMG/M metagenome (GOLD analysis project Ga0126384, IMG submission 92543) | Tropical forest soil microbial communities from Panama - MetaG Plot_36 | ecosystem: Environmental > Terrestrial > Soil > Tropical forest > Bulk soil | place: Panama | collected 2016-02-17 | reverse complement strand
TCGTTCTCGAACTTCGGACCCACGTCGGTCCACCTGGGAGCGCCCGGCGTGAACGTACTCTCGACCATCATCGGCGGCAATTACGACTTCTTGAGCGGCACCTCGATGGCGACGCCGCACGTCAGTGGGTCCGCGGCCCTGGTGCTCTCGAGGTGCGCATTGAACACATCGGCCCTGAAGTCACAGCTCCTGAACAACGTCGACGCCGACCCCGCCCTCGCGGGGATCACCAGCACCGGCGGCCGGCTGGATGTCGACAAGGCGATCCGCGGCTGTGCTGCGCCGCCGACGCCGGATTTCACGCTCTCCGTCTCGCCGACGAGCCAGAGCGTGGGCCAGGGCCAGAGCACGAGCTACGCCGTCGGCGTCAACCGCACGGGCGGCTTCGCCGGGTCGGTCAGCCTGAGCGTGAGCGGCCTACCCGCGGGCGCCGGCGGCAGCTTCAGCCCCAACCCCGCAGCGGGCGGTTCCTCGACCCTCACTGTGACTACCAGCCCGACCACGCCGACCGGTAGCTTCGCGCTCACGGTCACGGGCGTGAGCGGCAGCCTGACGCGGACGGCAAGCGGGACTCTGGTCGTTACGCCCCCAGCCCAGCCCGACTTCACGCTCTCGGCCAGCCCCACATCCCGGACTGTGACGGCCGGCACGAGCACCACCTACACGGTCACGATCACCCGGACCGGAGGCTTCGCGGGTGCAGTGACCCTCAGCCTGACAGGCCTCCCGGCCGCCGCGGCCGCGAGCTTCTCGCCCAACCCCGCGGCGGGGACCTCATCGACGCTGACCGTGACGACGAGCACAAGCACCCCAGCGGGCACCTTTGCGCTCACGATCAGCGGCGTGAGCGGCACCCTGACCAGGACGGCGCCGGCAACCCTGGTCGTCACCTCGGACAACTCGCAATAACTGCTCGGCCGGTAGCGGCGAGCCGCCTGCAGCGGTGGCCGCCGCCGGCCAGATCACCCTCCGCAGTAGACGATCCTGCCTGCGCCGGAGTGATAAACGAGGCGGCGGCTGCCCGCCTCCAGCGTGATCGCATAGCCGCGTGTCACCACCTGGGCATAGAGCTTTCCCGGCTCCGGGCAGCCCAGGCCAGCGTCAGGCCACTCCCGAGCGGTCACCTCGACCGCGCGCCAGCTGTCCGCCTCGATGCCGGTCCGGGAGGCGGCATCGGCGCGGGCCTGGGCGATCGCCTGCTGGGCTTCGGAGGGGATGCTCACGCTTGGGCGCGGGCTAGCCGTCAAGTCGGGCGCGGTGTCACAACTGCTGCCACAGAGGGTGGCCAACAGGATAGCAACGAACAACACACAGGCCACACTCAAGCATGCTATTCGCCCGGTGCCTTCGCCGTAGGTGGAGCTGTAGGGGGCCGAAGGGCCGTGCGGCGATCTGCCGCGACATCGGATCGGCGGTCCTACCGCGATGCTTCGAACTTATTCGGCTCGTCTTCGCCACCCTCCGCCGCCTTCGCCTGTGTCCTACAACACCCAGCGTCAATTCGTAGGGCACCTTCAAGTGGTAAACCCTGGAGCTTGCCCGGGTCCGTGCCCGCGGATCGTCGCGACGGCGGGTCGAGCGAATCCGCGCCGCGCCGCAGATGCTCGACGACCAAGTCTGAACCTGGTCAGTGGGGAACCAGCTGAGTATCGTCCCGTCGCGGAGAACCCGGAGGTAACAGAGCCCCCAGCGTTACCCGGGTCCGGCTGCTCTGGAGACCCACAAGTTCGCCATCCTGTGCCCAGGGGCCTGTGTGGTTAACCCCTTCTCAGTCACCTCGTCAGACTGCCCGGCTGTACTGGTGGATGATCCCGCCGAGGCGATCGCGTCGCTCCACCGGTCCAGTCGGCAGCGGGAGCACGTCGGCCCGCTCACATGGAGACGCTTCGCCCAAGGTGCTCGGAAGGGCAGCCGCATGATCCACGCCCTCGCTCTTGAACACCTCGTCGAAACTGACCGTGAACTTCGACTCCCGGTCGCCGAGCAGGAACCTCCCCTTCGGGATGCCGTCCTGCAGCTTCCAGGCGAGGTTCCGGGTCTTCGTTCATCATGCGCTCAAGGACGCTAGTCGCCCTGTTCGGGGATGAAACGACCAGCCGCCGCGACATGGACGACGCTGCCGTGGATCGATACCCTGAAGCCCAAGCTTCCCGCTGGGAGCTGCACGGGGCGTCGCCAGAGCTCCTTGCCGGATCCCGGCGCGAGAGCAACCAGTTGGCTGCTCGCACCGCCGATCGCGACTATTGCGACGGCTGGCGAGACGGCCATCGTTCCGGGCCCTGGTATGCAGCCACCAGTCTGATCGATGCGCCATCGTCTTGCGCCGGTCTGTGGATCGAGAGCGTCTATGCGTAGAACACAGGACGACTGCTGTGTCCCAGGGGCTGCCGCATTGATGAAGCGCTCCAGGTAAACCGTACCGGCGGTCTCGACGACACCTGCAGGGCCAGGGCTGTTGCCCGTTCCCGTTTCATCCTGACGCCAGGCTTCTTTGCCCGTCGCTGGATCCCGGGCGACCACGCTGGTCTTCCAGGTCCACTGCGGTTGAGGTTTAACGACGACCGGTGGGACGGCAGGTGTGGCGATCGTCTGCCTGGAGCCGCTCTGAACGATCACGTCTCCCACCACCGGCAAGCCGACGTCCGCAGCGTTCTGTTCGTCCTTCTGCCACTCTATTTGACCCGTTGACACATCCAATGCGGTAATCCGTGTCAGTACCACCTGCTGGCCAGGCGGCGGTGGTGCAGAGCCGATCAGATATGCTCGCCCAGCATCCACCACCAAAGGGGCATCCATCGGAATCCCGCCCGCAGACCAAACAAGGCGACCCGACTTCACATCTAGACCCTCGATCTTGGGAGCAGCCCCGGGACCTGGCTGTCGCAGTTGCACGACGGCGATATCGTTCGCTGCCACTGCCTGGTCGCCTGGAGCCATCCACATCACCCTGCCGCTTCGGGCATCGATAGCTTCGATCTCGGCGGCAGCTGACTGGCCGCGATTGGTCGGCCCGCGTGGCGCTGCGGCTACCACCGACGCGCTAGCAGCTGAGACTGTCGCAAAGCAGAATGAACCGAGTGATATGGGTAGTGTCCATCTCGGCCGTCCCGTTTCCTCCTCGAAAGCGGCGACCTCTCCTGTATGGGTTTGGCAGTTATCTCCGCCCGCGACCATCACCATGCCGGCCACCGTGACGGGTGGATTGACGGCTCCCATAGGCAGGTTTGCCGACCACAGCTGTCTGCCGGTCGAAGCGTCGAGGGCCGTCAGCGTACCGTGAGTGACTTCGATCGACGGGGGAGACCCACCGGGGTCTCGCGGGGTTGCGTGGGCGAGCTGCTGGGGACGACCGCCAGAATCGCAGGCCACCAACAGCAGCACCGCGATGAACCCCATCGCGAGGGAGCGGCTGCCCCGGCATGATGAAAGCATCTCCAGCGGCGCCGAGACTAGCATCTTCGATTGAGTCTCGGATCAGGGCTGGCCCGCGAGTTCTCTCAGGGTCTACCCGGATCGTCAAGAGGAGCGCAGGTAGCTGAGGACTGCCAGCACGCGCCGGTGTTCGCCTCCGGTCGGCTCGAGGCCAAGCTTTGAGTAGATGGTTCCGATATGAGTTTCGAGCGTTTTGCGGCTGATTCGCAGTTCGGTCGCAATGGCGTCGTTCGAACGACCCTCGGCCATCAGTGCCAGGACAGACCTCTCGCGGTCGGTCAGATCATCGACGAGGTCCCCGGCCCGCTTTCGAGCAAGCAGCCGCGATACGACCAGCGGATCAATTGCCGATCCGCCGCTAGCCACACGACTAACCGCATCGAAGAACTCGTCTACGTCAGCGACCCGATCCTTGAGCAGGTAACCGACTCGATCCGGGCTCTGGCTCAGGAGTTCGAGCGCGTGATGACTCTCGACATACTGCGAGAGAAGAAGGACGCCAAGGTCGGGATACTGGCGACGAATCTGTCGGGCGGCGATCAAGCCTTCATTGGTTTGAGTTGGTGGCATATGAATGTCCAGGATCACGAGCGACGCCTGCTCAGTGGCCAGGAGGGCGTAGAGCTCGTCGGCGGTTCGAGCCTGGCCCACCACCTCGAATCCTTCTGATTGGAGCACGCGTACCAACCCGGCCCGGAAGAGTGCTGAGTCATCAGCAACAATCACGCGCACGGGATCTCACTGTGGATCGTGGTTCCGCCTGCGTGATGGCTCTTGACAGTGAGCTGTCCGCCGACTGCGGCGACGCGGTCCGATAGGCCGCGAAGTCCGGTGCCGGCCGCCAGGTCGGCTCCGCCCTTGCCGTCGTCGCATACATCGAGCGCAACAATCCCTGACCTGCGGCGGAGCGATATCTGGATCCGACCGCCTCCTGAATGTTTCACAGCATTGGTGATCGCTTCGGCGGTCACGAAATACAGGGTCGCCTCGAGGTGTGACGGCAGACGATCACTGTACTCAGCATCGAGCTGGACCGGGATCGGACATCGTTCCCCCAGCGATTGAATCGCGGCAACCAGGCCGGCCTCAGTGAGGATCGACGGATGGATGCCACGAGCGAGCTCACGCAGCTCGACAAGCGCCTGCTTGAGTGCAGCGATGTTTGCGCCGAGCATCGCTGCGGTCCGCTTGTCTCCGTACTGAGCCGCTTCAGCCCTCGTAGCCTGGAGAGCAAGCAGCAACGCCACCAGCTGCTGCTGTGCACCGTCGTGAAGGTCTCGCTCTACCTGCTGCCGTTCCCGCTGCCCGGCCTCGACCAGGCGAGCGCGCGACTGGCGCACCTCTTCCAGCTGAGCCTTCAGCTGCGCCTGCAGGCCAGCGTTCTCCAAGGCCATCCGCACCGCCGCGGCCGCCGTTTCAACCAACTGCGGCTCATGCCGCAACGACGAGTCGTATACGAGCGCCGCGACTGGACTCGCCGCACCATCCAGGATGCTCGCGGCACGCTCCGAGTCGGGCCCAGGTAGCTCAACGCGCCGTCCGTTGAGGTCGGCGAAAGATTCGAGTGCGGGCACCCAATAGGCGACTTCGAGAGACGGATCGTGTAATGCCTTGGCGAGGGCCGGCTGCAGCTGCTCCGGAAGCAGCCCGTTCGAGAGCCTCACGACCAGTGATGCGACGGACGTCATGTCAAGGCCTGACCTGAGCAGACCGACCAAGAATCCGATCGGTAAGACGATCAAGAACAGCGGGGATGCGAGAGCGACCGCGTTGGTCGAGTCGACGAGCGGTCCTGCGTCGGGGACCCCGATTACCTGTTGCAGTACACCCTCGAGTGTTGGCGTTAGAAATGCAACGCTCAAGGGCGCCAGTGACCACAGCACTGGAGATAGGGATCTGCGCCGAGCTCGACCCCCTTGGACCCATCGCTTCATGATCAAGACGAAGCCAACTGCGAAGCACGTCTGATAGACGACCGATCTGACCGTCGTGTAGCCAATCTGCAGCCACGAACCCAGACCGACCTCGAACGGCACCGATAGCCCGATCAGGCTGATGAGCGGCACAAAGACATACAGCGCCGCCACAAGTCCTCGGCTGAGCCGCGCGCCGAGACGTCCGCTGGGGAAGGCCAGCAGTAGGTGGAGGATCACCACCGCCCAGAGCGGACCCAGCGCCAGAAACAGGTAGTCAGACGGATGACCCACCCTAAGCCGGAGAAACTCGGAGATGGTTCGGGCTAGCGGTGAGACTGGAGTGAGGATGCCGGCAGCTCCAATCAGGAGGCCGACGCCTACCGCCATCATCAGCAGGCCCATGTGGTTGGCCGGGCGCAGCGACCAGGCAACGAGCCCGGCGATGGCGAAGGCGGCGCCAGGGACGATGTAGTTCAGCGCGTAAAGCCACAGCGGGACCGACTGTTGCGACGGACTGAGAAGGTCGGATACGCATACGAGAACGACCAACGCCGGCACGGCCACCTGGATAGAGCGGCGCAGCGCGATCATCGTGAGCCGAGAAGGGCCAGAAGGCTGTCTGCGGTCAGCTCAGCCTTGGCGATGAAGCCTACCGCGCTACAGTTACTGAGGCGAGAGCCGTAATCGACTGCATCTCGGGTTGAGACCAGGAGGACCGCCGGCGGTTCAGGCAAGGAGGCCAGGGCCGTCGCGACTGCAAACCCGTCTAGATCCGGGAGTTGAATGTCCAGAAGCACGACGTCCGGGTTGAGCTGCCGGACTTTGTCGATTGCCTCAGATCCAGTGCCCGCGTCGCCGACAACCCGAAAGCCGATCTGCTCCATGAGACGCTTGGCCTCCCTCCGGAAGCCGCGATGGTCGTCGACAATCAACACGTCACGAACCACGCGGGCATCATGGCACTGAATCCCGCCGTCCGACCTCAGGGCTAGCCCTGACAAAGCGCCTGGGGTCGCCCCGATGTGCGTGCGGATTGAGGCGCCTATCGTCGCCGCATGAACGAAGGCATCGGCGGCCTGGTTGGTCTCTCCGGTTACGAGCTGATCCTGGTCATCTGCGTCCTCATCGTGCTCGAGGAGCTGGGTATCCCGATGCCCTTTTTACCAGGAGACCTGCTCCTGGTGTTGGCAGGGGTGTCGATTACGACCGCTCACGTAAACCCGCTCGTCATGGTAGCCGCAACCTACATCTCCGCAGTCCTGGGGGCAATCGCTGGACGAGAGATTTTCGAACGATTGGGAACCGCGGCGCTGCGTCGAATTGCAACTCTTCCCCGTGCCGGCAAAAGAGTCGCTCTCCTGATGGCGAACCTCCGGCGCGGTGGGGCGATCGCGGTCTTCGCAGGCCGGATCACACCCGGCCTGCGTGTCGTGACGACTGAAATCTCTGGGCTGGTTGCCATGCCTAGGCGTACCTTCCTCAGGGGACTGATGCCAGCCGTCGCCCTCTATGAAGCAGTCTTCCTGGGTCTCGGTACCTGGCTTGGGCCGACCGCTTGGGCAACGATCGAGCCCTATAAGCCGCCGCCGGGCAAGCTGCTTCTTGGGACGTTCGTGGTCATCGGGTGCGCCCTCATGGGACGGCAGCTGGCCAAACACATCCGCTCGGCACGTTTGAAGCACAGAGAGACGATCGAGGTGCACACATGATGAAGGAGAAGGATTCGATACCGCTTGACCGGAGCGAGCTGAAAGAGCCCGGACGGCCAGGCGTGCGTTGGCTGGTTCTGTGGATCGCCGGGGCTGCGACAACCGTGGTCGGCGTCATCTTTCAATATCTAGAACCGAATTTGCTTCTGATCGGGAAGGGTTCCGTGACTACTCCCCTCCTACTTCTGCGTCAGTCGCCTTTCGCCCTGATTGCGATTGGCGCGCTCGGAATCCTGGTCGGCGCGGCCGGCATAGCGGGATCGCCCTGGCGAGTGCCGGTCACCGCAGCCGACGAACAGGGCACCGTGCGACGAACTTCGGGTGTGAGGACGACGGGAGGGGCCGATGCGGCCGCGTATGGCGGCCTGATCGTCGCTGCAGCCGCGTTGGCGGCCGTGATCTTGATCCGGTTTGTGTGGCCAGCCGTCGTGCACACTGCTGGCGCGGGACCCTGCGGCAGTAGCCCAACTGTCGCCTGCTTCTCGGCTCATCCGGACTTCTACCAGGAGCTCCCGCTGGGCTCTGGCCACTACACTACTCCCTGGTCGCAGTTCTATTACGGCATCCTGACCCCCGCCTTTCTCGCGGCGTTACCTCTCGCCCTCGCTGCGGCCGCGACCAGTGTGATTGCGCTGGCCTCGAGAACCAGACGCCCCGGCGTGGCGGTCATCGGAGTTGCGCTTGGTTCAATAACCGTGGTTGTGATGGCGATCATGTATCTTGCCTTCTTCGTCCTAGGCGGCGGCGAGTAGCCGGACGAGCAGAATGAAGCAGATGCGTCGACGGCCACACCACCCTGGCGCGCCGGCCAGCGCTGAGCCGGACCAGGCGTCGCTGCCGCTGAGAGCAGATCCGGCGAAGGCTGCTCTCGTCGGGACGGTCGTGTTATTCGCTCTCCTGGCACTGCCCGGTTCTGTAATCTTGCTGGCGGCTGCGTTCGTAATTTCTGTCGCTCGAGACAGGGTCGCACGACTGAGATCGGGCAGACCAGTCGGACCGGCAACATCGCCCCGATCAAGGTAGGATGCGCAGCCGGAGCGCCGGACTGGCGATGGGCCACAGACTGTTGGGGGCGAGCCCAGGCTCTGGACGGCCGTCGACGAACCCAAGCCGCGCGGCCTGGCCGCCTACACAGGATCGGCGCCAAACAGCGGCGCGTGGCGAGGGCGGCTCGGAGGTGTCTCCCCAGGGTCAGCCGCCAGGATGTCCACATAGCGGGCGTGATCACTTGGCCCGACGCCGGGCATCCGATGCTGGGACCGACCCGGCCAACCGCCAGGCGTCCAGCCCGCTGACATCGACCTGCACGGTGTCACGAACGTGTGCCAGCAATGACGCCGGGTCGGGGCGCGGCCGGCCGCGCTGGCCCCGTCATCGAAGCCCATCGTGGGCAAGCATCAGCAAACCCTCCAGTCGACCCACGGAAGGCAGTCTTGGAACGAACACGATGTTCGGGAATTTATTGCTTCCAGCGCGACCGATGACAGAGCAGCGCGGCCGTTTGTGCCTGGAGGGTGATGTGCCCGTGCCGTTTGAGAACCCGCCAGATGGTGGCGACTGAAGGCACCTGCTGGACGCGGCCCGCCAGGATGGCGGCCTAGCGGGTCGCTTTGACGAACGACCTGCTGAACCCATCGAAGCGCACCGGCTGCGCGTAGTAGGCGAACCCACTGCAGCGAAGCCAGTCTCCGATGCTGCTGGCGAGCTCGCGTGAGCCCTCGGTCTGCACTTGCCCGCACCGGACCGCGTCTGCGACGGAAAGCTGACCCAGGTAGACCCTGACCATCGCCTCCACGCTGGCCCGGACGACCAAGTCGTCGCCATGGCCCGGATCCGAAAAGCACAGATCAGGATCGTCACGCTGCAGAACCAACCAGTACCGTTTCCGCACACCTAAAAACTCGAAGCGCACGACCCTTCGCTTCGCTGGCAACCGGTCCGGCTCGAGATGCTTGAAGAACTGCCACATCAGGGCGTCGGGATCACAGTGCTCGGGTCGAACCTCCACCCACTGCTGTCCCCATATACCGAGGCTAATGACGAGCTCCGCCAGCTGGTTCCTCGCCTCCGTCAGGTGGTACGTCGAGCCGCGCCCGGTTGGGTTGGGCCGCGTTTCGATGACGCCGACCCTCTCCAGGCTTCTCAATCTCTGGCCGAGTACGCTCGGCGATATGCGGTGCAGACCCTTGAGGATCTCGCTGAGGTGATGGTGTTCCGACTTGAGCTCGCGTCTGGTTGTGAGCGGAGGAGCACGAGCTCCTCAGGCTGCTCAGTAAGGGGAGTTTTGAGATCGGCACTATCTCGGGAATTTCATATTGCCGGTGACATCGAGTACTTGGCTGCACCGCGGAGTTCTTTCTGACAGGTGGAGTGGATCGAAGGCAACGGCGACTTGAGCAGTGGCCGAGCGAGAGGTCGAGCTCGGCAGCAAGGTCTCCAAATGCGTACAGTCCCAGGACTGCGCAGGCCGCGACCAGCGGCTGCTCGCGCCTGGAAAACCGTGCACCCCGCAGCCACGTTTGGTGGAGCTACAAGGAATGGGTCCCCGCGGATTCCGCGGGCGTGTGCCGTTCGAGTGCCCAACCGACACCCAGCCCCTCACTGATTCTGGAACCACACAACAGTTCGGGGAGATGGCGCAAACCGAGGTTCACTGGAGGAAACACACCATGTCTATTCTCTTCGGAATCGCAGCCTTGATTGCCAGCATTGGACTGCTGGTACTTTGCTCGGGCGTTGGAATCTTCTTCCTGAGCAATTCAAAAAGTAAATTGGCCGAGCGACTCTAGTCGAGCTTCGCCGCGCATCACCAGCCATCTGGAACATCGCCGCAGGAGTGCTCTCGGTGTGTGGTTAACCCCCTCGCCGTCACCTCTTCAGGCCGGGGCTGTGCTCGTCGAGGACCGCGCCGAGGCGATCGAGGCGCTCGACCGACCCGGTCGGCAGTCAGACCAGTTCGGCTGGCTCAGAGGGTCGGCGCTGCTCGATCCCCTGATGCGGCCGGGCGTGGTTGTGGTGGTCGATGGACTCGGTCATCACCGACTCCAGGTGTCCGCGACCGAAGATCAGCACTCGGTCAGGTAGCTCCCGCCTGGCCGAGCCCACCCAGCGCTCTCCGCGAAGGCGTCCGCCCGACGCTCTTGGAATAGTAACGGGATGACCTCCACACCGTCACTCTCGAAGACCTCGTCCAAGGCAACTTCGTGTCTCCGTCACAGAGCAGTGAAACAGGCCTTCAAAGCACCATCCTGGTGCTTCCAGGCGAGGTTTTCATGCCTGCTGGACCACCCACTGTGTGCCTGGGTTGTATGTGCAGCCGGCGAGGTGCACGCGCCGGCTGCCGACCTCAATGAGGAGCTGACTGCGGCGTGGTGCCGGGCCTTGGCGCGTTATTAATGGGGGAGGGCCGCCTCCCCAAGGGTCAGATCCGTCGGCGACGATAAAAGCGTCCCCACCGGCCAAAGTAGGAGCCCCCGCTCAGCCCACGCACGATGAGTAGCAGGAGAGCGGCCCCCACGAAGGCCACGATGATGAGGGGGATGACGCCGGGGCCGAGGTTGATGTTGAACACGCCGAAGAGCCAGTGGCCCAAGAAGGCACCGATGACGCCCACGACCATGTCCAGAAAAAGGCCGCCGCCCACGCCTACGACCCGGCTGGCCAGCACGCCCGCAATCAGCCCCACCACCAGGAGGATCAAGAACTCGTTGGTGGCCAGGCCCCCGAAGTCGATCGTACGGCTCGGGATGTTGATACCTGGCAATGTGATGCTCATGGTTCTCGCTCACTCACTCCCATGTGATCTGATAGGATTGCTATCATTATACATACACGAGTAGAGACTGCAAGTAGGTAGCCATCCGCCTCCGGCGGTGACACCAGCAGAGGACGCGGGAAGGGCCAGGGCTCGGCAATGCCCGACCCCCAAACAGTGGGGAAGATGAGCAACTTCTCGGGCGCAGCTATACCTTGAGACGCTCAGCAGGCGCGTCTCCGCCTTGTCTGCGACGTGCTTGACAACGCGGGTCCCGATCGGGCTAGGGTTCGGCGATGCACGAGGAAACGATCCCCAGGACCATCGCTCTGTTCCTCCTCGGGATCGTTGACCGCGTTACGCGTCGCTTCACGCGGCCCCGGTTGGACCTGGTCTTCGGAGGTGATCTGCCGCCCTACCTCCACACCTACCCGATCATGGACGGCGCTACGGGTAGGCTGGTTCGTGGCCGGTGGTACCGCGTAGGTGTCCTGAACCGCTCCCGAGTACCCGTCTCGGACGTACGGGTGCAGCTCTGGAAGGCCGAACCGGTCCCGTTCCCAATTCAGCCGGTGACACTCCACTTCAAGGACGACAACCCAGGACCAGGTACACCAGCGCGACTTTCAATCGATGTTCCGGCTGGGCCGCGTGAGCCGACGGTCTTCGTAGACGTCCTGGCGCAGCGTGAGAAGCTACCTTTCTTCCAGGTCCTCCACACCGTCCCCAACGTTCCCCATCGATTCATGCTGGCACGTCAGTCCACCCTCACCATTCGAGTCACGGGTCACGACGCTCGCGGGAGAATGCGGCGCTTTACCGCTGGCCTCAACGAAAGCAACGAGCTCACGATGGCGGCCGCCGACAAGCTGAGCTGGTGGCGGCGAGGATTACAGACCCGGCGACCGTAGCTAGGCCAAGGCTCAGCAGCGCCGACAGCCCAGGGGCCGAGCTCGACCGACCGTTCCAGCGGATCCTCTTGCGGCCGCCGCGCGATTTCCGGCGAGCTGGCACGGCGCGGCAACGACCTGGTCGCGTCTATCCGCCGCTCGGGGAGTGCGAGGGAACGTGTTCCTCGCACCTCCACCGAGCATGGCTGCGGGGGTGGCGTCAGCTTGAGATGACCCAATAGAAGTAACGCGCACGTGGTTCCATGTACCCGAACCCACTTGATGTCATCGCTCACTCGGCAACCCCCCCTCGCGGCAAGGCCCTCACCGTCGTGCACTTAGACCTGCCTCAGCACCTCCAGCACCGCGGCGCTGAGCTGATCCTGGTCGGGATCAGGACTCACGCCCTCAATGCCGAGCACGATGACGTGCGAATGTGTTGCCGTTGATGCTCACTGGACGGCTGAGTCCCCGAAGGTCGCGGGGGATGGGTGCTTCACCTGCACGCGCCGTACACACAGCGGCGAGCCGCAGCGATCGTGGACCCGTGTCTATCCGTCCCGGCGGGGTACCGCCGGCGACTGATTGGCTCGCCCTGGGGTCGCTTGCGCGGCCGCTCAGCTCCCTGCCAGTCTCTGGAAGAGCGAGCGATAGTTCCGCACTGCCAGGCGCATGGACTCCGTGTCGACGTCCTGGTCCGACTGGCGGTTGAGCTCGTCGCTGAGCAGCTGGTGCCGTTCGGTGAGCCGCCCAAGCAGTTCGCGGACGACGGTGTCGGCCTGCTCCGCCGCGCCCTTCGGGTCGTCCAGGAAGCCGAACTGGATGGACTCCCAGCGCGACCGGTAGCCCTCCAGCTCGCCGGGACCAAAGATCTGGAAGTCACCGTGTGCCGAGCGCGGACTCGCTGGCGGGGTGGGGACCGCCCGCGCATCCCGGTCCTCCAGCACCGTCAGTTGCTCGCTCGCCGTCGACACCTGCCCCGCGCCCTCGCTCACTGGCAAAGGGGTTGCGGTGGCGCCAGGCTGCTCTGCCTCTCGATCTGGCGCGGCGTCCTTCTCGTCCTCGACATGCTCTGAGTGGTCTCCCTCTTGAGTTGCCGAGTGGTCCCCCTCGTCCACGAAGGGCTCTGAGTGCTCTCGCTCTTCGTACGGTTCCTGCGGCCGATACGTGCTCATCTATCTCGTCGCTCCCGACCCGCCCCGGCCGGATCATAGGCGGCGGGCTGCTCGCCGGCCGGGCGCTCAGCCCGGGAATGCCAGCCTGTGCCTGCGTCTCCGGCGGTCCCGATGGCATCTGGTGGCTCGCCGACCAGTTGGGCAAAGAGCTCGCGGTAGTGCATCATCGCCTGCCTGAGGTCGTCGGTGGCTACCTCGCTACGTGCACCGGCTAGCAGCATGGCGTGGGCGCTCCGGTAGCCGGGTACCGCGGCGGCGTGGTCCACCGACACATCCGCCGCATGCTGCTCAAAGTCGCCCTCCGGGTATCCCCGGTCGCTCATCACCCGCGAGACCAGGCCGTCAGCCTCGTCGACCGCGCCCCTTGGGTCGTCGACGAAGCGACTCTGCACCGCTCGCCACTCCCCGGCATACTGGTCGCGGGCATCCGGGCCCAGCTCGCGGATCTGCAGCTCCCGGCGGCGTTCCACACGCTGCTCGAGGCTGCGCTCGGCCTGGTCGCGGTCACCCGTCGCCTCCACCGCGCGCTCGTACTCCGGGCCGAACCGGGAGCGGAGCCGGCGGCTCCGCCTGTACCGCAGCCCGGTCCTCAGCGCGAACCCGAGAGCGATGAGCACCAGGACCACAAGGACCGCGATGACGATGATCACCGTGGACATGTTTGACCTCCCACGTTGTTCAGAAATATGTCATCATTACTATACGACAATCTATCAGTAGGGCTGAGGTTTGGCAACTGGTCTCCATCGTGGCTATCGGCCGCGCCGGGGATCGGGCCGCGGCAGCCCGAACGCCTTGGCCAGGTGCCGAATGAAGAACCACGCCATCGGCGGTATCCGCACCCCGATCGACACCAAGGAGGTCGCGCTCTAGTTCGTGCATCAGCCCCGTGCTGACCTTCGGGTTCATGAGCAGGAGTTCGGCGCCCTCCCTCCAACTGAGGCGCGGCCTGCCCGAACGGCACGCCGACTGCAGGCGGGGTGGACGGTCCACCGGCAACTTCGCGCGGAGGCCACCGAACGGGTCCCACCGCTATGCTGGCCGGCCGCATAGCGAGCGCCCGCTAGCGTCACCGACGTCTAGTTGCACCCCCCGCGACGAAGCAGTCAGACCGGAGCCGCCTGGCGCAACGCTGCTGACGCCCGGGCCGACAGTCTCAACCAGCCAGCGCCTTCGTGGCCGAAGAGAAGCGAGCGCCCCCAGCAACTTGGCTGCCGTGCCAGCGCTTTGCCACTCCACGACCAGCCAGCCTCGTAACCCGCCGCGCCGGAGCACATTGATGCCTCGCGGGCGGGGACCTCGCCCTCACCGAGCAGGACCAGCTGCCAGCCCTCGCCGTCCGGCACTCGACGGGCGTCCCTCACGTGGAGGTTGAAGATCCGAGGTCCGATAACCTCCCAGACATGCCCGGGCGTCTCGCCCATGCGATGGGTGTGCAGCATGTCCCAGACGATGCCGAGGTGTGGGCTGGGCACGAGCGCCAGCACCCTGGCGACCGTGGAAGCGGCGGAGAATGCATCGTGCGTCTCCAAGCCGATCTTGACGCCGAGCCTCTCGGCAACGATCGAGATCTGCTCGAGAATGCGGACAGCCTTGGCGAGTGCGTCCTCGGTCGAGATCCCCTCTGGTGGGCTAGGCGCCCGACCCATGCAGCAGCCGCCCGATCGACTCGCGGTGTGAGGACGAAACATCCAGCCCGATCAGCTGACCGACGTCATAACGGATCAGCGGCCTGGATGGTCTCCGAGTTACTGCCGCCATGAGGAAGGACGGCCCGCCGCCTCAGTACAGCGAGAATCGCGCAAAGCGGTGTGCCGAACGGCAGCCGACCCCCCGGTTTGAACAGACACCATGCATGGAGATGTCCAACCTGATGGCTCCCAGGAACCAATCCAGTCAGCATCGCTCACCAACCCTTGATGCGGTCGGCAGCAACCACCCGACCAGCAGGATCGCAGGGCGACGGGGAGCATTTTTCACACGGTTGCCGAGCTGGAGGGCTGATGGCAAAGGATCCACGTTGGTTCAGAGTGCGAGCTGGCACGCTGACAGTTGAGGTCCACGCCACCCTAGCTTTGGAGTACGCTGACCGTGGCGCGGCTCGCGGCCGCCCAAAGGGGGTAGCCGTGATTGAGTTTGACAGGGAGCGCGAGGCACTCGGCTTCCTGGCCCTGGGTGGGCTAGAGGCTCGCCTGGAGGGGGCGCTTCGTCTGCTACGGGCTGAGACGAAGCGGTTTACGAGGGGCCCCACCCCATACGCTCTCCACCAGCAGAAAGAAGCTGCCCGCCGAGTTTGGGAGGTCATACTGCTCGGTGGTCCCGACCGTATCGACGGATGGGGTGAAGTTATGCGTGAGCGGTTTGGCTGGG
>Ga0126384_10001210_pt1 | contig 15254 bp, 12 predicted proteins | sample PanSoiMetPlot_36_FD_92543 | JGI IMG/M metagenome (GOLD analysis project Ga0126384, IMG submission 92543) | Tropical forest soil microbial communities from Panama - MetaG Plot_36 | ecosystem: Environmental > Terrestrial > Soil > Tropical forest > Bulk soil | place: Panama | collected 2016-02-17 | reverse complement strand
CTGGCCGGCGGGGTGCACGTGCACTCGGTCCGGCTGGCCGGCCTGGTCGCGCATCAGGAGGTCCTGTTCGGCGCTCCTGGTGAGGTGCTCACGATCAGGCACGACTCCATGGACCGGATCTCGTTCATGCCCGGGGTACTGCTCGCCATCCGCGGCATTTCCAACCTCCCCGCCGGCCTGACGGTCGGCCTGGATCCTCTGCTCGGCCTGGGTTGACCTGGTTGCCAGTCCAACCCTGGTTCCACCCGCGCGGTGTTGGCGTGACGGTGGAGGCTAGCCTAGATCCGTGCTGACGGGTGAGCAGGTGGCCGGGTTCGCCGTCACCTGCCTTATTGTCATCGCCATTCCCGGGCCGAGCGTGCTGTTCGTGGTCGGGCGCGCCCTGGCACACGGCCGCCGGACGGCGCTGGCGTCGGTGGCCGGCAACGTGGCCGGCGTGCAGATAGTGGCGGTCAGTGTCGCCCTGGGGGTCGGGACCCTGGTACAGCGCTCGGACGTGGTGTTCACCATGGTCAAGCTGGCCGGCGCTGGGTACCTGGTATGGCTGGGCGGCAAGGCGATCAGGCACCGCCGCTCGCTCGCCGACGCGATGGTGGTAACGGCGGCGCCGCGCAGCGGCTGGAAGGCGGCGGCCGAGGGCGTCACGGTAGGCGTGTCGAACCCCAAGGCGTACATCCTGTTCGCGGCCGTGTTGCCGCAGTTCGCCAACCAGGCGGCCGGGCATGTGCCGCTGCAACTGCTCCTGCTGAGCCTGGTGTCGCTGCCGATAGGGTTGATCTGCGACGGCACCTGGGGCCTGGCCGCCAGCGGGGTGCGGGCCTGGTTCGCCCGCTCGCCCCGGCGGCTCGAGCTCGTCGGCGGCCTCGGCGGGCTGGCCATCATCGGCCTGGGCGTCACCCTGGCGCTGACCGGCCGCAAGGACTGACTCGGGGAGGGGGCGGCCAGCGTTCATGCGGGTCATTCTGAACATCATCTGGCTGGTGCTGTGCGGCGTGTGGCTGGCCATCGGCTACGCCGTGGCCGGCCTGCTCTGCTTCGTCTTGTTCTTCCTCGTCATCACGGTCCCCTTCGGGATCGCCGCGTTCCGGATCGCGGGTTACGTGCTGTGGCCATTCGGGCGCAGCATCGAGCGGCGGCCGACCGCGGGCCTGGGCTCGCTGCTTGGCAACATCCTCTGGATCCTTCTGTTCGGATGGGAGCTCGCGCTCGCCCACCTGTTCACCGGCATCCTGCTCTGCCTGACCATCATCGGCATCCCGCTGGGCCTGGCCAACTTCAAGATCATCCCGATCTCGCTGGTGCCGCTCGGCGTGCGCATCGTGCCCAGCGAGGTCATGTTCGGGACGTAACCCTGCTCCGGGCGGCACAGCGGCGCCCGGGGGCAGGTCCGCTGGTAACCGCTAGGCGGTCGGCACGCTGGCGGCCTCGCCGAGGTCAAGCTCGACGACGCTCACCTCGCGCATCTTGTACTTCTGCACCTTGCCGGTGACGGTCATCGGGAAGTCGCCGGTGATCCGCAGGTAGCGCGGGATCTTGTAGTGGGCGATCTTGCCGGTGCAGAACTGGCGCAGTTCTTCCAGGCTGAGCGACGCGCCGGGGCGCAGCTTCACCCAGGCGCACAGCTCCTCGCCGAACTTGACGTCGGGCACCCCGATCACCTGCACGTCCTCGATCGCGGGGTGCCCGTAGAGGAACTCCTCGACCTCGCGCGGGTAGATGTTCTCCCCGCCCCTGATCACCATGTCCTTGATCCGGCCGGCGATGTTCAGGTAGCCCGCGTCGTCCATGACGGCCAGGTCGCCGGTGTGCATCCACCGGGCCGCGTCGATGGCGGCACGGGTCTGCTCCTGGTCGTCCCAGTAACCGAGCATCACCGAGTATCCCCGGGTGCACAGTTCCCCGGGCGCCCCGCGCGGCACGACCCGTTCGGTCTCCGGGTCGATGATCTTGACTTCGACGTGCGGGTGCACCCGGCCCACGGTGGACACGCGCCGTTCCATGTCGTCGTCGGCCCGCGTCTGGGTGGACACCGGGGACGTCTCCGTCATCCCGTAGCAGATCGTCACCTCGGCCATGTGCATCTCGCTGACCACCCGCTTCATCACCTCGACCGGGCACGGCGAGCCGGCCATGATCCCGGTCCGCAGGCTGGACAGGTCGTAGCTGGCAAAGTCGGGCAGGGCCAGTTCGGCGATGAACATGGTGGGCACGCCGTACAGGGAGGTGCACCGCTCCCGCTGCACCGCTTCCAGCGTGGCGGGCGGCTCGAAGCCAGGCGAGGGGATGACGATGCAGGCGCCGTGCGTGGTGCAGGCGAGGTTACCGAGGACCATGCCGAAGCAGTGGTAGAACGGCACCGGGATGCAGACCCGGTCGGCCTCGGTGTACCGGCAGCCCTCCCCGATGAAGAACCCGTTGTTGAGGATGTTGTGGTGGGACAGGGTCGCGCCCTTGGGAAAGCCCGTGGTCCCGCTGGTGTACTGGATGTTGATCGGGTCGTCGAAGGCCAGCCCCGCCTCGCGCGCCGCGAGCGGATCGCCTTCCCCCGCCCGCCTCCCCGTTCCCCCTTCACTACCCCCCTGCACTGCGCCGGCCGCGAGCAGCGCGTCCCACTCCGGTGCGCCCAGGTAGACGACGCTCTCCAGCCGGTCGGCATCGCTGCTGACCTCCTCGATCATCGCCCGGTAGTTGCTCGTCTTGAACGACTCGGCGCTGACCAGCATCCGGGTGCCGGACTGCCGCAGGACGTAGGCCAGCTCGTGGCTGCGGTACGCCGGGTTGATGTTCACCAGCACCGCGCCAGCCTTAGCGGTGGCGTACTGGAGCAGCACCCATTCCGCGCAGTTCGGGGACCAGATGCCGACCCGGTCGCCGGGCTCGATGCCCTGGTTGATCAGGCCCCGGGCGAGCGTGTCGGTGTCCGCGTCGAGCTGGGCATAGGTCCACCGGCGCCCGGTGGGCAGGTCCACCAGCGCCTCCCGGCCGGGGTGCGCGGCGGCGATCCGCCGCAGGTTGTCCCCGATCGTCTCGCCGAGCAGCGGCTCGGGCGACGCCCCGTGGCTGTAGGACAACTGGGCCATGGCTACCCCTCTCGTGAGCGGATTCCACCATGATTCCCGCTGCGCTGGCCGGTGTGAATACTCTGCCAGCCCTGGCCCCGCCGCCCCGCCCCGGCTAGCCCTGGCCCCGCCGCCCCGCCCCGGCTAGCCCTGGCCCCGCCGCCCCGCCCCACTCAGCCAGGCGCCCCGATGCGCCGTCCGGGATGCGGGCCCGCGGTGCCGGCCGTTGTGCATGAATCAAATCCGGATCGCGAGGCCGAGGGTCAGCAGCGCACCGAACGCCAGTTGCAGCCTGCCGGTCTGGCCCAGCGCGCCGATCAGGGCCGGGCCGCCGGCGCCGGCCCGGACCGCGCGGACCGGCGGCAGCGCCAGCGGGATCGCGGCCAGGGTGAGCAGGGCGAGCGGCCGCACCACGGCGATCAGCGCCCCCGCGGCGAACGGGACGAGCGCGCACCCGGCATACAGCAGGCGGGTCCGCGGGTCGCCGATGCGCACCGCCAGGGTCAGCTTGCCCGCCGCGGTGTCGGACGGGATGTCGCGCAGGTTGTTGATCACCAGCAGCGCGCAGGCGAGCAGCCCCACCGGGACCGCTGCCGCGAAGGCGAGCCAGGTCAGGCTGCGGACCTGCACGAACGCGGTGCCGACCACCGCGGCCAGGCCGAAGAAGGCGAACACGGCCACCTCGCCGAACCCGCGGTAACCGTACGGGTGGCGGCCGCCGGTGTAGGTCCACGCGGCGACCACGGCCGCCGCGCCGACGGCCAGCAGCCACCACGCGGTCGTGGCGGCCAGGACGAACCCGGCCAGGCAGGCGACGGCGAAGCTGACCGCGGCGGCGGTGCGCACCTGGCGCGGCGGCGCGAGCCCCGCCGCCACCAGGCGGACCGGGCCCACCCTGGCCTCGTCGGTACCGCGGATGCCGTCGCTGTAGTCGTTGGCGTAGTTCACCCCGATCTGCAGGGCGAGCGCGACGACCAGCGCCAGCAGGGCCCGCCACGCGGAGAAGTGCCCGTAGCCGATCGCCACGCCGGTGCCGACGGCCACCGGCACCAGGGCCGCTGGCAGCGTCCTCGGCCGCGCACCAGCCAGCCAGTCCTGTGCTGTCGCCATGCCCGGGCTAGCTGCCGGAACCGCCGGAACCGAGCCTGCCGAGGTCGCGGACCGCCCCGGTGGAGGCCGAGGTGGCCAGCGCCGCGTAGACCCGCAGCGCCTCGCTCACCGGGCGCTGGCGGTCGGCCGGGCGGTACCTGTCGAGGGTGGCCAGCACCGTGTCCCGGCGCGTGGCAAGCTCGCCGTCCGGCACGTCAAGGCGCAGCTCGCGGGCCGGGATGTCGATCTCGATGCGGTCGCCGTCCCGCGCGAGCGCGATCATGCCGCCCGCCGCCGCCTCCGGCGCGACGTGGCAGATCGACAGGCCGGACGTGCCGCCGGAGAACCGGCCGTCGGTGATCAGCGCGCAGGCCCGGCCCAGGCCCTTGCCCTTGAGAAAGCTGGTCGGGTACAGCATCTCCTGCATGCCGGGGCCGCCGCTGGGGCCCTCGTACCGGATGATCACCACGTCACCCGGCTTGACCTGGCCGCCGAGGATGCCCGCCACGGCCGCTTCCTGGCTCTCGAACACGATCGCCGGGCCGGAGAACCGCAGCAGTTCCTCCGGGACGCCCGCGGTCTTCACGATCGCGCCCTCCGGGGCCAGGTTCCCGTACAGGACGGCGAGCCCGCCGTCGGGGGTGTAGGCGTGACCGAGATCCCGGATGCAGCCGCTGGCCCGGTCGGTGTCCAGCGCGGCCCAGCGGGCGCCCTGCGAGTACGGCCTGGTGGTGCGGACACCGCCGGGCGCGGCGTGGAAAAGCTCTCGTGCCTCGCCGGTCACCGACGGGGAACGGAGGTCCCAGGTGTCGAGGAACTCCCGCAGCGAGGAACTGTGCACGGTGTGCACGTTCTGGTTGAGCAGCCCGCCCCGGTCCAGCTCGCCGAGGATCGCCGGGATGCCGCCCGCCCGGTGCACGTCCTCCACGTGGTAGCCGCTGCTCGGCGCCACCTTGCACAGGCAAGGGACCCGGCGGGACAGCTCGTCGATCTCCTTCAGCCCGAACCCCACCCGGGCCTCGTGCGCGGCGGCGAGCAGGTGCAAGATCGTGTTGGTCGAGCCGCCCATGGCCACGTCCAGCGCCATCGCGTTCTCGAACGCGTCACGGGTGGCGACCGACCGGGGCAGCACCGACTCGTCGTCGCCGGAGTAGTACCGGTTGACCAGATCGACCACGAGGCGCCCGGCGCGGGCGAACAGTTCCTTGCGCGCCGTGTGCGTCGCCAGCGTGGTGCCGTTTCCGGGCAGCGACAGGCCGATCGCCTCGGTGAGGCAGTTCATCGAGTTGGCGGTGAACATGCCCGAGCAGGACCCGCACGTCGGGCAGGCCGCCTCCTCCAACTCCGCGAGCCGCGCGTCGGACACCGACGGGTCGGCCGAGGCGATCATCGGGTCGATGAGGTCGATCCTGGTGACGCCGTCGGCGGTTTCCCCGTCGGCGCGGGTGACCCCCGCCTCCATCGGCCCGCCGGACACGAACACCGCGGGGATGTTCAGCCGCAGCGCGGCCATCAGCATGCCCGGGGTGATCTTGTCGCAGTTGGAGATGCACACCACGGCGTCGGCGCAGTGGGCGTTCACCATGTACTCGACCGAGTCGGCGATCAGCTCGCGGCTGGGCAGGGAGTAGAGCATCCCGCCGTGCCCCATCGCGATGCCGTCGTCGACCGCGATCGTGTTGAACTCGCGGGGCACGGCGCCGGCCGCGCGCACGGCGTCGGCGACGACCTGCCCCACCTCGCGCAGGTGCACGTGACCGGGCACGAACTCGGTGAAGCTGTTGGCTACCGCCACGATCGGCTTACCAAGATCCTCGCGGGCGACGCCGGTGGCGCGCAGCAGCGCCCGGGCGCCCGCCATGTTGCGTCCGTGCGTGACGGTACGGGATCTCAGCGGCGGCATGTCCCCTCCAGGCTCTCGTCCGCTGCGGGCTCGGGAAGCCTTCAGCGTACCGGTGCCGCGGTCCCCGCCGGGGCCTGGCCGCGCCGCGGCCGGGGACAGTCCGGTGGGGGGAGAAGGTGCGCGGAGCTGGCAACACGATATATCGTGGATGCATGGGTATGTTGATTCTGATTGTGCTCGCCGCGATTGCCCTGTTCCTGATCGTCTCGGCGGTGATCTCGGCGCTGCACTTCCTGTTCTGGATCGCCGTGCTGGCGCTGATCGCAGTCGTCGGCTTCCGGCTGGTCGGCGGCGCGCGGCGCTGGTCTCGCCGGTAACCGCGCGCTGGTCTCGCCGGTAACCGCGGCGCTACCCCGGCCTGCGGGCCGGCGCCTGGTTCCGGTGTGCCGTCACCAGGTGGCCGGCCCGGCCACTTGCCGGCTTCCCGTGCCGTAATCGCTCCCCCGCGGCAGGAGATGTCACCTGGAGGCCTGCTCCGGTGGCGGCACGCACGGCGCCGGCCGAGATGGCTTCGGGCGGGCCGAGCGGATACGGTTCGGAAGCGTGACCCAGATTCATGACCTGACCGTGCAGGAGCTGGCCGCCGCCATCCGCGGCCGCGAACTGTCCCCCGTCGAGATCACCGCTCACTACCTGGACCGCGTCGAAGCGCTGAACGCGGACGTAGGGGCCTTCTACACCGTCACCGCCGACCTGGCCCGCGACCAGGCCGCCGAGGCGGAGAAGGCGGTGGCCCGCGCCACCGACCTCGCCGCCCTGCCGCCGCTCACCGGCGTGCCCATCCCGATCAAGGACCTCAACATGGTCGCCGGGGTCCGGCAGACCCTCGGGTCGCTGGTGTACGAGGACAACGTCCCGGACGAGAGCGACCACGTCTCCGCCGCCCTGCGCGCGGCCGGCGCGGTGATGCCCGGCAAGACCGCCACCCCCGAGTTCGGCCTGCCCTGCTACACCGAGACCGCGATCGGGCCGCCCGCCCGCACGCCGTGGGACCTGTCCCGGTCGGCGGGCGGGTCGAGCGGCGGCGCGGGCGCGGCGGTCGCGGCCGGGCTCGCCCCGGCCGCCCAGGGCAGCGACGGCGGCGGGTCGATCCGCATCCCGTCCAGCGTGTGCGGGCTGTTCGGGATCAAGCCCACCCGGGGCCGGATCTCCAAGGCGCCGCTGGTTCCCGACCTGTTCGGGTTGAGCATCGACGGGCCGCTTACCCGCACGGTGGCCGACGCGGCGCTGCTGCTCGACGTGATGACCGGCAACCGGGACGGCGACATGTACCCGGTGCCGCCGCTGCCGGACGGCGAGACCTTCCTGGGTCACGCGAGCCGGGAGCCGGGGCGGCTGCGGATCGGACGCACCAAGGTCAACGCGGTCGAGGGCGCCGAGGTGCACCCCGACTGCGTAGCCGCCTACGAGGACGCGAGCGCGCTGCTGGCGAGCCTCGGGCACGAGGTCATCGACATGCAACCGCCGTTCATCCCCGAGGCCGTGCCCGCGTTCGAGACGCTCTGGTACGCGATGGCCACGCTGACGCCGGTCGACCCCGCCCGCGAGGACCGGCTGCTGCCGCTCACCCGCTACCTGCGGGACCGCGGCAAGGAAGTGCGCGCCCCGGACCTCATCTTCGCGCAGGCTTACCTGCAGTTCGTGGTGCGCGGTGCTTGGCGGATTCTTAACGATTACGACGTGGTGCTCACCCCCACGCTCGCGCAACCGCCTCGCCCGGTGGGCTACTTCGACGAGGTCACCCCGGCGGAGAACTTCGAACGGCAGAAGCGGTTCACCCCGTTCGCGGCCATGTACAACGTCACCGGGCAGCCCGCGGTGAACCTGCCGCTGTACTGGAGCGGCGGCGGGCTGCCGATCGGCGTCATGCTGGCCGGGCCGATGGGCGGCGAGGGCCTGCTGATCTCGCTGTCGGCCCAGGTGGAGGCCGCCCGCCCGTGGAAGGACCGGCATTCCCCGCTCTGGTAGGAGCCCGCGCGCGGACGAGGTCGGCCGGTGGCGGAGCCGCCGGGCCGGGTCGCCGGGTGCATCATCCACGATGGCGTCGCGCCGTGCGTCAGCGGCGCCGCGCCCGGGCACGGCTGACCGCTGGGCCAGCCTGGCGGCGCGGGCGCCGGCAACCATCGTTTTCGCCGTGCTCGGGCTGTCCTCAGGCACCTGGGCGGCGCGGATCCCGGCGATCAAGTCGGCGCTGCACCTGTCGCCCGGGGTCCTCGGCCTGACCCTGCTCGGGCCGGCGCTCGGCTCGCTGCTAGCCATGCCGCTGGCCGGGGCCGTCCTGGCCACCGTGCCGCCGCGCCGGGTGGTCCAGTGCGGGCTGGTGTTCCTGGCCGGGATGCTGCCGCTGACCACGGTCGTCTCATCCCCATGGCAGTTGTTCGCCGTCCTGGCCGGCTGGGGCGCGGGCCTCGGGGTCGTCGATGTGGGCATCAACGTGGAGGCTTCCGCGGTGCAGGACCGCCTCGGGCGCCCGGCCATGTCCGGGTTCCACGCCGCCTACAGCGTGGGCGGGCTGGCCGGTGCCGGGCTCGGCGGCATCGCCGCGGCCAGCGGCATCACGGCGCGGGCCGACTTTCTGGCCGCCGGGGTGGTGGTGCTGCTGGCCGGCGGGATCAGTGCCCGGTTCTTCTCGGCGGCCCAGCCCGCGCATCACGATGCCGGGCCGTCCGCGCAGCGGCCGAAGGTGCGGCGCTGGCCGCTGTGGTCCTGGGTACTGATCTGCCTGGCGGCGATGTCGTTCGGGAGCTTCCTGGCCGAGGGCGCGGCAACCGACTGGAGCGCGGTCTACCTGCACTCCTCGCTCGGCGCGCCGGTCGGGCTCGCGGCGGTCGGCTTCACGGTGTTCTCCCTGACCATGACCGGCGGCCGGCTGGTCGGCGACCGGCTGGCCGCCCTGGCTGGCCCGGCCCGGCTGGTCCGGCTGTCGGCCGGGATGGCCGCGGGCGGTTTCGCGGCGGCGCTGCTCGTGGCACAGGTGTGGTCGGCGCTGGCCGGGTTCGCCCTGCTCGGCGCAGGCTTGTCGGTCGTGGTGCCGCTGGTGTTCTCCGCCGCTGCCGCCACCGGGCGGCCGGGGCCCAACCTGGCCCTGGTCACCTCGTCCGGTTACCTCGGAGTGCTGGCGGGCCCGGCGCTCATCGGCGGGGTGGCGCAGCTGACCAGCCTGCACGCGGCCCTGGGCATCGTGGTGATCCTCTGCGCGATGTGCGCGGTACTGGCGGGTTTCGTGCTGCCGCGCTCAGCACCGGACCCGGGCTGATCCTGGTGCGCTGACGGTGCGGACGTGGCCGGGCCGGCGGGGTTATCAGTTCGACGGGGCGGGCAGCACCGGGGTAACCCGCGCCCGCGCGGGGATCTGGATCCGCAGCCGCGCCTGCCCTGGCAGGTTCGCCGGGAGCAGCAGCCGGGCCGGGACCGGCACGCCCTTCTGGAACACGACGCGCAGGCGGGCCGGCGTCACCGCCGCCGGGGGAACCTCCACCGGCCGCATGCCGGGGACCACCAGTTGCAGCGGGACGGATGGGCCGCCGGGGAGCGCCTGGACCCGTGCGCTGGCCGGGATCCGGAGCCGCACCCGGACCTGGCCCCGCTGCGCCACGACGCGCAGGGCACGCGGGGTCAGCGCGCCCGCGGAAACCTGCCTGCCAAGAAGCGGCCGAACCCCTGGCGCCGGGACCAGCGCCACGGCCGAGGCCGACAGGGGTACCGGGGCCCGGAGCCGCACCTTCGCCGGCGTCTGGAGCGGCAGCCGGGCCGGGAGCGAAAGCCGCAGCCGGGCCGGGGTCTGCAGCGGCAGCCCCGCCGGGACCTGGACTCGGAGCCGCGCCGGGGTCTGCAGGCGCAGCCGCGCCGGGGCCCGGGAACGCACGGCCCCGCCGGGTACGGCGGCCCGAAGGGCACCCGCCGGAACGCCGCGCAGCCCCGCCGTGCCGTCCGGCCGCGCCACGGACGTCGGCGCGGATGACGTCGCCATGGAGACGGAAAGGCCGACCACGGCGCCGGCCATCGCGGCCGCGACGGCCCAGCCGGCCCCCCGGCTGGTGACCGCCTCCCGGACCCCGTCAGCCCGCCGGTCCCGCCCCTGCGGCGCGCCCATCGGCCCGCTGACCGGGGCGGTCACCGGATGGACGGCCAGCGCCGGCACCGGCTCGCTGGCCAGGGCGGGCACCGGCTCGGCGGCCGGCACGGTCATCGGATCGCTGGCCGGCGCGGGCACCGGCTCGGCGGCCGGAGTGGCCACCGGATCGCTGGCCGGCGCGGGCACCGGCTCGGCGGCCGGCGTGGTCTCGCCGTCGGCCGGGGTTTCCGGGCTCGCGGGATGCTCCTGCTGGTCCACCTGCGCCCACCTCATCGCCTGCCGCGTTGCTGGCTGTGCTCCTTCTTAGGAACCGCCCGAACCTGGAGAAACCATCAGAGCAAGCTGAAAACCAGCCGAACTCTGCGTGGTGCCGGGCGCGCGTGTCCGACGCCCTGCCCCGTGGCTGGGATGTCCCCGCTGGCCACAAGCATCGGCAGCGGAACTCAGGCGCCACACGGATCCCGTGTGAATTTTGCATGAACCCCCGTCCCCACCCGTCGTTGCATGAATCCCCGGCCCCACCCGTCCTTGCATGAATCCCCGCCCCCCATCGTCAGGGCTGGTTGGTTTTAGAATCGTCCTCGTGACCGATATCAGCGTCATCGCGGTCCTGGACGACCCGGTGCGCCGCCGCCTCTACGACTACGTCGCAGCCCAGGGTGCGGGGGTGAGCCGGAGCGAGGCCGCGCAGGCCGCCGGAATCGGCCGCACGCTGGCCGCGTTCCACCTTGACCGGCTGGCCGAGGCGGGCCTGGTGGAGGTCACCTTCGCCAGGCCGGGCGGCCGGTCCGGGCCTGGCGCCGGGCGCCCGGCCAAGCTGTACCGGCGCGCGGCAGCCGAGCACCAGGTCAGCGTGCCGCCCCGGGACTACCGCACGGCCGCGGAACTGCTCGCCGAGGTCGTCGACCTGACCGGGGCGGAACCGGAGTTGCAGCGCTCGGCCCGCACCCGCGGCGCCGCGGCCGGCCGGGCCGCGCGGCGGCACGCTCCCGGGCCGCCCGGCGGCGACCTGGTCACCGCGGCCCTGACGGCGCAGGGCTACCAGCCCTACCGCGACGGCGGCGACATACGCCTGCGCAACTGCCCGTTCCACCTGCTGGCCAGCAACCACCCACCGCTGATCTGCGGCATGAACCTGGCCCTGCTCGAAGGCTTGCTGGAGGGTGCCGCGGTGCCGGGCCTGTCGGCGAGGTTCGACCCCCGTCCCGAGGAGTGCTGCGTGGTCCTGGCGGCCTCTAAAAATAATGAACATTGACATATTAAGGCGCGTGGTGATGTGATGGGCGGGTGAGCGGATGCCACCTCGCCGAGCTCAACGTCGGGACCGCGCGCGGCGCCACGGACTCCCCGGAGATGGCCGGCTTCATGGCCGGCATCGCCGGCGTCAACGCCCTGGCCGACACCGCGCCCGGGTTCGTCTGGCGGCTTCAGGACGGCGACGGTCCCGGTGCCACCGCGCTGCGCCCGTGCGGCCCGGACATCATGGTCAACATGTCGGTGTGGGAGAACCTGGAGTCGCTGCGCGACTTCGTCTACCGCAGCGGGGCGCACCTGGACTTCATGCGCCGGCGGCGGGCGTGGTTCCACCCGATGGCACAGCCCTACCTAGTGCTGTGGTGGGTCCCGGCTGGCCACATCCCCGGGCTGGACGAGGCGCTGTCACGGCTGGAGTTGCTCCGCCGCGACGGCCCAGGACCGCGGGCCTTCACCTTCCGCGACCCCTACCCGCCCCCGGTTCCCGCCGAAGTGGCTGACCGGGGTTTCTAGTCCGCTCGCCGTCGCCCGGCACGCCCTGCGCCACCCCACGGCACCATCCACCCGAGGGCGGCAGCCCCTGGCCCGCCACAATCGGCGGCGCGGCGCGATGGCGTAATGCGGGATCTTGGCGCTGGGAATACGGGATCTTGGCGCTGGCAGTGCGCCGGGGTGTGGATCATGGCAGGGTGACCAGCGCACACCTGAGGCGCCAGGCGGAGGCGCGCGGCGTGACCACGGCCTACCGCGACTGGCAGGGCCGGCGGGTCCAGGTCCGGGACGAGACCCTGCAGGCCGTGCTTGCCGCGCTCGGCTCCTCGCCGCCGCCGGCTCGTCCGCGGCCGGGCGCATCCGCCGCCCGGCCCGCGGTCGTGGCGCCCTGGCACCCGGCTGACCACCCGGCCGCCCCCGCCGGGCCGCGGTCGGCCTGGGGCTTTACGGTCCAGCTCTACTCGGTGCGCTCCCGGCTGTCCTGGGGCCACGGGGACCTGCGCGACCTGGCCGACCTCGCGGACTGGAGCGCGCGTGCGCTCGGTGCCGGGTTCGTGCTGATCAACCCCCTGCACGCGGCCGAGCCCGCCACGCCGGTCAGCCCGTCGCCCTACCTGCCGATGAGCCGGCGCTTCCTGAGCCCGCTGTACCTGCGGGTGGAAGACATCCCGGAGTACGCGCTGCTGCCACCGCACCAGCGCGGGCAGATCGGCGCCATGGCCGCCCCGCTGCGAGCCCGCAACGCCACCTCTGCCCTTATCGACCGGGACGCGGTCTGGACGGCCAAGCGTGCCGCCCTGGACATCGTTTACGCCTGGCCCCTGTCGCCGGCCCGGCGCGCGGCCTTCCAGCGGTTCGCCGTCCGCGAGGGCCAGGCGTTGGAGGACTGGGCCACGTGGTGCGCGCTCGCCGAAATCCACGGGCCCGACTGGCGGACCTGGCCGGCGGCCCTGCGGGCGCCCCGCTCGGCGGCGGTCGCCGCGGAGCGCGAACGGCTGAGGGCCACTGCCGGGTTCCACGCCTGGCTGCAGTGGGTCACCCAGGAGCAGCGCGCCACGGCGCAGCAGGCCGCACTGGCGGCCGGGATGAGCATCGGGGTGATCGGTGACCTCGCGGTCGGCGCGCACCCGGGCGGGGCCGATGCCTGGGCGCACCAGGACGTGCTGGCGCCGGGGATGAGCGTGGGTGCCCCGCCCGACGAGTTCAACCCCCGCGGGCAGGACTGGGCACTCCCGCCCTGGCATCCCGCCCGGCTGGAGGCCGCCGGGTACCGGCCGCTGGCCGACCTGATCCGGGCCGGGTTCGCCGACGCCGGCGGGTTGCGCGCGGATCACGTGCTGGGGCTGTTCCGGCTCTGGTGGGTGCCCGAGGGAATGACCGCGGACCAAGGCACCTACGTGCGGTACCGGCACGAGGCCATGGTCGGGCTGCTCACCGGCGAGGCGGCCAGGTCGGGCGGGGTCGCGATCGGCGAGGACCTCGGCACCGTGGACGCCTGGATGCGCGACTACCTGGCGGCCCGCCGCGTGCTCGGCACGTCGATGCTCTGGTTCGAGCGGCGGGCCGACGGCACGCCGCTGCCGCCGCGCCGCTGGCGCCGGGACTGCCTGGCGACGGTCGGCACGCACGACGTGCCCCCGGCCGCGGCGTTCTTCACCGGCGAGCACGTCGCGCTCCGGTCCCGGCTGGGCCTGCTCACCGGCTCCCTGGACGCGGAGCGCCGGCGCGCCGCCGAGGCCCTGTCCGCCTGGCTGGACGCCCTCGCCGGGCAGGGGCTGATCCAGCCGGGCGCGCCGCTGGGCCCCGAGGAGTTCACCCGCGCGCTCTACGGCTACCTCGCGCGCACCCCGGCCGCGCTGATCGGGGTGTCGCTCGCCGATGCCGTGGGGGACCGTCGGCCGCAGAACCTTCCCGGCACCATGGACCAGTACCCGAACTGGCGGATCCCGCTCTGCGACAGCCAGGGGCGGGCCGTGCTGCTGGAAGACCTCGGCAGCCGCCCCGGCGTGCGGGACCTGGCGGTTACGGTCAGCCAGCGGCCTGGCGGTCCCGCTCCTGGCAGCGCAGGGCCCGGCGCAGCCCGTCCCGGCCCTCGATGAGCAACCGGACCAGGCCCGGCGGCAGGTCGCTGGAGTTGATCAGTTCGGTGGTGGCGGCGATCACCGCCGGGCTGTCCGCCTTCGGGTAGGCGTAGCTCACGAACCACCGCGCCATGTCCGGGGTCCAGTCACGCCAGATCCGCGGGACGACCTCGAAGTAACGGTCCCGGTAGGGCGCGAGCAGCGCCGGCTGGTCATCGTCGGCGAACCCGGCGAGCATCGCCCGGAACGTGGCGTTGGGCAGCGTGCCGCTGACGATCTGCTCCCAGGCCGCATCCTTGGCCTCGGGGTTGGGAACCGAGGCGCGGCAGGTGGCCGCGTGGCGCGCGCCAGCGTCGGTGGGGTCCCTGTCGAGTTCCGCCGCGATCTCCGGGTACCCCGCGGCACCGCGGCTCACCAGCCGGTGCAGCAGCCGCCAGCGCAGTTCGGTGTCCACCACCAGGCCGTCGATGGCGATCGTGCCGTCCAGCAGCCCGGCCAGCAGCGCCAGGTCGGCGGGGGACCTGGCGATACCGGCGAACGCCTGCACGTACGCGAGCTGGATGTCCGAGCCGGGCTCGGCCCGCTCCAGCAGCCCGCGCAGCTCCGTGGCGGCCTCTGCCAGCCCGGTCTCCCGCCACGCCGGATCGGTGAAGCGGTGCAACGCGGCATTGAGCTGGCGCAGCAGCGTCTGGACCACGGACACGTCGGTGACCGAGGTGATCCCCGCCAGCACCAGCCGCGTGTAGTCGCGGGCAGCCAGCTCGGCGTCCCGGCACATGTCCCAGGCGGCGGCCCAGCACAAGGCGGCAGGCAGGGTTTCGGTGAACTCGCCGATGCTGGTGGACAGCGTGGCCATCGAGTGCGGATCCAGGCGGATCTTGGCGTAGGTGAGATCGTCGTCGTTGATCAGCACCAGGTCGGGCCGGAGCTCGCCGCCCAGTGCGGGCACCACGGTCCGTTCGCCGGAGATGTCGGTCTCCACCCGGCGCCGGCGGACCAGGCCAGCCGGGGTCCGATCGTAAAGCCCGATAGCAATGCGATGGTCGCGGAGCACCGGGTGCGACTCGGGAGCTTCCTGCCGGACCGCGAACCCCGTGAAGGTGCCATCACCGGCCAGTTCGAACTCGGGCCGCAGCGTGTTCACCCCCGCCGTCTCCAGCCACTGCTTCGACCAGCCAGCCAGCTCCCGCCCCGACGCCGCCGCGAGCTGGGCCAGCAGGTCCCCCAGCGTGGCGTTGGACCAGGCGTACCGGCCGAAGTAGCTGTGCAGCCCGGCAAGGAAGTTGTCCAGCCCCACGTAG
>Ga0126384_10001209_pt1 | contig 15254 bp, 20 predicted proteins | sample PanSoiMetPlot_36_FD_92543 | JGI IMG/M metagenome (GOLD analysis project Ga0126384, IMG submission 92543) | Tropical forest soil microbial communities from Panama - MetaG Plot_36 | ecosystem: Environmental > Terrestrial > Soil > Tropical forest > Bulk soil | place: Panama | collected 2016-02-17 | reverse complement strand
TGCTGGGTGCGACCCCGCCCTCCTCAAATACTCCTGAAAACTGAAGCTTAAGGGCTAGTTGGATCGAGCGTGGGCCGCCGATTTGATAAAGCGGATTGAGGCCGCAGCTCTGACCGCCGCTGCCAGATAGTTATTCAGCATCTGCGTCGCTAGCCCGAATTGAGGAGAGCTCAGGTAGTTGATCGCGCTTCCGAAATTGGGGTGCTGAAGACGTTGAAAAAATCCGCCCTCGCCGAAGAGAGAGTCTCTCTGTGAATTTGAACTGTCTCTGCAAAGGGTTACTTCAAATTGAAGCAGCCAATGGCCGCCGATGACTATACGCACTGATTTTTCCTGTGACGTAGATCACACAATCTGGTGATTCTAATCACAGCTAAGCAGTTGGCTACTGGAAGAGAATTTCAATTATGAGCGCTCGAATCCGTGTTTTCAGTGTTGATGACCATCCCCTCATGCGCGAAGGGATTGCGATGGTCATCAATTCCCAACCGGGCATGCTGATGGTGGCGCAAGCATCCAACGGACACGAGGCGATCGAACGTTTTCGTGAACACAAGCCCGATGTCACCCTCATGGACCTCAGTCTTCCGGATATGAGCGGCATCGACGCCATGAAAGCGATTCGGACAGAATTTCCTAAAGCGCGCATCATTATCTTGACTACTTTTGAATCTGCTACCGAATACCAGCGGGCCCTCGCAGAGGGAGCCTGCAGTTACGTGCTCAAAACTACGCCTCCCAAGGAGCTGGCGGAAACCATCCGTCAGGCTCACCGGGTGATGCAAGCCACCTCTTCAGTTAGTATGCTCAAAATTGAAGCTTAAGGGCCAACTGGATCGAGCGCGGTCCGCCAATCTGATAAAGCGGACTAAGACCACTGCTCTGACCGCCACTTCCCAGGTAGTTGGCGAGCATCTGTGTGGCCTGCCCGAATTGACAACGGCTTGCTGGGTTTCATTCAGTATTTGGCCGGACCTGGGGCACTCATTCGGCCCCGGCAAACTACCGTGGTTTTCACGCCGCACAAGCTCAGCTACCCGACCCCTTCTGGTTACTCCGAATGAACGCGGAATCAGTGATTAGCTGTTTAGGGGGCGACAATTATTGTCGGACAAAACCGCAGACATGACAAATTTCATAGGCCTCCTACCTGCCAAGTCAATCCTTCGGAGTCCAACTGAAGATCTTTGCGGCGTCGTTCACGTACTTCACCTGTTTGGTTGCAGTGTTGACCGACCAAATCGCCTGCTTCTCATTGCTGCCATCCATGAAATTAAAGGCTACATTGTAGAGATTCGGTCCGGCGGTAGTTGCGCTCCATCCCTTTGCGCGTGAGACGCCGGTCCCTGGTTGTGTGACCAGAGCAAGATTCTCTTCGATGTCAGTTGCAGACTTTCCCTGCCGGGGACAGTCAGAATCGGGTGCTTCACGATGCTGATTGCAGTGATCTCAGGACGAACCGGAGGCAGCGCAACTGTGAAAGTCGCGTCAAGAATTTTGTCGCTGTCAATCACATCGGGGTCTTTGAGTTTGAACAGGTTTCCATGCAGGTTCTGCCCGCCATCACCTACCAGCGAAAGCACGCTCTCAGGTTGCCATGCGCCATTGAACATTGCATAGATTTCGAGCGGCTGACTTCTTGTAATGACAGGCGCTTTCGCATACAGAGGACCTGATCGGAACCTCCCGCCTCTGACAAACGCATCCGCTTGCGCTTTCTTCCGACCGAGCGTCACCCACATCTTCATCCCATCCTTGCGTATGCCTCTCGTATGATTTCATCTCGCTCTTGACTCGGTGGTTTCTCCGTTGGACTGGGCAGTGAAAGCAGAATGTACTTCAATGTGTCTCGCAGGTGATTCTCTTTGTCTACAATCGCCTCCGTCGGGTTCTTTCGCATCAGTTGCGATGCGGTGAGTTGTTCCCGCCGTGTTCGCATCACGGCACCAAAAAACCTGTAACCTGCGTGTTCGTATCCCGTAATACAGGGTAGAGAAGCTCATGGATCTGCTCCAGCGGTTCACGCATGGCGAGATCGATGCGTTCGAGACGCTGGTCCGGCAGTTTCAGGGTGACATCTACGCCTGGACCGTGCGCATTGTGCGTGACCCAGGCGTCGCAGAGGATCTGACGGTGGAGACTCTTTGGCGCATCTACCGCGCGCGGCATCGGTTTCGCCCGGATGGCAACTTCGGAGCTTGGGCACGCCGGATCGCTACCAACTTGGCGATCGACCATCTACGGCGCAACCGGCCGGAGCAGAGTTTCCCGACCGAGCCTGCTGGAGTGGCGCAGCCTGATCCTCTGTTACAGCGCGAAACCAGGGAGAGGATCCAGCAGGCATTTTGCAGACTGCCAGCCAAGTTGCAGGTGGCGGCTACGCTCGCTCTGGTAGAGGAGCTGCCGTACGACGAAATTGCCAGCGCTTTAGGAACGTCAGTGGGTGCGGTGAAGCTGCGCGTGTTTCGAGCGGTTCGCATCCTGCGCAAGCGCTTGAGCCAGGCTGGAATCAGGCCGGAATGAAAGAACATGAGGACAAGTACATGACTGAACACAATGACCGCCAGATTCGCGACGCGCTGAAGCAATCCTTTCCGCCAGTCAACATTGAGCTTATGCGGGATCTGTGGCCGGAGGTCTTGCGCAAACTCGATGCTCGGCAAGTTGGAGTGCCCTGGTACGACTGGGCCCTGGTTGGCTTGAGCGCCGTGATGTTTTTGGCTTTCCCGCGGTTGGTTCTCGTGTTCGCGTACCACCTGTAAGAGGGAGGGGTTATGAGCAACCATCCATATCTGCGCGCCTATATGGCGGGAATCTCGGTGCCGACGCCGCTTCTACTGATCCCCCTGACGGCGTTCTTCATGGCGCGATTTGTCTACAACATCCCGGTCCCGGTGGAGCGGGTAATCATCTTTCCGATGGCGATCATCCCGAACCTGTTCGGCGTTTGGAATATGTTGCACCTGGCTTCTCGCGCACGCACACGCCTGCCGCTCGGGATTCATGGTGCCATTTTGCCCTTCATCATCGCCCCGGCGGGATTCCTGCTCGGCCACGGCTTGGGATTTCTGCACACCACACACTTCGGCTTCATCTATTTCGGAGTGGTGGAGATCCACTACACATTTCTCGCAGTCTTGTTTCCCGCCGCGCTGATCGTCTATTACTTGGTCTGGAAATATCTGATCGGATTCTGCAATCGAGTTGCAGGGATAGCAGAGTAGCAAGCACCTAAGCGCAAATCGGAGGAATTATGACAAACCCAAATTCCGGAAACATTCCGATAATCTCGCATGAACAACACTGGCCAACCACGGTCGCCGCTCTTGCGGTAGGCACAGCATTCTTCTCGCTGTGGTTCTGGCTTTTGCCGCAATGGCTCGGTTTCCGAGTCGAAATGGCGGGCGCAGCCCATTGGCGTTGGCTCGCGACCCTCCCGTCTGTGTTGGGATTCGCAGTTGCCCTGCGTTGCGTTTGGGATTTTGGCTGGACTGGACACGGGACTCCGGCGCCGATCGCCCCGCCGCAGCGCCTGGTGGTTGTAGGCTTCTACCGCCATGTGCGCAATCCCATGTACGTGGGATTCGCAGTGGGCTGGATCGGGCTCTGGATTGTCTTCGGACACGCCAACCTGCTCTCGATTGCCGGCGTCGCAGCAGTTGCTCTCGGCGTGCATCTGTTCGTAATCCTGTATGAAGAACCGACGCTCCGCCGGAAATTTGGTGCTGACTACGAGGCGTATTGTCGGAACGTTAGCCGCTGGTGGCCTCGCTTGAAGGGCTGGGACAAGCCAGAGTAGAAGGTCAGAATGGGATTCAAAAGCAAGCCGCTCATGGGCTGGTCGCGGACGGCTCGCCAGAGCTCATGCCTGCGGGGTCGGCCTCACGAGCGGCTGCAGCGCAAGATAGTAGCAGGAGGATGGTGGGACTAGTCTCGAAGTCCTTTCCTACATAGTCGGCTTGACCAAATGACATCAGTAGTCGAATTCGGCTCTCCGGATCACACTCGCCAGATTCGACAGGTTCAAGTCTTCACAATCGTCTGGATGCTTGTTGAGGTTGTGGTCTCCTTGTTCTCGGCATGGCGTGCCCGTAGCCCTGCCCTCCTTGCCTTTGGTGGGGACAGCGTCATCGAACTCGCCTCGGCCGTGGTTGTGCTGTGGAGGTTCCGATCAGGCTCCGCATCCGCGACCAAGGAAAACCGGGCTGCTCGGATGGCAGGCGCTCTGCTGTTTGTGCTCGCTGCCTGTGTGGTCGTGGTGTCAGCCGTGAGCTTGCTCGGCTACGGCGAACCCAAACCAAGTGTCACGGGAATTGTCGTACTGCTCTTAGCTGCAGTGGTGATGCCACTGCTCGCCCGCGAGAAACGGAAGCTGTCCACCGTGACGGGAAGCGCAGCGTTGAGAGCAGATGCAGCGGAATCGGCAGTATGCGCATACCTTTCAGTGGTTGCCTTGCTCGGAGTCGGGCTCAACACTGTCTGGCATATCTCATGGGCCGATCCTGTTGCGGCTCTGGTCATCATGCCTCTGATCGTCTGGGAAGGCCGAGAGGCGATGCGCGGGAAGGCTTGCGGGTGTCACTGATAGACGTGACAAACCTTGCATCCATCGAAACGAGGACAATGGCATGAACCCTACATTTGCCAAGGCCATTACAGCGCTGGTCCCAACGGGTATGCTGCTGGTTGGTTCGAACTTCAATTCTCTCGACGGAAACGTATTGTGACCCTCTTTCAACTAGTCGGCGCAGCGTGCCTCATGGTGGTCGTCATTGCCCATGTATGCGAAGCACTCGACTGGATCGAGCATTCCGCTGGTGAACTCTGCCGATCGAGCCTCGAAAGCTTCTCTGTATTTGAGCGCTTTCCGCATCTGATCTGGGAGTCGCCATCCTGTCTCTGCAAAACATTTCCGCCAATCGGGGTACAGGGCGTCTGCGGTTTGATGCACAGTGCTGATCCACTTGTTCTTGACGTCTTCCACGATCAGCTTGGGATCTTTCGTCGCACGTAAGCCCGATGGCCGATTACGTTTCGGTTTGACAGTGCCCGTGAGGAGTTCCTCCACCGATTGCGCCCGTCGAATCACGTCCATATACAGTCGCAGAGTCGCTGTTGAAGGCGGAACAACTTCGGGAGGAGGAGCGATATGAAGCAGGTCGGTACAAATCAGGTATTTCGGATCTTCCAAGACTCGTCCGTTGGCAAGCCGGAAGGCTCTGTCAATGCGCTCCCGGAACTCGGCGAAGTTCTGCTCCTTCACGTTGTCCAAATCGACCAGCAGTTCTAGTACGGTCACCAGACTTAATGGCCAGCCGAGACCGGGGCGATGCTGAAGCATTCTCTTCCAGTGGCGCTCGGGAATCTTTCCGCTCTGAACGTGACCGAAGATGTTGGTGTCGAAGATTGGGATCGCTCGCACGTGCTGGCACTCTCAGGTGTGCTGATTCGGCTGGTACTTACGATTTTATCGGCAGGTCGTAGCGAAAGCGAACCGTAGTCAAGCCTCGAAATCCAAAGCCCCCCACGAGAATCGGAGGGTGGGGGATGTTGGAAGTGCCGAGACCTTCTCCTCTGGTCGAAGGCTAGCAGTCTTTACGGTGCCCGCCCGTGCGCTGCTAGTACTGCTAAGTCGTTAAATTGTGGGAAGAATTACGCCCTTTCACGGCGGTAACACGGGTTCAAATCCCGTCGAGGACGCCAACAAAATAAAGAACTTCCACGAAATCGCCGTTTTTCTTCATGATCCAAGTTGATCCACTTAGCCGGACTTGGCTTCCGTATCGAAGCCTTTCCTCACAAGTCTGACTAAATTGCTTTGCGCCTGGCGCTTCTGGGACCCAACGGCCTGCATGTAAACGTCGGTCGTGACCCTTCAGGCTTGCGTGACGTAGTAATTCCTGCACGACCTTCGGATTTTCTCCATTCGCATTCAATAGAGTTCCAGACGTGTGCCGGAAAGTGTGATACGAGACATGTTTGACGATGCCTGCGCGTTTCAGCGCCGGCTTCGCGTAGTAGCGCCACAGTGTTCCCGGCCAGTATGGCTGTTTGCCCTTCATATGTGAAGAGGCAAACACCCAATCGCTCGGAGTTGGATACGGAGAGCGGCCCTTCCATGCCCAGAGACACTCGGCCGTTTGCGCGTCGAGCGGTACGTCTTTTAGAGACGCCTCTGTTTCGGCATGCCTTCTACCATTGCTACAACTGATCGGCGCACTCGCAGGATTAGATTCTCGAAATCTACATCCTGCCATCGAAGACCGATCAATTCGCCGCGGCGCGGACCGGTGAAAGCATCCAGCTCGATCATCATCCGAAGTGGGTCGGACAATTCCTTTAGGAATGCCATGATTTCCTCCGGGGTCAGAACGTCGGGTGCATTCTGCCGTTTTGCGCTCTGCTGAACGCTGGTAATTGGATTCTTGTCGTGCCCACTCCCACCGAATTGCGTGCGAATAGAGAGCGCTCATGATGTTTCTGATCTTCGCCCTGCTGCCCCGTGCCAGCGGAACACCAGTTGGGAAAGCACAGACTCCTGAGCCACTTCTCCACTTCGACTGCCTTGACATCCGCCAAACGACAGGCGCGCCAACGAGGAAGAATCCATTTCTTCAAATAGCCCTCGTATGTCACATCGCACGAAAATCAGAGTCAGGCTGGACCGTCGCTTTTGGCCATCTTAATGACCAGCGCGATAGATTCATCGTGGAGTACGAAGGGATTCAAGGCACAACTCTGCAAGAGTTCACAGTCAGGAAAGCTGACCCACCACGAGAAGACACTTCGTTTTATCTTGCGGCAGCGAACCGCTATCGAAACCGCACTTCAGGATTTTCGCGGAGAACAGAGGCCGTACTACGTAGCCGTTCTCCCAGCTCCTTCCGAGCGACTGTACGTGTACGTATTGCCAGCACAGACGAAGGCCGGGGTTTCCCCCCTTGGAGGCGATGTACGGTATCTCATAACAGCAGATGACCGCAGGATCGCGGAAAAGCAGCAACTCCACAAGAGCATTATCGAAATCAGCCCAAATTCGCTGCCGAAGGGAGCGACACCCGCTGGGGCGGCCAACACAACCGTGCTATCGGTGCAGGTCTGCGCGATCTGATTAAAGAGATCGACGTAAGACTTGGGCACCTCGTCATTCAAGCTATTGCTATCCTGGAGAACGCATTGAAGAAGATTAGACGTCTGATCCGTTCAGGGACGGTTTCCGCTACCTTGGAGATGATCGTGCCACCGAAGCTGTGACCCAGCAGAACAATGTCACTGAGAGAATTGTCCACTATGTAGTCCACGATAGACTTCGTGCATTGCGCATGGCTCACATTTTTCTGAACTCTTTTCCCATGGCCTGCGATCGTAGGAGCAAATGCCTTGTGTCCTTTGCCTTCGAGATGCCGGATGGTCGTTTGCCAGGCCGTCCCCTCGTGCCAGGAACCATGCACCAGGACGAAAGTCGCCATTGCCAGATTCTCCTAATCCATTTTGGAATTTCACAGAAGACTGTTTTGCGATGATGTCACGATCTGGAATTTGTCTCTAATGCAGCTTCTGTCTCTGCCAGCAGTTCATCGCTCGAGACTACACGTCCAAAGAGCAGGTCAATGTTCTTCAAGGTTGCCTGGTGCATGCCGTCGTCGAAGGTCGCATTCAAGTCACTCGGGAAAACTACTTTGTAGTCACGCATGAAAGCCGAGCGAGCCGTGGATTCGCAGCAGGCATTGGTTGCCGTCCCCGTGATGATCACAGTATCCACCTGGTGATAGCGCAGGATGGCATCCAGATCGGTTTCGAAAAAGGCGTCGAACTTGTGTTTAACAATCTTGTATTCGAGTCTTCCCTCCTTGGGTTGAAGCATGTGCGGATATATCTCGTAGCTGGGCTCTCCTCGCCAAAGAACATGGTCTTCCGCAATCGGTGGGAACTTCCGCAGCATCAGTCCTCCGTAGGGAGGGCGGTGATCTGATTGGGTCCAGATGATCGGGATTCCCGAGACGCGAGCAAACTGGATCAACTGCTCCAATCGCGGAATCATCGCACGTGCCGCGGGGGTCTCGAAGACAGCCCCTTCAGCTACAAAAGCATTCTGCATGTCGATGACGATCAGAGCGCAGCAACGCGGATCGATGGTGAAAAAGTTCTTCCCCGAAGTGCTGATGTTGGAAGGCATGGGCCTCTCTTTCCGAACGTGTAATGAATTGCCGGGCCGAAAATACGACAGTGCCCGCTTGACGAAGATCAGCTTGTTCTCATCGAACTAGGCGTTCGATGCCTGATTCAAGCTCCTGCCTTCCCAGTCCGTGGCGTTCTGCTATGCCTTCGAGCTCATCTGGAGATTTCTGTTCCATCGCCTCCAATGCAAATTCTGCCAGGGTCGACTCTGCCGGCTTCCTATATTGAAGGCGAACGATGTCCGGACGGGCGTAATGACCCACCGTATCGATGATGGCCTTCCAGACTTTGATCATGTCAGCCTGGCATTCGGCGTAGAGGATCGTGTCGCCCGATGTTGGAGGAACCAAGGGAATGCCCAGCGGCGCGACGATCTGACTCCCACCATGAGCATAATCCAGATTGATTGTCTCGCTCAACGGAAAGTCTGGGGGTAGATTGCCTGATGTCATATAGGCGCATCCCGAGAGAACAAACGCCCCGGCTTCCATGGCGTGGGCACGCGTCAACGTGTGTCCCCAGAAAAACTTGCCTTCCAAATCGGGTTCTTCCAGCTTGGGACCGGTATGAAGTGAGAACGCGCCAGGAAAAACTGCGATGTGAAAGTCTTCTCCCTGCTCGATCATGCGAGCGCGAATGAGAGACATAAGATGCTCGCCGCAAATCAGGCCTCCAATACGGCCGATATCGGTCTCGTAGCTCACTAGGTCTGTGCCATCGCCGGCACCCCAGATGGCGCGCTCGACGAAAGTGGGCACGGTCTTGCGATGGCGACCCAAGATCTTGCCCGTCCGCTCGATGAATAGCAGCGTGTTGTAAATGGTGTGAACGCCGGGTCGCGAATCCATCTCGTTGCAGCCGATGACCACGTGGGCATTGGCCTTGGCTGAAGCGTGACAGAGGCGTTCGGTATCTTCACTGGGAATCAGCAGAGCCTGATCGTAGAACTGGACGCGAACAGGAATCCAGTTCTGCAGCTTTGATTCCCAGCCTTCGCCCCAGTAGGGATAGCCCGCCAGCCAGGTTTCAGTAAATGCGATTAATTCAGCGCCGTGGCTCGCAGCCTCATCAATCTTCTGACAGGCACGGTCCACGCTCTTCTCTCTATCTAGGTAAACGGGTGGCGTTTGTACTACCGCGACTTTGACACTGCTACGACCGCCGAGAACTTTGTTTGCTGGTTTCATATTTCTTATTTGGGCCGGAATGGAACCGCCGCAACTTCTTCGAGTGGTGTTTAGTTGTTTAGTCAGCTGGAACCTCCCGGAGTGCCTCCTGTGCTTTGGTCTTGCTGGGACGCTGGTAAATACCCTTTGCCAGCATCTTCTCCATGACTTCGTGGCGGATCTCGTCGTGATCGGCGTGACGGCCAGGATGCTTCTCCAGGCCCAGGTTCTTGGGATATAGCGCTTGTTCGTAGATGCATCGGAACTGTTCGGTCCGCAAATCCCTGAGCCAATTGCCCCATAAGGAGCGCGTGCGATATTGGCGCAGAGCTTCTATGTCGAGGATGGCCCCGGCATATGAAGGCCCAGCTCCATATCCGTGCTCGGACAGAATCTTGCCCTGGTAATCCACGATCATGGACTTTCCGCCAAAAGTGTCGAGCGCATCGCCCGATTCCTGGGTGAGGAAATAGTTGGCGGGGTTGGGCGCAACCACGTAACAAGTATTGTCCAAAGCTCGCGCCCGGTTCTGAATCTCCCAAAGGCCATTCGCCACATACGGCTCTGGATAGGCAGGGCGGTAGAGCACTTCCGCGCCATTCATCGCCAGCCCGCGAGCCGTTTCCGGGAAAGATCCTTCCATGCAGATTACACAGCCGATGCGTCCGATCTCGGTGTCGGCCACGGGAAAGAATGCGTCCAGGCCGTCACCGTAGAGCGCGACCCACTTGTCCCACACGTCATGCGGCACAGTGGAGTGCTCGCGGGCAAAAACCTGGAGCTTGTAGTGTCTGTGAATCACTTCACCATCGGGAGAAATAATGAAGGCCCCGTTGAAGAATTTCTTGGGGAATTCGGGATGCTTTATCTTCGCTTGGGCGATGATATAGGTGTTGTGCTGTTTGGCTTTGCGGCCCAGCGCTTCCGTCGCCTCTCCTGGGATATCCAAGGCCATCTCATCCACATACTTTTCGTGATCCCAGTCGAACACCTCATCGGTGAAACCCTGCAAACAGCCCTCCGGCACGCAGATCAAACGCACCGGCAGATCAATGGCGCTGAGCCAGACGGCAGCGTCGATAAGTTCCGAAATGTGTCTGATATTAACCGCAACTTCAGAGCGATTCCTGCAACCACGCATGGTAGGTTGCAATGCAAGAGCCATATATTGCTCAATCACGGTGCCCCCTTAGATTTTCGGGGACTGGCGCCCTGCCGCCCCCGTAGCGCTGCATGGCGGCTAATTCAACATCGGAAGCCAGACCATGTCAAGGCCGCGATCGGCCAACCGAGTGTGGCGTCGGCATGCTTGCCGTCATGCTTCCAATTCTCCTCATTCCGCAATATCGGGATGATGGGTGGCAATGCGATAGCGGCCTGAATGAAAGACGAGCGGCTCACCCTCGTTGTACTTGTACTCTTCAACTTCACCCACCAGAATGATATGGTCACCGCCATCGTATTGACGAACCTTGCGGCAGACGAATTGGGCAATGGCGCCATGAAGAAGCGGCACCCCCCCGGTACCTTCCTCAAATTCCACTCCAGCAAACTTGTCGGGCAAAGGAGTGGAGAATTGCCGTGAAAGATGGTGCTGGCGAGACTCCAGAACGTTTACTGCAAAATAAGTGGCGTTGGTGAAATCGATGAAGGTGGGAGTCTGCCGCGACAGACTCCATAGGATCAGCGGCGGATCCAGCGAAACCGACGAAAAGGAGTTGACGGTCACACCCATTTTGTGCCCGTCCGGGGTGCGGGCCGTTACCACCGTTACCCCCGTGGCGAACTGACCAAGCGCTCTCCGGTAATCGCGGCGATCGAAGCGCTCGGCCACTGTCTTGGCTTCCTTCCGGATGAAAGCCTCCGCTTCAACTGCATCCATGAACCAAGGGAATAAGGTCCGCGGGTCGTCAAAGCCGTTGACAAAGGCGCTGGCGACAGCACTGATCTTTCCGGCGCAGTCGAGTAGCTTGAGAACATGACCGGGTGGCCTCAGCAACAGATTTGTCCACTCCACCACCCATTTCGCGTACCCGGTCCAGTAGCGGTCGAAAGTATGCTGCATCCATTCGGCATCGGCGAGCCCATTGCCTTGCTCAACGATACTCGCCCGGTAAATGTCGGCACAGCGGGCCGCATTGTTCGATCCCTGGCCGGTGAGGGGATCATTAAGCACAATCGTATCGGCCATCCCAAGAACTTTCCGGCCCGAGGGAAGGGTCCCGATGGGCTTGCGAACGGTAGGAGCAAAACGTCCCGCCAGGATGCCTTTGTCGTCGGTGAGTTCGATATCGCGGCAACGTTCCGCCTCCCAGGGAAGAAAAGTTTCCAGGATGTGCTTGCTGCGGGCAAGATGCTCAGCGGGAGTTTTTACGTCACTCCAGCAATCCATCGCTCCGCCGGGAACTCCTTCGAACACCATGATCTCGCACGGGCCGCTGGTAGTCAGCGCGGGAAAGACAAAATACTCTCCGACATTCGGGATCATGTTGAAGCACACCGCCGCGTATGGCTGTCGCGGCCGCATCTTCCGGACATAGGTCAGAGCCAGGCAGCGTTGGGGCTCGGAGAATGGCGAGCGCTCGGTATCGTGAGGGAACAGTTGAGTGATGGCGCCCTTCCCACTGGCGACGATTACCAGATCATGGCTGCGAGCACAACCCTCAAGATCGTCAATTCCGGCAGCCTCGATCCGCAGTTCTCCGCCGCGCTTCTGAAACTCAGCCATCCAGCGGGGAATCTTGAGCCTCTGGTCCACTGATTGCGCGTAATTGTCCAGCCGCGCTGCCCAGTCCATGATCTTGCCGCCGACCGGATCAGGTACCGCAAAACTAATTCCTTCGACCTTGGGACATTCCTCTTCCCAGTAGTTCAAGCCGAGATCCCGCTCGGTTTCCAGAGACGAATCGAACATGCACTGGCTGGACATCACGTTTCCGTGCAGGATGTCGTCGGCCGAGCGGTCAGAATAGAGCGTGACTTCATAGTCGGCCTTGAGCAGTCCTAAACCGAGTTGCAGGCCGGACTGTCCAGCGCCGATGATGGCGATCCGCTTCATGTCGGTGGGGCAACAGTGACCTTTATTCCACGAGTTTGGGAATGGCGGGTGCGGACATCTCTGGTCCCATGGCCGAGTAGCCGCCGTCCACAGCCAGATCAGTGCCAGTGATAAAAGAGGCGTGGCTGGAGCAAAGAAACAGCACGGCCTCAGCCACTTCCTCGGGCTCGCCGATGCGTCCCATCAGATGGAAGGGGCCGCCGACGCGGTTGGTTTTCTTTTTGTCGCCGTGGGTTAGCTCGTTCATCACGCGGGACCAGGTCCAGCCCGGGGAAACAGAATTAACCCGTATCTTGTCTGCTGCCAGATCCATTGCTTCGTTGCGCGTGAGCTGCAAGATCGCCGCTTTGGTTACGGGATAGAGCCAGCGTCCGGTCTGCGCCACCTTGGCGCTGATGCTGCCGAAGTTGACCACTGCACCGCCGCCGCGCTTCACCATGCGCGGCTTCACCGCCTTCAGCATCATGACGCCAGCCACGACGTTGATGTTGTAGCTGTCCAGCCAGTCCCTGCGCGACGCATTGAGCGCGTCGTCCAAATAAACGCAAGCCAGATTAATCAGGAAATCGACGCCGCCGAATTTCTCCACGGTTTGATTTGCGCAGGCGGCGATTTGGACATCATCCGCTAGGTCGGTTTTCAGGAACTGCACATCCTTACCGAGCGCGCGAGCCACTGCCTGACCATCTTTCTCGTCGATGTCGGCAACGGCTACTTTTGTGCCCTCGCGATGAAAAGCGCGCACCACCGCCGCGCCGATCATGGTCGCGCCGCCGGTCACGATGGCAACTTTCCCTTTTAGTCCTTCCATGCTTTTCTCCCGGTTAAGAAGCTGGTTTTAGCAGAGGAACGCTACCACGAGGATGGGCTGGTCACAAGAGCACGCCTCTCCTTGCAGGTTGCCTTTCGGCAAAATGCGCCGATCCGAGCGGGCGTCAATTGTTTGGGAGATTTGACGGCATCATTTATATTTGAGCACTTGATACGAGGGTTTTGGGGCAAGCAAGACAAGTCCAGGGAGCGAACTCCGTGAGAAAAATTGCCATCATCGGTGGAGGTCAGTCTGGGTTACAGCTGGCGTTGGGATTGCTACAGAACAACTACGAAGTCACGGTTGTTTCCAATCGGACACCGGAGCAGATCTTGCACGGCCGCGTCACCTCCAGCCAGTTCATGTTTCACGACTCTCTGCAGAATGAACGGGACTTGGGAATTAACTTCTGGGAAGAGGAATGTCCGATCACCGAGGGCATTGCCTTCACCATTCCGGGGCCGGACAAGACCAAAGCCCTGTTCTGGGAGGCCAAGCTCGATCGCTACGGGCAATCGGTCGACCAACGGGTGAAGTTCGCGGGATGGATGAAGGAGTTCGCCAAGCGCGGCGGTAACCTGGTGATCGAGGACGCGGCGCCGCAGGATGTGGACGCATACGCCAAGAGCCACGACCTGGTGCTCGTCGCCGCCGGTAAAGGCGAGATCAACCGGATGTTCGAGCGGGATGCGGAAAAGTCTCCCTTCGACCAGCCGATGCGGGCATTAGCGCTGACCTACGTAAAGAACATGGTTCCACGCGAACCTTTTACCGCAGTGTCATTCAACCTGGTGCCGGGAGTGGGCGAGTACTTCGTGTTCCCGGCGCTGACCACCACCGGGCCCTGCGAGATTATGGTGTTTGAAGGCGTACCCGCCGGCCCTATGGATTGCTGGAGCGATGTCAAGACTCCGGAAGAACACTTAGCCAATAGTAAATGGGTTCTGGACACCTTCATGCCGCTCGAAGGGGAACGCTGCCGCAACGTCGAACTGACCGATAGCAATGGAATCCTGGCGGGTAGATTCCCGCCAACGGTCCGCAAGCCAATCTGCAAGCTGTCTTCGGGGGGGTGGGCGCTCGGCATGGCGGACGTTGTGGCCACCAACGATCCGATTACCGGACAAGGTTCGAATACGGCCAGCAAGGCCGCCAGCATCTATCTGAGACGGATTTTGGAGCGCGGCAACAAGCCATTCGATGCGCAGTGGATGCAGCAGACGTTCGATATTTTCTGGGATTATGCGCAGTGGGTGGTGAGATGGACAAACTCATTGCTGGTCCCTCCGGCGCCGCAGATCCTGCAGTTGATGGGCGCGGCCACCCAGATCCCGCCTCTGGCCGGCAGGATCGCAAACGGATTCAACAATCCGCCTGACTACTCTCCGTGGTGGTTCGACCCGGCGGAGGCCGACAACACGATCAAGCAGATGGCAGGTGCTGCGGCGTAGAAACAGTTTTTCAGTCCGAAGCGTTCAAGGAGCGAAAATAGTGGCGCGAGTAAAAATAACGAAGCCGGAGAAGATTGACGATCCCGTAGTCCGCGAGATCTTCGATTGGGTCACGCAGATGGAAGGTTCGGTTCCCAACCACTTTTATGTGGAGATGAACTTTCCCGAGTTCTTTAAGGCGAAACTGGGTGCTACCAAGGTCCTTTGGCACATGGGCGAACTCAGCATGGATGAGATCCAGCATGTGGGAATTGCAGTGTCCAAAGCCAACGGCTGTCCATATTGCACGGCCGCCTTCTGCACTATTCTGCACCACGGCTTAAAGACCGACGAAGGTGAGGTCAGACAGTTCGTGGCGGAAGGAGCGCAAGCAGTTCCATGTGGACGGCTCCGGACGCTTGTTGAATTTGCGCTGAGCGTCAACAACGATGCCGCCGGCGTCACGGACCAGGAGATCGCGCAGTTGCGGAAGGCAGGTCTGACTGATAAAGGGATCGTGCAGCTCTGCCATTTGGTAAGCGACTTCGCGTCGTACAACCGGCTCAACCTGGCTCTTCAAACCGACTACGACTATCGTGACATGTGGCGGC
>Ga0126384_10001207_pt1 | contig 15260 bp, 16 predicted proteins | sample PanSoiMetPlot_36_FD_92543 | JGI IMG/M metagenome (GOLD analysis project Ga0126384, IMG submission 92543) | Tropical forest soil microbial communities from Panama - MetaG Plot_36 | ecosystem: Environmental > Terrestrial > Soil > Tropical forest > Bulk soil | place: Panama | collected 2016-02-17 | reverse complement strand
CGATCTGGATCAGGTACAGCATGACGGCGCGGTGGCCGGCCGCCACCATTGCGGCGAGCTCGTCGAGATGCCTGGCGCCGCGCGCCGTGACGGCGTCGGGAAACTCGGCAAGGCCCGGTTGGCGCATCAGGTGGACGTTCTTGATCTCGACATAGCAGGCCGGCCGCGCCGGATCCTCGAGCAGCAGGTCGACACGTGAGCTTTTCCCGTAGCGCACCTCGCGCCGCACCGCCGCATAGCCGGCGAGCTCGGGGATCAGCCCCGCCGCGAGCGCCTCGGCGACAACCCCGTTGGGATGGCCGGTGTTGACGCCGACCAGCTCGATGCCGCCGCCGAGATCGACCTCGACCAGCTCCCACGACATGGCGAGCTTGCGCTTGGGATTGTCCGACCGCGACAGCCACACCGTCGCGCCCGGCGTCGCGAGCCCGGTCATCGCCCCCGGATTGGCGACATGGGCCGTCACCTCCTCGCCGCTCGGCAGCCGCACGTCGGCGAGGAATCGCTTGTAGCGGCGGACCAGGATCGCAGGGATGAGGGGCGCCGAAAACCGCATCAGGCCGCGATCCTTCCACCCAGCTCGTCGTCGATATGAATGCGGATGATCTCGTCGAAGGACGTCTCCGCCCTGAAGCCGAGCGCCAGCGCACGGCGCGCCTCGAGACGCTCGGACCAGCCGGCGACGATGCGCATGATCAGCTCGTCGGGCTCGCGGCGGATGCGCGCGGCGACCTTCGGTCCGGCGACGCGTGTCAGCGCCTCGATCTGCTCGGCGACCGTGCAGCACACACCCGGCATCGCCAGATTGATGCGCGGGCCGAGCTGCTCGCGGGTGAGCCCCGCCGCATGGATGAGGAATCCCACCGCCGCGCGCGGACTCGCATGAGTATGGCGCACCGTGTCGGCGACCGGGAGCACCGCCTCCATGCCGGCGAGCGGCTCGCGGACGATGCCGGAGAAGAAGCCCGACGCCGCCTTGTTGGGCTTCCCGGGCCGCACGCAGATGGTCGGCAGTCTTATTCCGACGCCCTCGAGGAACCCGCGGCGATGATGATCGGCCAGCAGCAATTCGCAGATCGCCTTCTGGGTGCCGTAGGAGGTGAGCGGCGTGAGATGGAAATCGTCAGGTATCGCGGGCGGGAACGGCGCGCCATAGACCGCGATCGAGGACGCGAACACCAGCTTGGGATGATAGCTGCCGCCAGCGGTGCGGATCGCATCGAGCAGCGCGCGCATGCCGTCGAGATTGACGCGATAGCCTTTGTCGAAGTCGAGCTCGGCCTCGGCGGAGACCACGCCGGCGAGATGAAAGATCACGCCGGGACGCAACGCGATCAGCTTGCCGGCCTCGCCCGGCGCTGCGAGATCGCCTGCCACGACGGGGAGCGTCGGCACTGGCTTCCCATCCGATCGCAATTCCGCGTCGGGAAAGCGCACGACGTCGTGCAGCGTCAGCGTGTCGATCGCCTGCCCGTGCAGCGCGCCGTCGGCGACGAGGCGTCGGGCCAGCTTGCGCCCGATCATGCCTGCCGCGCCGGTGATGAGGATATGCAAAGCTGTCTCCCGTGGCTCGTGGCGTGGTCTTACCCGACAAGCCGCCGTCGTCCAAGCGGCCGCAGCGCGCTTTCAGCCTGCGCCGTTCAAGTCGCGCAGGCTCGTTTTCTGCCGCCCCTCGGCATCGAAGTTCTCCGGCGCCAGCCAACGTTCGAACGCCTCCCTGCGCGCCGGCCAATTCGAATCGAGCATGGCCAACCAGGTGGTGTCGCGACTGCGGCCTTTGGTGATCATGTGGCAGCGGAAAATGCCCTCGAAGACGAAACCGAAGCGGAGTGCGGCGCGACGCGAAGCGGCGTTGAGCGCGTCGCACTTCCATTCATAGCGCCGATATCCCAGCGTCTCGAAGACATAGCGGGCGAGAAGATACTGCGCCTCGGTGGCCAGAGCGGTCCGTTGCAGAGCCGGACTGAGCAGCACATGGCCGACTTCGACCACGCGCATGTCCGGCCGGATCGCCAGCAGGCTTTCCACGCCGACGGCACGGCGCGCCCGGTCGACCACCGCGTAGTAGAACGGATCATCGAGCTTCTGCCGCTCGGCGAGCCAAGCGAGAAACGCGGGGCGGTCGGCAAAGGGTCCATAGGACATGTAGGTCCATATCCGGTCATGGCCCGCGACCGCCTCCCACAGGGAGTCGCCGTGGCGGCCGATGTCGAGCCGCTCGACCGAGCCGAAACGGCCGACCAGCGATACGGCAGCGGGCCGGCGCGCCGGGGTCGCATCGACCGGCGGGCCGAGCGGCTGCGGATCATCCGGAGCGGGCACGGCGATCACGCGCCCGGCGCGCGCGTCTTCATGTCTTCGCGGAAGAGCGCATTGAGCTCGGCATTGGGCACAGCCCCGGCGAAGGCGTCGAACTGTCCCTGCTCGGCGATCGCCGTCGCGGCGCGCATCAAGACGCCCCACACCACCCGCGAGAGCGCGCTGCCAACGCTGATCCGGCGCGCGCCGAGCGCCGCGAGATCGGCGACCGTCAGGCCGAGCGCCGACGACATGATGATGTTCACGGGCTTCGGTGCCGCCGCGGCGATCACGGCGCTCATCAACTCGCGCGTGCGCAGGCCGGGCGCATAGAGGCAATCGGCGCCGGCGGCGGCAAACGCCTTGAGCCGGCGGATCGTCTCGTCGATGTCGGGCCGTCCGACCAGGAACCCCTCGGTGCGCGCCGTCAGCATGACGCCGCTGCCGGTCGCGTCGATGGCGGCGCGCGCAGCGCGAATGCGGGCGACGGCATGATCGAAGTCGTAGAGCGGGCGATCCTTGTCGCCGGTCGAATCCTCGATCGAGAGACCCGCCACGCCGGTCGCGACGCCCAAGGTCACGCTCTCGGCGACTCCTCGGGCGCATCCGCAAAGCCGCCCTCGAAATCGGCATTCACCGGAACGTCGGTCGCGTTCACGATCTCGCGCAGATGCGCCAGCACCATGTCGCGTGAGACCGCATTGTCCGGCAGCCCCTGGGCGAAGGCATAGCCGGCGCTCGTCGACGCCAGCGCCTTGAAACCGAGATGCTGGAGATAGCGGGCGGTGCCGACATCCCAGGGATTCGGAATGACGAAGCAGCCCTGCTCGTGCAGCGTTCGAAAGGTGCGGCGCTTGTCGGCAGCGGTCGGCATTGCTCGCATATCTCCTTTTCGTTTTCGCGGGAGGGCGTCCCGAGGGATATTTGGAATTTACATAGGATTACACGGCGCCCGCGACCGCGATGCCGGAGGGACCATGATTTTCGCTGATAGATCCGACGCTTCGCACGCGTGTGCAGGCGGCCTTCGCGGTCGCACAATGAAGCCCCCTCCCGGGATACTCTCTTCCGAATAAAAATCTCATTAATTTGTTGAATCATCTCACGTTTTTGTGACGCTTGGTCCCCCGATTGGTGGGTTGTGCGGTGCATCAGGCGGAGTAGATAGGCTGCGTCAAGGTGACCACACAGAGACGAGGTTCAAAATGAATACGAAAATGGTTTTGACCGCCCTCGGCCTTGCGACGCTCGTCGCGGTGCCGGCCTCTGCCCAGGACGTAAGGAGCAACTACTCCCGGACCCGCGCCTACAATTCCGTCGATGCTTATGCGAGCGCGACGCGGTATCCGTCCGGGGCCTACGGCGCCTACCACATGATCGGCACCGATCCGGATCCGGCGATCCGCTCGGAGCTGCAGCGCGACTGGCCGACCTATACGACCGGCAACTGACGCGCCTCCCAGCAAAAGCCCCGGGGCGTTCCCGGGGCTTTTTTTCTGTCCTCCCCGCATTTGCTTTTCCGCCGGTGATCGGCTGAAGTGCCGGCCGAAAGTCGGACAATCGGGGAGGACGCGCACATGCTGCATACCATCGCGGCATTCGACCGCATCGGCGAGGAGAATGCCTTCGCGGTGCTGGCGCGCGCGACGGCGCTTGCAGCGCAGGGCCGCGACATCATCAACCTCGGCATCGGCCAGCCTGATTTCCGCACGCCCGAACACATCGTCGAAGCCGCCGTGAAGGCGTTGCGCGACGGCCACCACGGCTACACGCCGGCCGTCGGCATCCTTCCGCTGCGCGAAGCGGTCGCGGCCGACCTGCACAAACGGTTCAACGTCGCGGTCGCGCCCGACGAGATCATGATCATGCCGGGCGGCAAGCCCACCATGTTCATGTCGATCCTTCTGTTCGGTGAGCCAGGCGTCGACATTCTCTACCCGGATCCCGGGTTCCCGATCTATCGCTCGATGATCGAATATACCGGCGCGCGGCCGGTGCCGGTGCCGGTCCGCGAGGAGAACGGCTTTGCGTTCTCGGCCGACGAGACGCTGAGCCTGATCACGCCGAAGACGCGGCTCCTCATCCTCAACTCGCCCGCCAATCCGACCGGCGGCGTCACGCCGAAGCGCGAGGTCGACAAGCTGGTCGCCGGGCTCGAGAAATATCCCGACCTGGCCGTGATGTCGGACGAGATCTACGACCACATGGTCTATGACGGCGAGACGCACGTGTGCCTGCTCTCCTATCCGTCGCTGCGCGACCGGCTGATCCTGCTCAACGGCTGGTCCAAGACCTACGCGATGACAGGCTGGCGGCTCGGCTATGCGGTGTGGCCGGGCAAGCTCTACGACATGGCACGCAAGCTCGCCGTCAACCTGCATTCCTGCGTCAACGCGTCGGCGCAATTTGCCGGCCTCGCGGCGCTCACCGGTCCCCAGGACGAGGTGCACAAGATGGTCGCCGAATTCGACCAGCGGCGGAAGGTCGTGGTCGCCGGCTTGAACCGCCTGCCGGGCGTGACCTGCGCGACGCCCAAGGGCGCGTTCTACGCGTTTCCCAACGTCAAGCGCACCGGCTGGAAAGCCAAGGCGCTCGCCTCCTCGCTGCTCGAGGATTCCGGCGTCGCCATCATCGGCGGGCCGGACTTCGGCGTCCTCGGCGAGGGCTATGTGCGGCTGTCCTACGCCAACTCGACCGAGAACATCCTCAAGGCACTCGATCGCATGGGCGAGTTCTTGTCCTCGCGCAAGGCGGCGTAGGCATTGATCGGCAGACTCCGCGCCGATCGGGCGCCGCCATCGCCGAAATCGCTGGCGTTTTCGACCTAGCTTCGTTCTGCCAAAAGCCTGCCGCCGATCGCGCCATTCCGCGGCGCATGGCTCGCGTGGCCGTGTGGCTCCTTGTTCTTTACAGGCCGAATGCAGGGAATCTACCGGGCGACGCCCGCGTCGCGCGATTGGGCACCATCAAACTGAAAGCGCGAAAACATTGGCTTGAGCCATGCGCTAGACGCAACGCAACTGAGGCGAACAGACCGGCGGTGCGACTGCCCGGCGCGCGTGACGTGCGGCGCATGTCGCCTCATCCCATTTCGCCAATAGCGGCAATACCCGCGCGAACCAAGAACATTTTCGCATCGAAGGGCGCGACGTTCCTCACCACGAGGAAGAATAAACTAATCCACGAAATCCACCTGCGTTCCCTTCTGGACCATCGCGGCGAGCGCAAGCGCATCCCAGTTGGTCAGGCGGATGCAGCCGTGCGACTGGGTTTTGCCGATCTTCTCAGGGTTCGGCGTGCCGTGGATGCCGTAGGAGGGCGCGGTGAGATCGATCCAGACCTCGCCGACCGGATTGTTCGGCCCCGGCTTGATCGTGAACTTGTGCTGCGCCTTGACCTCCTTGAATCCGAATTTGGGGTCATAGTGGTAGGTGGGATTGCGCGCCACGCTCCTGACACGGAAGCTTCCGCTCGGCGCCGGCTTCTCCTCACTGCCGATCGACGCCGGATAGTAGGCAACCAGATTGCCGTCCTTGTCATAGGCACGCAGCGCACGCTCAGGCTTGTCGATCTCGATGCGCGCCACCTTCGGCTTGGACTCTCCGGCGCCCGCCGAGGCTGACGCGGTTGTCTCGCTCGGCACGGGCTCGACGTTCGCGACAGTGATCCGCGTCCCGGCCTGGTCAAACGTCGCCTTGGGATTGAGCGCCTTCAGCAGGCCCTCGGACATGTGGAATTTCTCGGCCAGACCTTCGCGCGCGCTGGTGTAGGCGAGCCGCGGCAGACGCGCCATGTACTCGAGCCGGCGCGGAATCCTGGGAACGAATGGCCCCTTCACGTCGGCGGGCGTGATCTCATATTCGACCAGCACCGGATCCTGCGAGGTGACTTCGAGCTTGTCCAAGGTCGCCGCGTCGAGTTCTCTCGCATCGAGTCCATGATCGCGCTGGAACGCCTTCAGCGCCTTGCGAAAATTGTCTCCGCCCCGACCGTCGATCACGCCCGGCGAAAAGCCGGCGCGGTCGAGCAGAACCTCAGCCTTGAGGACCGACGCCTTCACGCCTTTGGGCAGCTTGGCCGGCAGATCCGAAGTGGCCGGCGGGTTCGACGTCCGCGCGCATGCCAGCTGCGGCGCAAGCACCGCTGACGCCAACACGACGATCACCACGAGAATCCTGATGTGCATGACGATCCAGCCGGAGAGACAGCCCCAAGGACAACCCACCGCGCTCCGGCCGGTTCCCATTGGCTTCGGCAGCGGCGCGCGCTATGGAAATTTCGAAGGAAAACGCAATGGCGCACCAAGGACTATCCGAAGAGCAAAACCTCATGCGGCAATCGTGCCGCGCCTTCGTCGACGACGTCGTCCTTCCGTTTATCCGCCACAACTGGCAGCGCGAATGGGTGATGACGCCGGAGGACCGGCTGCCGAAGGAGATCCTCGATGGCGCCGAGAAGGTCGGCATCCGCACGCTCGGCGTGCCGGAGGAGTTCGGCGGCATCGAGCTCGACAAGGAGAGCGAGGTGCAGACCTTCGCGATCATCTCCGAGGAGGTGGCGCGCGGCGATTCCGGGCTCGCCGACAAGCTGGTGCAGAACTGGAAGGTCGCGGTGCTGCTGCGCAACCTGGCGCCGCGTCACCTGCAGGAAAGGTGGTTCAAGCGCCTGATCGACGACCCGCAGTTCCTGCTCGCGCATTGCCTGACCGAGCCACGCGGCGCCTCCGACCGCTGGCTGCCCTACAACGTGCCGGAAGCCGCCATGCAGACGCGCGCCGTCAAGGACGGCAAGCATTGGATGATCAACGGCCGCAAGCAGTTCATCTCCAACGGCTACGACGCCGGCCTCTACGTGGTCTACGCCAACACCAACCCCAAGGTCGGCATGCTCCAGGGCACGTCCTCGTTCCTGGTGCCGCGCGACACGCCGGGCCTCACGGTCGCGCGTTGCAACGAGACGCTCGGCTGTCGGTTCATGAACAACGGCGAGCTGGTGTTCGAGGACATGCGGGTCCCCGAGGACCACCTGCTGGTCGAGAACGACGCGCTCGGCAAGGCCGGCGTCTATTTCCGGCCCGGCAAGATCATCCAGGCCTCGAAGAACCTCGGCGTCGGCATGCGCGCCTTCGAGGTCACGGCAGATTACGTGCAGAATTACGTGCAGGGCGGCCGCATCCTGATCAAGCACCAGGCCGTGGCGCTGCGGATCGCCGACATGGCGACCCGCATCGAGGCGGTACGGGCGCTGCTCATGCGCGCCGCGCGCGCGGTCGACGACAACGCGGCGGACGCCGACACGCTGTGCAACATGGTCAAGCTGTTCGCCTCCGAGGAAATCATGAAGGTCGCGCAGCACGCGGTCGAGCTGCACGGCGGCAATGGCGTGATGCTCGATTTCGGGGTCGAGAAGCTGTTTCGCGACGCTGCGATCTTCCTGCACATGGACGCCACCACCGACATTTCCCGCATGAAGATCGTCAAATCCATGTTCCCGCACACGGCCGGCAAATATGCCGGGCCGGAGCCGTGAGTGAGCCGGAACCCGGCGACCGCGGATCGATCGCGCGCATCGGCGCTGGCGCCGGCTGGGGCGCGCTCGGCGGCCTGGTGCTCGCGCTGCTGATCGCGCGCAAGCTGCCGCGGCTAGGCTACTACGGCGGCGACCAGGTCCTGCTGTTCGCCGTGTGCTTGGGGCTCGGCGCCGCGATCGGCGCAGGCGTCATGCGGCTGAGAAGGCGGGCGGACAGCCGACCGCCGCGCTAGAGCACGTTCCGTTCCTACGGAATCGGAACGTGCTCTAGATTCGTTTGTTTGGCGCATATTCTTGTCGGCGAACCGGCGCCCACTTCGCCGGAATATGCGCTGATGCGACCTACCCCGCCCGCTGCGTCATGCGGAATCCGACCAGCACGATCGCGAGGCCCGCGAGCTGGGCGAGGCTCGGCACCTCGCCGAGCAGCCCGAAGCCGATCAGCAGCGTGAAGCCCGGCACCAGCGAGGTGAACACTGCGGCGCGGGCGGCGCCGAGCAGGAAAACCGCGCGGGCGAACAGATAGATCGCGCCGGCGCCCGCGAGCGCACCCTGGGCCAGCGCCTGGACGACGTTCTCCCAGGTCCCGAACGACAGCATGCGCTCGAAGCCGAACAGCGCGGCGTGAATGGGAATATCTGCGAGCGACACGACGCTCACGATGGCAGTCGCGCGCGTCGGCGCGATGTGCCAGAGCCTGACCAGCATCGCGAAGGTCGCAAAGCAGGCGCCGGCCGCGACGAAGGCGAAGTCGCCGAGCAGGCCTTGGCGGCCGATGGTCGAGATCGCCTCGAGGCCGATCACGCACAGACCGAGCACGATCACGGCTGCGCCGACGATGCGCTCGCGCGGCAGCCGCTCGCCAAGCACCGCGCTGGCGTAGAGCAGCCCGAACAGCGCCGCGCACGACGGCTGGATCACGCCGCCGTGGCCGAGCGGCACCAGCAGAAAGCCGGAATAGCTGATGATGGCAAGCGGCGGCCCGCCGACCAGCGTCAGCAGCAACGCCCGCCGCCAACCGATGCCGCCGAAATCGCGCAGCCCGCCGGGCCCGAGCAGCGGCAGCAGAAAGATCCCGGCCCAGGCGAAGCGATGCACCGCAAGATCGGCCGGCGAATAGCCAATCGCGATCCCGTGGCGCGCGGCCGCAAAGCCGGCCGCCCAGAACAGCGCTGCGCCGGCTCCGCACAGCATGCCGATCGTAGTCGACGAGGGGGTGACGCCTGCCAGGCGGTGGCGCCAGGTCAAGCGGGAGCCTTCCGTTTCATTCCCGTCCATACGACGGCGATGCAGCTTTGGACAGCGATTTGCCAAGTCGGGTGCGGCGGTCCATTGTGCGCGCTGGAAGCGAGCGGCGACGGAAGGCGTGCATGGCCGAGGCTCAACCGACCGATCGTCCGGCCGAGCGATCGCGTGTGGTCGCGATCGGCGAGGTGATGATCGAGTTCGCGCGCGGCAGCGACGGCCGTTTCAGCATCGGGTGCGGCGGCGACACCTTCAACACCGCGATCTACCTGGCGCGCGCCGGCGTCGAGGTCGCCTACGCGACCGCGCTCGGCGACGATCCCTACTCGGACGCCATCTTGACGCTGGCTGCGACCGAGAACGTCGCGCGCGACCTCGTGCTGCGCGCGCCCGGCCGCGTCCCGGGCCTCTATCTCGTCGATCGCGCCACGGACGGAGCGCGCCGACTCTATCACTGGCGCGAGGCCGCGCCGGCCCGCGACCTGTTCGAATTCAACGACTGGGGGCGCATCGCCGAGGGGATGCTGGACGCGCGGATGATCTATTTTTCCGGGATCACCCTGTCGCTCTACTCCAATATCGGGCTCGGCCGCTTGCTCGCCGTGATCGAGCTTGCGCGCAAGGCCGGCGCCAAGATCGCGTTCGACGGCAATTTTCGTCCGCACGGATGGAAGGGCGACGTCGCGCGCGCTCGCACGGTGTTCATGGAGGCACTCAAGCGGGTCGACATCGCGCTGCCGACCTTCGACGACGAAGCGATCCTGTGGGGCGATCCCAGCCCGGAGTCGACGGTCGAACGCATGCAGGCCTTTGGCATCCCCGAGGTGGTGGTCAAGAACGGTCCGGGCAGCGCCCTGGTCGCGGCCAACGCCGCATGCGCGCACGTCCCGGTGCCCGAGGTGGTCGAGGTGGTCGACCCGATGGCGGCCGGCGACGGGTTCAATGCCGGCTACCTTGCGGCGCGCCTCACCGGCGCGCGGCCGACCGAAGCGGCGGGCGCCGCGCATCGGCTCGCCGGCCAGGTCATCCGCCATCGCGGCGCGATCATGCCGCGTGCCGGCGCGGCGGTGCATTGACGCCGACGTAGGGTGGGCAAAGGCGCGTAGCGCCGTGCCCACGCGAATGCCGAAGACGATCGGTCACAGGCGGTGGGCACGCTTCGCTTTGCCCACCCTACGGCTTTCCGATGAGTGTCGCGCCGAGCGCGGCCAGGAACGGCACCGGGATCGACACGACGACGCGCAGCCAGACGATCTTCGCCGGTATCGCGATCACCTCGTAGCTGATCACCCGCTGGATCGCGAACAGCGCCCAGGCAGTCGTGTAGGCGATCACCTGGGGGGCCCCGGCGCCGCTCTTGAGCGCCGCGACGCCGATCGAGAAACCCACCACGGGCCCGCCCGGCGTCAGCGTACCCGCCAACGCTGCGATGGCGGTGCCGACGATGCCCGAATTGGGGCCGAGCACATGGCCGAGGATCTCGGGTGGCAACGCCGCCGCCACGTAGCCCGAGCCGACCACGCCGATGGCCACCCGCGGGGTCAGCCGCAGGAAATCAAGCGCGCCTTCGCGCAGACCGGTCTCGACCACGCTGCCGCCCTTGGCGGCCGCGATGATCACCAGAACCGCGACGATGACCCACAGCAGCGCGCCGACCGCAAGCGCGATCATGGCCTGACCCCGCGCGACATGACGAGCTGGGCGACCAGGCGGCCGAAAAAGCCGACGAAGATCGGAAACAGCGGCGCGATCGCCATCCGCCAGAGAACGAAATCGGGGCCGAAGAACGGCAGCTCCCACACCAGCGCGCGGGCGTAGCCGAGCAGCGTCCAGCTCGTCACGAAGGCGAGTGCCGCGCCGACGTCGGCGCCGACGGCGAGGAAGGCGCCGGCCACCGGATAGACCGTGACAGGACCGCCCGGCATGACGGCGCCCGCGAAGGTCGCAATCAGCAGACCCGCGAAGCCCGATTCCGCCCCGACCCAGCGCGCCACCACCTCGCGCGGAATGAGCAGCGTGGAAAACACGCCGATCATGCAGCCGGCGGCCATCTTGGGCAGAATGTCGATGAAGATGCTCGCGTCGTTGTAGAACACCGCCGCGAAGCGGGCGCTGCCGTCGCGCAGATAGACGACGATCGCGGCCGCTACCATGCAGACCGTGATGACGGCGGTCGACCAGTCGAAGGGCTTGCGCTTGAGGCGGGCCATGAACTGCAGACATCGGACGCGGAATGCGTGACGCGGTCCCGCATCCTGATCGCCGACGCGCCCGGGTTCAAGCAGGCCGTATTGAAGCCGCGCTTAGCGCATGTCCGATTCCGTGGAACGAACGTACTCAGGCGAATCGAAAACGGGGACGGGCGATCGGCCCGTCCCCGTTGGTGGTGGTCTTCTCCGCGCGCGTCAGCCGAGCGGCAGCGCCACGAAATGCGTGGCGTCCGCGGTCTTGATCCGCACCAGCACGTCGTGCCGGCCCTGATTGCGCGCCGCGACGAGCGCGTCGCGCACATCGGTGGGCTTCGACACCGACTTGCCGCCGACCGCGAGGATCACGTCGCCGGTCTTGACGCCGTGCTCGGCGGCCGTGCCGCCGGCCTCCACGTCGACCACGACGACGCCGTTGTCACCGGCGCCATCGACATCGCTCGCGGGCGCGAGCTGCAGGCCGAGATGCGGCACGTTGCTCTCGGACTGGCTGCCGCCGTTCTCGGACCGGTTGTCGCCGCGTGGCGAGCTACGGTCGGTATCGGCCTTGGCCTGCTGGTCGTTCGGCATCTCGGCGAGCGTGACGTTCAGCGTCTTGTTTTCGCCGTTGCGCAGCACGTCGAACTTCACCGAGGCGCCCGGGGCCATGCCGGCGACCCGGCGGGCGAGATCGCGCGCGTCCTTCACGGGCGTGCCGTTCACCGCCGTAATGACGTCGCCGGCCGTGATACCGGCCTTGGCGGCCGGGCTGCCGGGCTGCGGCGCGGCGACGATCGCACCCTGCGCCTGCTTGAGGCCAAGGCTGTCGGCGATCTCGGCGGTCACCGGCTGGATCTGCACGCCGAGCCAGCCGCGCGTCACGTGGCCCTTGTCCTTGAGCTGGGCGACCACGAGCTGTGCGGTCTCGGCCGGAACGTCGAACCCGATGCCGACCGAGCCGCCGGACGGCGAGAAGATCGCCGTGTTGACGCCGATCACGTTGCCGTCGACGTCGAAGGCGGGGCCGCCCGAATTGCCCTTGTTGATGGGCGCGTCGATCTGGATGTAGTCGTCATAGGGCCCGGCGCCGATGTCGCGGCCACGCGCCGACACGATGCCGGCCGTCACGGTGCCGCCGAGGCCGAACGGGTTGCCCACCGCGAGCACCCAGTCGCCGACGCGCGGCTGCTGCTTGCTGAAGGTCACGTAGGGGAAATTATTGTCGCCCTCGACCTTGATCAGCGCGAGATCGGTCTTCGAGTCGGTGCCGATCACCTTGGCGGTGTGGGTCTTGCCGTCGTCGGTCTTCACTTCGACCGAGTTGGCGTGATCGACCACGTGATTGTTGGTGACCGCATAGCCGTCGGCCGAGATGAAGAAGCCCGAGCCCTCGCCCATGACCTGCTGGCGCGGCCGCCGCAGGCCCTTCGGAACGTCGGAAAAGCCGAACTGATCGAAGAACTTGTCGAGCGGGCCGCCGGGCTTGAACGGCATCGCGTTGCCGGAGCCGTTGGTTTCGGCTTCCGCGGTGCGGTCGATCTTGACCTTCACGGAGATCACGGCGGGCTTCACCTTGGCGACGAGGTCCGCGAAACCGGCAGGGTGCTGCGTCGCCTCGGCTGCCTGCGCGGGGCCGGCGATGTTCGAGAAAGTCTGGCCGCCGAAGCCGCCCGGACCAGCAAAGAGGGCGGCGGCGCCGAGACCGGCGACCATGGCGAGGAGTGCGAGCCGACGCGCCCGCAGGGGACCACGTGTCGCAGCCTTTTCAGGGATAGGATTGTTGGGTGTCATGATCATCTCCAAATGAAACTCGTCAGGCGCGCGCGCCCTTCACCATGTCAACGTCACATGTGGGCAAACCGCGTTACGATGACCTGACCGGCGGATTAAATCTCGGAAAGAGTCTTCGGCGATGGGCTGTGCCGGACCGATGGAACGGCTTCCGCCGGAAGCGCAGCCGGCCTCGGATGCGTCATTTCAAGGGCCGCTCGCGCGCAAGCCGCTCGCGCGATGCGACCGACTGTCACGCCGGGATTGCGGGCGCGTCTGAATCGCATACGACGAGATAGCTTGCCGAACGTGCGGCAGCAGGTCCGGGATGGAACCCCGCTCGTCGTTTTCCTGCATTTTGTTCCCGTCGATCGGAGCGGCGCAACGCCCGCCCGCAACCGCCAGCAGGGCGTCACGACAAGCCAAAGACCTCGGTCGCACTACGGCTTGATTTCACCGTACTGCAGGACCTGGACCTTTTCGATGGTGACCAGACCGCTCGACATCATGCGGTCCAGCACCGGAAGAAAGGCATCGATCTTTGCCTGCGAGTCGACGATCTCGACGACCACGGGCAGATCCTGCGACAGGCGCAGGATCTTGGTGGTGTGGATGTGGCTCGAACGGCCGAACCCGACGTGGCCGCGCAGCACCGTTGCGCCGCCAAGCTGCATCTCGCGCGCCTTCAGGACGATCGCCTCGTGCAGCGGCAGGCGTTCGAATTTGTCGTCTTCACCGAAGAAGATCCGGAGAAGAACCGCGTCGCGCGGAATCTGCATGGTCAGACCCACTCCATTGCGTTGACGGTGGAGGCGAGCGCGCAACCGGCCCAGACCGCGATCAAGCAGAGACCGACGGACAGGCCCACGTTCGCTCCCGCATAGAGCCATTGGCCGTCATCGATCAGGTTCTGTGTTTGCAGGCTGAACGAGGAAAACGTCGTATATCCACCGCAGATTCCCGTCATCACGAACTGGCGTCCGGTCGAACCGACGAAGTAGCGTCCACCTGGGCCGGTCAACGTCGCGAAGAAGCCGATGATGAATGAGCCGGTGACGTTGACGATGAGCGTGCCCCACGGAAACGTCTCTCCGATCAGTCGCGCAACTAGCCCCGACAGCACATAGCGGCCGACCGTTCCGAGGGCGCCCCCAAAGGCGACCCACATGTAATTTCCCATTGAATCTCCGATCTCCGGTTTACAATCACAGCTGCCCTCCCTTGGCTCTTATCTCAAGTCGAGGCGACTGGCGCGCACCGCCTCGCGTTCACCCTGTTTGACTTCGCGCCGGCGTCATTTTGCGATCAGCACCGGACATTTGGCGAGATGTACAACCCGCGCCGCCGTGGTACCGATCATCCGCTCGTAAAAGGCTGAATGGCCGGTGCCGCCGATGACGAGCAGGTCCACGTCGAGGTCGGCAGCCAGCTTGAGAATGTCCCGCACCGCATGCCCGACAACGACATGCGTCTTGAGCACAACCTGCCGCTCGTCCGCCATGGCGCGGGCGCGCTGAAGGACGGTGTGGAATCGCCGCGCTGCGGTTTTGGATTGCTCCCTCACCTCCTCGATGAACTCTGGCATGTAGTCGATCTCCTCGACGCAGACCATGTGGAGCTCGCCGCCGCCTTCTTTCACGACCCTGAGCGCCAGCGCGAGCGCCCGAAAAGCATGATCCGAGCCGTCATTGGCATGCAGGATTCTTGCGAACATTGGCCCCTCCTGTCATTCGGCTCCCGTCGCAGCCCGCCGATACGCCGGCGCTCCACCGCGCTGTTCCGCCTGCGCCTCCGCTTGCGCAGCCGGCAGCAGATGGCGCGGCAGATAGAAGGCGTTGGCGATCACGGTCGGGACCACGGCGCTGCCGATCACGGCGGCAACGAGCGCGGAGTACTGGCTCTGGTCGATGATGCCGTGCGAAAGGCCGAACAAGGACGAGATCGTGCCGAAGGTGAGGCCGGTCGACATCAGCAGGGTCGTATACATCGCCTCCTTGTTGGGCGATTCGAAATATTTCGTCACCGGATAGACGCCGACGATCTTCCAGGCGATCTTGGCGACGAGGAAGACGATGAACGCCGCCGGCGCCGCCACGAGCGCCGGAATCGAGACGAACGAGCCGGCGCGGATGAAATAGAACGGCGTCAGCAACCCGAACGTCAACGTGCGCAAACGTCTGATCAGCGCGTGATCCCTGCCGACCGTCCCAGCCAACACCATGCCAATCAGAT
>Ga0126384_10001206_pt1 | contig 15261 bp, 10 predicted proteins | sample PanSoiMetPlot_36_FD_92543 | JGI IMG/M metagenome (GOLD analysis project Ga0126384, IMG submission 92543) | Tropical forest soil microbial communities from Panama - MetaG Plot_36 | ecosystem: Environmental > Terrestrial > Soil > Tropical forest > Bulk soil | place: Panama | collected 2016-02-17 | reverse complement strand
CGATTTGCGCGACTTCATGAATATCACCAGCCCCAGTCGCTGCTCGCGAATTCCATCCGCGGCCAGCCGCGCCATCATTTCTGCGCCAATCGGATTAAAGTGCGTGTTATCTTCGACTCCATTGGGATAATTTGCGTTTTCGCCGGGTCTCAATTGCAGAAAGAGCTTGCGGGAACCTTCAGCCCCAAGGTGTGCCAGGACAGCCGCGCTGGCGCGGTGCATGTCAATCAGATCAACTTTATTTTCCGCCGCCACGCTCCGCACGATGTCTGGGTACTCACCATGGGTGTCCAAGAGCTTTCCAGCCGTGTCGAATTTGCGCCGCATGACGGGAGTCAGCAGCACCGGTACAGCATTCTTCGCTCGCACGTCTGAGACAAACCTAATCAAGTTGTTGCGAAAGACCTCAGGTGGCGTGTAGCGATCGACCTTTTCTTTCGATTCGTCGTTGTGTCCGAATTGGATAAACACGTAATCGCCCTGGTTCAGCGCATCGACGATCGCTTGCCAACGACCCTCCGTAATAAACGTCCGCGTACTGCGGCCATTCTGAGCGCGATTATCAATAATGACTGCGCCATCTTGAAAAAACTTCCCGAGCATTTCGCCCCAACCAGTTTCGGGCCGTTTTTCCGGCAGCTTCCGGGCCATCGTGGAATCGCCCGCGAGAAAAATCGTCGGTGGCTGCCGCTGTGCAACCGCCACGCCGCTGCATATTCCTGCAAACAAGAACACTATGAGGATGCGAGTAAACATTAGGTCGCTGCAACCAATTGATTCCACCCTCGTGACCGCCGATGGTCAACGTGGGAGGCTATTGTTGGTAGTGAAATGACTTTTCCGTTAACGCGGACGTTTTCCACTTCCAGCCGCTCGACGTTCTTAAGAATGAGATCCTTCGCCACATTGTCGAAGTTACAGTTCTCCAGCCTCACATTGGTGATCGGCGCATTCGGAAGCCCCTGGAGATCCATCGCGTACTGGCTCTTGCTGCTTTTCAAATTTTGCACCTGAAGATTACGCAGCACCGGCTTATATTTGCCGTTCGGCCCTTCCTCATAATTGAAGTCGACGGTTATGGCAGCGTGGGCAACTTCGCCAACCGTGATGTCGCGGAAGAACATGTTTTCGAGCAGCCCACCGCGCATCGCGTTGTTTTTGAAGCGCAGCGCGTGATCAAGTCGCGGGCTGCTGAGGTTGCAGTTCATCGCGAACAGTTCGTGCACACCACCGGAGATCTCGCTGCCGACCGTGATCCCGCCGTGTCCATCTTCCATGTGACAACGGCGGATGATGATGTTCTGCGACGACACGGCCACGCGACGACCATCGTCGTTCCGGCCTGCTTTAATAGCGATACAGTCATCGCCGGTGGCAAAGTAACAATCCTCTATCAGCACGTCGGTGCAACTCTCCGGATCGCAGCCATCGCAGTTCGGACCAGTCTGATCGGTCGCGTTGGCCTCTCGTTGCACGTGGACGCTACGAATCGTTACGTTGGTACAAAGCACGGGATGGATCTGCCACATAGGCGAATGACGGAGCGTCACGCCTTCGATCAAGACGTTCTGACAGCGGTAGGGCTGGATGAACTGCGGTCTTAAATAACTGCCTTCGCCAAAAATTCTCTGGCTGACGGGAATCGCTTTTGCGACATAGTCATACAAAAGGGCGCGGGCCTTGCTCTGTTCAGGATCGCCTTTTTTCCATCCGCAACCGGTCCGGCCCTTCCAGGGCCACCAGTGATCGCAGTCAGCATTGCCATCGACGGTGCCCTCGCCGGTGATGCCGATATTCTGCTGTTCGAAAGCATAGATGAACGGCGAGTAGTTCATCAGCTCCATACCTTCCCACCGAGTAAAGACCAGCGGCAGATATTTCTTTGGATCCCGGTTGAACTTGATCGTCGCGTCCTTCGTGAGGTGGAGGTTGACGTTGCTCTTGAGGTGAATCGCGCCGGTGGAAAACTCGCCCGCCGGAATAATCACCCGACCGCCGCCGGCGCGGGTGCACGCTTCGATCGCTTTGCGAAATGCGTCGGTGCAATCAAGTTTACCATCGCCGATAGCGCCGAACTTTGTGACCGCGAAATCGCGCCGGGGAAAGACAGGTGCTTTAATTCGGGTGAGAATTTGCGGCACACGCGCCCACCGATCGTCGGCTGACGCGTCTGATCCCCAGGAGGTAAGAGTTCGTGCGTGACCAAGGCCGCGTAGAAGCAGCACGCCGCCGCTGCCCACTAACAAACTTTTTAAGAAGTCCCGTCGATCATTCATCTCTTCACCCGATCAACTCTCATAACGTCTTTACCTCCGCACCCACAACTTTTAGCGGCTCGCCTTTCTGCGGAACGATCTGCACGTGGCGCAGAGAAACGTTCCTGGCATCTTGCACAATCATCCCCGTGTTCGCGTTAACGCGGACGTTTTCCAGGGTTACGTTTTCAATCGGCATCTCAGGCAACCCGACGATATCGCCGGCTGTCTTTGCCCCTTCCGCGGTCACCTCACTGATCCGCACGCTGCGCACGATCGGTGTCGTCGAGGTGACGGGACTCGCTTTGCGCGCTTGCTGTCCTGCCTTATCGAAATAGAAGAGATTGATCGTAATGGCGACGCCCACGTTTTTCATCCGGATGTTGCGATACACGACGTTTTCAATCAGCCCGCCACGATCCCGCGCAGATTTGATCCGGATTCCATTGTCGGCGCCTTCAAACGTGCAATTCTGGATCACCACATTGCGAATGCCGCCTCCGGTGTTGCTGCCAACTGAAGCCCCGTGACCGTGCTTGAATGTGCAATCAGTCACCAGCACATTTTCGGTGGGGCCTTCATTTGGATTCGATTTCAGTGACACGTTGTCGTCGCCCACGTCGATAACACAGTGGCGAATCAGCACCTCGCGACTGCTCGTCGGATCGATGCCGTCAGTGTTCGGCGAATTTGCGGGCGCCGTGATCTGCACATTCTCGATCGTTACGTCGTGACACCGTTGCGGCACGAGGTGAAACTGTGGCGAATCTTTGAGCGTAACGCCCTGAATCAAAACGTTGGCGCAATCGGCAAGGAGAATCAGTTTTGGACGCGGACTCTCTTGCGGCTGATCAGGGCGCCGCGGTTGGCCTTGTTGTGGAACGCCGGCGGCCCGCTCGGCGCGGAATCGTTGCCACCACGGTGCACCAGCACCGTCGATTGTGCCTTCGCCGCGGATTGCTACATTATTCAGCCGCTTCGCGCCAATCAGGGGCAGGATCTTGTGATCGGCGGTTTCGTAGTCACCAAAATTTTGCGAACCGCGAATCACGGCTCCTTTCTCGAGCACCAGCGCCATACTTTCGGCCAGCTCGATTGGTCCCGTAACGAACGTTCCGGCCGGTACAATCAGTTGACCACCGCCACTTTTGTGACAGTGCGCGATCGCTTTCCGAAAGGCATCCGTATTCGTGTGCTGACCGTCGCCAATTGCCCCAAAATCCGTGACGACAAATTTAGCTGAACGGATGGCTGGTAATTTTGGATTTATCTCGATCGAGAGCTGCTGCGAAGTCCTCGCCCCGCTGTTACGATCAGAAGAAGCGCCGCAAATGATGACGACGAAAATCGCCATAGCCAGCGCGGATCGCCGTTTAAAAGATTTCACGCGCATTACCACTTCAACGGATTCCAATTATCGACACCGCGTAAAAAACTCCGTGTCGTAAAGGGTGCAATGTCCTCTTCACTTAACTGCTTTGACCAGGCGACGCGCGCCGCCGGATTCGCGCCGGGACCGCTTGATTCATATTCGGAGAACCGCGCGGTTGTTTCGCGTGCCGGATCCCGCCAATTGTCCCAACCTTCGGGTCTGATGTGGCGGTCAAGCCAACACTCGATGAAAACCACGCGGCCGTACGGCCTCCACGGCCGTCCGAGAAACACTTTGTTGGTATCAGAGCCGGTAAGTTTGCAGTGCACAAAGACAAAACCGTTCGTTTCCGAATCGCTTAATCGCCATTGCGCCGTTACATAGCCCGGACCTTTACTGTGAATCGTGCAGTACTCAAAGACGGCCGTGCCGTTGCCAAAGATGAAATCAACATGACCTTCGATGTAACAGTTCCGGTAATACTGCCGACCCCCGTGGGCGAATAGAGTGTCCTGCCAACCAAGGAAGCGACAGTTACGAAAGATGACCCGATCAGCATTGACGTAAGTTGCCACTGCCTGGGATCCCACTCCGTAACCGTTTTCAAACGTAATATTTTCCGCGCGAAAGTCACTGCCGCTGATGTACGCCGTGTATGAAAGTCTGGTATCACCTGCAGTCTTGGCGCTGAGATTGTAGGTAATCATTGTGTTCGCCGGATCTGCACCACTTAAGGTGATGAAAGGCTTCATCTGCAAAATCTTAATCTGCTCTTTATAAGTGCCGGGCTTGATTTGAATAACGAAGCGGGAAGTGTTGTGTTCAGGAACGCGATCGATTGCCCCTTGCACCGTACTCGTATCCCCGGTTCCATCAGCCGCGACGACGATTGTGTGGGTGGGCCTTGGCTCTGATCGGTCGGCGTCCAGGAAAGCAACTGGCGCCCTTAGTCGTGACTGTCCGGGAACGGCGCTCATCGACATTACAAGAACGAGATACAAGGTTCCCTTCACGGTGCGTTGTCAATTCCTCTCTTCGCGCTGACCAGGGCGAGTCCAGCCTGGGCCGCGTCCTACGCGGCTCAGGCGCTCCCAACTCGCCGGGTTGTCAGAAAACAAACTTCACACCGAGCTGTATATCCCGCGGATTGTTTCGCTGCGTTGTCACCAGCCCGAATGTTCCGGCGTTGCTCGGGTCGAGGCCGGTGCCACTGCCAAAGTAGGGGTGATTGAACGCGTTGATCGCCTCTGCCCGGAACTGCAGCCTGGTTGTCTCGGTGAATCGGAAATTCTTCGAGAGGGATAGATTGACATTCAGGAATGGCTGATTGCGCATCCCATCGAGGGTCGTGGGAACATTACGCAGGCCCGTATTGAAATTGTTTAGTCTCACGATCCCAACGCCATTAACCAGCGGGATCTGAAAGGCTGAAGTGTCGATGCCGTACTTACCTTGACTACTGTTTTGACCGGTCAGGGCTTTAACTTGATTGACGTCGCCCCCGTAATACCAGACTTGCGTCGGGCTCAGCAGGAAAGGCTCGCCGCTCTGCCATTCGTAGGTTCCGTTCATTTGCCAGCCGCCAATGATCGCATTTAACCAACCGTTCGCGTCGCGCGCGAACTTCTGATTATGGCCAAACGGTAGTTCGTAAACGACTGAAGTCGTAAACCGGTCGGGCCGATCATCGGGCGAGATGCGAGACTCAAGCGTCGGGTCTGTTGGATTCAGGTAATCCAGTTTCTCAGTCAGATGTGAATGCGTGTACGAGGCACTGAAGGTCAGCCCCTTTGAGAGCCGCTGAGTCACCTGAATTTGCAACGCGTTGTAGCGATTCGTACCGTTGTATTGCTGGACCCAAAGATCCAGAAACTGAGGGTATGGCAGTAAAGACTGTCCGCGACTGATTGTGTTCGAACTGTTGAAAGGGCTGGTCGAAGGTAAGAGACCTTTGAAAGGATTGGGAATTGTTGCCGCTAACAGAGTGTTGGCGGCGGTGTCCGATGCGACGTCTGTGCCGAGAAATGATCGCGGGACAAAGTTGAAATTCCGGTTAACGGGCATGTCATAACCCCAGCCGCTGACGTAATTCGCCTCCAGGACGAAATGCGCCGGCAACTCTCTTTGGAACCCGGCAACGATCCGAGCGAATTTCGCATTCTTCCTGTTTACCGGCAGCGCGGGGGCATCAGAGGCTCCCACGGCAATGCCGGTGCTGGTCAACAGACCCTGACTGGATCCGGGCGAAGGCAGGGCGCCGCTCGGGAATGGGTTCGTCAGATTTGCTACGAAGGTCAAGCCGTTATTGTTCGTCGCGACAAAAGGGGTGGTGCCGGCGAAGCCCTGCTGCAGACCCAGGCCGTTAATTTCGCTCTGGTGCGGCGCCATGAAAATTCCAAAGCCACCACGAATGACGGTCTTTTGATTCACGGCGTAGGAAATGCCGATGCGCGGTTCGACATTGCCGTGATCGGTAGTCCACGCCGCGCGATTGCTGCTGTCGGCATAAGTGTATCCGCCCAGCACTTTGAATTTGTCGGGTGTCAAAAGGAAGTTGCTCGGGTTCGCGTTGTAGGCTGTCGTGTAAGCCGCTCGTGCCGCCGCATCGATTGGCGTCGGGGTCGACAAATCGAAGCCCCGCTGAATGCGATCGTAACGTTCGCTCAAACCACCTTCCAGCTCGTATCTGAGCCCCAGGTTCAAGGTCAATTTCGGCGTCACCCGCCAGTCATCGTGGAAAAAGAAGCCGTTGTAGATTGATTGCACAGAATAGTTGATTGCATTATCGATTTGACTCGCCGTAGATCCTGATCCAGTCGTTGCAATGCCCAGAAGGAACGCCGCGATGTCTCGCCCGTAAGCGTTGCGCAATGCGGTGGATGAATTTGATGCCGGCGTTGTGAAAGTGCCGTCAAAAAATAGACGGCCTCCCTGGTAGCCGTTGCTGATGAAATTCTCGCGCACGATGCGCAAGTCCCATCCAGCCCTGGCCGTATGATTCCCAAATGTCCTGGTGACGGTCGGCTGAATCGAACCCATCATGAAAGGACGCAGGCGCCCGGAATTCCAATCGGAGCGCATGGAACCAAGGTCAGCACGGATTGGTCGAATGGCATCCAGGTTTCGGATCTCAATCATGGGAAAATACTGATAACCGCGAAATGCGGAGATTGCCTGTGGCGCAAATGGCAGGGTTGATGGATCAAAAGGAGCGGCCGGATGCCGTTCCTGGGTAAACTTGTTAAAGCTCACGCGTAGATCGAACACCGTGTTGGCCGTGATCATGTTCGTATAATCAATATTTCCACCGTCGTTGGTGCGGTCTTCGAATCCTTGCGTGATCGAAGTCCCATTAATGTAACTGCCCGGGAAATCCGCCGCCCAGTCATAGCGATCTTCGGGGTTAAAGCTGTGATAGTACTTACCAAAGATCGACTGATTAGCGTTAATTCTGTGGTCGATCCGCGTCAGCCAGGCGCGATATTTTTCGTGGCGAATGACATTTGAAAAGTAATTGTTCTGCGTCCCGTTCGCAGTGCCGGCGACGTTGGGCAACGGATAGTACTTCAGCAGCTGGACTGCAACTGGATTGAAAAAATTTGAGGGAATCATGTTGCACGTCGCCGTCACCGCTCCGGACGCAGGACAACCAAAGGACGTGCGAACCACGTTGCTGCCACTGGTCGCTCCAGTAAATGGATTGTAGATGATTGTGTTCGAAGAACTCGCAACGTTTGCTGTATTCGTGATCAATTCCGTGAAATCGCCTTTTCGCATTTTCACAGTCGGTACGGAGAACAGCTGCGGTTCAGCAGTGTTATCCAGCAGCCGCTCGTAGGAGAAGAGGAAAAATGTCTTGTCCCGCCCGTTGTAAACCTTTGGAATGGCAACCGGGCCATTAATCACGCCACCAAAGCGATGATAAGTACGGATCGGTCTTCCCTGCCCACTTCTGTTTGAGAAAAAGTTGTTGGCCGTTCGACTGCGATCGCGGTTGAAGTAGTAAATCGATCCGTGAGGATCATTCGTTCCGCTCTTCACCGCCACGTTCACCGTACCGCCGGCTGAATAGCCCTGCTGAGCATCAAAGACGTTGGTCTGGACCTTGAATTCCTGGACAGCATCAGCCGGCGGTGAGAACCCAACGGCAAAATCGAAGGCGTAATTTGGCGAGCCATCCAGCGTAATCTGATTCTGCGCCAGCGCGCCGTTCACCCGAAAAGCCGCAAGGTTGCCATTCGAGATCGGTGCTGTGAACATCGGATTGCCCGTATAGACCACGCCCGGGGCGAGCGTCGCCAGCTGGTACGCCGTTCCCTCAGACAGGGGCAGTTCGGCGATCTGTTTTCGCTCAATCACTTGACCGGTCGTAACAGACCCGGTTTCCAACGTCTGAGTTGAGACAACGGTAACGGTTTCCGCAACGCTTCCTGTTTGCAGTTGCACATCGATGGTCAACTTGTCAGCGACCCGCACTTCAATTTGTTCACGTGAGTCAACTTTGAATCCTTCCTTGGTGACCAGCAACTTGTATTTACCGGGTAGCAACACCGGAAAGGAGTAACTTCCCTCCTCATTGGTCGTGGTGGTGACTTCTTCATTTGTGCCAATGTTCTTGACCGTGACTGTCGCACCCGGCACGATCGCGCCATTTGGATCGGTGACCTTGCCGGTGATCGAGCCACGAAACTCCTGACAAATGCCCAGCACACAAGCAAACATCATCAGCAGCGCGGCGCTGCCAAGCCGATGAATATTTATCTGCATCTAATTGGTCCTTCCTGAGACTTGCCTTCGCAAAAATGTTTCCTGGTGCCACCCACGGCCCCTGAAGCTAAGCCGCTATCCGCATTGCTAATTGAGCGTTCCGTGCCTAAGTGGTCTGACCACCTGCTTGACTGGCCGCACCTTGTATCACGGCCCCGAGGCCATCGTCAAGTACATTTCCCTCCGCAGTGAAATTTTCCTTGGGCTTGCCTGCCACTGGAAATACGCTAAAATATCCTTCCAATTCGCAGCGGGTCGCGCCAGAGCCTGGTGACCGCAGTTAAAAGATGGTTAAGGAACGGAACGGATCAATCAGACTACACGGCTTTAGGGTGGTCAGACCAGACAAGAACGGTCTGATGGCCGAACAGGTAGTAATTCAGATCCGCCACATGATCCGCCAGGGCAAACTTAAGCCGGGAGATCGTTTGCCGCCCGAACGCGAGCTGGCCAAACGCCTCGGTATCAGCCGGGCAAGTTTGCGCCATGGCTTGCGATTTCTTGCCGCATTGGGAGTGTTGAACTCGCGACATGGTTCCGGAACCTACATCTCGGACGGTCCGCCGGCGCTTGATAGTGGGCCGCTACAAATGCTTGCAGAACTCCACCGTTTTACGCCCGACGAAATGTTTGAAGCCCGTAAACTGCTCGAAGTAGGGCTGGCCGGGTTGGCCGCAAGGAATGCCACTGACGATCACCTGGCCACGATGGCCGAGGAAGTAGCCGAGATGTATGCAACGCTTGACGATCCCCAGGAGTACCTGGTCCATGACATCCGTTTCCATCGTGCAATCGCCGCCGCGAGCGGCAACCAGATTCTGGCGGCATTGATGAATATGGTTTCCACCGCGATGTATGAAAGACGTCAGGCCACCGTTGAGCGAGCAACAGACCTAAAGGAGTCGGCGGAGTTTCATCGGAAGATTTTTCGGCTCATTCGTGCGCACAAATCAGAGGAAGCAAGTATCGCCATGAGTGAGCACCTGGCTCTCGCTCAGCGGGCATTCGCATCTGAAGAAGGCTCAGCGGCCAAACCAAAATCCGCCGGCTCGTAAAGTAGCGATGCGGATCGTTGATTGTCCCGAGTTGAGATCATCACATCCAGTGATCATCGTGCTCATGGGGGTGGCAGGCTCCGGCAAATCAACTGTCGGGAAGGAGCTGGCCGCGCGTCTGGCCTGGGACTTCTTTGACGGTGACGACTTTCATCCGGCGGTCAATGTCGAGAAGATGAAAGCTGGCAACGCTCTGAACGACGCTGACCGAAGGCCATGGCTCGAATCTCTGCAACGGCTGATTCGCGAGCGCCTGGCTAAAGAGAAACCCGCGGTGTTGGCCTGCTCCGCCCTCAAACGCGCATATCGGACAAGTCTGTTAATCGACGACCGCGTGCGCTTAGTATATTTAAAGGGTGATTACGACTTAATTAATGACCGACTGCGCGCACGCACTGTTCACTACATGAATCCGAGCTTGCTCGACAGTCAGTTCGAAGCCCTGGAAGAACCGGAAAACGCGCTGTGGATCAATGCGCAATCGTCACCAGGCACTATCGTTGAAATCATAAGAAGGCAATTCAAGCTTTAGCACAATACCTTGGAGACAACGGCCAGCAAAACCGCCCGAGTATTCACAGGCTCAGGGTCCGCTGATGGTGATCTCTCGCCGGCAGAATTGCGCGACATCCTAAACCAGGCACTCCTGCACGTCGCGCCCGGTGCCCGGGTACTGGCGATCATTCCCGATAAAACCCGCGACGATAATACGGACGTGCTGTTTCCTTTCGCCGCAGAAATCCTCAGCGCGCGGCAGGTTGGGCAATTCGATGCGTTAGTTGCTCAGGGCACTCACCCGCCAATGTCCGCCGATGAAAAGCGATCGAAGATCGGCTTCAACTCGAACGTGACGCCTGGGGCCGTGGGTCAGATATTCGATCATCAGTGGAACGTTCCGGAAGAACTAACGAGCATAGGCGAATTGAGCGCCGGCGAAGTCACGCGGCTTACTGAGGGCCTGCTGAACCAGCGAGTGATCGTGAACTTAAACCGGCTGCTGGCGCCCGAAGTCTATGACACCGTTCTGATTTTCAGCGCTACGGTGCCGCACGAAGTTGCAGGTTTTGCCGGCGGCGCAAAATATCTTTTTCCCGGCGTGGCCGGCCCTGATCTGACACATGCGACGCACTGGCTGGGCGCCCTCGCGAGTATTGAAAATGTGATTGGCAGAGTAGAAACGCCCACTCGCCACATGATCGAAGCGGCTGCCGATTTCGTCTCTGCTCAAATCATCACGCTTAACTCTGTGGTGACGCGCGGCGACAACAACCGGCTGCGTACGCACGCCCTATTCGCGGGTGATTTCCGCGAAGCATTTCGCGCGGCCGCCGAAGTCAGCCGGCAAGTTCACATTAAATATATTGGCCGCAAGTACAAACGAGTTGTGGCTTTACTTGATGAGCACTATGACGAGCTCTGGGTCGGTGGAAAAGCGAGCTACAAGCTCGGAGGGATTATTGAGGAAGGCGGCGAGCTGATTATCTATGCGCCGCACCTGCGATCAATCTCTGAGACACATGGCCGGCTGATCGAGAAGTATGGATACGCGCCCTTGGATCGAGTGCGCGAAATGGTCGCGCTCTCAACTGAGCTGCAAAATAATCTGGCCGTCGCCGCCCATCTTGCTCATGTATCGTATGCAGGTAATCGTGACAGTCAGGGCCGCGTGGTACCCCGTTATCGCATCACCATGGCATCGGCCCTTGATGAAGAAACCTGTGGCCGGGTCAACCTGGGGTTTATGGATTATCGGAGATTTCAGCGCGAGGCTTACGAAGACGATCCCGATACGCTGATTGTCGAGCACGCTGGGCGAAATCTTTATTTGGTTTGATTGCTTCCCCCGCGATGAAAATCCAATCTTCCCGTGTAGACTCCGTGATCTCCGTGTCTCCGTGGTTTGAATCTATTAAGTGAAGATAAACCACAGACGCACGGAGAACGCTTTTTCGATTTTAGAGGACCCTCCTGAAGAATCAATTGACTCTCAGATGCATGACAAAGCGTGCCTTCGTTACGGCCGCCTTCGTAGATATGGATAACTCCTGACCGCGCTCCTGACGATCACCCTGATCGACCGATCCCGGTGGACCAGGAGCCGTTAACACATTCGCCTCGAGGAAATGCAAGTCCCTATTTGGTTTTGATGAAGGAGTCACCTTTGGCTGACAGTTGGCTGGCCGCGGAAGAAGACGAAAGAGAGAAGGCAGATGCCTCTGCCTTTGCCTAGCTGCTTACTGCTTACTGCTTACGCCTGCTGTCTCAACGTCCCAGCCAACCCCCATCAACCACCAGCACGTGACCGTTTACGTAGTCACTGGCGGACGAAGCAAGAAACACTGCGGCGCCCGCCAGATCGGCAGGTTCGCCCCAGCGGCCCGCGGGGATGCGTTCGAGTATTTGCCGATTGCGAGTTTCGTCCTGCTGTAACGCCCTGGTATTGTCCGTGTGCATGTACCCGGGCGCGATGGCGTTCACGTTGATTCCCTTGCCCGCCCATTCGTTTGCCAGTGCTTTCGTCAATTGCGCGACGCCACCTTTCGAGGCTGCGTAAGCGGGCACCGTGATGCCTCCCTGGAACGAGAGTAGTGAAGCAATGTTAATGATCTTGCCACGGCCCTTCGCAATCATTTCACGTCCAGCGAGCTGCGAAAGGTGAAACACTGCCGACAGATTAACCTCAATTACCGTAGCCCAGTCATCCTCAGAATAATCAACCGCAGGCGCACGACGGATTGTGCCTGCATTGTTCACGAGAATATCCAGGGTTCCGCATTTCTCCATCGCCGCATCAATCAGCTTGCGCGGCGTGCTGGACTTCGCCAGGTCGCCGGTAACCGCACACGCGTTGCGGCCGCTTTTGGAAATCAGATCGCAGGTTGTTTGTGGCGAACGACTATTTCCATGGCAGACAACCTGAGCGCCTGCCGCAGCGAGGGCGATGGCCATCGCCTGCCCCAAACCTGCCGACGCGCCGGTCACAAGCGCGACGCGGCCATCAAGCCTGAATTGATCGAGAATCATGCCGGTAATCTGCTCGACGTACCGGAAGAGCTAGGCGCGTTTTTTCAAAGGCTCGCTGTAGATTTTTATCAGGATCATCGTGAAGTCTTTATTCGCGGTGCTTCGTTGATGAGGAGTGCCGCGCGGCACGACCACGAGATCGCCTTTCTTGATCTCAAACGTCTTGCCATCGATGATCTGTGGACTTCGCCACTCGCCCGGATCGGTTTCTTTGGGCGAGTCTAGTTTTCCTCCCAGCACCAGCGTGGCCGACCCATCGAGTACGTAGTAAACGTCATCGGAAGCATCGTGCAGTTCCGCGGCGGCGCCGGTTTTGTTTTTCTCATGTTGCACAGCAACTCGGAGCTGCATGCCGGCACTGTCGATCAGCTCAGAGATCTTATTATCCGGCTCCAGCGTCTTCTGTAGATCGTCAAGCGATTGTGCCGACCTGACCACAAATGGGCGAATCGCTTCGCTCGGCTTCCGTTGCGCACAGACAGTTGTTACGCAAATCGCGCAGACCATCGAGATGAACATGACACGATGGAGATACATGCAAAACCTCCGTCTATTTTCGACTGGCTTCCAGTCCGCTGCCACCTTGATCGAAGCCAGGCTGAACCGTGACGACCCCGAATTGACGGTCTTCGACTTCGCGATGAGCGGCCATCATCCACACAAAATTGATCGGATGCCCGGGCACGGAAACGTTCGGATGAAAACCCTTCGGCATGATCACGGCGTCGCCATCCCGGACCACACCAATGAATTCCGGCTCGTCAGGGTTTGTGTAAACGAATTGAACGCCAAACGCGGGCGCCGGCATGTCGTAGTACACGTAGAGTTCTTCCAGCATCGCAGCGTGTTCATGCGGCGGCCAACTGGTCCAGTGGCCCGGTTCTGAAGTCGTAAAGCCCGCGAGAATGCGACCTGCTTCGACGTTCTTTCCCAGGGTGATATTTACAGTGCGCGAATTCGCTGCGCCGCCGGTCTTGAATCTGAGCGAGCTGTCCTTTTTGACGTCGGCGTAGCGGACAACTTGAAAAGGGTATTTGGTTCCCACTTCGGCGGAACACTCCACAAGATCAACCGCAGTTCCGGTGCTCACTTCAATCTGACTGTCGCGCGGCAAATAGACGGAATCGTATTGCTCAATCTTGTTCGTCGCGCCGTCACAGTTGATGATGCAGTCCCCCGAAAGGCAAATTAAGCCCGATTCCTTTGTGCCGGTAGCAAAACTGACGCGCGGCACGTCCTTATCCAGCATGATGCGCCCATACACAAGATACTTCATCGAGCTGTTCTCAGGCGTGATTGAAATCGTGCGCCCTTTTTTTGCATTGGTCTTGCGAAAAATCAGCTGATCTTTCGCTTCCTTCATTTGTGCACTCATAATGTTTCTCTTTCCTTTTTGATCGTCACATTAAAATTAATCACAGCTGTCCTGCCTGCTACCTGTTGCTTACTGCTCCGTGCTCATCCAGCCAAAGCAAATCTTCCAGCAGATAATAATTACCGTAGACGAGCGCTACGTCGCTCGGTCGCGTACTTGATCCATGTCGCAATACCCCTGGAGGAGTTTTGTCGTCGACGGCAACCGGTGTCAGGTATCGATCGATCAACGACTGAATGATTCGTTCGCCTTCTTTTCGATACGTTGTTGCTCGCGCCTGGTCTGAGGTTAGTTCAGACAAACGCAACAGACCACCTGCGATTATTGCCGCCGCTGAAGTGTCTCGATTACGGAAATGCACGCCTTCATCAGAGAAGTCATACCATGGGACGCCGTCTTCGGGCAGATGATCCAACACGTAAGCTGCGATCTTCTCCGCGGTGGCGAGCAGGCGTGGCTCTTTGGTTTCGCCGTATGCGACCGCAAATCCGTACAGACCCCAGGCGGCGCCGCGCGACCAGGTCGTGTCCGCCGCAAAACCCTGATGCGTGTGCATGAAAACTCGTTCGCCAGGCTTTGCGTCGTTCGGATAGTTCATGGTGCTGTTGGCTCCCTGAGATGAGGTGAATTCCTGACGATTGTCGCCGGGATTGTAATGCACTGATTGAGCGACCGAGCCGTCACGCCGCACGAGCCATTCGGACGATTTCAGGGCATGCTTCAGACCCAACTCACGCCATTGCGGATCATTCGATTCGCGAGCTGCCCACCACCAGATTTGCAGATTCATCATGGTGTCGATGATGGTGTCGTCGCCGTTGACCGACCACGAGGCAACGAGTTCGGTCGTGGGATTGTAAAGCTGCTTTAATCGCCTGGCCGCGCGTAGTCCACCGTCACGGTATTTCGAATCTCTGGTCGCCCCATAACCAAGCACGGATGAGTAATAGTTAAGAAACCCGGTATCGTGGTTTTCGTCAGGTTCTTTTCCCAGCAGACGGGCGTTCCACAGCTCGGCCCAACGGCGAAAGCGTTCATCTTTTGTTTTCGCGTACAACTGCCACAACTCGCCAACCCAAAAACTCCCGGTCCAGTAGAACCCTTTCTGCTCTTTCCACTCGCCGGTTTGATTGTCTCCCTCGGTGAAAAAGCCGTTACCACCGTCACGCGCAGCTTCCGCCGGCACGGTCTTCGAAATCAGAGGCTCGAGCTTCCGGGCCGTGCGTTCGACTGATTGTTTAAGTAGCTCGATCGCTTCCGCATAAGACTTCTGTTTTGCCGGGTGCAAGCTGTCCATCGGAGCAGACTGCGCTAATGCTGACGTTGAAAGCATGGTGAGACGAGCCGGCTGCGTCAGCCGACGGGCAGTCTCGCGAACGAACGCACCAAAATCATCGGCTGTTCGTGGTGTCG
>Ga0126384_10001204_pt1 | contig 15266 bp, 12 predicted proteins | sample PanSoiMetPlot_36_FD_92543 | JGI IMG/M metagenome (GOLD analysis project Ga0126384, IMG submission 92543) | Tropical forest soil microbial communities from Panama - MetaG Plot_36 | ecosystem: Environmental > Terrestrial > Soil > Tropical forest > Bulk soil | place: Panama | collected 2016-02-17 | reverse complement strand
GTTCAGCGTGCGAGTTGCGCTGGGCGGAAGTCGCTCGCAAATTCTGCGTCAACTGCTCATTGAAAGCATGGTGCTGGTGTCGGCGGGCGCTCTGCTCGGCTGGCTGTTCGCGCAATGGGCAACGGCAGCGCTGGCGAACTGGTCGGCGTTGCAAGCGAGCCTTGCTCCTGATCGGACAGTCCTATTGTTTACCGTTGGCATTTCCGCGGCTGCAGCTTTGCTGTTTGGGCTTGCACCTCTGCGAAGCGCCACGAGTGCGCCTGTCGCTCTGGCTTTGAAGAACTCTGCATTGAGTTCGCAGCAGGATAAAGAAAAAGTACAAAGTGGAAAGCTTGTCGTAGCTCTTCAAATGTCGCTTTGTCTGGTGCTCCTCGTCGCGGCTGGATTGCTGTTGCGCACGCTGCAGAATCTCGGCCGTGCCAATTTAGGATTCCGCGCCTCCGGCTTGCTGGTGTTCGGCATCAATCCTCCGGCGGGCATCAGGGGAGATCAACAGGTTGCGCAGTTCTATACCACGTTGCTCGAGCGGCTGAAAACTTTGCCTGAAGTCGAATCCGCCACAGTCATGGGAAATCGCATCGGCGCCGGTTGGAGCAACAACACGGGCGTACATGTTGACGGAGCGGATCCGACACCGGGCAAATTTCCTGCTATTCGATGGAACCTGGTAGGGCCGGACTACTTTCGGACTCTCGGGGCACAGTTGCGGTTAGGGCGCGACATCAGCCTGTCAGATACTGCTACGGCGCCGCGTGTGGCCGTTGTGAACCAGACGTTCGTGGATCGCTATCTCGCAAACCGGAGTCCGCTCGGACACCAGATTGCACTCGAGACGTATGGTGACAAATTTGGTGAGCCTTATTCGATTGTCGGAGTAGTTCCCGATTTGAAATACACCACCGTACGCGAAAAGGCACGACCGATGGCCTGGGTGCCGTATACCCAGGTTCCAGGAGTGTCGAGTCTGCAAGTAGAATTGCGCGCTCGAGGGAAGCCTGCTTCCCTGCTGGACGACGCTCGGACCATTGTCCGCGAGTTTGGTCCGGATATTCCTCTTTTGGAACCAATGACTCAGACGGAACAGTTGCAGGAGTCATATTCCAGCGAGCGGCTCTTCTCCCGCCTGGCGATATTCTTCGGCGGTCTCGCAGCTTTCCTGGTTGCGATTGGACTGTACGGAACTCTTGCCTATCGCGTAAGCCGGCGCACGGCGGAGATTGGCGTGCGCATGGCGCTCGGCGCGCAGCGGAAGCAGGTGCTTTGGATGATCCTGCGCGAGAGTCTGATCACCGCTGTCGTAGGAATCGGCGTAGGGCTTCCGCTTTCGTTTGCCGCTTCCCGGCTGATGAGATCTATGCTGTTTGAGTTGAGTTCGTCCGATCCGCTGACGTTCTTCTTCGCGCTGTGTGGCGTAGCTGGAGTTGCTTTGGTTTCGGCGTTGCTGCCGGCGCGTCGCGCATCATCGGTGGATCCGATGGTGGCGCTGCGATATGAGTAATTTGTTTTTGTCATGCCGAGCGAGGCCAAGGCATCTCTACTGTCACGAGAGCGCATGAGCGCAGAGGCATCCTCACCGACCGCCGCGGCGGAAGGTTCGGAATGACAGACGGTGAGGATTACAACGTCCCACTTGCCGGCCCAATTCGAATCTCATCAACAGAGGTATTAGCCGGCATAGTGAGCGTCAGAACCACAGCGCGGGCAACGTCCTGAGTTGAGACCATCTTTGCGCGGGGCGCGTCGGGCCAGAACTGCTCCCAAATATCAGTGTCGACGGCCCCCGGAATCATTGCCATCACGCGGATTCCCTGCCCACGCAGCTCCTCGCGCAACGTATTAGTGAACGCCAATGCTCCAGCTTTAGAGGCGTTGTAGCCCGACATGCCTGCAAACGCCTGGTGCGCTGCGACCGAGAGATTATTGACGATGACTGCTCCGCTGTTCATGAGTGGAATTGCGGCGCGGCAACAAAGAAATGTGCCTACCAGATTTGTCTCAATGACACGACGAAAGTCCTCTGGCGCCAATCGATCGACATTCGCCAGGTGATGGGCGGCTCCGGCGTTGTTGATCAGAAAGTCGAGCGACCTGAAGCGCTCTCGCACTGCCTGAAAAAATTCTTGAACCTGGTCGGAGTTGGAAATATCGCAGCGTTTCGCTGAGAGCGACAGGTCCTCATTCTTGAATTGCTCCACAGCCGATTCGAGCGCTCGTGAATCGCGGCCTGCGATAGCAACGCGACAACCGCTCCTGGCGAGCTCACGGGCGATTCCCAATCCGATACCACGGCTGCCGCCGGTGACGACTGCGGTTTTTCCTGTGAGGTCGCCGTTCATGGGTTGAGAACTGTCACCCAGTAGCGTGTAGCAGTCTATAAGGATTCCTCACCACGACACCATGCGGTTCGGAATGACATCACTGAGACTAGAACCCGTTAGGCTTGCCGGAGCGAATCAATGACAGGAATTCTTCGCGCGTTTCCTGCTCATTGCGGAAGGCGCCCAACATTGACGATGTCACGGTGGCTGAATGCTGTTTCTCTACTCCCCGCATCATCATGCACAGGTGCCGTGCTTCGATGACTACTCCAACTCCGATCGGATCAATCGCGTCTTGAATAGCCTCTGCTATTTGCTTGGTTAGTCTCTCCTGTACCTGCAGGCGCCGAGCGAAGACGTCTACGAGTCGCGGAATCTTGCTGAGCCCGATGACCTTTCCTTTGGGGAGATATGCGACATGAACTTTTCCGAAGAATGGCAGCATGTGATGCTCGCAGAGGCTGAACATCTCGATGTCTTTGACGATAACCATCTCGTCGTAATCGACTTCGAAGAGTGCGGCGCGAAGAAGCTGCGCAGGATCTTCCTGGTATCCGCGCGTTAGGAAGCGAATGGCCTTCGCCATGCGCTCGGGAGTTCGTTTGAGGCCATCTCGATCGGGATCTTCGCCGATCTTCTCGAGCACCTCGAGGTAAGCTTTCTCCAGAGCTGCCTCAATCTCGTTTTCTTCTTGCAGTGTCGTCTTTGGCATCGTCATTAGGCGATTTACTGCTCGGTTCTTCACTCGATCTCCCTTCATCCCTGTGCCCGTTGTGGAACCGCAGCCGGACCAAGCTCCCACCCGCCGGCATACTCAAAAGAATTCATCATGGTCTCTTCTATGCGAATCTTTTCCACTTGCGCCGATCTGAATTCCTGGCGAAAGAGATGAAACAGCTCGCGCGAAAGATTCTCAGTTGTGGGCACCAGGTTGCGGAAGGTGTCTAATTCGTTGAGATCGCTGAACTCGAACTTGGGCATCACGACTCGATTGACAAAGCCATCCAGATCCGCGAGATTGCAGACCATTCCTGTTTCCAAATCGGGTTTACCGCTAACTGTGACCTCGACCTTGTAGTTGTGGCCGTGGCCATACGGGTTGTTGCACTTGCCGTACATCTCGCGGTTTTCTTCGGGGCTGAAGTCAGGCGAATGCAGCCGGTGAGAGGCCGAGAACTTATAACGTCTTGTGAGATGGGCCTTCACGGTTCACCGTAGACGTCTACAAAGAGATCGTCCGTCTCGTAGAGGCGTACGCGGTGAAGTTTTGCTCCATTCAGCTTCCCCGCCAGCCGGTTCCAGATGGCAATCGCGAGGTTCTCGGTAGTAGGAATCTTGTCGCGAAACTCCGGAACCTCCTTGTTCAAGTGCCGGTGATCGAGTGCATCGATCACTTCCCTGTTCATGAGGTCCTTGAGCTTCTTGAGGTCCATAACGAAGCCTGAGCGCTCGTCGACCTCTCCCGCGACGGTGACTTCCAACGTGTAATTGTGGCCATGGCCGTGCGGATTGTTGCACTTCCCGAAGATGCGCTGGTTCTCTTCCGGTGACAATTTGGGATTGTGATAGAAGTGCGAGGCGGAAAACTCAGCCTTCCGCGTCAGATAGACCATGCTTGTGCCTTGAGTTCGTTTCCCTAGGATTTATTATACGTAGCGTGAGCTGTGCTCCCCTATCTATCAGAGTCTTAAGGGCGATATCCGTTGCACTTTTTGTAACGTTCCTGGGGTGCGACCGAGGTGCACGGCCAGAGCTTGTAGGCCGTTCAGCGCCAGATTTTACGGTTTCGGACTCGCAGCGTACCGTTTCGCTGCACGACTACAAGGGCCAAGTTGTTGTCCTCAATTTCTGGGCGAGTTGGTGCGCTCCGTGCATCGAGGAGATGCCTTCGCTGATCCAGATGCAGCACAACATGCACGACCGGGTGACAGTGGTTGCTGTGGCGACGGATCACGATCCCGATACCTATAGGAAATTCGTGCGGGATCACAACGTGGACCTCATTACAGTCAACGATCCCGCTCAGAAAAGCAGCGATATCTACGGAACATTCGGATGGCCCGAGACATACATAATCGACCGCAAGGGCATAATTCGCCGCAAGTTTATCGGTCCCGTGGAATGGACCAGCCCGGTCATCGTGTCGTACCTGGAAGCTCTGCAGACTGGATCTTGAATACCCGCTTAGAGATGCACCCGTCTCAACCTTAATGAATTCGAGATCACAGAAACAGAACTCAGACTCATGGCTGCTGCGGCAAAGATCGGGTTAAGCGTCATGTGAAATAGGGGATAAAGGGCGCCGGCGGCTAGCGGGATACCTGCCGCGTTATATATAAAGGCAAAGAACAAATTCTGGCGGATGTTTCGCATAACTTCCTGACTAAGCCGTCGAGCTCGCAGAATACCGCGCAGATCTCCCTTTACCAACGCAATATCAGCGCTCTCAAGGGCGACATCGGTGCCGGTTCCCATCGCGATTCCGATGTCAGCCTGACCTAACGCCGGAGCGTCATTTATGCCGTCCCCTGCCATCGCAACTCGTTTGCCGCGCGATTGCAGATCGCGTACGAGCTTAACTTTCCGCTCAGGATCCAATTCAGCCTGGACATCCTCAATGCCAGCCTGCCGCGCTAAGACCTCGGCGGTAGTGCGATGATCGCCCGTGGCCATGATGATGTGGACTTTCGCCGTGTTGAGCTCCTTCACTACTTCTGGCGTCGACTCACGGATTGGGTCGGCTACTGCAATTAGTCCAGCGACTTGGGCATTTATCGAGACGAACAAAACCGTCTTGGACTGCGCGCGCAGTTGCAGTGCAATGCTCCCAGCGGCGCTAATGTCAACTCCTGCCACCCGCATTTGTTCGGCGTTGCCAATGATTACCTGGATGAGACGACCGGAGGTATTCAAGGTTGCCCTCACGCCGCTTCCAGTTTCGGACTCGAAATCCGATACCGGTTGTAGAGGCAATTCACGCGATTGCGTAGCCCGCAAGATGGCGCCAGCAATAGGATGTTCGCTGTGGGACTCGACACTTGAGGCAGCCTGCAGCAATTCGTCCTCGGAAAAGCCGGCGAATGTCTTGATGTCAGTGACTGCTGGCTTTCCCGTTGTCAGAGTTCCAGTCTTATCGACCACCAGCGTGTTGACTTTTTCCATAGTCTCAAGCGCGCGCGCATCTCGTACCAACACGCCATTACGGGCGCCTTGGCCTGTTCCAACCATGATCGACATCGGCGTGGCTAATCCCAGCGCGCAAGGACATGCAATGATGAGCACTGCCACTGCGCTAACCAAGCCGTGAGCGAGGCGTGGCTCTGGACCAAAAAGGAACCAGCCCAGAAACGCAGCGACTGCACATGCAATTACTGCAGGAACGAAAATGGCAGCAACACGATCGGCAAGGCGCTGGATCGGAGCGCGACTGCGCTGTGCCGAAGCAACCATTGCTACGATCTGCGCCAGCAGTGTCTCACTGCCTACGTGCTCAGCAACCATGAGCAGCGATCCAGTGCCGTTCAGAGTGCCACCGATTACTTTGTCCCCTGGTTGCTTGAGCACCGGAATTGACTCACCGGTGACCATCGATTCGTCGAGGCTGCTCTTCCCTTCCACCACACGCCCGTCAACTGGAACCTTTTCGCCGGGACGAATGCGCAGTCTGTCGTCGACGATAATCTGCACCAGTGGAACCTCAGTCTCTCTGCCTGGCTCGTCAACTCTGTGCGCTATTTTTGGCGACAAGTCGAGGAGCGCGCGAATCGCACCGCTAGTTTGCTTACGTGCGCGCAGCTCCATTACTTGTCCAAGGAGCACGAGCACTGTGATCGATGCGCTGACCTCGAAGTAAACGTCCGGACGTCCCATGCCTCCAGCAATCGCCGGCAGCAGTCTCGCTGGTAGAAGTGTGACGATGAGGCTGTATAGGAATGCCGCGCCAGTGCCCATCGCAATCAGCGTGAACATGTTGAGATTGCGAGTGCGAACCGAATTCCATCCTCTTTCGAAAAACGGAGCGCCTCCCCAGAGAACAACCGGAGCAGCGAGTGCAAGCTGTAGCCACGCTGAAGTTCGCGTCATGTCGAATTCGTGCAGCCAGCGAGACGTGAGCATGCCGCCCATGCTGACCACGAGCAGAGGAACAGTGAGAGCCAGTCCAACCCAAAAGCGCAGTCGCATGCTGCGAAGCTCGTGGTCATCCTCCTCTGCTGCTACAGCGACCCGAGGTTCAAGTGCCATGCCGCAAATCGGGCATGTCCCCGGCTTGTCGGACACAACCTCCGGATGCATTGGGCAGACGTACTCGGTTTTTGTCGCGCTTAGCAGCTCCGGCTCCAGAGCCATTCCGCATTTGGGACACGAACCCGACTTCGCCGACGTTATTTCCGAATCCATCGGACAGAAATATTTCGCTGATGCTGGCGCTCCGGAAGGTGAGTACTCGTGACGGCGCTGATCTCTGACCTGGACTGGCGCTGCGCCTAACTGCACGAGTCCAGTCGTAGGCTGCGTCGGCGCCTTGAGATATTTCTCAGGATTGGAGCTAAATTTCTGTGCGCACGAGGAGCAGCAAAAGAAGTAGTTGTCACCTGCGTACTCGCGACTAGCACGAGCGTGTGCAGGATCAACCTGCATCCCGCAGACCGGATCGAGGACGGAGCCGGAGGCTGGCTTCAATTCGCTCTGCATTTTTTCGATCTACGAACCTGTGAGAATTTTGTACTGCTCATCGTTTAGCGGCACTACACTCAGTCGACCCTGGCGCACGAGCGGTGAATCCGCAAATGCCTTCTTCTGCTTGATGTCTGCCAGGCTTAAAGGTTGCGCAATTGGTTTGCCGGCTTTGATTTGTACTCGGGGATTCTTTGTATCGGAGGAGTCCACTGAGACCACGGAGGCTGTTCCAACAGCGCGTTTTTCATCGCCCGTGTGATAAATCACGAGCGCATCTCCACTCTTCATGTTTCGAAGGTTCCTGAGAGCGACAGGATTTGTCACTCCATCCCAAATCGTCGTCTGTTCGCGTTGAAGGTCGGCGAACGAGTAAGCGGAAGCTTCAGTCTTTAGCAGATAGTTCATTTCGCAGTCTCTCGCGTTTGAAGTGTTTCTGAGTACGATATACCGGCGGCGCTGAATCGCCCAAGATCGCATGGGTGGTACAAATCGCAAGAACTCGCAACTACAGCTTCGCTGCTGTTAATTTATTGCTGAGTCTCTGGAGGAACACCTGAATGACGCAGCTTGACGTTGCTTTCCGTTATGGCACGCCACCGGGAGAAAACGAATTGCGCGCTCTGACGTACGCGCGCGAAGTTTATGGCGTGAGAAAAATTGAATTTGATGAAGCGCAGCAAACAGTGCGCGTGGAATTTGACGCTTCGCGTCTTAGTGAAGAAACCGTTGCGGCCCTTCTTCGCAGAACCGGCTTGGATCTTCGGGAAAAAGTGGAACTGGTATAGGAGGTTCTCTTGAGCCTGCTGTTCTGACTAAGAGTTGCCCCAAAAGCAAAGAGACGCTCAAGAGATCCTCTGGCCGAGTAAGTCTCAAGAGCGTCCCGTTGCGCGCCACTTCGTCTGTTACGGGATAAAGCATCCTCGATGCCAACCAGCCAGCCACTCAAAATGCAGGACTTAGCTATGGCTTGTGCCGTCCTAGTCGGTAAAGTTTTCTGGAACTCGCTAGACGCAGTGTAGGTTTTTCTCGTGCGCTGCACTCGAAATGCCGCAGTCTAAACCGCGAAAATATTGCGGTAGAGTAATGTGGTCGGACGGCATTTATTCACAACTATTTAGGCAAACGTCAGCGACGGACAAAATGTGTCGCTCTGCTATAATTTTTTTTGTCCGCAAGAAGTTTTTTCTTCGAAGTTTCATTGCGCAAACCCGCGCCCTTAGCTCAGTTGGATAGAGCGTCTGACTACGAATCAGAAGGTCGGGAGTTCGAATCTCTCAGGGCGCGCCATTCTTTTGTCTTCCGCGATCAAATCTGGCCTACTTTTTGTCAAACACCACTTTAGGTCTGACTCGCAAGTCTTAGGGACGAAATCTGTTACCTAAGTACTCGCTCAAGCTTCAAACCCGCCCCACAAGAGCTCTTCTCTGTCGTCAACTAGAACTGCAAAAACAGGTACAAGGCGCAAAGAGCTGAGCCGAGACCATCCCCCCACCCGGGTCTACCGAGCTGCTCTCGCGATGCAGGAACTCACTTCGGAAAATCAGGAGAGAACATGTTTCGGATTGGTAGATGGTCAATGGTGATGCTGATGGTGTTCGTAGGCACCATGTCGATGCTCGCCCAAACCAGCAAAGGAATTATTGCCGGAACGGTAAGCGATCCCAGCGGCGCTGTGATCCCCAATGCTGCCGTTTCCGCGAAAAACGTTGAGACCGGCGAAGCACGTCAGGTCGCCACCGGACCAACGGGCGCATATCGCATTGAAGCCGTTAATCCAGGCCACTATGACATCACTGTAACGGCCGACAACTTTCAAGCGACAACAATAAAGGGTCGCGAAGTCGTCGCATCGTTGATTACATCGGCAGACGTTCGCCTAGCGATTGGTCCGCGCGCTGAAAGTGTGGATGTGGTCGCGAAGAACAACGATGTTGAAACCGAGAACGGGCAACTGTCGCACAGCGTCAGCGATATCGAAGTTCGCCAACTGCCTGTTGCGACGCTTAATCCAATTGAGCTCGCCTTCACAGAACCCGGAGTCGGCGATCCTGGAGGTCGCGGACTGTCAAATGGCGTCAATTTTTCGGTGAATGGTCAGCGTCCGCGCTCGAACAATTTCCTCATCGACGGACAAGACAACAACGACAACTTCGTCGAAGGCCAAGGCTATCAACCAACTAACCTGCAGGCGATCCAGGAAGTCTCCGTGCTGACTAACGCCTATGGAGCTGAGTTTGGACGAGGCGGTGGATCAGTCACGAACGTCATTACTCGGGGCGGAACAAATCAATTTCACGGCGACGTGTGGGAGTACTACCAGGGCTCTGGACTAAACGCCATCGACGCCGCCAACGGACTAACCCCTGGCGTGACACCGACTCGTCCAAGATCGAACACCCACACCTATGGATTCACCATCGGGGGCCCTGTGATGAAGGATAAGTTGTTCTTCTTCTTCAGCCCGCAGTGGCAGCGGTTCTACGGCAATGGAACCGGCGCGCAGTTGTTTGCCCCAACTGCACAAGGCACCGCAGACCTCAATGCCTATGGATCAGCGAACGCAACCAAGCTGACCCAATATTTCAGTGGCCTGCAAGCGCCCGGCACGGGTACGTGCGTATTTACGCAAACTGGCGGAACTGGAACTTGTATTCACTTTGCGCAGACAGACGTTCGAATTGTGCCGGTCAAGAATCAGGACACGCAATACACCAGCAGACTTGATTATTTCGCTTCACCGAACGATGTCCTGTCTATGCATTACGTGCATGACTCTCAAGCGCTCAGCCCTGACTTCGTTCTGAATGCGGGCTCATTGCCGGGCTTCGATAGCCAGCAAGGCGGTCCGGCGGAATCGCTTGGAGGCACGTGGACTCACACTTTCAATCCGCGCATAGTGAATGAGTTCCGTGCTTCGTGGGGACACTTCGCGTTCGCGTTCAGCCCGGCCGCGGAGGATCAAAACAATCCGATGCTGCTGTCAGCGAATATTGCAATCGCGGGAATCAATCCGGAATTCCCGGCGCTGGGTTTAGACACTCACTTGCCGCAGGGACGCGAGCATCACACCTATCAGTTCCAGGATGCGCTGACACTCACTCACGGCCAGCACATGATCAAGGGTGGCGCCGACGTCGCGCGATTGCTCGTGAAAGACACAAACCCCATTAACACAAGAGGAGTTCTTAGCTACGCCTCGGGCGGCGGCTTCACCGGCCTTGGCAACTTTCTGGATGACTTTTCAGGTGCAAGCGGTTCCGCGTCGCTCGCATTTGGAAACGCAGTGGTTGAGCCCAAGATGTATCAGCAGGCTTACTACTTCCAGGACACGTGGAAGCTGCGTAGCAACCTGACACTAGATCTCGGAATGCGCTACGAATACTCGAACAATCCGGAGAACTTGCTCTCTTATCCCGCGCTAGATCCGGTGGCTGAGCTTACCTCCACAACCTTTAGTGCGCTGAAAGTCCGCGAAGACCGCAACAATTTCGCTCCGCGATTCGGTTTTGCCTACAGCCCTAATTTTCTTGAAATCTTCGGCAATGGCAAGACCGTCATCCGCGGTGGATACGGCCTGTTTTACGACGCCTTTTTCACCAATCTGCTGGACAACACGGCAGCGGCGGCACCCAATGCTGTCTCGGGTCTGGTTCAGGCCACGAGCGGCGGACGAGGCCTCGCGAATTTGTCAGGTCGGCTGACCACAATTTCGCCAGTGCTGAATCCCTTGTCTTCGGTCGTTTCGATTAGCAATGAGCTCACCAACCCGATGATTCACCAGTACAACGTGAATATCGAGCGTGAATTACCGGCTAACATGATGGCGACCTTGGCTTATGTGGGTACTCATGGTGAGCAACTCTTCGCGACAAACCAACTCAACCCTCGCGGAGGCTTAGTTGTCTCGCCGGGCGGCTATCTCACGGGAGCTACACAACCGCGTTTGAACCCGAACCGCGGATCTATCGTGTTCCGCGACAACAGCGCGTCATCGAGCTACAACGCCATGCAGTTCAAGCTGGAACGTCGCTTCGCGCGCGGCCTAATGCTTCGCGGGTCATACACGCTCAGTCGTGGATGGGATGATGCATCAGAGGTATACCAGATCACTCCAATCAGCCCATTTCCTCAGGACCAATTGAAAGCTGCCAATACGCGCAAGGGAGAGCACGGATTGTCGGCTTACGACGCGACTCATCGTTTCGCGATTGCTTACGTGTACGAGGTTCCCGGTTTCTCATCCTCGAACAATTTGCTGAATCACATCGCTTACCTGACTCGCGGATGGCAGTGGTCAAGCACCGAGTCTCTACAAAGCGGTCTGCCGAACACACCATTTGTTGGCGGAATCGATACTAATGGCGACGGCAACGCCTTTAACGGCCGTCCGAATCTCGGGAATCCCAACGCACCGGCTGGGACTGCTGGAATCGATGGAGCGTTTCTCGGCGCGCCGTTTGTGCCGGGTTCTCTCTATGACGCGTTTAGCGGATTGACGACCAATGCGTCGCAGGTTCGCTGGCTTATTCAACCGGGCGTCGGAAACGCGCAGCGCAATAGCTATCGTGAGCCAGGGATTGTGACCTGGAATACCAGCATTGCCCGCAACTTCCGCGTGCCGCGTTTCGGCGAGAAGAGCTCATTCCAGATTCGAGCAGATATGTTCGACGTGTTGAATCACGCAAACGAGTCTGCGGGACTTGATATGAACGTGCTCGATGTTCAAGATCCGTCGAATGCAGTGGCGCCGTATTTTGGAAACGCGCATTACGCCCGCACAGGCGCTCGAACCATGCGCCTGCAGGCGAAGTTCATGTTCTAAAGAAGTCGTAACTTTGAACCAGGCCAGCCTGGCGGCTGGCCTTTTTCTTCGGAACTACGTCTCGCGCCGGGGAATCACCGCACCCAGTTCTAAGAAGCTCAACCGACAACTTGTCATGGGGTGTTCGGCATCACTGACGCTACTGGCAATTCTGCTGGTTTTGGACAAATAGAAAGCCGTCCTATCCCGCGGATTAGGCACGACTTTTTCGTCCGTTCCCTATGAATCGGGCGTAACATAAGCCGGAAAGTAGGCTCGTCGCTTCCGGAACTGCATTAAAGGGGCTCGGATTATGAATCTGTCCAGACGCAACACCCTGATACTTTCATTGACCTTGACGTTCTCCTGTGCCGCAGTTGCGCAGCGACCTAGCGGTGGTGGGGGTGCACCTTCGTCTGGAGGATCCCGGCCGAGTACACCTGGCAGCACCACGACCTTTCCGCAGCCCGGCACCAACTTCCCAAATACCCAAACTGAGCGGCAAATCCTTTACATAACCGGCAGCGTCGTCATGCAGGACGGTACGCCTCCTCCAGAACCGGTAGCGATTGAGAAGGTCTGCGGGGGTTCAGCGCATAAAGAGGGTTATACCGACTCCAAGGGACACTACCAAATCCAATTGGGTCAGAACTTCGAGCTGCAGGACGTCTCGGAAAGCGGCGGCTCTGGCGGATTCGGTATGGGAAGCCGTTCCACTATGGGAACTCCGGGCAGTGGATTGGGAGGAGTTAATCCGCGCGAGCTGATCGGTTGCGAACTCCGGGCGATGCTTCCGGGCTTCCAGTCGAGCAGTGTGATGATTCGCGTCGAGGGCAGCTTCGGCGAGATACGCATGGATACCATCGCCATGCAGCGCCTCGGTGGCGGCTCCGGATCGACCATAAGCCTCACGACCATGCAGGCGCCAAGCAGCGCGAAGAAGGCCTACGAGAAGGCACAGAAGGCGATCTCCAAGGAAAACTTTAAGGATGCCGAAAAGGAACTGGATAAGGCTGTCCAGGAGTTCCCGAAATTTGCAGCGGCATGGGCTCTGCTCGGCATGATTCACCAAAGCTCGAAGCAGCTCGATCAGGCTACGAAAGACTACACGCAGGCTATCGCCTCCGATCCTCAATATGCAAAGCCCTACTTCGGCATGGCTGTGATTGCTGCGAATGAGCAGAATTGGAAAGATACAGTTCGCTACACCGACCAGGTCAACAGACTTGCGCCTCTCGCTTACCCAGAGGCGTACTTCTTCAGTGGCGTAGCTAATTTCAATCTCGGAAGCATGAACGACGCGGAACGCGACATCCGCAAGTTCTTGTCTCTCGATAAAGAGCATCGTAGACCGATGGCGGCTCTCTATCTAGGAGACATACTCGCGCGAAAACAGGATTTTGCGGGAGCCGTGGAGCAGGCAAAGGCTTATTTGGCAATGGCGCCTAATGCACCGAATTCACCAAGCATTCGCGAAAAGCTCAAACAGCTCGAAGAGCTGAAGGACTCTCCTCCAAAGCAATAGCCAGATCGGTACAGGCGTGCCTGGTCGCCGGTAACTTGTGCAGTATCAATTTGGGACTCTCAAAGACCGACTCCTATTACCAAAGTGCGTTCTGAACACGTTTTGGCATTCCTAATCTCTCGCTCGTCCAGATTTAATAGATCAAGGCAGCAGAAGCTCGCCGCCGCTTTATCAGACCCCTAATTGGAGTTAATCTGGATGTTTGAGAACAACAAACTACTCGATAATCTCTGGTTCCGAATCGGTGTACACACCGCCGCATTCTGGAGCTGGATCGCCGCCTGCTGTCTCCTTCTGAGCGTTCGGTAGTTGAAACTGCTGAACTGCACATTTCTCATCAATTCGTAATCAACAATTCTTGGCCTGCTTTAACCTAATACAAAAACAGAGGAAGCAACCAGGGCTTCCTCTGTAGCGCTTCCCTTCTTCAAGTAAAACTTGAGGCGATTGATGGTTCAGGTGATCGCTAATTAGCGACGTTGGATTCAACTCTTAGACGGTACTTGCGAGTCACCGAACGCTCGCCATGCGTTGCCCGCACGAACACGACTGGATCGCGAACGCTTTTCTCCAGTTCCTCCAAGTTCAATTCGATCGCAACGCGTCCATCAGCCTCGCTGACTGCTTGCGAGTGAATCGGAACTCCCGCAGGATACTGGAGTCGCGACGTCACTAGAGCTCCATCAACAGCAGTTCCCGATTCGCTAACGAGTAACCGCATTGTGAGCTTCTTGCTCGAGACCGGCTCATCGGAATTGAGCCATGTAACGGCGAGGGTCTCACCGCCGGCATCGCGAATCTCAGTTTGATCACGAAAAAATTGCTCAACTGAACCTGCCTTGATCACCTCGATCACTTCACGATGCTGCTTCTTTAATAGGTCGTGAATGTGTTCCTCGGCGAAGCCAGGATTCCCGACTTGCTCGGCATAAGACGAGGCGTACTTGCCGATGCAATGTCCCTTCACAAACACCATTGTTTGGAGCAGCAGATCGGCTTTTCGGGCCTCGCTCTGAACGTGGTAGATAGTCTGATCGTGTTTTACGTCGGTGTTGAAACCAAAAATCATCCGGTCCTGTGATCGCGCAGCACGCGAGGTTCAAGGTGGTTGTCGCTCGCGTTGAGATGGTTCTTCGTGAGAGTTCTCATTGCGTGTCCTGCGCTTGACACTCCGTCGCAGCGAAACTTATAGTCAAATGTTTAACCGTCAGTGTTGGCGCGCATTATATAACGGCCTCTATGCCGAACCAGCCTCTACCTTATTACGTCAATTACCTGCCCGTCTTGATGCAGATTGTTGTGGCTTGTGTTGTGGCCGTCGGCATGGTCGCGCTCTCCGCACTGCTCGGTAAGCACCGCTACAGCCGCACAAAAATGCAAGCCTACGAGTGCGGAATGGTTGGCACCGGCGATGCCCGTCAACGATTCTCCGTGAAGTTCTACATGGTCGCCATGCTCTTCATCTTGTTTGATGTTGAGGCGATCTTTCTTATCCCGTGGGCTGTGGTCTACCGCAAGTTGCCGGCTGCGATTGCCCCCGCACTGGGGGGGAATCCGGGAGACTTTAGCGCGCGCATGTTCGGTTTCTGGGAGATGCTGGTCTACATCGGCGTGGTCCTGGTCGGTTTCTTCTACATCTGGAAGAAGGGCGCGCTCGATTGGAACACAACGGAGAAAGCGGACTTCTAGATGGCGTTACAGCCAGCAATTACCGAAATTGACCAACTCAAAGATAGGCCGGCGGTAGCGGCGCTCCAGTCTGCCTCGCTAGCGGAATCGGCTAAGTTCGATCGCGATGAGCTGACTATTTATGTCAACCGCGCGGACATCCGGCGAGCGTGCGAGATCCTGCGAGAGAACTCGCAAACCCATTTCAACTTTCTCTCGGACATTACCTGCGCCGACGTCTTCCCTTCCGAGCCGCGGTTCGAAGTGATTTACAGCC
>Ga0126384_10001203_pt1 | contig 15273 bp, 14 predicted proteins | sample PanSoiMetPlot_36_FD_92543 | JGI IMG/M metagenome (GOLD analysis project Ga0126384, IMG submission 92543) | Tropical forest soil microbial communities from Panama - MetaG Plot_36 | ecosystem: Environmental > Terrestrial > Soil > Tropical forest > Bulk soil | place: Panama | collected 2016-02-17 | reverse complement strand
GGCGAATGGTCTCGATCAGGAGCGCGATGACCGCCTTGCCGGCTTGATCGGCCGGGTGCGCCTTGCCCGAGAAGATCAGCTGCACACGCCTATCCTTCAGGAGGGGCGCGAGACGGTCCGGATCGCGCAGGAGGAGATCGGGCCGCTTGTACGTGGCGGCCCGGCGCGCGAAGCCTATGGTGAGCGCGTCGGGATCGAGTCTCACGCCGGTGCGGGTGGCGACTTCGGCCAGGAGCTCGTCCTTCATCTGCCGCCGCACTCGCCGGAGGGCCTCGTCGTCGGTGGTGGCGGCTGCTGCAATGCGCGGATCCTGCCAGGTGCCCCGGTGCACGCCGTTGGTGATGGCGATGATGGGTGCCGCGCCCTCGACGTCGGCCCACATCGTGCGCGCCGTCTCGCCGTGGAGTTGGGCCACCGCGTTGGCGCGATGGGCGAGCCTCAAGCCGGCGACGGTCATGTTGAAGGGCTCCCCGCCGATCTCGCGCAGCTCGGCCTTCACGAGCTCGCACCCGGCGCCCAGACGATGGAGATCCTCGATCGCGTGGATCTCGTTGCCGGCGGGGACAGGCGTGTGTGTGGTGAAGACGATCTGCTTCCTGAGCTCGTGCCAGGCCACGTGGAAGTCAGTGCCGGCCTCGATGCGGTCCGCGATCAACTCGAGGCCGGCGAAGACAGCGTGGCCCTCGTTGAAGTGGTAGAGATCCACGGGAAGGTGGAGGGCGCGGAGCGCCCGAACTCCGCCGATGCCAAGGAGCATCTCCTGGGCCACGCGACAGTCGGGCGAAGGATCGTAGAGGCGGCGTGTGATCCAGCGATCCCGCTCGTCCACGGCTTCGAGCAGGTAAAGCGGAGCGATGGCGTAGTGCGCCACCTGCCACACGCAGCATTCGACCTCCCGCGCCCCCACGCGAACCCGCACGCGGACGCCCGTGTCCCGGAGGGGGCCGGGCGGGAAGTCGCGCCACGTATCATACGGGTGACCGTCGGAGCCGATGCGCTGCACCGTGTAGCCCTGGGCCCAGCGAAGGCCGACGCCCACCACCGACCGGCCGAGGTCCCCTGCGGATTTCATGAAGTCGCCGGCGAGGATGCCGAGACCGCCGGCATAGGAATGAAACTCCTCGTGGAGCCCGTACTCCATCGAGAAGTAGGCGACGAGAGGCGGCACGCCAAAAGGATACGTTAAATGGAGGCGTCCACGCGAGCCTTCCGGGGTTGGGGCGCGACCCTGTACGGCCCCGCGCTGGAGTATAATCCGCCGCATGACGACACAACTCACCTCCAAGCGCTACGCCGTCGAAGACCCCGCCCACGCCATCGAGTTCTGCTACCAGCAGGGCTGGACAGATGGGCTGCCCGTGGTGCCGCCCACGGAGCGGGCCGTGGGGGCCATGCTGGATGCGGCTGGCCTCGAGCCAGACAAGGAGGTCTGCTTCATCACCAATCGCCAGGTCGCGGTGAGCGCGGAGAAGGTCGCGGTCAATGCGGTCATGGCGGGATGCCTCCCGGAGTACATGCCTGTTGTCGTGGCCGCCGTCGAAGCCCTGGCAGATCCCAAGTGGGGCTATCACGGCCCTGCCACCTCTACAGGCGGGGCGGCCGTGCTCATGATCGTCAATGGGCCGATTGCCGAGCGCCTCAGCTTCAACTCCGGGGACAATCTCTTCGGGCCGGGGTGGCGCGCCAATGCCACCACGGGGCGCGCGGTCCGTCTGGTCATGCGAAACGTCATCGGCACGTTGCCCGGCTTGCTCGATCGCGGGACGGTGGCGCATCCCGGCAAGTACAGCTACGTCATCGCCGAGAACGAGCGCGAGAGCCCGTGGCCGCCGCTGCACGTGCAGCGCGGGTTCAAGGCGGAGCAGAGCACGGTGACCGTCATGTCGGCTGAGGGGCCGCACCAGTTCTACAACCAGCTCTCGGCCACCGCCAAGGGTGTGCTCACCTCGCTCTGCGACGACATGAAGCACCACGCCAGCACCAACGGGCAGCCGCAATACGTGGTCGTGCTGGCGGGTGAGCACATGCGCACCATCGCCAATGACGGCTGGTCGAAGGCCGACATCCAGAAGTTCGTGTACGAGAACACGCAGAATTCCGTGGCGCATCTGAAGCGGGTGGAGCGGCTGGCTGGGGCTATCACACCGGCCGACGAGACCACCCTGCGGTCCATGGCGCCGAGCCCCGAGGACGTGCTGGTGGTGGCGGCCGGCGGACGGGCCGGTGCCTTCTCCTGCTACATCCCGGGCTGGGCAGGCGGCAAGAAGTCGAGTCAGAGCATCACGAAGGTCATCCAAGAGAGGAGGGCATGATGGCAGGCTTCGAAATCCTCGACCCCACGGTCGAGCCCCGGAAGCAGCCGGTGACCTACGTGCCGAGACCGGATTCCCTCGAAGGGAAGCGGATCGGCCTCGTGGAGAACACCAAGTTCAACTCCGACAAGCTCCTCATCAAGATCGGCGACCTCCTGAAGCAGGAATACGGCGCCGCCGAGTACAAGCTGTGGCGGAAGCACAACGCGAGCGTGCCCGCGCACGATGAGATCATCGACGAGGCGCGCCGGGGCGTCGACTGCGTGGTGGCCGGCGTCGGGGACTGAGGGTCCTGCTCGTCGGGCAGTGTGCTCGACGGAATCCTCTTCGAGAAGAACGGCATCCCCGCGGCCTCTATCGTCACCGACGTGTTCCAGAGCACCGGCCGCGCCATGGCCCAGAGCTGGGGGTTGCCGGAGTACAAGTTTCTCGCCATGCCGCATCCCATCGGGAACCTCACCGAAGCCCAGCTGGACCAGCGGGCCCGCGAGATGGTCCCCGAGATCGTCAAGCTGCTCTTGCAGGGACAGGAGTAGGCGCACCGTCTGCGGGAGCCTCGGCCCTATGGCTCGGTGCCATGAGAGGTGAGGACGTCCCGCGCGCGTGAGGATCGTTCGGGAGCGGCGGGGGCGCGATCGGCGCCCCCGCCGTCGACCGCGATGCCTTCGACCCCCGCCACCACCTCGACCTACCGACCGCCGTGGTGGTATCGGGGCAGCCACCTGCAGACATTGTGGGGCCCGCTGCTCCGTCGCGGCCGTCGGCCCGCGGTTCGCCGCGAGCGGGTCGAGACGCTCGACGGCGACTTCATCGATCTCGACTGGCTGCCGGCGCGGGAACGCGGCGTCCCCCTCGTGCTCATTCTCCACGGGCTCGAGGGATCGGCGCGATCCCACTACGCCCTAGGCCTGCTGAGAGACCTCGAGCAGCTCGGCTGGCGAGGACTCGTGCTCCACTTCCGATCCTGCGGCGGGGAGATCAATCGCTCCCAGCGCCTGTACCACTCGGGCGATACCTCGGACCTCGAGTACGTCCTCGCCCGGCTCACGGCGCGCGAGCCCCAGCTTCGCGTGGGGCTGATCGGGGTGTCCCTCGGGGGCAACGTCATCCTCAAGTGGCTCGGCGAGCGTGGAGAGCGCATTCCAGCTCACGTGGAGGCGGCCGTGGCTATCTCGACGCCGTTCAATCTTGCCGCGTGCGCCTCCGTGCTGGACCGCGGGCTCAACCGGCGGCTCTACACGGCCAATTTCCTCTCCACCATGAAAGCAAAGCTCGACAAGAAGGCGCATCTCTACCGTGACGTGCTGAACTTGCCCGCCGCGCTGAAAGCGAAGACGTTCGCCGAGTACGATCGCCTCGTCACGGCCCCGCTTCACGGCTTCGCCGACGAGCAGGATTACTGGACGCGCTCCAGCTGCGCTCAGTTCCTTCCGGGCATCCGCCGGCCCACCCTCCTCATCAACGCGCTCAACGATCCCTTCATGCCGGCTTCGGCTCTCCCGCGGGCGGCCGTTTCCAAGTCGCGCTGGCTCGAGGCCGCCTTCGTGTCGCAGGGCGGGCACGCGGGCTTCCTCGAGGGCTTCGCCGGCCGGCGCTCGTGGGCCGAATCGCACGCCCTCGCCTTCCTTCGCCGCCATCTGCTAGGATGACCGCCGTGCCGCTCCAGGATCTCTACGACAATCCAGTCTCGTCCGCGTCCCGCGCGGCCGTCGATGCATATGATCGCGGGGTGAGGGGACTGCTCGGGTTCAGCGCCGATATCATCGACAACTTTCGTGCGGCCCTCGAGGCCGATCCCGACTTCGTGCTGGCGCGTGCCGCGCTCGCGGTCTCCCTCTATCTCGCTGAGAAGATTCCGGAAGGGCGGGCGGAGATGGATCGGGCCTCGGCGGCGGTAGCGTTGCTGCCGCCTCGCGAGCGGCGCCATGTCGAGGCGCTCGCGCTCTGGGTGGCCGGGCGGGCCAACGACGCGATTCCTGTGATCAAGGAGATCCTGGTCGAGCACCCGCGCGACATGGTGCTCATGCAGCGCCTCTACTTCATCTACTTCTGGCAGGGCCGCTCCGCCGAGATGCTGGAGCTGACCCGGTTGGTCCTGCCCGCGCTCGCTGCGGATGGCTTCATGCTGGGCTACCATGCCTTCGCGCTCGAGGAGAACCGGTGCTTCGACGAGGCCCTGCCGCTCGCGGAGCGTGCCCTTGCCCTGAACCCCATGGACGCGTGGGCGGTGCACGCGGTGGCGCACGTGCTCTACGAGCGCGGCGAGAATGCCAGCGGGGTCGACGCGCTCCCGGACCGGATCGGTCCCTGCGTGCACCTGGGTTACTTCAGGAACCATCTCCTCTGGCATCTGGCGCTCATGCATCTGGCCGAGGGACGCTACGAGCGGGTGCGGCAGCTCTTCGAGGACGTGTTCGGGAGCATCCGTATCGAGGTCGGCTCGGATCTACAGGATTCGGTAGCGCTGGCTTGGCGGCTGGATCTCTATGGCCAACCCGATCCCGCGCGCTGGACCCGGCTCGGCGGCGCCGCCCGCAGCTGGCTCGATATGCCCCTGCTGCTCTTCCACGATCTCCACGTGGGCATGGCGCTCGCCGCTGCCGGCGACTGGGACGCGGCGGAGACTCAGCTCGGCCGGCTTCGCGAGCGTGGAAAGAAATCGCGGAACCCGACGCTGCCGGAGGTCGTCGTGCCGCTCATGGATGGCCTCCACGCCTTCGCGCGGCAGGACTATCCAGGTGCCGTGGCCAGCATCCTGCCGCTCGAAGGCCGGATCGTCGAGGTCGGTGGAAGCCACGCCCAGCGCGAGGTGTTCCACGACACGTTGCTGGAGGCCGCTCTGCGCGGCGGCCGGGCCGACCACGCCCGCCCGCTCCTCGAGCGCCGGCTCGCGAAGCGGCCGAATCCGGGACGATACTGGGCGGAAGCGCGCGTGTGATGGACTGGCAGGCCCTCGGCGACGAGGCGGTGGAGCTGATGCGCGCCTACCTGCGTGTGAACACCACGAACCCGCCCGGCAACGAGACGGCGGGCGCGCAGTTCCTCGCGCAGGTGCTGGACGGCTCCGGCGTGGCCAGCCAGACCGCCGAATCGGCGCCGGGTCGGGGAAATCTGGCCGCACGCCTCCGAGGCGACGGCTCCCTGGGTGCGATCGTCCTCCACCACCACATCGATGTGGTCTATGCGGACGAGCGCTATTGGACCGTCGATCCGTTCGGCGGGCTGCTCCGGGACGGCTACGTCTACGGCCGCGGAGCGCTCGACATGAAGTCCACCGGCATCGTCCAGCTGGCGGCCTTCCTCGCTCTCCGGCGCGCGCAGGTGCCGCTCAAGCGCGATCTCGTCTTCCTGGCCACAGCCGACGAGGAGGCGGGGAGCCGCTTCGGCGCCCAGTGGGTCGCCGACAACCGGCGCGAATGGCTCGAGGGAGCGGAGTACGCGTTGTCCGAGCTGGGTGCCATCGAGGACGGGCACGCGCAGGGCCGGGCGCCCTTCGGCTCCATCGTCATCTCGGAGAAGACGGGGCTGCCGCTCCGGCTCACCGCGCGCAGCGAACCGGGACACGGCTCGATGCCGTGGCCCGATACGGCGCCGCACCGGCTCGTGCGGGCGCTCGGGAGGCTGCTGGCCGCCGAGCGGCCGCTGCGCGTGCTCCCCGAGATCCAGGAGTACTTTGCCCAGATGGCGTCGGTACTCCCGGCGGCCGAGGGCGCCGGCTACGATCGCCTCGAGGCGTCCCTCTGCGATCCCGCGTTTCGTGCGCGGTTTACGCCAACCGGCACCATGCCGCGCTCGTCCGGACCACGTTCGCCATCAACATGTTGAAGGGCAGCGAGAAGCGCAACGTCATCCCGCCCGAGGCCGTGGCCGATCTCGACTGCCGGATGCTCGCGGGGGAGGATCCGGATGAGATCGTAGCGTGGGTGCAGGGCGTCGTGGACGATCCGCACGTCGAGGTGAGCCTCGGGGGCACGCCCAAGGTACCGAACCTCTCGCCGCCGGACACGGAGCTCTACAAGGCGCTGGCGGACGCGCTGCGGCGCCGCGCGCCTGGCTGCGTGGTCGCGCCGGAGATTATGGTCGGGTTCACGGACAACTGGGTCTTCCGCCGCTGCGGCATGCACGGGTACGGTTTCGCGCCGTTCCTACTCGATTCCGGGGAGTGGAAGCGGATCCACGGCAACGACGAGCGCATCTCGGTCGAGAACCTGCGCGCCGGGGCGCGCGCCTACACGGAGATGCTCCTCCACATGGCGGCTGCCTGATGGCGCGGGCCGTCTTCAGTATCCGACCCGGCACGCCGCGCGACGCCGCCGCCATCGTGGGGCTGATCCGCGAGCTGGCCCGCTACGAACGCCTGCTCGACGAGGTGAAGATCACCCCCACGCACGTCCGCCGCCACGGGTTCGGGCCGAAGGCCTACTTCAAGACGCTGGTGTGTTCGAGCGGCGGCAAGCCCGTGGGCCTCGCGCTCTACTTCTTCACGTACTCGAGCTTTGCCGGCAAGCCCATCCTCTGGCTCGAGGATCTGCTCGTGCTCCCCAAGGAGCGCGGGCGGGGCGCGGGCAAGGCGCTGCTGCGCGCGCTGGCGCGGATCGCCGTGGCCCGCGGCTGTGGCAGAATGGAGTGGTCCGTGCTCGACTGGAACGCCCCCGCCATCCGCTTCTATCGCCGGATCGGTGCGAGGCTCGACAAGGAGTGGATCATCACGCGGCTCAAGGAAGCGCCGCTCAGGCGGCTGGCGCGATCCTCCCGGGCCCGGTGAGGGCGGGAACGGGCCAGCACGGCAGCGGAGGGTGGGCCGTGTTCGGTGACTACGACGCGAAAAGCTTCTTCGACGAGGTTTTCGAGCCCGACGGCACGCCGCGCCGTCACTACGGCGACATCGTCCAGCGAATCCGTTCCCTTTCGTCGATCGAGTTCGGTCGGCGGCGGGCTCTCGCCGACCTGACCTTCCGCAACCAGGGCATCACCTTCACCGTCTACGGCGACGAATCCGGCACGGAGCGCACGTTTCCCTTCGATCTGCTCCCCCGGGTAATTCCCGCCGCGGAGTGGGCCCACATCGAGGCCGGCCTCATCCAGCGCGTGCGCGCCCTCAATCTCTTCCTGCGGGACATCTATCACGACGGCAAGGTGCTCGACGACGGCGTGGTGCCGCGCGGGCTCGTCCTGGGCAATCCGAGCTTCCGGCGTGAGGTGCACGGCATCGCCCTGCCGCACGACGTGTACACGCACGTGAGCGGCATCGATCTCATCCGCGGCGACGACGGCAAATACATGGTACTGGAGGACAACCTGCGGACGCCGAGCGGCGTGAGTTACATGCTGGCGAACCGCATGGTCATGACGCGCACCTTTCCCATGCTGTTCGAGGGGCGGGGCGTCCGGCCCGTGCAGCACTACACCACGGCCCTGCTCGAGATGCTGAAGAGCCTCTCGCCGCGGGATCTGCGCGAGCCCACCATCGTCCTCCTCACGCCGGGGCAGTACAACAGCGCCTATTTCGAGCACGCGTTCCTCGCGCAGCAGATGGGCATCGAGCTCTGCGAGGGCCGGGATCTCTACGTGGAGGACCGGCGCGTCTGGATGCGCACGACGCAGGGGCGCCAGCAGGTGGACGTGATCTACCGCCGGATCGACGACGATTTCCTCGATCCCGCCGTGTTCCGGGCCGACTCCATGCTGGGCGTGCCCGGACTGCTCCAGGTCTACCGCGAGGGCCGGGTGGCGCTGGCGAACGCCGTCGGCACGGGGGTGGCCGACGACAAGGCCATGTACAGCTACGTCCCGGCGATGATCCGCTACTACCTCGGGCAGGAGCCGATCCTGCCCAACGTGCCCACGTTCCTCGGCGCGGAGCCCGATGGGCTGGCATACATGCTCGACAACGCCGAGTCCCTCGTGATCAAGGCGGTGGGGCAGTCGGGCGGTTACGGCATGCTCATCGGGCCGGAGTCCACCGCGCCGCAGCGACGCGAGTACCTCGACAACGTCCGGGTCGATCCCGGAAACTACATCGCCCAGCCGGTGATCTCGCTGAGTCGCCACCCCTCCTTCTATTCCGACTCGGGATGCTTCGAGCCGTGCCACATCGACTTGCGGCCCTACGTGCTCGTGGGCGAGGACATCACGGTGGTGCCGGGCGGCCTCACGCGCGTGGCGCTCAAGCGCGGCTCGCTCGTCGTCAATTCCTCCCAGGGGGGCGGCTCCAAGGACACCTGGGTGCTCACGGACGCCGGGCCGGTCTGATGCTGAGCCGCATCGCCGAGAATCTCTACTGGATCGGGCGCTACATCGAGCGCGTGGAGAACACCGCCCGCCTGCTCGACGTGAACTACCACGCCATCGTGGAAGCCCCCGTGGTGCCGGGCGCCAAGGGCATCGTCACCGAGCTGTGGGCGCCGCTCCTCGCGCTCACGGGCGACGAGGCCGCGTTCCGCGAGCACTTCGACCGCGCGGACGGGCGCACCGTCCCCGAGTGGCTCGCCTTCCATCCGCAGAACGCCTCGAGCATCCGGTCGAGCCTCGCCCGCGCCCGCGAGGACGCGCGCGGGCTGCGCGACCGGATCAGCCTCGAGATGTGGGAGACGCTGAACCGCGCGTACCTCCAGCTCTGCTTCTCCACCGAGACCATCCTCGACGAGGACGGGCTCCACGAGTACTGCGTGGCCGCCCGCGAGCTCAGCCACCTCTTCCTCGGCATCGCGCACGCGACCTTGCCGCGCGACCTCGGGTGGTACTTCCTCCTGGCCGGCCAGCACCTCGAGCGCGCCGACAACGTGCTGCGGCTGCTCCAGGTTCGCCAGCGTCAGGGGGCCGGGCTCGAGCCCGTGGCCCGCGGCCTCGAGAACCACCGGGGCATGGCGCTGCTCAAGTCGGTGTCGGCTTACGAAGCCTTTCGCAAGCGGCACCATACCGCGCTCGAGGGGCGACGGATCGCGGCGTTCCTGCTCCTCGACCCCGATTTTCCCAGGAGCGTGCGCCACAACCTGGCCGCCCTTCACGCGATGCTCGGCAGCATCGAGCGGCTCAACCCCGGCGCCTCCGATGCGGCCACCCGCCAGGCGGGCTGGCTCGCGGCACGTCTCGAGTACCTGCCCGGCGTGGAAGCCATCCTCGACACCCGGGAGCCCGGCATCGAGACGCTGCTCGAAGAGGTGGCGGCGATCTCCGACGCCATCAGCGCCACCTACTTCGGCGTGAAGGGCTCGCTCGAGCCCGGCGCGGTGCCCGGTGAGGCGGCCTCGTGACAGGAGCAGCCGGCGAGCCGCTGCACCTGGCCATCGTCCACCTGACCGAATACCGCTATCCCGAGCCGGCCTGGGATTCCTTCAACGAGGTGCGACTCTTCGCGATCGACGACGAAGGCCAGAGCCTCTTGTCGTTCGAGCTCGAGCTCACGCCCGACGCGACCGTGCGCAACCACGTCGACTACTACGGCAACAGGGTGCACCAGTTCCACATCGCGGAGTCCCATCGCCGCCTCGCGATCCAGGCTCGGTCCAGCGTAGTTACGTATCCGCGTCCGGCGCCCATCCCGGTGGCCGCGGAGAGCCTGGGCGAGCTGCGCCCGCGCTTCTTCGACTTTCTGGCGCCCACGCGGCGCGTCCCGCTCGACCACGACTGGGCCGCCGCCATGCAGGCACCGGCGCTCCCTTCTGACGGCGACGTCGTCGACTACCTGTCGCGCTTCACGCGGCACCTCCACGAGTTCTTCACCTACCGGCAGGACGTCACCGAGATCGACACACCGCTCGCCGCCTTCGTCGAGGCCGGAGTGGGCGTGTGCCAAGACTACACGCACGCGATGCTGGCGGTCTGCCGGATGCTCGGGATCCCGTCGAGGTACGTTAGCGGGTATCTGGAGACGGCGCCGGGGCGCACTCTGGGCGCCGACGCTTCACACGCGTGGGTCGAAGCGTATCTGCCCGGGAGCGGCTGGATGGGCTTCGATCCCACCAACGGCACTACGGTGGGGCAGAGCTATGTCAAGGTCGGCCATGGCCGGGACTACGATGACGTGCCGCCCGTGAAGGGATTGCGCCGCGGCGGCGGCACCGAGAACCTGCGCGTTGCCGTGAGCGTGCGGCGGACGCCCGATGCGGACGCCTCCGCCGCTTCGAAGGCCTAGCGGATGTCCACACCCCTCACGAGGAGTTGCCGATGACCGGTCGAATCGCCGTTGCCCTGCTGGTGATGATAGCCGCCGTCCACGTCCCTCTAGCTCCGCTTCGCGCCCAGACCGACAAGCTCGAGATCGCCGAGGGAGACACGGTGAAGGCCGTGCTAGAACGCCAGACGAGCAAGCGCGTCTCGCTCGTCCTCTCCACGGGACAGGAGCTGAGCGGGATCGTGAGCAAGGTCACGCGCGACGTCGTGCATCTCTCGGAGCTATCAGGCCGTGAGCTCTTCGATGCCGTCGTGCCGCTCGACCGGATCACCGCCGTCGTGATCCGGGTCCGAACGCGCTGACGAGCTCCGGCCCCCGCGCTCTAGGGTCCCGCCACCGCCGGCGGGATCCTGTCCGCCCACGGCGCAGCTGCTTCGAAGGCGGCGGCCGCGCGCAGCACCATCGTCTCTTGATGCCGCCGCCCGACGATCTGCAGGCCCACGGGCAGGCCGCTCTGCGTGAAGCCGCAGGGAACCGAGATCGCCGGCAGGCCCGTCACCGTGATGCCGTAGGTGAGGAAGAACCACTGCGTATAGTTGTCGAGAGGCTTGCCGTTGATCTCCGTAGGGTACGGCAGCTCGACCGGGAAGGGCGGCACCGCCACCGTGGGCAGGATGAGGAGATCGCGCGTCTCCATGAACGTCCGGACCCGGTGCCACAGCGTCGTGCGGAGCGCCTCCGCGCGGCCTATCTCCTCGGGCGAGAGCTTGAGCCCCTGCTCGATGTTCCACACGAGCCCCTTCTGCATCTGGTCCCGCCACTGCGGGAGCTTGTCGGCGTGGCTGGCCACCATGCTGACGCCGCGGGTGCCGAGCACGATGTCGTTGACCTCACCGAAGTCGCAGCAGGCCGCCTCGACCCTGGCGCCGAGGGAGCGGAACACGCGCGTCGCGCCCTCCGCCACGCGCGCCACCTCGGCGTCCACGGGAATCAGCCCGTTGAGGTCCGGCGTCCACGCCACCCGCCAGCCCTTGATCAAGGGCGATCGCACGGCGCGCGGATAGGCTGCCGTATCCACGTCATAGGAGATCGGTGACCGATCGTCAGCCCCGGCGATCACGGAGAGCATCAAGGCGACGTCGGCCACTGTGCGCGCCATGGGCCCCGTGACACCGATCGAGTCCCAGCCCATGAGCTTGGGGTAATACGGCACGAGCCCGGGACTCGTCCGGAAGCCGACGACGCCGCAGAAGGCCGCGGGCGTGCGGAGCGAGCCGCCCGTGTCAGAACCCTGGGCGATCGGGCCCATACCCGTGGCCAGGGCCACCGCCGCGCCGCCGCTCGAGCCCCCGCAGGTGAGCGCCGGATTCCACGGGTTCCGCGTGGCGCCGAACACCGTGTTGAAGGTGTTGCCGCCCGCGCCGAACTCGGGCGTGTTGGTCTTGCCGAGCACGATGGCCCCCGCCGCCTTGAGTCGCTCCACGATCAGCGAGTCCTCGGCGGGTACGTGGTCCTCGAACACCTTCGACCCCCACGTCGTGCGGATGCCCTTGGTGAGCGTCAGGTCCTTGATGGTCACGGGCACGCCGTGGAGCGGCCCCACTTTCGAGCCCGTGCGCTTGAGGGCAGCGGTAGCCTTCCGCGCCTCCGCAAGCGCCGACTCCCGCGCGAGGGTCACGATGGCGTTGAGGGAGGGATTGACACTGTCGACGCGCGCCAGCACGGCCTGCATGACCTCGAGGGGCGAGGCGGCCCCGCGGCGATAGAGGCGCTGGAGCTCGGTGGCAGGGGTGAAGCAGAGATCGCGATGGGCCACGGTGACCTCCGATCGGGGCGGGTGTATTGGAAGCCGACCGAGCTTAGCAACTTCGCCGCACCGGTGACCGAAAAAGAGTGGCGGCCCGGTCACTCCACGGGCCCGATGCCCCGCCGCCGGAAGATGCGGCGGAGCGTGGCCGCGTGCCGCCCGTGAAAGAGATGGCGGTCGGCGTCGAGAATGGCCCGCGCCCCACGCGCGAAGTTGGTGAAGCCGTCCAGCTGGAAGTGGCTGTCGATGATGATGCGGTCCGCCACGCGACGCGTGAGGGCCTTCCAGATGTCCCACAGCGTGGCCGACCAGATCTGCCCGTTGTCGTGCTCGTCGGCCCGCGCGCCGTGATCGAAGCTCTCGTAGCTGAGGGCCGAGTCGAGGCGCCGCACGCAGGCAGGATCGCCATCCAGACGGGCGCCGTCCCAGCTCATGACGGTGTCGCGATAGCGGGCGGGCTTGCGGGCGGCGAAGAAGCTCGCCGCGAAGTAGTCGCCGAATCCTTCGCCCATGGCGGCGGCTTCCTGCGATTGGCCGAAGTCGCGGCAGATGGAGTCCTGGAGGGCGTGGCCGAACTCGTGGAGGACGGTCTCGCCGTCCTCAGCGTCGTCCACGTCGCCGGTGCCAAACGTGAGCGTCCGCTCTCCCGGGCTGTACCACGAGTTGTCGTCGCGCGTGCCGCGCGCGTTGATGGGGAGCGGCGCATGGAAGAGGCGCCGCGGGCCGCGGTAGCCGAGCCGCTCCAGATAGCGGATGGCCTCGTTGACGTGGTAGTAGGCCGAGACTTCCTCGAAGCCTGCCTCAAAGCTCGACACCCGGAAGTCGAGGCTCCGGCGGACGATGCGGCGCCCCGATGTCAGCCGCGTCGTGGCCCGCCGGCCGTTCAGGAGTCCGCGGCTCGTGAGGGCCGTGAGCGCAACCGTGACGTACGCATCCCACGGTGGACGCAGCACGCGGCCTTTCGCGTTGAGGGGGCGGAACCTACGGTTACGCGCCATCGGATTCGGCAGGAAGACCTGCCCGCGCCCAGTCACCTCGGCCAGATTGTCCACGCGGGCGATGATCCGGCCCGTGACCGCGTGGACGTACGTGATGAACTCGGCGCGAGGCTTCGTCCGGTGAACGCGGACGCGCCAGGCCGGATGGAGCAACCGCCGTGCCGGGTACCAGAGGAGCTCCGGCTTCCCGACCACGCGCACCTGTCCCGATGGGCGGCGGGCCGCGCGGAGGGCGAGGCGGATGGCCCGCGCGACATCGAGGCGCGGCTCCTCCGTCTCGCGCAGGATGTCCTCGGGCACCGCGCGGCTTTTGACGAGGTACACGCGCCGGTCGCGGCCGATGTGCACGCTCACGTAGGCGCGGTGAATGCGGCGCCTTTGCCACCGCTGCTGGTAGATGATGTGGTCCGCGCCCAGGCCGTGGACGACGCGGGCGAGCTCGAGCTGGTCGAGCGCGGAGGTGATCCCGAGGAGCGTCCGGTTGGCTTCGAGGAAATCCCAGGCGATACGCCGGGAGGTGCCGCGGCCGCGCTCGCTCTGGAATCCCCAGAGCTCCTTCGGAGTCGCATATTGCTTCCCCGGTATCGTGCGGAACGAGCCCGGGGAGAGTGGCTGCATCGCCAATCGGGCGCCCGTTGGCCTGCCGGCTAGAGAACCTTGCGGGGATCGAGGGCGTCGCGGAGGCCGTCGCCCAAATAGTTGATGCTGAGCACGGTGAGGAAGATCGCAGTGCCCGGGAAGATCGCCCAGTGCGGGGCGAAGTCGAGATTGTCCTTGGCGTCGTAGAGGATGCGTCCCCACGTCGGAATATCCGGGGGGAAGCCCAGGCCGAGGAAGGAGAGCGTGGACTCCGCAAGGATGGCGGCGGCCACGTCGAGCGAGGCAGCCACGATGACGGGGCCGAGCGCGTTGGGAAGGATATGGCGGATGACCTGGCGCATCGGCACCGCGCCCAGGCTGCGCGCCGCCTCCACGAACTCCTTCTCCCGGAGCGAGAGGAACTGCGCGCGCACGAGTCGCGCCACGGGCATCCAGCGTAGCCCTCCGATGAACACCACGATCATGAGGAAGATCCCGGCTTCGGGCCCGAAGGCTTTACTGAGCACGTTACGGAAGAGGTAGACGATGAGAAGGAGCAGCGGCAGCTGGGGCAGGGCCAGGAAGACATCCGTCACGCGCATGAGCGCGTTGTCGACAGCGCCGCCCGCCTGGCCGGAGATGGCACCGATGGCGGTGCCCACCGTGATGGCGATCAACATCGCCGCCACGCCCACCGCGAGCGAGATGCGCCCACCGTAGAGCATGCGCGCGAGCACGTCTTGCCCCAGATCGTCAGTGCCCATGGGATGGGCCCAGGACGGTCCCTTGAGCTTCGCCTTGAAGTCGATCTCGTTGATCGGCACCCGATAGATCAGGGGGCCCACGAGCACCGCGAGCACCATGATCGAGAGCATGGTGACCCCGAACAGGGCAAGCCGGTGCCGGCGAAAGCGCCGCCAGGCCTCGGCCGCGAGAGACTGCGGGGGCCGCCGCGTGGCCGCGGCGGGTCGGCCGAGCACGACTTGGGTGGCAGTTCCGTTCGCCACGCGGCTTACCGGTAGGAGATCCGCGGATCGAGCCAGCCGTAGACCAGATCCGCGATGAGGTTGAAGAGCACGACCAGCGCCGAGAAGACGAACGTGATCGACATGATCACCGGCGTGTCGTTGGAGAGGATGGAGCTGATCAGGAGCGACCCGATCCCGGGCACGCGGAAGATCTGCTCCGTGATGACGGCGCCCGTGAAGATGCCCGGGATCTGGAGGGCCACCAGGGTGACCACGGGGATGAGGGCATTGCGCACCACGTGCTTGAGGATGGTCACCTTCTCGGACAGCCCCTTGGAGCGCGCGGTGTTCACGTAGTCGAGCCGGATGACCTCGAGGACGGCGGAGCGCACGAAGCGCGTCATGGCCGCGCCCTGAAAGAGCCCCAGCACCGAGATGGGCATGATCGCCTGGCGCGTCATCTCCCACACCCAGCGCCAGCCCGTGGCGCTGATGT
>Ga0126384_10001201_pt1 | contig 15280 bp, 5 predicted proteins | sample PanSoiMetPlot_36_FD_92543 | JGI IMG/M metagenome (GOLD analysis project Ga0126384, IMG submission 92543) | Tropical forest soil microbial communities from Panama - MetaG Plot_36 | ecosystem: Environmental > Terrestrial > Soil > Tropical forest > Bulk soil | place: Panama | collected 2016-02-17 | reverse complement strand
GTCCGGCGAAGAAACTTCACACCAGCATGTTGGCTATTTTCTTATTGGTGATGGTCGCGCACTTCTGGAAAAGGAGATCGGTTATCGCTCGCGATTCGGCGAGAGACTTCGCCGGTACACTCAACGGCACGCGACTGGCTTTTATCTCGGTTCACTAAGCGCTTTCACTTTATTGCTGCTGGCGACGATCGGCACAGCGATGATCGCGGCCGGCGGCGCGACCGCCATAATCCTGCTTGGTCTCGTGTTCTCATTGGCCCCGGCGAGCGAACTGGCACTCAGCCTTCTTAACTGGATCATCACCCATGATTTCGAGCCGCGGATGCTAGCGGCGATTGATTTATCGGAAGGCATTCCGGACGATGGCCGGACATTCGTGGTGGTGCCGGTCATTCTCAGTGATGTCGCCTGCGTCAACGAACTGCTCAATAAACTCGAAATTACTCATCTGGCGAACCGCGACGACAATCTCTCTTTTGCATTGCTCGGTGACTTTGCTGATGCGTCGTCTGCGGATATGCCCAACGATCGAGAGATTCTGGAGTCCGCGGACAACGGAATTAAGGAGTTGAATGAACAATACGGCGGACCCGAACACAAACCCTTTCATCTTTTTCACCGAAAGCGGCAATGGTGTGAAACAGAACAGAAATGGATCGGCTGGGAACGTAAACGCGGAAAACTTCACGAATTCAATCGCCTGGCGCGCGGCGCGCGCGATACCAGCTTCATCGTTGCGACAGCCGGTGAAGAGATCCTGCGCGAAGTACGTTACGTCATCACCCTGGATGCCGATACCCAATTGCCGCGAGACGCCGCCCGCCACTTGATTGGTAAAGCGATCCACCCGCTTAACCAACCGCGATTCGACGAACGCGTTGGCCGAGTCACTTCCGGTTACGGAATTCTGCAGCCTCGCGTCAGTATTTCGCTGGAAAGCGCGTCGCAATCCCTTTTCGCCCGCATCTTTTCGGGAAACACAGGCATCGATCCCTATACCACCGCGACTTCAGATATTTATCAGGATCTTTTCGGCGAGGGAATCTATGCCGGCAAGGGTCTCTACCAGATCGATAATTTTGAGAGAGCACTGCGCGATCGCATCCCGGTCAGTGCACTGCTCAGTCACGATCTATTTGAATCAATATTTGCGCGGGCGGCGCTGGTTACGGATGTTGAGTTTCTGGATGACTATCCGACTTATTACGACGCCTACGCGATGCGCCAGCATCGTTGGACCCGTGGGGATTGGCAAATAGCCGGTTGGCTGCGCCGATACGCAAAGGACGCACATGGTAACCGTCGCCGAAATGATATCCCGGCGATCGGTCGGTGGAAGATCTTAGACAATCTGCGGCGCAGCCTTCTGGCTCCGGGCATGGTGCTGTTTTTTCTGGCTTCCTGGACTTTTTTGCCAGGTAAACCATTGTGGTGGACTCTGTTTGGCGTGTTGGTCCTGGCATTCCCTGTTTACGCGCACGTCACTACCGGTCTCTTGATTCATCCGCGAGGGGTTCCATGGACCAGTCACTTCTGGAGTATCTGGGGCGACCTCCGCTCAAACACCGCCCAACTGATCCTGTCAGTCATTTTTTTGGCGCATCAGGCGTACCTGATGGTCGACGCAATCGTGCGCACCGTGTATCGAAAAATTGTTTCGCACGGTCATTTGTTGCAATGGATTACGGCCGCACGCATGGAGAAAGCCAGCAAACATGACATTGCAGCTTTCGTGAGCTTTATGTGGCCCGCGGAGCTCATCGCGCTGGTGATTCTGGTTACCGCGGCGCCGCCTGCCACCCGCTCTCTGCCGGTGGCGCTTCCGTTTGTGGTTCTGTGGTTCGCTTCGCCGCTGGTTGCATTTTATCTCAGCCGTCGCCGCATCGAGCGGACGGTCGAGTTTTCGGCAAGAGACGTCCGCGCCGTCCAGATTGTCGCGCGCCGAACCTGGCGGTTTTTCGAAACATTTGTGGGCGATGAAGATCATTGGCTCCCGCCGGACAATTTTCAGGAAGATCCGCAACCACTTGTTGCGCATCGCACCTCGCCCACAAACATTGGATTGCTTCTCCTGTCCACAGTTTCGGCGTACGACTTTGGCTATTTAGGTTTGGTTGAGTTGCTCGAGCGGACCGAATTCACCCTCGCGAGTCTCGAGCGGCTGCAAAAGTTTCGCGGCCATTTCTTCAACTGGCATGACACGCGAACGCTGACACCGCTCTGGCCACATTATGTCTCGGTCGTCGACAGCGGAAATCTCGCCGGCTGTTTGGTGGCGCTGAGGCAAGCCTGCCTCGAGCTTCCCGACGACCGGCTGGTACGAAGGCAAACAATCAGTGGCGTGGCCGACACGCTGGGCGCGCTGACCGAAGAATCAAAGCGCCTTAGTACTGAGCTGCGGCGCACAGACGCAATCACGATCAAAGAGCTGGAGGACGAGTTAACGGCTTGCGGAAACTTACTCAATCGTGCCGTGCCGGTGAGCATATCGGAATGGCGAGACACGCTGCGCGCGATAGCGGAACGCGCCACGGCCATCGAAGACATTGTGGCCGCGCTTTCACATGAGCATGGTCAAAACGAGTTTGATGAATTGCGGTGGTGGAGCAATTCCTTGCTCAAAGAAACGCGAAACGCTGCCCGCGACCTGACGCTGTTCATGCCCTGGGTCGAAATCTCGACCACTGCTTTGAACGCGCGAGCGCTATCCGATAGCACGATCCTCGAGGACTGGAATGCGATCAGGCAGACTCTGGATCAAACACCGTCCCTTTCACATTTATCGGAAAACTGCGACAGCGCTTTGCTGCAACTGGCAGCGATACGAGGAGCGATCGCTGGCTCTGATAATCCTCGCAGGACAAGTACAGCAACTGAAGAACAAGTCCTGGCTGAGCTGGATGAATTGACGCGCAGTGTCGAACAAGCTGCGCAGACAGCGGCCTCGTTTTCTTCGAGGCTGGGGAAAATTTCTGAAACCTGCCGCCGGATCTTTGATGAGATGGATTTTCAGTTCCTGCTCGATCCTGAACGCAAGGTATTCACCGTCGGATACAACGTTAGCGAAGGCCACCATGACAACGCTTTTTACGATCTGCTCGCTACCGAGGCGCGTTTGGCCAGCTTTATTGCAATCGCCAAAGGGGACGTTCCGCAGGAGCATTGGTTTCGCATGGGCCGGCAACTGACCTCGATTGATGGTGGCCGGGCCTTGATTTCATGGACCGGCACGATGTTCGAGTATCTGATGCCTTTGCTGGTAATGCGGAATTATCACGATACGCTTCTGGGTCAAACTTACGCGACTATTGTGTCCCGCCAGATTGAATACGGTTATGAGCGCGGAGTGCCCTGGGGGATTTCCGAATCTGCCTATGCGGCGCGCGATCTACAACTCAATTATCAGTACGGACCGTTTGGCGTGCCTGGACTGGGATTAAAGCGCGGGCTAATTGAAGACCTGGTGGTATCGCCATATTCGACAGTTCTGGCTTCCAATGTTGCGCCCGCGAGAGCAATCGAAAACCTCCGCGTGCTGGAACGGGCGGGAGCATTGTCGCGCTATGGCTTTTACGAGGCGCTCGATTACACGCCCGAACGCGTTAAGAAGGGCGAGACCTGCACGCCTGTGCGTGCTTATATGGCCCATCACCAGGGCATGTCGCTCGTGGCCCTGAACAATCTCGTTCACCACGGGGCAATTCAAAATCGCTTTCACGCTGATCCGCTGGTGCAGGCGACTGAATTGCTGTTGCAAGAGCGGATACCGCGCGGTGTGCCCGCCGCTCATCCGCGCGCCGAAGAAGTGCTGACCGGGCGCGTCGTCCGCACGCTTACAGGGTTAGTGACCCGCGCCTACGACACTGCCGATTTACCGACGCCGCGGACCCAGTTACTGTCGAACGGAAACTACAATGTGATGATTACTACGGCCGGATCCGGTTATTCGCACTGTGGCAATCTTGCCGTGACGCGCTGGCGAGAAGACACCACGCGTGATCACTGGGGCACCTATTGTTATGTGCGCGACGTGCGCAGCGGCGCCATCTGGTCAACCGGTCATCATCCCCTGGGCACTAAAGCTACCAGTTACGAAGTCGCCTTCTCAGAGGACAAGGCTGATTTCTGGCGGCGCGATGCCGGGCTGGTCACCCACATGGACGTGATCGTTTCGGCGGAAGATAACGCTGAAATGCGGCGAGTTTCGATCGCCAACTATTCACCGCGTCCGCGCGAAATCGAACTAACCACCTATTCCGAGATAGTCCTGGCGCCGCCCACTGACGATCTCTCACATCCTGCTTTCAGCAATCTATTTATTGAGACCGAATTCTTCTCGCCGCACGCGGCGCTGTTTGCGCGCCGCCGCCCACGATCTTCTGAGGACGATCCGGTGTGGGCAGTTCACGTACTTTCTACCGCGAGTGAAATGATTGGGGGCATTCAATTCGAAACTGATCGCGCAAGATTTCTGGGACGTGGACATACACCGGCGGATGCATTGGCGATCACCGAAGATCGGCCACTATCGAATACGGTAGGCGCAGTGCTCGATCCAATTTTCAGTCTCCGTTGTCGTTTACGGCTCGGCCCGAATGAGAGCGCGCAGGTGGTTTTCACTACTGCCGTAACCACCTCACGTGAACACTCGATCTCGGTGGCCGAGAAATATCGCGATCCCAATATCTTTGAGCGGGAGTCGCGCCTGGCGTGGACCCGAGCCCAGGTCGAGATGTCGCATCTGCACATCGAACCCGACGAAGCCCATCTTTTTCAAAGGCTCGCGGGGCGTATCGTCTATTCTGATCCATCTTTGCGGCCGCGGCCACATGTATTGGCGCTGAACCGGCTTTCGCAATCGGGGCTATGGGGGCATGGAATCAGCGGCGATTTGCCAATAGTGATCCTGCGGCTCGCCCGTGAAGAAGATACGAATCAGGCTCGCCAGTTAATCCGCGCGCATCAGTACCTGCGGTCGAAAGGTCTGCAATTCGATTTGCTGGTCCTAAACGATCATCCCAGCGATTATGCACAATCGCTTCAGGATTCACTTCAGATAATGGTTCGTACGTCCGGCGCGCACGCGCTCCTGGACAAACCCGGAGGTGTTTTCATCCGACGATCTGACCAGATGACCGAGGAAGAGCGGATCCTGATGCATACGGTTGCGCGCGTGGTGATTGTGAGCGAGCGGGGCTCACTCGAAGATCAATTAGTGCGGCGGCCGATTGAAGAAACGCTATTGCCCGCAGCCTTTCAGCCCCGGCTCGCTTCGCAACGATACGTCGACGCAGCACCGCTGGAGTTGCCAAAACTTGCTTTCTTTAACGGCATTGGCGGCTTCGCGCACGGCGGACGTGAATACGTGACGACGCTCGGTGAAGGACAATGGTCACCGGCGCCATGGTCAAACATCATCGCGAACAGCGCGGACTTTGGATTTCTGGTAACCGAGACTGGCGGGGGATTCACCTGGTCAGGTAACAGTCACGAGAACCGCCTCTCGTCCTGGTCAAACGACCCGATAGCTGATCCTCCCGCCGAAGTCATTTATCTTCGCGACGAGGAAACGGGTTCCGTTTGGACCCCCACGCCTTTGCCCATTCGTCAGTCGCAGAACTATTTGATTCGTCACGGGCAGGGCTACACGGTTTTTGAACACGCGAGCCATGGATTGTCGCAGGAACTGTTATTGTTTGCGCCCCTTGATGCGCCCGTAAAGATTTCACTGTTGCGAGTGCGGAATCGCAGCAACCGGCGCCGGCGAATATCAACGACCAGCTATCAGGAGTTGGTTCTCGGCGTGAACCGGGAAGGTTCCGCAAATCATGTTGTGACCGACAAAGAAGAAAACGAAGGCGCGATCTTCGCGCGCAACTCTTACAACAATGAGTTTGCGCACGCGACCGCCTTTGCCGGTACCAGCGCAGTGAAATTTACAATGACGTCCGATCGCAAGGAGTTTATCGGCCGGAACGGTTCATTGGCGCGACCTGCGGCACTGCAGCGTGTGTCACTGGCCGGCCGCGATGGCGCCGGCCTCGACCCTTGCGCCGCAATTCAGGCGGTCGTCGAGTTGGCCCCCAACGAAGCGCGGGAAATCATTTTTCTGTTTGGGGAAGCTGAGTCCATTGCTACGGCGCGGGAAATCAATGCGCGTTTCCGCAGTCCGAATGCGGTCCACGAGGCTTTCGAAAGAGTGCTCGATTATTGGGATCGCGTGCTCAACACCATCGAAATTAAAACTCCCGACGCGTCAATGGATATGCTCGTGAATCGCTGGCTGGTGTACCAGACGCTGGCCTGTCGGGTGCGCGGGCGCTCCGCATTTTATCAGTCAAGTGGCGCCTTTGGATTTCGCGATCAGTTGCAGGATGTAATGGCGCTCGTTTACTCGCGACCGGAGGTGGCGCGCGAACAGCTCGTCAGGGCCGCAACTCATCAATTCAAAGAAGGTGACGTGCTTCACTGGTGGCATGACCCAACCGGCCGCGGAGTTCGAACGCATTTTTCGGACGACCTGCTCTGGTTACCCTATGCAACCGCCTTCTATGTTAACGCGACCGGCGACCATTCAGTTCTGAATGAGCAAATTCCCTTTATTGAAGGACCTGTCCTCGAGCCCGGGCAACCCGAGAATTACCTGCAACCGACGCTGTCGAGCGAAAGTGCGAGCCTTATCGAACACTGCGCGCGGGCGATCGACCATAGTTTAACCATAGGGTCTCACGGGTTGCCGCTCATGGGAACTGGCGACTGGAACGACGGTATGAACCGGGTCGGCGCCGGCGGCAAAGGTGAGAGTGTTTGGCTCGGCTGGTTTCTGTGCACCGTGCTAAGAGATTTTGTTCCCTTGTGCGAACAGTACCGAATGACCGAGCGGACCGCCCGGTATGGCAAATATGTGGAGCAGCTACGCCGAAGTCTCGAGGAAGCGTGGGATGGCGACTGGTATCGGCGCGCTTATTTCGATGATGGCACGCCGCTCGGTTCGGCGCAGAATGACGAATGCCGCATCGATTCGATTGCCCAGACATGGGGCGTGATTTCAGGGGTCGCCGAGACCTATCGAACGGCGCGCGCAATGGCTGCTGTCGACCAATACCTGATTCGGCGCGGTGATGGCCTCATAAGTTTATTCACTCCACCATTCGACAAGAGCCAGCTCGATCCTGGGTATGTGAAGGGTTACGTTCCCGGCGTTCGCGAGAATGGAGGTCAATACACCCATGCTGCGCTCTGGACGGTGATCGCCTTTGCGCTACTCGGGGACGGCGATCGTGCGGGCGAGTTATTTGGACTCTTGAATCCGATTAATCATGCTTCAACCCGGGCCGGCTTACACAAGTACAAGGTCGAACCGTATGTCGCCGCCGGTGATGTCTACGCGGTACCGCCACATACCGGACGCGGTGGCTGGACCTGGTACACGGGATCATCTGGATGGATGTATCGTGCGGCGCTCGAACACATTCTCGGATTCAAGCTGGAAGCCGCAGTGCTCCGAATCGATCCCTGCGTGCCGCGTTTCTGGCGGGAATTCGAAATCACTTATCGGCGGGCTAACACGACTTTTCACATTAAGGTCGAAAATCCACACGGGCTCTGTTGCGGCATCGCAAGGGTAATCGTCGATGGTCAGGAGCAAGCCGATGACAAGATCAAATTAATTGAGGATGGCAAGCTGCACGAAGTGCGAATCGTTATGGGGCAGAAGGCTGAGTCGAACGCAGAGGAGAAAGAACGCGCGCGCGATGGCACAACCGCAGAAGCAGAAGTTGACCAGCTCAAGCTACCGTAAATTATTCAATGGCGATAGCGTGGGCTGCCGTAATCAACTCGGGTTCGATCGAAGTCGAGTGCGAACTCCGTGATTTGCGAGTTCCGTTATCGTTCAAAGCCGCGCTCCGCTCTGACCGAACATACGTCAGCCACGGCCCGGGTGCCTGTCTCTTGCCGGAGGTAATATCAAAGAAGGCCTTTTGAATCCTGGCGGTAATCTCGCCACGGCCGCCATTACCGATTGTGATCCGATCGACCGACCGAATCGGGGTGATTTCGGCGGCAGTCCCACTAAAGAATACTTCATCAGAAACGTAGAGCGCGGCGCGTTGAATCGTGCGCTCTTTAACGGTAATTCCCAGCTGCTGACAGATTTGAATCACGCTGTCACGCGTTATTCCAGGGAGGATTGAGGATGAGAGCGGTGGGGTTATCACTACGCCATTGCTGACAACGAAAATGTTTTCGCCGGAGCCTTCAGAAACATAGCCACGGTCGTCGAGCGCAATGCCTTCCGAAAATCCGTTCAAGAGCGCTTCCATCTTGATGAGCTGCGAGTTCATGTAATTGGCGCCACTCTTGGCCATCGCCGGCATCGAATTCGGGGTCAGCCGGTTCCACGTCGACACGCAAACATCGACACCTTTTTCAATTGCTTCGTCACCGAGATATTTCCCCCAATCCCAGGCTCCGATGTAGCAGGCCAGCGGATTCGGAAACGGATTGACACCGAACGCTGGGTGCTCTTCATCAAGACTGCGAAAAAGAATCGGGCGAATGTAGCACTGCTCCAAGCCGCTACGACGAACCAACTCGACCGATGCTTCGCAAAAATCTTCGATCGACCAGTCGTGATCCATTCGGTAGATTTTCGCGGAATTCAAAAACCGCTGCATGTGCTCGCGCAGACGGAAAATTGCCGGACCGCGGTCGGTCGCATAACACCTGATTCCTTCGAAGACGCTCGAACCGTAGTGCAGAACGTGAGACATCACATGTACCCGCGCGTCTTCCCATTTTATGAATTGGCCGTTGTGCCAGACCTCGTCACAAATGCGCGGAGTGGTAACGTCTTTCGTCTTACCGGTGGTTGGAAACATGTGTTGACTCTCCTTTGGAGATTGAAATGCGAGACCGCTTCAGGGCTGATTGACAAAGCACGATACTCTAATTTCCAGCGCGTTTGCAACATGAAAAGAGATAGCGCAAGTCGCGCAAAATGTCCTCGAAGATCCCTAAGAAACCGCTTGCTTCCGCTTGCTTCCGTTTGTACGATGAAACCGTTTGCCTTACACCACAAATCGCGATTGGTACTTTCTTCCGCGCATTACCGGCGTACACATTTTCATGATTGTTTGCGTCGCCGTGTTTAGTTTCTTAATTGGTTGCCACACTGCTTTCGAAGGCGGTAATTCGAACACCAAACTTATGACAAATTCATCTCTGCCCAACAGTCCATCCAATGCAATGAAAATTCACCGCCGCGCGATCGTCGTCGACATGCATGCCGACACCACGCAGCGTCTGGTTGACGAAAATGTTGATCTGGAGGAGCGATTGACGGACGGCCACCTCGATGCTGTGCGTGCCAAAGATGGCGGACTCGACGCACAGTTCTTTTCCATCTGGGTGGATCCGGATTTGTTCGGCGGCGGTGGACCGAGCGCGGTTAAACGCGCCGACATTCAAATCGAAGCCGTGCGCGCGCTCACGACGAAACATCCTGACAGCTGGGAGCTGGCGACGACGGCAGCGGACGTCCGGCGGATCGCGAACTCGGGAAAAATCGCGGCCTTAATGGGTCTTGAGGGAGGCTATGCAATTGACGACAAGGTCGAAAATGTCGACCGATATTACCGCATGGGTGTGCGTTACTTGTCGGGCGCCTGGAATGTCAGCACGAGCTGGGCAGGATCGTCGGGCGACGAAATTGGTAAGACGCGCGGTCTGACGGATTTCGGGAAGCAAGTCATACGCGAAATGAATCGCCTCGGGATGATGGTCGATGTATCCCATCTCTCAGACAAGGCCTTCTGGGACATCATAAACACTTCCACGAAGCCGGTGATTGCGACTCATTCCGGATGTCGTGCGCTGGCGAACGTGCCGCGGAATCTAACAGACGAAATGATTGTCGCTCTCGCAAAAACCGGAGGCGTTGTGAACGTTATCTTTTATCCTGAACACATTGAGCCGGGCTATGCGGAAAAGAAGAAGAAGGTCGATGCCGAAATTGCGACTCTGGTCCAGCGGGCTTCCGATGAAGAGCAAGGAGATGCGGTTCACAAAAAGCTTGCCCGCGATCGGGTTCGGCGCGAGGAATATCTGAAGCGCCTGCCACCAGTTTATGTTTCGCGCGTCGTCGATCACATCGATCACGTTGTGAAACTGGTAGGAATAGATCACGTCGGCATTGGATCTGACTTCGACGGGGTCCAGGCCGTGCCTGCGGATTTAAGATCTGTCGCTGATCTTCCTAATCTGACCAGTGAACTTTTGCGGCGCGGTTATTCGGAGGGCGACATCGATAAGATTCTGGGTGGGAATATGCTACGGGTAATGGAAGCAGTTGAAAAGCATTGATTCATTTATTTCATTGAATCATTGAATCGTTGAGTTATAAGATCTGTAAGTCCTTCACTAACTCCCGGGGGTTCTCCCATGTATCGATCTGAAGAACTCAAGATTAGAACTAGGCTGTTTGCTATTCGCATAGTTAAACTTTTTCGGTCTCTGCCTAATACGGAAGAGGCGCGGGTTATCGGGCAGGCAGATGCTTCGTTCCGGAACATCGGTCGCAGCGAATTAGCGCGCGGTTTGTCGCGCTCGGTCCAGAGCTGAGTTCGTTGCTAACTTCGGTGTTGTTGTGGAAGAGGCTGACGAGACCCTTTTTGTGGTTGGAGTTGCTTGTCGATACGCAAGTCGTTCCTGAACGAAAGATGAGCAAGCTTCTCGCAGAAGCGAATGAATTACTGGCGATTTTTGCGGCTTCCCGGTACACCGCCCGTTCGAGGCGAAGTCATTGAATCAATGAACAAACGAAGCAATGAGCAAGTCCAATTGAATCAATGAATCAATGGAACAATGAATCAATTTAAGCGGCCGCGAATTGGTTTTCACGCTCCCATCAAAGGCGGACTTCACGAATCTCTAATCATCGCCAAAGCAACCGGCTGCGAGGCGGTGCAACTTTTCTCGCGCAATCCGCGCGGCTGGATGGCCAAGCCGCTGACGAAGGCGGCCATCAATCTATTTAAGGAGACGCGGCGACGCGCAAAGCTCTCACCCGTTTTGATTCACACAAATTACCTTATCAATCTCGCCGCGGCTGATGAGGAGCTGGTAATCAAATCAATCGCGTCGTTTCGAGAGGAAGTGCAACGCGGCATTTCGTTGGCTGCTGATTACGTTGTGGTACATCCCGGCAGCGCGCGTGGCTCCTGCGAAACGGACGGCATCGAAGCCTGCGCGCGCAGCCTGAAGATTGCCTGCAAGGGCTTGCGTTTCGGCAAGCTGCGGATCCTTCTGGAGAACACCGCGGGCCAGGGCGAATGCATCGGGCACCGCTTCGAGCACCTGCGCGCAATCATCGACGCTTGTCCAAAGTTGCCTTTGGCCATTTGCGTCGACACGGCCCATTCATTCACTGCCGGTTACGACATCCGTGAGGAAGACGGGCTCGAGGCAACGCTTAAAATCATTCAGCACACAGTTGGCCTGAAGAACGTCCGCGCCGTTCATTTCAACGACTCACGCGCGCCGTACAACTCGCGTGTCGATCGTCATTGGCACATTGGCGAAGGACACATTGGGCGTGAAGCACTGCGCCGCTTCGCCAGTCATCCGAAACTGGCGCATGCCGCATTCATTCTCGAAACACCGTACGACGATCCCCGCGCTGACCTGAAGAACCTTGAAACGCTGCGATCTTTTGTCAGTTGATCTGCTTCGTCAGATGGCAGCGGCGATGCCGCCTGAGGTGCGGAAAGTCTTCAACTTTCCGCTCGGTCCCACTATTGGCTCGCTTGGAGTCGAGGCTAAGCCTCGACTCCGAGATTTGCAGTTCTACAACCGATAACGGTAAGGCACAGCCTTACCGCACATCAGGCGGCAGAGCCGCTTTCTTTATCTTGCCGAGTTCGTTAGAATGAGATTTCCAATGCTGATATCGGCAAGACCACTTACGAAACTCCTTCTTACACTGCCGCTTCGTACTTGCGCGGCGTAGCGCAGTTCCGCGAAGCGGCGAATTCACGCAAACACATCCACCCAACGCACTAAGCTCGCTTTGTGCATTGCGGATTTTGCCTGTAAGTTAGTGGAGATTTCGAAGCATGGACGAGAAATACTTTCCGGAAAAAATAGAGGAGAAGTGGCAGCGCCGCTGGGCGGGGGAACGTGCGTTTGAAGCGCGCGAAGACGATCCGCGACCCAAATTCTATGCGCTTGAGATGCTGCCCTATCCATCAGGTTTTCTGCACATGGGTCACGTGCGCAACTACACGATCGGTGACGCACTGGCCTGGTACAAGCGGCTTCAGGGGTTCAACGTTCTTCATCCAATCGGCTGGGACAGTTTCGGACAGCCGGCCGAACAGGCGGCCATCAAGCGCGGCGTGCAACCGCGCCAGTGGACGGAAGAAAACATCGCGCATATGCGCGGCCAACTCCAGCGGCTCGGAATTAGTTATGACTGGTCGCGCGAGATCGCCGCACACCGTCCTGATTACTACAAGTGGGATCAATGGTTCTTCTTGAAGATGTTAGAGCGTGGTCTCGCCTATAAGCGCACTTCCGCGGTCAACTGGTGTCCCAAAGAAGAAACCGTGCTGTCAAACGAGCAATCGTCGGGCGGCGTCTGTTGGCGGTGCGGCGCAACCGTGGTCAAGAAAGAGATCGAACAGTGGTTCCTGCGAATTACTAAGTACGCTGAGCAACTAGTCGCTGACATCGACGAGATTGAGAGGGGCTGGCCCGAAAAAGTTTTAAAGCGCCAGCGCGACTGGGTAGGCCGCAGCGAAGGTGCTTACATCGATTTTTCAATTCAGAGCTTCGACTTGAAGATCCGCGTTTTTACGACACGCATCGATACGATCTTCGGCGCGACCGCCATTGTGCTTTCGCCTGAGCACCCGCTATTGCCGCGGTTACTCGAAGGTTCATCTTTGAAAGATGAGGTGATGCGGTTCGCCGAAGATGTCAAACAAGCAAAAGCAATCAAGACGGAGGATCTCGCCGAACAGGAAGAAGAGAAGCTCGGCATCAACACTGGCCGGCTGGCGGTGAATCCGTTCAATGGCGAGCTGTTGCCGGTTTGGGTTGCGAATTATGTGTTGATGGATTACGGCACTGGCGCGGTGATGAGTGTGCCCGCGCATGACGAGCGCGACTTCGAATTTGCGCAGAAATACACGCTGCCAATTCGGCAGGTAATTGCTCCGATAATTCACGGCCAGCAGCAAGAAGCAATGACCACTGTGCCCGGTGGCGATCAATCGATAGAAATGAAGACCGCGTTCATTGAATATGGCGTCCTGGTTAACAGTGGCGCCTGGAGCGGAAAGCTTTCACAGGATGCGATCCGCAAAATGGCTGATTATGCCGAGAAGAAACATTTTGGTGGCGGCGCAGTGACTTACCGAATTCGGGATTGGGGGATATCGCGACAGCGTTTTTGGGGCGCGCCAATTCCGGTTGTCTATTGTCCTAACTGTGGCATGGTCCCGGTTCCGGAAGAAGATTTGCCGGTGATGTTACCGGAAAATGCTACGTTCACCGGCACCGGTGAATCGCCGCTGAAGAGTGTCCCGCAATTCGTTAACACGACCTGTCCGAAGTGCGGGAAACCGGCCACCCGCGAGACAGATACGATGGACACCTTTGTCGATTCATCGTGGTACTTCTTTCGTTACACCGATCCACGCAATGAACACGAGGCGTTTGATACCGCAATCGCCAGCAAGTGGACACCAGTAGATCAATACATCGGTGGCGACTCGCATGCCGTGATGCATCTAATCTACACGCGTTTTTGGACCAAGGTCATGCGCGACATGGGGATGGTGGAATTTAATGAGCCCGTCCAGCGCCTGTTGACGCAGGGGATGGTCACGAATCTTGTCGAAGGGACCGACGATTGGAAGGCGATGTCGAAGAGCCTCGGCAACGGCGTCGATCCGGACGAAATGATTGAAGCGTTCGGTGCGGACGCGACGCGATTGTTCATTCTGTTTGCCGCCCCGGTTGAAAACGAACTGCGCTGGTCTGAGACAGGCATCGAAGGTGCCGTGCGTTTTCTCCGGCGCGTTTGGACAATGGTTTGGCGTTGGCGCGCGTACGCACGCGAGCAAGCCGGAGGCCCGCGTACCAAAGAGCAAGCCGGAGGCTGGCGTACCGAAGAATTCAGCGATGCCGCTCGCGCCCTTCGTCGGAAGACACATCAGACGATCGCGCGCGTAACGCAGGATTTCGAAACGTTGGATCTGAATACGAACGTCGCGGCGTTGATGGAACTATCGAACGCGCTCAGCGAATTCAACGTGGAACCGTCCGTAGGTTCGCCCACTGACGTCTTCGCGGTCCGGGAAGCCATCGAGGCGCTGGTGATTATGCTGGCGCCGTTTTCTCCGCATGTGGCGGAGGAGATGTGGGAAGGCTTAGGTCATAAGAATGGACTGTTGAAGTCCGCGAAATGGCCGGTAGCAAATCCGGAACTCGCAAAGAAAGACGAACTGGAAATTCCCATTCAAGTGAACGGCAAATTGCGCTCACGCCTGGTGGTCGCGCCCGATACACCCGAGGTCAAGCTGCGCGAGCTCGCGCTTGCCGATGCAAAGGTGAAAGGGTTTATCGACGGCCATCAAGTCGTGAAAGTGATCGTCGTACCACAGCGCCTTGTAAATGTAGTAGTCAAATAATTTGCTGCTTGCCTGGCTGAGCAGCACCCGTTAGAATCTTCCGGAACGCCCTGGCTCGCACGGAGTCATGTTGTATTCGACCAGCGGATGAAAGAGTGTCCAACCTGTCGCAGTTGTTTCCCCGATGACGTCCTCCACTGTCCTGACGACGGGTCGGAGACGACCGCTTCGATCAGTGGTGAGCCGATTCTTGACGGGCGTTATCAACTGGAGAAGCGGCTCGGGAGTGGCGGCATGGGTGTCGTTTTCAAAGCGCGGCACATCTTCCTAAAGACTCAACACGCAATCAAAATTATTCTTCCCGATCTGGTCGGAAATGATCCGATGCTGGTCACGCGTTTTCGCCAGGAAGCGCTGGCGGCCGCAGCGATCCGCCATCAGAACATTATCGCAGTGACGGACTTCGGCGTGGTGCGTGGCACGATGCCGTTTCTGGTGATGGAATTCGTGCAGGGTAAATCTCTGCAGGATTTGATGGGAGAAGAAGGCGGCATGCCACCCCTGCGTTCGTTCGAGTTGATGCAACCGATTTGCGCGGGCATCGCAGCCGCGCATCGGCAAAAGATCATTCATCGCGATCT
>Ga0126384_10001200_pt1 | contig 15286 bp, 13 predicted proteins | sample PanSoiMetPlot_36_FD_92543 | JGI IMG/M metagenome (GOLD analysis project Ga0126384, IMG submission 92543) | Tropical forest soil microbial communities from Panama - MetaG Plot_36 | ecosystem: Environmental > Terrestrial > Soil > Tropical forest > Bulk soil | place: Panama | collected 2016-02-17 | reverse complement strand
TGGTCGCAGCGGCGCCGGGCCTGATCGTCATGGCCGACCTGGCGCCGCCGACTCCGGGGCCCCCGCACTGAAGCCCGACGCTTCCGTGCATCAGACACCTATTGCTGAGCGACAACATGGCTGAGGCACGGAAAAGAGGGATAGAGCCGCAGCTCGTGTAGCGTCGCAAGGCGCAAGTTCGAGGTCAAATCGGAGTGCTCATATGGCTACATTTTTAGCCATATGAGCATTAGAATGCGCAGCATGGACCTCTCGCACCCGCTGCAGCTGACGTCGCACCCAGTCGATGGCCGGATCCTGGAGGTGCTCGCCGGAGCAGATGCTTCCTTCACTGGTCGCCAGGTCCATGCGCTCCTCGGCGCTTACTCTGCGAGGGGCGTCCAGCTCGGCCTCGATCGTCTCCGCAGGCAGGGGATCATCACGGCGGAGCCTGCGGGGAAGGCCATTCTCTACAGGTTCAACATCACCCACCTGGCCGCCGACCACATACTTGCCCTGGTTCACCTGCGCCGGGAATTACTGCGCCGGCTGAGGATGGCGTTCGAGAGTTGGAATCCGAAGCCTGTCGCCGCTTACCTCTTTGGCAGTACGGCGCGGAACGAGAGCACCGCGGACAGCGACGTGGATCTCTGCATCATTCGACCAAGAGGCATCCAGGACTCAGACCAGGCCAATTGGCGGGAGCAGGTCGATCGCGTGTCCAGAGACATAAACGGGTGGACTGGGAACGAAGCGCGAGTGCTCGAGTACGGCGAGGATCAGGCCCGCTCGCTGATCGATCGCGACCAGGTCCTCGCTGCTGTGCTTGCGGAAGGCATCCGCCTGGTCGGCGACGAAGGCTTTCTTCACGGTCGGACGCGCAGACGAAGATGAAGACGCAGCGTTGTACGGCCGCGACGCTCAAGGGCCGGCTGGCCAAGGCGATCGAGTTCTTCGATTCGGCCGAGAGCCAGCGCGAGCAATATCCAGCGCGGGTGAACGCCCGGGTCACCCACTACGTGCTTGCAGGGATAGCAGCCGCCGACGTTGTCTGCTGTAGGGCCCTCGGGCGGCACGCTCAGAGTGAGAACCACTCGGAGGCCCTCTCGCTGCTTCGCACCGTGAGGCCAGACGGGCCAGAGCTCGCCACGGCCCTGGGCGCTCTACTGGCGATAAAGACTATGGCAAGCTACGGCGAACGTCCGGTGTCCCGCGAAGACCAGACTCGAGCGCCACGGCGGGCACGCCAACTCCTCGATGCCGCATTGCAGCGCGTCTGAGTGCTCGAGGGCTGACCGGAGGATCAGGACTAAGCCGTGCGGATGCCGGCCGCCTCCTGCAGGCCCAGCTCTTCGACCGAGGCCTCGCGCATCTTGAACTTCTGGATCTTGCCCGTCACCGTCATCGGGAACTCGTCCACGAACTTCCAGTAGCGCGGGATCTTGTATGTCGCGATCCGGCCGCGGCAGTACGAGGCCAGGTCCTCACCCGTGGGCGTCGCGCCCTCGCGGAGCCGCACCCAGGCCATTACTTCCTCGCCGTACCGCTCACTCGGTACGCCGAACACCTGGACGTCAGCGACGTCGGGGTGTTGGTACAGGAACTCCTCAACCTCACGCGGATAGATGTTCTCGCCACCGCGGATGATCATGTCCTTGATCCGGCCGACGATGTTCAAATAGCCGTCCTCGTCCATCGTCGCGAGGTCGCCGGTGTGCATCCAGCGGCCGGCGTCGATCGCCTCTCGGGTGGCTTCCGGGTTGTTCCAGTAGCCAAGCATGACAATGTAGCCGCGACTGCAGAGCTCCCCCGGCTGTCCGCGCGGCACCAGGTGTCGCGTGGCTGGGTCGACCACTTTGATCTCGACGTGCGGGTGCACGCGTCCCACGGTCGAGACGCGCTTTTCCAATGGGTCGTCGGTGTTGCTCTGGGTTGAGACCGGCGAAGTCTCGGTCATGCCGTAGCAGATCGTGACCTCCGCCATGTTCATGGCCGTCTGCACCTTCTTCATCACCTCGACCGGGCAGGGGGAGCCGGCCATGACCCCGGTGCGCAGGCTGGAGAAGTCGCACCGTGAAAAGTCGGGGTGCCCCAGCTCCGCGATGAACATCGTGGGCACGCCGTACAGCGAGCTGCACCGCTCCTCCTGGACCGCCTCCATAGTGGCCAGCGGATCGAACGACTCAGCCGGTACGACCATGCACGCGCCGTGGGTGGTGCAGGCCAGGTTGCCGAGCACCATACCGAAGCAGTGATAGAAGGGCACCGGGATGCAGACCCGGTCCCGTTCGGTGTAGGCCAGCCGCTCACCGATGAAGAATGCGTTGTTCAGAATGCCGTGATGTGAGAGGGTGGCCCCCTTCGGGAAGCCCGTCGTCCCGGAGGTGTACTGGATGTTGATGGGTTCGTCGAACTGGAGCTCAGCCTCGCGCTCAGCCAGCTCGTCGTCACTGACACGCTCACCGTCTCGCAGCAGGGCATTCCAGCCATCCTCGAGCACAAGCGCTTCTCTCAGCTCAGGACAGCGGCCTTTCACCTCGGCCAGCATCGCGACGTAATCGGCCGTGCGAAAGGCTCGGGCCAGGATCAGGAAGCTGGTGCCTGACTGGTTGAGGGCGTACTCCAGCTCGGAGGTCCTGTAGGACGGGTTGATGTTGACGAGGATTGCGCCCATCCGAGCGGTGGCGTACTGGGCGACGACCCACTCGTGGCGGTTCGTCGACCAGATGCCAACGCGGTCCCCTTTTGTGACACCGCGCGCAAGAAGGCCCCGTGCGGCGAGGCCGGTCTGCTCCCAGAGCTCCCGGTAGGTCGCGCGGTAGCCCTGGTGCCGCACGACGAGCGCCTCGCGATCGCCATGGCGTTCGACCGTCCGGCGAAGGTTCTCTCCGATCGTCTCGCCCAGGAGCGGGACGCTGCTTGCACCGTGGACGTAGGACGGCGCGGACATGTGGACCTCCCTGCGATTCTGTGTGACGTCTACAGCATCGCACCGTAAAGGAAGGAGCGCCATCCCGACAGGTCGAGGGCTCGCCGCCCCTGCGGAGCTGACTGGCCCTGAGGCGGTCGAGGGCTCGGCGACGACATCGCGGCACCTTGTGGAAAAACCCAGCTCTTGACAGATCCCGCCAGGAGAGCGAAGGTGGAAGCGTTCGTCGTCGCCGACCCCGCAGACCGCGCAAGGTTGGCCTTCCTTGAGGGGCGACGTGCCTGACGAGGCACAACTGGACCAGACGCGCGAGACTCGGGAGACCGGCGGTCGAGGCGGTGCCGGTGAGGCGCCGCCTCGTCTCACTTTTGGCCGGCTGGCGGGGGTGAGATCCGGTGGGCCCAATCCAGCCCCGCGCCGGACTTCGGGCAGAGGCCGCCCCTCACGCGTGGCCAGCTGAGCTAGCGCACCGAGCGGATCCGGCTGACGAAGACCGTCCCGAGCAGATAGAAGACCGCCGCTCCGATGAAGATGACGCGGTAGCCGGAGTTGGCCGACTGCCGGTTGACCGCGTCCAGGGCAAATCCCGCAGCCACCGGCACTAGGACCTGAGGCAGTGTGAACGACACGTGGAACAGGCCCATGTCTTTCGCGATCCGGTCAGGGTCGGGCAGCGTGTCGCAGGCCAGCGCCCAGTCGACGGCATAGTAGAGGCCGTAGCCGACGCCAAACAGCATCCCCGCGACAAGGACGAAGAGTTGAGCGGTCGGGTAGAGGACGACAAACAGGACTACGACAAGCGACATGACTGTGCCCGCGGCGTACACGAAAAGCTTGCGGCCGATCCGGTCGGACGCCCAGCCCCCAGCCAGCCCGAAGGGGGTGGCGGCGAGCAGAAGCAGCAGCTCCCACGTAGCCGCAAAGTTGGCGGGGTTGGCGACCTTGACCACGTCCCGGAAGAAGAGCTGCAGGTAGGGGAGGATGCAGTAGATGCCGGCTGTGATCAGCGTTCGCGTGTAGATCACCCACGCGAAGTCACCGCTGGCCAGCGGCCGCAGGAAGCGTGCGACCGCCACCCTGACCGCTTCGTGACTCCGCAGGGGCAGCCACGCCATGCCCTCGCCACGAGCTGCCCACACCGTCGGCGCCAGGCTGGCAAGAATGACGACTGCCATCACGCCATACGTCCACTCGATGTGCCCAAAGGCAGCGGACATGATCAGGGTGGCGGCGAGCCCGGCAACGCTGCCCACCTGCACCATGCCGCCGAGGATGCCGCTGGCCTTCCCGAACTCCTCCCGCGGCACGACGTCGGGGACTATCCCGTTGAATGCCGCCCCCGCCGCGTTGTTGAAGATCTGGATGACGAGATAGCCGAGGACCAGGGCGCCGTAGCTCGAGGCTGTCATCAGGATCAGCAGACCGACTGCGTTGACGACGGTGCCCACAACCATGATCGGACGCCGGCGGCCCCAACGCGTGCTGAGCCGGTCCGAGTAGGCGCCGACGAGAGGCGGCAGGAGCACTGCAAAGACCGCGCCGGCGCCGGTGACGACAGCGATCCCTGAGCCCTGCTGGTCACGGGGCAGCAGATGGATGACCTGGTACGGGACGAGGACCGCCAGGATCGGGATCCAGTGGAAGTTGAGGCCGAACCAGAACGTGGCCAGGGCTATGTGGCGCAGGTTGCTCATCCGCGCCGGAGCCACCCTGACTACTGCCGTCGTCATCGCGGCGCGAAAGCTAAGGTGGAAGCGGAGACGCGTCAAGAGGTACCTTTTGGCATTCGATCCATGGCCTTCAACCTCGCGCGGGCACGCGCGCTCCTGTTCGAGGCCCGCCGGACCGCGAAGCTGGCCTACTGCCTGGTGCGGGATGACCGCGTGCCGCTTGGCCCAAAGCTGGGGATGGGCGCGGCACTGGGTCTGATCGTCAGCCCGCTCGACGTGCCGGCGTGGGTTCCGGTCATCGGAGAACTGGACCTGCTGGCCCTTGGAGCCCTGACCGTCAGAGTGTTCGTGGACGCCTGCCCGGAGGAAATCGTCGAAGAACAGCGAGCCCGCATACTGAGGAGCGAGAGCGTCTTCGACCGCGACCTCGAGATCGCGTTGGCGCTCGCTCAAGATGGTGTCCGCCGCCTGACTTCGCGGCGACGAGCAAGGCTGGCAGTTACAGAATTCCGCGAATCGGAGGAAGAATCGGCTTGAGAGTCATGCTGATAAAGGACGTCGAGAACGTCGGTCAGGCTGGGGACGTGAAGGAGGTGGCGGACGGCTACGGCCGCAACTACCTCATCCCGCGGCGCCTGGCGATCGTTGCAGGAAAGGGCGCGGAGGCGGAGGCGAGGCGGCTCCGCGAGGCCGTCGTGAAGCGGGAGGCCAAGGACCGCGACCAGGCCCAGGAGCTGGCGGAGCTCATCGACAACAAGACAGTGGTGGTTCGTCTCAAGGTAGGCGCAGAGGACAAGGTGTTCGGTGCGATCACGAACGAAGACATCGCCACGGCCCTGCGCCTTCAGCATCAGGTCGACGTCGATCGGCGCAAGATCGATCTCAAGGACCCGCTGAAGCAGCTAGGTGAACACCAGGTGCCGCTCCGGCTCCACCGCGACGTCGATGCGCACATCAACCTGATCATCACCCAGGACCGCTAGGGGAACCAAGTGCCGCGGAGCGGGCCTATCGGACGGTTTGGAAGAGTGCCCATCGCCGGCGATTGGTCCAATCCGTCCACTTAGGCGACTGGTGCGATCTCCCGGCGTGTAGCCGGTGCGCTGGCTGCAGGCTTAACAAGGCCCGTTGCGGAGCGGGCAGAACAGACGTACGATCAGGACGTGCCATGCCTTCGCAGTCGATATGGGGCGATAACGGGTTTCAACAGGTCACTGGATACCTTCGAGAAGGTAGTTGCCCACAGGCGTTTCAACACCTGCCGTCGCGTTGTCCACACAGCTGGTTGCCTTTGTCCCCGAAGATGCCGTGGTTGTCCAATTGCTCATCACAGCCCGGATCGCGGACAGTTTCGATGAGCATGCGACACCCGATCCTCCCCCTCTTCCGCGCCGGCGGGCTGCCGCCGCGGGGTAGCCCCTCCCGCTAACGCGTCGTGGCGACCGCAGCCATTCTGGGCCGGTCCGAGGGCCGAGTCCAACCTCAAGACCTCGAGGCCGAGACCTCTGTCCTCGGCGCCATCCTGCTGGACCAGGCGGCGATGACGAGGGTGCTGGACTTCCTCAACCCCGAGGATTTCTACCGCGAGAACAACGCGCAGATCTATCGCGCCGCCCTCAACCTGTTCCGCGAAGGAGAGCCCATCGACAACGTGACGCTCGCGGCGGAGCTGGAAAAGCTCGGTGTGCTGGAGCGGATCGGTGGCCGCGCTCACCTGGCCTGGATCCAGGAGGCCGTGCCGACAGCCGCCAATGTCGAGCACTACGCCCGAATCGTCAAGGACAGGGCATACAAGCGACGCTTGATCACTGCCGGCGGCCAGGTCACCGCCCTCGGCTTCGACGGTTCGCTGGACGCCGAGGAGGCTGTCAACCAGGCCCAGGCGCACGTCTATGCGATCTCCGACGACAAGGTCGGCAGCGGCATGGAGAGGATCTACGACCTCCTGAAGCCGGCCATGGATCGCATCGACGCCCAGATGGCGTCAGGTGGGGCCGTGATCGGTATCCCAAGCGGCTTCCATGACATCGATCGTCTGACCAACGGCTTCAAACAGTCGGATTTGATTGTGGTAGCGGGACGGCCGAGTATGGGGAAGTGTCTCGCCGCGAAAATGTTGGTGGACGATCCGGAAACAGGCGAGCGCCTCACCATCGAAGAATGCGTGGAGCGGCGCCTCGGGCAGGTCTGGAGTGTTGACGGCGAGGGCTGCGTCTCCCCTGCACACGTGGCGGACTGGGTCGATAGTGGCGTCAAGGAGTGCTTTCGGGTCGGCACCCGGACGGGCCGGCTGGTGGAGGTCACCCATCATCATCCATTCCTGACCAGAGCGGGCTGGCATCCGCTCCACGAGCTCATCGTCGGGGACAAGATCGCCGTTCCCCGTTCCCTGCCCTGCTTCGGCGATGACACCAGCCTCCGCCTCGAGCTGGTGCGCCTGATCGCTTACTACGTTGCCGGAGGCCGCCTCCTCAGACAACCCGACTTCACGAATAGCGATCCTGACATCGTGTCGGACTTCGAGGCGATCGTGACGGCGTCCTTTCCGACGCTGCACGTCCGGCGGACAGGAGCACGTGTCCATCTGGCCGCGTCCGGCCGGCCGAACCCGGTTGTCCAGTGGCTGCGACGCCTTGGGCTCTGGGGCAAGCTGGCAGAGTTCAAGCGCGTTCCGAGTTGCGTGTGGCGTTGGGACCGGACGCGGCTGGCCGAGTTCGTCCGCGCAGTGATCAGCTGTGAGGGAACGGTCGACTCGAGGGACGGCTGCGCGCGGATCGAGTTCACAGTGGCCTCCAGGTGGCTGGCAGAGGACATGCGGCATGCGCTCACCCGGTTTGGTGTCGTCTCGAGGTTGTGGCGCAAGGGCGCGCGCAGCTGGATGGTGGAGATCACCGAGCCCGAGTCTGTCAACACCTATCAGCAGGACGTCGGGTGGGTCGGGAAGATTGCCCAGCGCTTCCCCGGCGACCTCGTTGATCGCAGGCGCTCCGGCTTCGACCACCGTCCAGACCAGGTCTGGAGCCTTGCCGGCACCTCGGCGGCGTCACATAAGGCCGGCCGTGCCGGCGCCGGCGACGAGCGGGGCAGGGAGGCCCGTAGGTTCAATCTCCTTGCAGTGCACCGACCGATGCAGAGCCGCGAGGCAGCACAGTGCGAGCTTCCCAGCGACCGCCACGTTCCGCGTCTTGCCGGTCCCGATCTGTATTGGGACGAGATCGTCAGCATCGAGTCGATCGGCAAGCACCGCGTCTATGACCTGACCGTCCCAGATGGCGCCAACTTCATCGCTCAGGACATCGTCGTCCACAACACATCCTTCGCCCTCAACGTGGCGCTGCACGCAGCCGTTGATCACCAGAGGCCCGTTGCGATCTTCAGCCTCGAGATGTCGAAAGAGCAGCTGGTGGAGCGGATGCTGTGCGAACAGGCCCGGATCGACGCACAACGGCTTCACCGTGGGACGCTGAGCGACGTCGAGTACGAGCGGCTGGCGGGCGCCCTGGGGCCGCTGGGAGACGCTCCGATCTTTATCGACGACTCGCCCACGCTGGACGACCTGACGATGCGGCTCAAGGCAAGGCAGGCGCGCAGCCGCGAGGGCATCGAGCTGCTCATGATCGATTACCTGCAGCTCATGCACGGCCATTCTCGTGGAGACGACTCCAATCGTGTCCAGGAGGTGTCAGCCATCTCAAGGGCGTTGAAGTCGATCGCACGCGAACTGCGCATCCCCGTGATCGCGATCTCACAGCTCTCGCGAGCGCCTGAGGCGCGGCCAGACAAGCGACCGATACTCAGTGATCTAAGAGAGTCTGGCAGCATCGAACAAGACAGCGACCTGGTGATGTTTCTTTACAGAGACGAGTACTACAACCGGGACAAGACCGAGAAGCCCGGCATCGCGGAGGTCCTGATCGCAAAGCACCGAAACGGGCCGACCGGGATGGTGGAGCTCGTCTTCCGCAAGGAACTGACCCGTTTCGAAAACCTGGAGCGCCGGCGTCCCGACGCCGCTGGACCCGACGCTTAGGAGCAGGTGGGCGGCGGCGGTCGCCAGGTCCAGCCGCAGCACTCAGGCATCAGGCGTTGCAGGTCCGCCCGAAAGAGTGGTCCCAGCGTCATGTCAACCACGGCGGGCCACCAGCCGTTTTTCTAGCAGTGGAGTTCGAACTGGCGTTCCAGGATCTGTTCGGTCGGGCCTACCGCCTTGCCTACCGAATCCTGGGCAGCGGACCGGCAGCTGAGGACGTTGCTGCGGAGGCGCTGACGCGCGCCTTCGCCGACTGGGAACGAGTCGCCCACCTTCCATATCCTCGACGCGTGGGTCCTTCGAGTTGCGGTCAACCTCGCACTGGACCAGGTCCGGCGCCCGCAGATCCGCCTGAATGCTGCTGAGCCGGCGGACCCAGGCGAAGCCGTCACGCTCAGAGTCGCGCTGCTCGAAGCGCTTCGATCGCTCCCTGCACGACAGCGAGACGCCATCGCGCTCAAGTTCTTTGCAGACCTCCCACAGGCCGAGGTCGCGAGGGTACTGGGCATCACCACTGGTACGGCGAAAACGCACATCCACCGCGGTCTCGCGGCACTGCGCACGCAGTTCTCGGACGAGATCGGCGATAAGCTCGGGTCGGAGCAGGAGAAGAGCATGCGGCTGCGAACGTACGATGACGCTCGGAAGGCGATTGACGAGGGCCGGATCGTAATCGGACGGGTCCTCGGTTGGGGTGAGGGCGGACTCAAGGTCGACGTCGGACGGGTGCCTGCCTGGCTCAGCACGAGTCAGGCCGGCTTCTACGTCGGAGACGACTACAGCTGGATGATCGGCCACGACGTCGAAGTCAAGGTCATCGAGGTTTGTGAGGATGAGGGTTGCATCTACGTGTCGCGGCGGGCTGTTCTGGACAGCGATCGGCTCAAGGCGCTGCGCCGGGCAATCTTGTCGGGACTGAAGCCAGGCGTGCCACACCTCGGAAAGGTCACCCTGGTCCTTCCATTCGGGGCGTTCGTCGACCTCGGAATCGGTGTCTTCGGCGTCCTTCCGGCCTCAGACTTCGCGTCACCGGAGGAGGACCGCGAGGAGATCAAGGCTCGCAACCAACCCGGGGCGACGGGACCGGTGGTCCGGGGTCGTGGGGTCCGGGTGGAGGTGGTCTCCGTTGACCTCGAAAAGGAGCGCGCTCACCTGCGCCTGAGCTGAGATCCCGTCACTCGCGCCACGGTGGCCGATCGCCGCTTCTTCGCGTCTCACGCTACTTTGGCGGGTTTCGTCAGGCCGGCCGTTCGCCGCCCAGTTCCCGCCACCGGAAGCAGTTCGTCTGGTGGTCGTTGACAAGGCCGCAGGCCTGCATCAATGCGTAGACGATGGTTGGGCCCACGAACCGCAAGCCGCGACCGCGGAGGTCCTTGCTTATTGCGCGCGCGATCGGAGTCTCGGAGGGCAGCTCGCTCAGGGACCGCCGCGAGGGCTGTAGGGGCTCCCCATCTACGAACGACCAGAGCAACGCTGCGAAGCTGCCGCGCTCAGCCTGGATCGCGAGCAGAGCGCGCGCGTTCTCGATCGTCGAGACGATCTTGGCCCTGTTGCGGACAATGGACGGGTCGGCCAGCAATCGCTCTACGTCCGCGGTGGTGAAGCCGGCCACGGCTCCGGGATCGAAGCTGGCGAACGCGCGACGGTAGCCGTCGCGCTTGCGCAGGATCGTCATCCAGCTCAACCCGGCCTGGGCGCCCTCCAGGGTCAGGAACTCGAACAGCGTCCGGTCGTCGCGGGCCGGCACACCCCACTCCTCGTCGTGGTACGCGAGCATCAGCGGGTCGTTGCCGGCCCACTCGCAGCGGATCAGCGCGCTCAACGATGCACAAGGGTACGGCCGCAACCGGAACGCGGTTTAATAGCCTGCCGTGGTCATAGTGGTAGTCGGCGGACAAGGAGTGGTTGGAAGCCTTTCGGTTTCCCCCCACCGCGTCGTCGGCAGAGCCGACCCGGCCGGCGGCCGGGCAAGCGACGCTGCCCCCTTTCCCCTGAGGTTCGGCCCTCCCAATAGGCCCACCGACCCGCCACTGTCCACCGTTGGAGGGTCACCAACGTGGTCATAGTCGTGGTCGGTGGACAGTGGGGGGACGAAGGCAAGGGCAAGCTCGTCGACTTCCTCGCTCAGCAGGCCGACATGGTGATCCGAGCCCAGGGCGGCAACAACGCCGGCCACACCGTTGTGACCGAGCACGGCGAGTTCAAGTTTCAGCTCATACCGAGCGGGATCCTCCGTTCGCACGTCACCTGCGTCATCGGCAACGGTGTGGTCGCCGACCCGCGTGTCCTGATCCGCGAGATCGAGCAGCTTCGAGAGCGCGGCATCGACCCACGCAATCTGATCATCAGCGAGCGCGCACACCTTGTCATGAGCTATCACCCGCTGCTGGACAAGCTCGAAGAGGAGTCTCGCGGCGATGACCGGCTCGGCACCACCTGGCGCGGCATCGGTCCCGCGTACGCCGACAAGATCCGGAGAATCGGCTTTCGGATCGGCGACCTCCAGAAGCAGGTCTTCATGCGAAAGAAGCTTGACTTCGTGGTCGGCAAGGTCAAGAACCCCACACTTCAGCGCCTCTACACCGAACAGGCGTTTGACAACGATCACATGGTCGAGGAGTACCTGGGATACGCGCGGACGCTGGACCCCTACATCCGCGACACATTCCCCATCATTCACGACGCTCTCGACCGGGGCGCCAACATCCTTCTCGAAGGCGCCCAGTCCACCATGCTCGACCTGGACTTCGGCACCTATCCCTACGTCACGAGCTCCAACTGCACCGCGGGAGGCGCCTGCACAGGCTCTGGCATCCCTCCGACGCGCATCAACAAGACGGTTGTTGTCTGTAAGGGCTATACGACGCGCGTCGGCTACGGCCCCTTTCCTACCGAGCTCCTGAACCACGTGGGCGACGCCATACGCGAGCGCGGCAACGAATTCGGCACGGTCACCGGTCGGCCGCGCCGGGTGGGCTGGTTCGATGGCGCCGTCGCGCGCTACGCAGTCAGGGTCAATGGCGCCACGTCCGTGGCCCTGACCAAGCTGGACGTCCTCGACGAGATGCCAGACCTTCAGATCTGCGTCGGCTACGACTTCCGAGGCGAGTTCCACGACCATCCGATGGCCAACATCTCGCACCTCAAGCACTGCGATCCGCGCTACGAAAGGTTGCCTGGCTGGGAGGAGCCCATAGGAGACTGCCGGGCCTGGGAGGACCTTCCGGCCAATTGCCGTGTCTACATCGAGCGGGTGGAGGAGCTCTGTCGGGCGCCGATCGAGATGATAGGCGTCGGTCCCCGCCGGGATCAGTTCGTCGTCCGGGGGAAGCGACCCTACTTCAACTGAGAGTCGATCAGCTTGGTCCTGCCGGAAGCGCAGGCTTGACCTCCGCCGTCGAGCGAATCTCGTGCAGGCGCGCGCGCACCTGCCGGCGATTGCGGCCAAGCCAACCGACGCCCTGAACTCCGACGACCCCGACCTGCACCGTGGTCATCGCGGCCATCGCCGACTCGATCGCCAGGCCCCTGGCGCGCAGCCACATGCACGTGCCGCCCGCGACCAGGCCTACGAGCGGCCTGCCGATCGGGGAGCGTGGCAGGTCCCTCCGGTCAGCCAGCAACAGCGCTGCCGTGAACCACAGCGGCCCACTGAGGAGCTGGTATGCGGGCGACCAGCCCGCCATGACGACCAGTGCCGTAACCCCGATCAGGAACGTCAGGACGACCAGCAAGCTCAAGCGCCGCGAGTACCACAGCCATGCCGCGCCCACCAGGACGGCCAGCATGGAGGTGGCGAACACCGGTCCCGCCACGTTGCCCACATACAGACGGACCGGATCGATCGGCGCCTGGGCGCCGCCGAAGTAGCGCAGCCATAAGCGGATGGGCTCTGGTCCCGGCGTCGTGCTGCCTGGACTGACGTATGCGGCAGTCCCGCCTTGAGATACGAGCCAAACCAGCACGTAAGCGACCAGCCCCGTCTGCAGGCGAGCCCTGGGTGTGTACCTGTCCCGCGCCAGCTCGAGGCCGACCGCAACCAGTGCGACGGCAGCCGCCCACGCCAGCGGCGCTGCCGGCCCGACCAGGGCTACACCCACCAGCGAGGGGAGTAGAGGGACGCCTTCGGGCGGCTTGTCGCGAAGCCGCAAGGCGGCATACGCAATCACCGCGGTGACAACCGCAATGCCGAGCATCTCGACCGCGACCAGCCGGAAGAACACGATTCCGGCCACGATCGACGGCACCAGCGCAAGGGTAGCCACAAGAGTGGGTTCAGCACTGGCCGGGTCGACCCCGACCTGCTTCAAAGTCATGAGCGGACTGCGAAGCCTCCTCAGCACCTTCCCGCCGCCACGATAGGGATTCTAGCCACCGTCTGGCCACCCTCAGCTGGGCATAAGCGCCCGTCCCAGACCGCATGTGCCCAGCCGCCATGCCCGCGCAACCTCTTAAACAGTGAGAGTTCGTCTCATGCATAATCGCACTCGACCGGATGTCGCTGACCCTTACAAGACTTGTCGCGACCTTCTTCGTTGCCGTCTGCGGCCTGCTTGTGACGACGGGCCTCAGGGTCATGGCGGCCGGCCCAGACAATACGTGGGCGCCGGCTGGAGCACTCCTGGAAAAACTGGACAGCCCCGTCTTCGCCCTGGCCGTCGACCCAGCCGATGGCCGGCGGATGCTGGCGGGCACGGCCAGCGGCGCGATCTACCTCAGCGCCGATGCCGGCACTTCCTGGAGGCAGGTACGGAAGACCTCTGGGCGCGCAGTCCTGGCCCTTGCATTCGACCCCGGCCGGCCAGGCACGCTCTTCGCCGGCACGCGTGGCTCGGGAGTCTGGCGGAGCGTCGATGCCGGGGTCACATGGCAGTCTCCGCAAGGCGGCGAGGCCAGGACGGTGAGGGCCTTTGCATTTCTGAACGGTGCCGCCCTGGCTGCCAGTGACGAGGGGATCCTGAGTAGTCGTGACAGCGGACCCTGGTCGATGGCAGGCCTGTCGCAGGTTCGTCTCAGCGCGCTGGCGGTCCTGCCCGCGAGCAGCTCTGGGGCGAATGGGACGGTGATCGCCGGCGGCGACGCCACCCAGGGCACTGAGCCGCTGCCGCTGTTCAGCAGCACCGATGGCGGCCAGACCTGGGCAGCGGTGTCTGTGACGGGGCCGGCGGGCGTGGTCGGCGGCAGCAGCATGGTGTCCGCGCTGGCCAACGGCCCGGCGCTTGCCCAGGGCGTCCGCACGCTGTTCATGGGCACGAATACCGGTCTTTTCATGACCCGGGACCAGGGGGCCAACTGGCAGCAGTTGACTGGCGGGGGGCTGCCGGCCACGGACGTCACCTCGCTCGCGGTAGCGCCCCGACACGCCGATCGGCTGTACGTCGCCAGTGACGGCGGTGGATCTCCGCAGGGCGGGTTGTGGGTGTCCTCAGATGCTGGCGGGCACTTCACGTCGCTGGCGCCGCCGCTGCCCGAGGTGACGGCCCTCGTGGTGACCGGCGATGACACGCCCACCCTGGTGGTGGCGACATTCCGACCTGCGGACCACGCGGTGTCGCTTTGGACCTACCACGACGCTGGCGGCAAGCCGCAAGGTCCGGTGGCCGTGCCGCCATCGCCCAGGACCGGCCCACCAGCCCCTGGCGCATCTACAGGTGGGACCGGTCGCGCCTGGTGGACCGACTTGATCGCGCGGCCCGAGGCGCCGTACCTGACACTGGGCGCCGCGGCCTTCGCGGTGGTCGTGTTGGCGGCGGTCGCCTACCTGCGACGTGGGCGCCAGCTGTAGCACACTTCGCATTCGTGAACCGACCTATCGACCGTCTCCGCGCTCTCGGTTACGAGCTCCCAGCGGCACCTGCCCCGATGGCATCCTATGTGCCGACCCGCCTGGTCCCAATCGGCGATGGCCGGGGGCTGCTGTACGTCGCAGGCCAGGTGGCGATCAAAGACGGCCAGCTCATGACCGGGCGCGTTCCGACGGAAGTCAGTCTCGAACAGGCTCAGGAATCCGCCCGCTGCTGTGCTCTCAACATCCTCGCCCAGATCGAAGCCGCGGTCGGCCTGGACAACGTGATCGAGATGGCTCACCTGGTCGGCTGGGTTCTGTCCGAGGACGACTTCGACGGCCAGCCGCAAGTGATCAACGGCGCTTCCGACCTGCTGGTCGAAGTCCTAGGTGAGCTGGGCAAGCACACGCGGGCGGCGGTCGGCACCAACTCTTTGCCGCGTGGCGTAACCGTGGAAATTGCAGCGACGGCGGTGGTGCGCCGGTAGGCGGCGGGCCTACGCCTCCCAGACCCGCTTCATCACGACACGGGCGAGCTTGCTGGGGTCGTGATGGGATGGGATCCGGACGTTCACAACGTCGGCGGCTATGAAGCGGATTTCGGGACTGTGCCGCTGGATCACCTGATAGTCGAATATGACCTGTGATTGCCCTCCGGTCGGCAGGTGGCTCAGGTTCGAATTCACGATCGCGAAGTCGTAGAGATCCTCATCAGTGTGTTCGCGCAGCACCCGGAGGTAGTCGCTGACGTTGTAGTTGTCTGTTTCACCGTGCTGGGAGGCCACGTTGCACACGAAGACTTTGAGCGCAGGCGACTCCTTGATGGCCCGGACCATGCCCGGCACCAGCAGGTTGGGCAAGATCGAGGTGTAGAGCGAGCCGGGTCCGACCAC
>Ga0126384_10001198_pt1 | contig 15303 bp, 13 predicted proteins | sample PanSoiMetPlot_36_FD_92543 | JGI IMG/M metagenome (GOLD analysis project Ga0126384, IMG submission 92543) | Tropical forest soil microbial communities from Panama - MetaG Plot_36 | ecosystem: Environmental > Terrestrial > Soil > Tropical forest > Bulk soil | place: Panama | collected 2016-02-17 | reverse complement strand
TCCGCGCCGCGAGGCGGCGGTGCTCAACGCACGCATCCGCAAGCGGTGGCGCGCCGGCGCGTTCGCGATCGGGCTCGTCGGCGAGCGCGTCGACCTGACCTATCCATACCAGTATCTCGGCGCCGGGCCCGAGACGCTGGCCGAGCTGGCGGCCGGGCGCGGCGATTTCGCCGACGTGCTCAAGCAGGCAAAAACTCCGTTGGTCCTGCTCGGCAGCGGCGCGCTGACGCGGCCCGATGGTGCCGCGATCGCGACGCTGGCGGCGCGCGCCGCCATTGCGCTCGGCGCCGTCAAGGATGGCTGGAACGGCTTTTCGGTGCTGCACCATGCGGCCGCGCGGGTTGGCGGTCTCGACCTCGGGTTCGTCCCTGGCGAGGGCGGCCTGGCGGCATCCGCGATGGCGGCGGGCGACGCGCTCGATGTCCTGTTCCTGCTCGGCGCCGACGAGATCGAGGTCGCGCCCGGGGCGTTCACGGTCTATATCGGAACGCACGGCGACCGCGGCGCCCATCGTGCTGACGTGATCCTGCCGGGCGCCGCCTACACGGAGAAATCCGCCCTCTACGTCAACACCGAGGGCCGGGTCCAGATGGCGGCGCGGGCGGCGTTTCCGCCGGGTGACGCGCGCGAGGACTGGGCGATCCTGCGGGCGCTCTCCGACGTCGTCGGCCACAAGCTGCCCTATGACTCGCTTGGCCAGCTGCGCGCCGCGCTGTTTGCGGCGTATCCGCACCTGCAGCGGATCGACGCGATCGCGGCCGGCAATCCGGCCGATGTCGAGAAGCTTGCCGGACTCGGCGGCACGCCCGACCGCGCGCCGTTCCGCGCATCGGTCGACGACTTCTACTTCACCAATCCGATCGCACGCGCCTCCGCCGTGATGGCGGAATGTTCGGCCATCGCCGAAGGCGCGACCACGGCGGCCGCGGAGTGACCATGGCGGAGATCTGGACACATTACCTTTGGCCGCTCATCGTCATGGTGTTCGAGAGCGCGGTTCTGCTCGTCATCCTGCTGATCGCGATCGCCTTCATCCTGCTCGCCGACCGCAAGATCTGGGCGGCGGTGCAGATCCGCCGCGGTCCCAACGTGGTCGGCCCGTGGGGATTGCTGCAGTCGTTCGCCGACCTGCTCAAATTCGTCGTCAAGGAGCCGACCATCCCGGCCGGCGCCAACAAGGGCATCTTCCTGCTCGCGCCGCTGATCGGCTGCGTGCTGCCGCTCGCCGCGTGGGCCGTGCTGCCGGTCAATGCCGGCTGGGTGATCGCCGACATCAATGTGGGCATCCTCTACGTGTTCGCGATCTCGTCGCTCGGCGTCTACGGCGTCATCATGGCGGGCTGGGCGTCGAACTCGAAATACCCGTTCCTATCCGCCCTGCGCTCGGCCGCCCAGATGGTGTCCTACGAGGTCTCGATCGGCTTCGTCATCATCACGGTGCTGCTGTGCGTCGGCTCCCTCAACCTGTCTGCGATCGTCGAGGCACAGAACACGCACGGTCTTGCGACGCTGATCGGCCTGCCTTGGCTGACGGTGCTCAACTGGTACTGGCTGCCGCTGTTCCCGATGTTCATCGTCTTCTTCATCTCGGCCCTTGCCGAGACCAACCGGCCGCCGTTCGACCTCGTCGAGGCCGACTCGGAGCTGGTCGCCGGGTTCATGACCGAGTACGGCTCGACGCCCTACATGCTGTTCATGCTCGGCGAGTACGTCGCGGTCGCGACCATGTGCGCGCTGTGCGCCATCCTGTTCATGGGCGGATGGCTGCCGCCGATCGCGCTGCCGCCCTTCACCTGGGTGCCCGGCATCTTCTGGTTCCTGCTCAAGGCGCTCGCCGTGTTCTTCATGTTTGCGCTCGTGAAGGCGTTCGTGCCCCGCTACCGCTACGATCAATTGATGCGGCTCGGCTGGAAGGTCTTCCTGCCGATCTCGCTTGCCATGGTCGCGATCGTCGCGGGCGTGCTGCAGTACTACTGGGTGCTCAATCCCCCCGCGCGTTCGGCCGCCGCGCCGGCCAATGCCATCGTCGAACGCGCCGCTCCGAAGTGAGGATGCCATGAGACTCGACCAGGCCGCGCGCTCAATCTTTCTCACGGAGTTCGTCCAGGCGATCATCCTGTCGATGCGCTATTTCTTCAAGCCCAAGCCGACGCTCAACTATCCGTTCGAGAAGGGTGAGCTGTCGCCGCGCTTCCGCGGCGAGCATGCGCTGCGCCGTTATCCCAACGGCGAGGAGCGCTGCATCGCCTGCAAGCTGTGCGAGGCGATCTGTCCCGCGCAGGCGATCACGATCGAGGCAGGCCCGCGTCGCAACGACGGCACGCGGCGCACCACGCGCTACGACATCGACATGGTAAAGTGCATCTATTGCGGCATGTGTCAGGAGGCCTGCCCGGTCGATGCCATCGTCGAAGGACCGAATTTCGAGTTCGCGACGGAGACGCGCGAGGAGCTCTACTACGACAAGGAGCGGCTGCTCGCGAACGGCGACCGCTGGGAGCGACAGATCGCCAAGAATCTGACGCTCGACGCTCCGTATCGGTGAGGCACGATACGATCATGATCCTCCCCGCCGATATCCTTCCCGCTCTCTTCTTCTACCTGTTCGCCGGGATCTGCGTGGCGTCGGCCTTCATGGTCATCGCCTCGCGCAATCCCGTGCACTCGGTGCTGTTTCTCATCCTTGCCTTCGTCAACGCGGCCGGCCTTTTCGTGCTCCTGGGCGCCGAGTTCCTGGCGATGATCCTGATCGTGGTCTATGTCGGCGCCGTTGCGGTGCTCTTTCTGTTCGTCGTGATGATGCTCGACGTCGATTTCGCCGAGTTGCGCCAGGGATTCCTCGACTATCTGCCGATCGGCGGGCTGATCGGGCTCGCCTTCCTGGTCGAGCTCTTGCTGGTGCTCGTCGCCTGGGCGATCGGCCCGACCGTGCCGGGCGCGATCGCGGCGCCCACTCCCGACACGCTCACCAATACGGAGGCGCTCGGGCGCATTCTCTATACGCGCTATGTGTACTTCTTCGAGGCCGCCGGGCTGATCCTGCTGGTCGCCATGATCGGCGCCATCGTGCTGACGCTGCGCCACAAGGCCAACGTGCGCCGGCAGGTGATCGCCGACCAGGTGGCGCGCACGCCGGCGACCGCGATCGAGATCCGCCGGGTGCGGCCCGGGCAGGGGATCTAACGGGGAATCTGCGATGACCATCGGACTCGGGCACTATCTGGCGGTCGGCGCGATCCTGTTCACGCTCGGCATCGTCGGCATCTTCATCAACCGCAAGAACGTCATCATCATCCTGATGTCGATCGAGCTGATCCTGCTTGCCGTCAACATCAACCTCGTGGCGTTCTCGAGCTTCCTGCACGACCTCGTCGGCCAGGTCTTCGCGCTGCTGGTGCTCACCGTCGCGGCGGCCGAGGCCGCCATCGGCCTCGCGATCCTGGTCGTCTTCTTCCGCAACCGAGGCTCGATTGCGGTCGAGGACATCAATCTGATGAAGGGCTGACCCTTGTATACGTGGATCGTCTTCCTGCCCCTGATCGGCTGCCTCGTGGCGGGCCTGATCTCGCTTGCCGGCGCGCGCGCGCGTTTCCCCGGTGCGGGCCCGGTGCCGGGCGGGGATGAGCACGGCCACGATACCCACGCGGCCGACGCGCCGGGCGAGGCGCATGACGACGGCCACCACGGCAGCGCCGAGCCGGCCGCCGTCGGCTCGCGCTTCGCCGAGGTCGTGACCACGGCGCTCCTGTTCGTCTCGATGCTGCTGTCCTGGATCGCCTTCATCAAGGTCGGCTTCGGCCACGAGGACGTGCGCGTCTCGCTGCTTCCCTTCATTACGGTCGACACGCTCAAGGTCGACTGGGCGGTGCGCGTCGATACCCTCACGGCAGTCATGCTGGTGGTCGTGACCACGATCTCGGCGCTCGTCCACCTCTATTCCATCGGCTACATGGCCGAGGATCCGTACCGGCCGCGCTTCTTCTCGTATCTGTCGCTGTTCACCTTCGCGATGCTGGCGCTGGTGACGGCGAACAACCTCGTCCAGCTGTTCTTCGGCTGGGAGGGCGTCGGCCTCGCGAGCTATCTGCTGATCGGATTCTGGTATCACAAGCCGGAGGCGAACGCGGCGGCCATCAAGGCCTTCATCGTCAACCGGATCGGCGACTTCGGCTTCGCCCTCGGCATCTTCGCGGTCTTCATGATGACCGGCGCGATCGACCTCGACACAATCTTCGCACAGGCGCCGTCGCTGACCGGCAAGACCATCCATTTCATCGGCGTCGACCTCGACGCGCTCACTGTCATCTGCCTGCTGCTGTTCATGGGCGCCATGGGCAAGTCGGCGCAGTTCCTGCTGCACACCTGGCTGCCCGACGCCATGGAGGGCCCGACGCCGGTGTCGGCTCTCATCCACGCCGCCACGATGGTGACGGCCGGCGTGTTCATGGTGGCGCGGCTCTCGCCGTTGTTCGAGCTGTCACCGACCGCGCAGACGGTGGTCACCGGCGTCGGCGCGATGACCGCGTTCTTCGCCGCGACCGTCGGCCTCGTCCAGAACGACATCAAGCGCATCGTCGCCTATTCGACCTGCTCGCAGCTCGGCTACATGTTCGTCGCCATGGGCGTCGGCGCCTATTCGGTCGGCATGTTCCACCTGTTCACCCACGCCTTCTTCAAGGCGCTGCTCTTCCTCGGCTCGGGCTCGGTCATCACCGCGATGCATCACGAGCAGGACATCCGCCGCATGGGCGGCCTGTGGAACCGGATTCCGTTCACCTGGGTCGTGATGATCATCGGCACGCTGGCGCTGACCGGATTCCCGCTCACCGCCGGGTTCTACTCGAAGGACGCGATCATCGAGGCCGCCTATGTGGGCCAGAACCCGATGGCGGTGTACGCCTTCCTGTCGACGGTGGTCGCCGCGGCACTCACCGCGTTCTACTCCTGGCGCCTGATCTACAAGACCTTCCACGGCGCCCCTCACGACCGCGCGCACTACGAAACGGCGCGCGAGAGCCCGAAGGTGATGCTGGTGCCGCTCGCCGTCCTGGCGATGGGATCGCTGCTCGCCGGCCTGCCGTTCCGCGATCTGTTCGCGGGTCACGGCGTCGAGGAGTTCTTCCGCGACTCGCTCAAGTTCGGTCCCGACAACCACGTGCTCGAGTCGATGCATGAGGTCGGCGCGCTGGTGACATACTCGCCCACCGTGATGATGCTGGTTGGCTGGTTCATCGCCTATTGGTTCTACATCCGGCGTCCGGATGTCCCGGTCCAGCTCGCGCGCGAGCACCAGGGGCTGTACAAGTTCCTCCTCAACAAGTGGTACTTCGACGAGCTGTACGATTTCCTGTTCGTGCGGCCCACCATCCGGCTCGGCCGCCTGCTGTGGCGCGGCGGTGACGGCTGGCTGATCGACGGCTTCGGGCCAGATGGCGTGTCGGCGCGCGTGGTCGACGTCACCCGCAATGTGGTGCGCCTGCAGACCGGCTACCTCTACCATTACGCCTTCGCGATGATGATCGGAGCGGCGGCGTTCATCACCTGGTTCATGTTCGCGAGCGGAGGCCACTGACATGGCGAGCTGGCCGATGCTCTCCGTCATCACGTTCCTGCCGCTGCTCGGCGCGCTGTTCATCATGGTGCTGCCGGGCGAGGACGCTGCGGTCAAGCGCAACGCCCGCTGGGTCGCGTTGTGGGTGACGCTGATCGACCTCGTGATCGTGCTGATGCTCGCCTCGCGCTTCGATCCGGCCTCGGCCGAGTTCCAGTTCGTCGAGCGCAAGCCGTGGCTTGCCGGCACCGTCATGTATCACATGGGCGTCGACGGGATCTCGCTGCTCTTCGTGATCCTGACCGCGGCGCTGATGCCGATCTGCATCCTGGCGAGCTGGCGGGCGATCGAGACCCGCGTCAAGGAATACATGATCGCGTTCCTGGTGCTCGAGACCCTGATGATCGGCACCTTCTGCGCGCTCGACCTCGTGCTGTTCTACCTGTTCTTCGAGGGCGGCCTGATCCCGATGTTCCTGATCATCGGTGTGTGGGGCGGCCCCCGCCGGGTCTATGCGAGCTTCAAGTTCTTCCTCTACACGCTGCTCGGCTCGGTGCTGATGCTGCTCGCGATCGTCGCGATGTACAATCAGGCGGGCACGACCGATATCCCGGCGCTGATGCGCTACGGGTTCTCGCACGAGATGCAGAAGTGGGCATGGCTCGCCTTCTTCGCCTCGTTCGCGGTCAAGATGCCGATGTGGCCGGTGCATACCTGGCTGCCCGACGCGCATGTGGAGGCGCCGACCGCTGGCTCGGTGATCCTCGCCGCCATCCTGCTGAAGATGGGCGGCTACGGCTTCCTGCGTTTCTCGCTGCCGATGTTCCCGGCTGCCTCGGTCGACTTCGCGCCGCTGGTCTTCGCGCTGTCGGTCGTCGCGATCGTCTACACCTCGCTGGTGGCGCTGGTGCAGGAGGACATGAAGAAGCTGATCGCCTATTCGTCGGTCGCCCATATGGGCTTCGTCACGATGGGCATCTTCGCGGCGACCGCGCAGGGCATCGCGGGCGGGATCTTCCAGATGGTGTCGCACGGCATCGTCTCGGCCGCGCTGTTTCTCTGCGTCGGCGTCGTCTACGACCGCATGCATTCGCGCGAGATCGCGACCTATGGCGGCCTCGTCAACCGCATGCCGCTCTACGCATTCACCTTCATGGTGTTCACCCTCGCCAATGTCGGGCTGCCCGGGACCTCGGGCTTCATCGGCGAGTTCCTGACCCTGATCGGCACGTTCAAGATCAACACGTGGGTCGCCACGCTTGCGAGTCTCGGGTTGATCCTGTCGGCCGCCTACGCGCTCTGGCTCTATCGCAAGGTGATCTTGGGCACACTGGAGAAGCCGTCGCTCGCCGCCATCCGCGACCTCGGCGTGCGCGAGATCGCGATCTTCGCGCCGCTCGTGATCCTCACCATCGTGTTCGGCGTCTATCCGAAGCTGGTGCTCGACATGTCGGCGGCTTCGGTGACGGCGCTCCTCGACAACTATCACCACGCGCTCGGCGGCACCAAGGCCGCGCTGCTCGGCTTTTGAGGCGGACCCGTGATGAGCGACATTCTCAACCTGCCGGGGATTTTTCCGGTCCTGCCCGAGCTCGTCCTGGTGCTCGGCGCGATGGCGCTGCTCATGATCGGCGTGTTCTCCGGCGACCGCGCGACCGGAGGCATCAGCGCGGTCGCGATCGCGCTGCTCGCCGCCTGCATCGTCATCCTGGTGATGCAGCCGTCCGGCAAGGTCGTCGCCTTCCACGGCAGCTTCGTGCTCGACGGCTATGCGCGATTCCTCAAGATCCTGGCGCTGACCGGCTCGGCGGTCGCGATCTTGATGTCGATCGAGTTCCTCAGCGCCACCGGGCGGCAGAAATTCGAATATCCGGTGCTGATCCTGCTTTCGACGTCCGGCATGCTGGTGCTGGTGTCGGCCGGCGACCTGATCGCGCTCTATCTCGGCTTCGAGCTGATGAGTCTCGCGCTCTATGTCATCGCGGCGATCGATCGCGACAATGTGCGCTCGACCGAGGCGGGGCTGAAGTATTTCGTGCTCGGCGCGCTGTCGTCCGGCATGCTGCTCTACGGCTGTTCGCTGATCTATGGCTTCACCGGCACCGTGAGCTTCGCCGGCATCGCCAAGGCGACCGAGGCGGGCGGAATCGGCCTCACCTTCGGCCTCGTCTTCCTGTTCGCGGGCTTCTGCTTCAAGGTCTCGGCGGTACCGTTCCACATGTGGACGCCCGACGTCTACGAGGGCGCGCCGACCCCGGTCACCGCCTTCTTCGCGGCGGCGCCGAAGATGGCCGGCATGGCGGTGTTCGTGCGCGCGAGCATCGCGGCCTTTCCGGGCATCGTCGCCCAATGGCAGCAGATCGTGGTGTTCGTCTCGATCGCCTCGATGGTGCTCGGTGCCTTCGCGGCGATCGGGCAGACCAACATCAAGCGGCTGATGGCCTATTCGTCGATCGGCCACATGGGCTACGCGCTCATCGGCCTGGCCGCCGGCACCGCGACGACCGACGGCGTCCGGAGCGTGCTGGTCTACATGGCGATCTACCTTGCGATGACGCTCGGCACCTTTGCCGGCATCATCGCGATGCGCCGCCCCGACGGCCCGGTCGAGGAGATCTCCGATCTCGCAGGGCTTGGGCGTACCAAGCCCACCATGGCGCTCTTCCTGGCCGTCATGCTGTTCTCGCTTGCCGGCGTGCCGCCGCTTGCGGGCTTCTTCGCCAAGCTCTACGTCTTCTTCGCCGCCATGCAGGCCGGGCTCTACACGCTCGCCGTGATCGGCGTGCTCGCGAGCGTGGTCGGCGCCTACTACTATCTGGCCATCGTGAAGGTCATGTATTTCGACGAGCCGGCGCCGAGCTTCGTGCCCATGCGCCTCGAGCTGCGGCTGGTGCTCGGTGTGACCGGGTTGTTCGTGGTGCTGTTCAGCTTCTACCCGGGCCCGCTCGTCGATGCCGCGGAAGCCGCGGCAAAGTCACTGTTCTGAGCCAATGGAGCTTGCGCCGGCCGCAGCTGCCGCAGGCGTCGGCCTGATCGCATGCGATATGATCGCCTCGACCAATTCCGAGGCCCTGGCCTACGCGCGTGCGGGCGAACGGGGGCCGCTGTGGATCACCGCGCGGGCGCAGACCGCCGGTCGCGGCCGGCGCGGGCGCGCCTGGGTGTCCGAGCCCGGAAACCTCTTCGCAACGCTGCTGCTGACCGATCCGGGCCCGCCTGAGCACGCCGCGCAGCTCTCTTTCGTCGCCGCGCTCGCGGTGCATGACGCGCTGGTGGCGCTGGCGCCGGCAGTGCGCCCGCGGCTTGCGTTCAAATGGCCGAACGACGTGCTGTGCGATGGCGCCAAGCTCGCCGGAATCCTGATCGAGGCGGAGGGGACGCAGCCGCTGGTCGCGGCGGTCGGCATCGGCGTCAACTGCCGGCACCATCCGGCGCAGACGGACTTTCCGGCGACCGATCTCGCAGCGGCCGGCGCCGCGGTGACGGCCGAGGCGCTGTTCGCCGAGCTGTCGCTCGCCATGGTCCGCCGCTTGCGCGAGTGGGAGGCGGGCTTCGCGTCCATCCGGGCCGACTGGCTGCGCCGCGCGCTCGGCGGCGACCTGCAGGTTCGGCTCGGCGCGCGCGAGCTCGCGGGCCGCTTCGAGACCCTCGACGAATCCGGCCGGTTGATGCTGCGGCTGCCGGATGGCCGGTTGGAGGCGATCGCGGCCGGGGAAGTCTTTCCCATTGCGCCGTCCGCAACCGCCATGGGACCCTGAGGAATGGCCGAGTCGTCCGACGAACTCGTATTCGCGCCGCTCGGCGGCGTCGGCGAGATCGGCATGAATCTGTCGCTCTACGGGCTCGGCCGCGAGGCGAGCCGCCGATGGCTCGCGGTCGATCTCGGGGTCGCCTTCGCGGGCGACGACCTTCCGGGCGTCGACCTGATCATGCCGGACATCCGTTTCCTCATCGAGGAGCGGCGCAATCTCCTGGCGCTCGTGCTCACCCATGCGCACGAAGATCATTTCGGGGCGATCATCGACCTGTGGCCACGCCTGCGGGTGCCGATCTACGCGACGCCGTTCACGGCGGCGCTGCTCGAAGCGAAGCGGCTGTCGGAGCCGGGCGCACCCGATATTCCGGTCAAGGTGATCCCGCTCGGCGCGCGCTTGACGATCGGACCGTTCGACGTCGAGCTGGTATCGATGTCGCACTCGATCCCGGAGTCGAATGGGCTGATCATCCGCACCGCGCGCGGCAGCGTGCTTCACACCGGCGACTGGAAGCTCGATCCGACCCCCGTGATCGGGCCGCCGACCGACGAGGGCAAGCTGCGCGCGCTCGGCGCCGAAGGCTGTCTCGCGCTGGTCGGCGATTCGACCAATGCGGTGCGCGATGGTCGCTCGCCCTCCGAAACGGAAGTGGCGAAGTCCCTCGGCGAGCTGATCATCAATGCGCAGGGGCGGGTGGCAGTGACCACCTTCGCGTCGAACGTTGCGCGCATCCGCGCGGTTGCCGATGCGGCCAGGGCCTGCGAGCGCGAGGTCGTGGTGGTCGGCCGCGCCTTGGACCGCATCGTGCAGGTCGCGCGCGAGACCGGCTATCTCGAAGGCGTGCAGGATTTCCGCGGCACCGACGCCTATGGCTATCTGCCGCCCGACAAGGTGGTGGCGCTGTGCACCGGCAGCCAAGGGGAGCCGCGCGCCGCGCTCGCGCGCATCGCCAAGGATGAGCACCCCGATGTGACGCTGTCGCGTGGCGACCGGGTGATCTTTTCCTCGCGCACCATCCCGGGCAACGAGAAGGCGGTCGGCAGCGTGGTCAACGGCCTCGTCACCCAGGGCATCGAGGTGATCACCGACCGGGCGCACCTGGTGCATGTCTCGGGCCATCCGCGCCGCGCCGAGATGGAGGATCTGTTCTCCTGGGTCAGGCCGAGGATCGTGCTGCCGGTGCACGGCGAGGCGCTGCACCTTGCCGAGCATGCCGCGCTCGCCCGCCGGCTCGGCATCGCCGACGTGGTGGCGTGCCGCAACGGCGACGTGGTCCGGCTCGCGCCGGGCGCGCCTGGCGTGATCGACGAGATCCCGCAAGGGCGGCTCTATAAGGATGGCCGGCTGCTGGTCGAGGCCGACGCGCGCACGGTGGCCGACCGCCGCCGGCTCGGGTTCGTCGGCGTCGTGGCGGTCGCGCTTGCGCTCGACGACAAGGGCATGCTGGCGGCCGACCCGGAGGTCGATCTGATCGGCCTCCCGGAAGTCGACGCGGATGGCGCGAAATTCGACGACATTGCCTATTCGACCGCCGTGGAGACGGTCGAGCAATTGCCTCGGGCGCGCCGGCGCGATCCCGACGCGGTCGCGGAATCGGTGAGGCGCGCGGTGCGCGCCGCGATCGCGGAGCGCTGGGGCAAGCGACCGCTCTGCCTCGTGCAGGTGCTCACCGTGTGAGTGGGATCGTCTGCGGGAAGTTGAAGGACCGCCCGGGATCGACCTTCATCTTGATCTCCTGCAGCCGTCCGGATTCTCGCGATAGTGAGCGTTGCCGCGCATACGATTCCGTAAGAACGGAACGTGCTCCGGGCCTGCGCCGCGGCTTCGCCTCCGATATGCTGGCCGGTATCGTCATCGGAGGCGAGCCGGGCCAAGGGAGAAACACATGATCGGACGCCTCAACCACGTCGCCATCGCGGTCCGCGACATCGCGGCGGCGTCGCGGGTCTATCGCCACACCCTCGGGGCCCAGGTATCGGCAGCGGTGCCGCAACCCGACCACGGCGTCACCACGGTGTTCATCTCGCTGCCGAATACAAAGATCGAGCTGTTGGAACCGTTCGGCAAGGATTCGCCGATCGCCAAGTTTCTCGAGCGCAACCCGGACGGCGGTATTCACCATCTGTGCTACGAGGTCGACGATATCCTGGCGGCGCGCGACCGGTTGACCCGGGAGGGTGCGCGGGTGCTGGGCGATGGAACGCCGAAGATCGGCGCCCATGGCAAGCCGGTGTTGTTTCTTCACCCAAAGGATTTTTGCGGTACCCTGGTCGAACTGGAGCAGGCCTGATCGTGTCCTGGACGACTGCACTCGCCATCTATTTCGTCGCGTGGTGGCTCATGCTCTTTGTCGTGCTTCCCTTCGGCGTGCGCTCGCAGCAGGAGGAGGGCTCGGTCGTGCCGGGCACCGACCCGGGCGCGCCGGTTGTGCCGATGCTGGTCAAGAAGCTGATCTGGAACACGATCCTCACCGGCGTGGTGTGCGGACTATTCTTCTGGCTGTTCCTGACCCGGCGAGTGACGCTCGACGACCTCACCAGCCTGTGGGGGCTGATCTAGCTAGGGCGGCCGTGTCTGCTCGCGGACGCGGCGTCGGCAGTCAGCTGCAACCACAAGAAGATGTCGTTGGGGCACCAACGGCTGTCCCAACCGTTGCGGTGGCAGGCGTTCTCGCGGCCGGGGCCCTGGCCCACCCGAGCGGCCCATCTGGCCGTGCCCCGTCCGGGCTCGCGCCAAAAAAATGAGCAGGGACAGTGCCCTGCTCAGATTCCTCATTCGTCCTTGAAAACCCGGTGTTTGCTTTCTTGTAGGGCCGGCGGCGGCTGCGCGCGCCTACGGACTGTCCTCCCAAGACTTGGACCGCGGAAGCCCACCTCTTGATGGTACTTCGCGACGAAAAAAACCTATCCCAACAAATTTCGTTTGTCATCCGCCCGGCGCAATTTGCCGGAAAAATTCGTTTCTGCGGCGCAATATTGTGACCTAGCGACATGTCCCTTTCGGAATATCGTAAACGCTGGGCAAGGTCCCGCCGGGGTTGTTTTTTTGCGCCCGATCCGCTTTCACTCCAAGCGCCTTCCGCCGGTCGCTCGAATCGCACCTTGCTGGATCTTCCCCATGCGCCTGTCCCGCTTCTTTCTGCCAATCCTGCGCGAAACGCCGAAGGAAGCCGAGATCGCCTCGCACCGTCTGATGCTGCGCGCCGGCATGGTCCGCCAGGAAGCGGCCGGGATCTATGCCTGGCTGCCGCTCGGCTTGCGCGTACTCAAGAAGGTTGAGCAGATCGTGCGTGAGGAGCAAAACCGCGCCGGGGCGATCGAGCTGCTGATGCCGACGCTGCAGCTGGCCGATCTGTGGCGCGAAAGCGGTCGCTACGACGCCTATGGGCCGGAAATGCTGCGCATCGAGGACCGGCACGAGCGGGAACTGCTCTACGGTCCGACCAACGAGGAAATGATCACCGAGATTTTCCGCGCCTATGTGCGGTCGTACAAGGATCTGCCGCTCAACCTCTATCATATCCAATGGAAATTCCGCGACGAGCAGCGGCCCCGTTTTGGCGTGATGCGCGGGCGCGAATTCCTCATGAAGGACGCCTATTCGTTCGATCTCGACAAGGAGGCGGCGCGGCGTGCCTACAACAAGATGTTCGTCGCCTATCTGCGAACGTTCGCCCGCATGGGCCTCAAGGCAATCCCGATGGCGGCCGAGACCGGCCCGATCGGGGGCGACCTGTCGCACGAGTTCATCGTCCTGGCCGAGACCGGCGAATCCGCGGTCTACTGCGACAAGAATGTGCTCGACCTTCCGGTCCCGGACGCGGGCGTGGACTACGATGGCGACCTCGCGCCGATCATCGCGCAATGGACCAGCCTCTACGCGGCGACCGCCGACGTCCATGACGCGGCTCGCTACCAGCGCGATGTCCCGGCTGAGCGGCGCCTTGAGACGCGCGGCATCGAGGTCGGCCAGATCTTTTACTTTGGCACCAAGTATTCCGAATCGATGAAGGCGGTGGTCGCCGCCGCCGATGGGGCCGAGCGGCCGGTCCACGGGGGCTCCTACGGGGTCGGCGTCTCGCGCCTGGTCGGCGCGATCATCGAGGCCTTCCATGACGATGCTGGTATCAGGTGGCCGGAAGCGGTCGCGCCGTTCCGGGTGGCTGTGGTCAATCTCAAGCAGGGCGGGGCGGACACCGACGCCGCGAGCGAGCGGCTCTATGGGGAATTGGCGGCGCGCGGGGTCGACGTGCTCTACCACGATCTCGACGAGCGGCCGGGCTCGAAGTTCGCCACCATGGACCTGATCGGCATTCCCTGGCAGGTGGTGGTCGGCCCGAAAGGACTGGCCGAGGGCAGGGTCGAGCTCAAGCGCCGTGCCGATGGCTCGCGCGAGCTTGTTACCCCCGCCGCGGCGGTCGAACGCCTTGCGCAATAAGTCGAAACTTATGAGCGGGGCGCCCCGGGCCCGCAATATTAGTGGCATGAAACCGCCAGAATCGGATGGAATCCGCAGGTGGGGGAAAAAACAGCGCGCAATGACTGAGCCGACCGGCACTCGCCCCTTTGCTCCCTTCGAGTGGATGCTCTCGCTGCGCTACCTGCGCGCGCGGCGGCGGGAGGGATTCATCTCGGTCATTGCCGGCTTCTCGTTTCTCGGCATCATGCTCGGCGTCGCGACGCTCATCATCGTGATGGCGGTGATGAACGGCTTCCGCAAGGAGCTGCTCGACAAGATCCTGGGACTCAACGGCCATCTGCTGATCCAGCCGATCGAGCGGCCGCTCACCGACTATGCGGAGGTAGCCGACCGCATCTCCAAGATTCCCGGCGTGATGCTCGCGGCCCCGATCGTCGACGGCCAGGCGCTTGCCTCTTCGCCGTTCAATGCCAGCGGCGTGCTGGTGCGCGGCATGCGCGCCGAGGATGTTGTCAAGCTGGGATCGATCGCCAAGAACATCAAGGACGGGACGTTCGACGGCTTCGATCAAGGGCAGGGGATGTTGATCGGCAAACGGCTCGGCGACCAGCTCTCGCTGCGGGTTGGCGACAACCTCACGCTGGTGTCGCCACGCGGGGCGGTCACTCCCATGGGCACGATGCCGCAGATCAAGCCCTATCGGGTCGCCGCCGCGTTCGAGATCGGCATGTCGGAGTATGATTCCGCCGTCGTGTTCATGCCGCTCAAGGAAGCCCAGGCCTACTTCAACCGCGCCAACGACGTGACCGCAATCGAGGTCTATGTCGACAATCCGGACGATGTCGAGCGCTACGCGCAGCTCATCACGTCGGCTGCCGGGCGGCCGATCTTCGTGGTCGACTGGCGTCGCCGCAACAAGTCCTTCTTTACGGCTTTGCAGGTCGAGCGCAACGTGATGTTCCTGATCCTCACGCTGATCGTGCTGGTGGCCGCCCTCAATATCGTCTCTGGCCTGATCATGCTGGTGAAGGACAAGGGCCCCGACATCGCGATCATGCGTACCATGGGCGCGACCCAAGGCGCGATCATGCGCGTGTTCGTGATCACTGGCGCCTCGATCGGCGTGGTTGGGACGCTGATCGGCTTCATCGCCGGAACCTTGGTGTGCATCAACGCCGATTCGATCCGCGTCTTCTTGTCTTGGTTGCTGCGGACGGAGATTTTCCCGGACGACATCTATTTTCTTTCCAAACTCCCGGCTGAGATGTCGGTCAGCGAGACCTCGGCGGTGGTCGTGCTGGCGCTCACGCTGTCACTGCTCGCCACCCTCTATCCGGCGTGGCGCGCAGCGCGCCTCGATCCGGTCGACGCGCTGCGCTACGAGTAGGACGATGGCCGACAACGAACCGCCCGTCATCTTCCTGCACGCCATCGAGCGCCACTACAAGCAGGGAAACGCGACGCTCGACATCCTCAAGGGTGCGGAGCTCGCGGTCTGGCCGGGTCAGTCGGTTGCGCTGGTCGCTCCTTCGGGCGCCGGCAAGTCGACGCTGCTGCACATCGCCGGCCTGCTCGAGC
>Ga0126384_10001197_pt1 | contig 15304 bp, 13 predicted proteins | sample PanSoiMetPlot_36_FD_92543 | JGI IMG/M metagenome (GOLD analysis project Ga0126384, IMG submission 92543) | Tropical forest soil microbial communities from Panama - MetaG Plot_36 | ecosystem: Environmental > Terrestrial > Soil > Tropical forest > Bulk soil | place: Panama | collected 2016-02-17 | reverse complement strand
GCGATGCACGCAGGTGAATGGCGATGTTGCGCTCTTCGCTCATGGCCACGTGCTTCGCATCCTGACCGCGGCATGGTTGAACCTTCCGCCCGCCGACGGAAAACTATTCGCGCTCAACACTGCTACTCTTAGTGTCCTTGGGTACGAGCACGAATACCGAGTCATCAGGCGTTGGAATTCTTCAAGCATCTAAGCCACCATCTGAATCCGGAGCACAGAACGCGATGGATGCGCGAGGTTTTTCCAAGATTTATCCACAGAAATTAATTTAGTAACATTATTGGCAATAGTTGATATCTAACAGTAAGCGCACGACGTTGTTTTCACTGATTTACGTCAAATAGTACTAACTATCCAGTAAACATTGGGACGATGCGGCCCGTTACTTACTTGGTACTTTAGTACCAGATTCTTCTCTTGCCTTTCGATATTACTCACTCCTATAGTTGCCTCCCGAAAAACTCTTTAGTTCGGAATTATTAGCTGGCCGTGTACGCTTCCCGGCGGACTTCGTGCAGTTCGCCTCCGTACTTGGAATCTCCTCTTGTGCCTCCTTTTTTGGCACGCAACACTCCTTGGGTGCGCGCAAGCCTTCGTCTGCAGACGGTTTCGATAAGCGCAACTTCGTGTCAATTCACACTTGGAAGGAACTCAATGATGAGACACGTCAGAAGCCATCTCAGAATCCTCTCCTCACTCTTCATGGTGTTCGTCTTAGGCACCGTGACCTATGTGTTGAGCCAGGGCAGCACTCAGGCCCCAACCGGATTCGACACACCCACACTCACCACAAACCCTGGATCGCAGAGTGTCAGTAACGGCTTTCCGATACCTGCGCCGGACACGTTTGCAGCAAACCAGGCAACGTTTGAAGAAGTGGACGGCCTCGAAGAAGGGCTTGGACCACTCTACAACGCTCAATCCTGCGTGGCCTGTCATCAGAATCCCGTAACCGGCGGAATCAGCCAGGTAACCGAATTGCGAGTAGGTCATAACGACGCCGCTGGGAACTTTGTAAACCCGTCAATCACAATTAACCGTGGGCAGAACACCGTTCCGAATCGGTCGCTCGTAAACGACCGCGCGATCTGCGCGGAAGCGCAAGAGCGCACACCGGGAAGTGAAAACATTCGAACGTTCCGGACTTCGCTCAATACCCTGGGAGATGGTTTTGTTGAAGCGATCGACAGCAATACATTGCTGGCAATCGCCAACAATCAGCCGTTCAGAAGTGGTGGACGAATCTCCGGCGAGTTCATCCAGGTGCCCGTGCTCGAGGCTCCCGGAAGGATTCGTGGCGGGCGCTTCGGATGGAAGAACCAGCATGCAAGTCTGTTGTCATTCTCCAGCGATGCCTACCTGAACGAACAAGGCATCAGTAACCGTCTGAGTCCGACAGACACTACGACAGTCTGCAAGACGACCATCGATCCAGAGGATGCTGATAATGACATTGATCGTTTTGCAACTTTTATGCGCGCAACCAAGGCCCCGCCGGTCGACGACGTACTGTTGGCGACGAGCAACGCGCAAGCCGGACAACAGTTGTTCAGCAATATTGGCTGCAACATCTGTCATGTCACCTCGATCACAACCGCTCCTCCGGGCACGGTGATCAACGGTGGCGCGTTCGTCGTGCCGGCCGCTTTGGGGAGCAAGGTGGTCCATCCCTTCAGCGACTTCCTGTTGCATGACGTCGGCACAGGCGACGGAATCGTCCAGAACGGGCCGGCAGATACCGCGGACAAAATGCGTACTGCTCCCCTCTGGGGCGTCCGCACACGCGACCGCCTGATGCATGATGGCGAGTCACTCACCCGTAACGAAGCCATCTTGCGCCACGCGGGAGAGGCAACGTTCGTTATCAACAACTACCGTAGTTTGAGCACAAGTCAGAAAAACCAACTCATCACCTTTCTGAACTCTCTGTGACAAACAAATTCCGGCAGGTGGAGCAAGACTCCACCTGCCGGGGATATCAAGGGCTCAAATGAAGTTCTCGTATATCGCAGTTCTTGGAATCGCTGTTCTGTTTTGGTCCTGCACCACACGAACTACTTTGGAGGGGCCGATTGCCGTACGAGCAACCGGCAGCGGCTCAAAGCAAACAACTTCGGTGCGTGCGAATTCCGCACCTGTTACGAGCGCGGAGGTGAACGCCGCCTTGCATCGGATCTTTGCCGACTCTGTTAGCCCCACCTCGCAACAGCATTCATTTACAACTGGCGATTTCAACGGAGACGGATCACCGGATCTCGCGACCTTCGTACGCCCCGCCGATTCGAAGCTGAAAACTCTCAACGATGCTTTCGCCAATTGGACGATTCAAGACGCAACTCAGGCCTTCTTTCCGCCCAAAGATCAGCGCGTAGTGATCATGCCGCCGAAACCAAAACCTCAATCAGCACACGCACACGAAGTATTGCTGGCGGTAATCCACGGTTATGGGCAAAACGGATGGCGCAGTCGCGAAGCACGGCAGGCTTATCTTGTGCGCCACGCAGGAACCGGACCGATCGAGGCCCGACGTCCCCCGGACCACATAGAAGGAGCCCCAGCCTCAATCAAGCAATCGGAAATCATTTTTGAGCCGGCCGAAAGACCGGGATTCCTATTTTGGACCGGATCACAATACGCCTGGCGGAGCTCCGACGCGCAATCGCAAAGTCCCGCTCACCGGCGGGAGGTTCGCCAGTAGCCCACCATGTCAAAGTGGTTGGAGACGGAAGAACATATTCCGAGTCCGGCTTCCAGCCGGACGACCGAGAACCTCTCTTTTTACATTCATTTCATGCGACCTAGGTCCACAGCCCTCCGTCTAAAATGGACACAGTCGCGCAATGGCAGATTCTCACCACGAGGAAGAGGTATTAGGAAAGGCTTATGACAGCCGTCTGATGAAGCGGCTGCTCAGGTATCTTGCTCCGTATAAGTGGCAAACGATTCTCGCGCTGGTGGCCATCGTCCTCAAAGCATTTGCCGACGTAATCGGCCCCTACCTTACCAAGACTGCAGTCGATAAGTATCTGGCCAGCAGCTCTACCGGAAGCCGCCAATCGCTGCTAGACGCCTGGCTCAGCTCCAAGCCACTGGTAGGAATCACCCAAATCGCAGGCATCTACGTCACTGCGCTGCTTCTGAGCTTTGCCTTCGAGTTCGTCCAAACGTACTTCATGCAATGGACCGGGCAGAAAGCCATGTTCGATCTCCGCAGCGAGATCTTCCGCCATTTGCAGAAGCTGCATGTCGGATTCTTCGATCGCAATCCTGTAGGCCGCCTGGTCACACGCGTCACGACCGACGTTGACGCGCTGAACGAAATGTTCACCGCCGGCGTGGTCTCCATCTTCGAAGACATCTTCGTCCTCGCCGGCATTGTAATCATCATGCTGCGGATGAAGTGGTGGTTGGCACTCATTACCTTCGCAGTGCTGCCTCTCATCTTCTGGGCAACGATGATCTTCCGCCGCAAAGTGCGGGAGTCTTATCGGCGCATTCGCACCGCGATCGCCCGCATCAACGCGTACTTGCAGGAGCACATCAGTGGCATTGTGGTATTGCAGCTCTTTAATAGAGAGAAGCGCGCCTTCAAGAGTTTTGAAGAAGTGAACGCGATGCACATGGAGGCGTTCAAAGACGCCATCATGGCGCACGCGATTTACTACCCAATAGTTGAAATTCTTTCCGCGCTCGCCATCGCCTGTGTGATCTGGTTCGGTGGCGGACAGGTGTTGCGCGGCGCTGTCTCGCTGGGAATCGTCGTCGCCTTCATCCAGTACGCCCAGCGATTCTTTCGCCCGATTCAGGACTTAAGCGAGAAATACAACATCCTGCAGTCTGCCATGGCCTCGAGCGAACGCATCTTCAAGCTGCTCGACACAACCCCCGAAGTGGTAAGCCCATCTACACCGCGGCACGTCGATGGTCCTGGCCGCATCGAGTTCGACCACGTCTGGTTCGCCTACAACCGTGCGCAGGCCAAACAGACCGAGACCAATGGACATCCGCACGCAGAACCAGCACGCGAGTCGCCAGCAGAGCCCGACTGGGTGCTGCGTGACGTTTCGTTCACGATCAATCCCGGCGAGACGGTGGCGATTGTAGGCCATACCGGCGCCGGCAAGACCACGATCATTTCGCTCCTGCTCCGTTTCTACGACATTCAACGCGGAGCAATCCGCATCGATGGCGTCGACATCCGCGACATGGATCTCGCGGAACTCCGTCGCCGCTATGGCGTCGTACTCCAGGATCCATTCCTCTTCTCCGGCACCATCGCAGACAACATCCGCTTGGGTTCACAATCGGTCACCGAGGAAATGGTCGAGCGCGCCGCTGACGATGTAAACATCGCCGATTTCATCCGCAGCTTGCCCGGAGGGTTCAGCGAGCCAGTCCGCGAGCGTGGCAGCACGCTCTCCACCGGCCAGAAGCAGCTCATATCGTTCGCTCGTGCGCTAGCCCATCAGCCGCGTATTCTGATCCTCGACGAAGCCACCTCAAGCGTCGATACCGATACGGAACTCCGCGTCCGCGAAGCTCTAACCCGCATGGTCGAAGGCCGCACATCGATCATCATCGCGCACCGTCTCTCGACCGTGCAGCGCGCTGACAAGATCGTCGTCATGCATAAATCTCAACTCCGCGAGATGGGGTCTCATCAGGAGTTGCTATCCGAACGCGGAATCTACTGGAAGCTCTACCAACTCCAATACAAAGACCAGGAACTTCCCGCCGAGTCAGGCAAGCTGGTCGGTGACTAGCCGCAGAAGCAAAAACGGCATTTAGGCCACGGTATCTGCGACGGTGCGGCTGGGCGGGTGTGACTTAACCCTTTTCCACTGCGAACGACGGTACGAATGTTGACACGAAAACGGCAGCCGGAGTACCACGGAAAGAGCAGGAAGTCCTGCCGCAGGGTTTTAACGATTGTGTGCAGTCGAGAGCTAAAATTCGCTGTTATTTCCCTGTTAATTGCCGCCCTTTTGCATTTAGCCCTGTGTTTATGCGGTTTGCTGCTGGTCACAAAAACTTCGCTGTTATTTTCCCTGATCTTTTCGCTGTTATCTCCCTTATCAGCGAATTAACAGTGAATTCTGGAAGGACGGTTCTCGCACTGGAAATGAGGAAGGCAAGGCTCCGTTTCGCCCCACTTGGATCGGCGCACGGCTGCCTTGCCTCAGGCCCAGTTTCTAGTCTCCGTTTAGGAGGCTCGTCGAATCCGGTCCTCATCGCGGTCGGTGCTGTCGCGACGTGCTCGGTAGATTTCTTCACGTCTGATCACGTCCGGCTCACTCGTACGCCAGCGAGGATCTCGGTCGTCGACATCCGTGATGGTTCGACTCCTGGTCGCCAGCGCACTGATCAGGGCGATTACAGCGATCACTCCGAGAGCGATCCAGAGCCATGGCGCAAACGTCCTGGCTCCCATATCGGTATTCGTCGGAGCATGCGTGCTTGCCGGATTGCTTCCTGTATCGTCCCTCTTGATGTTGCTATCGGGACTGTCGGCCGGATTGGCGTTACGTCTATCAGAGTTAGGACGAACCGCTGTTCCGTTAGCCTGGCCGTCGCGAGTAGCTGAGTTCGCAGGATTGCTGTCACCGGGCAGCGCCTGATTGGGCGTAGACGGCGTGCGGCTCGCTTGTCCCGGCGCGCTCGACGGCGAAGTGCCATTGCTCTTCGGTACCGCGCTTGTGCTGTTGCCGCTCGACTGCGTGCCGCTCGCGGGAGGCTGGCCTGCCGCTTGCGCAAGTGCCATCGTGCTGCTAAGAACGCACACAACTAGAAATGTGAGAAGCCGTTGCATGTTGCCTCCTCCGAATTGTCGGAATCTCCAGAAGGTGAGAATTGTCATGCGCTGACACCGTTGCCAATTACAGCGCGTTTTCTTTCAATGAGAGTCGCCGATCAACTGCCGATCTGGCCGGAGACTCCGGTCGGCAGCTCCTCCCGAATGGTCACACCGCTGATTTCAGCTTGCATCATCTTGGCCGCAAGATTCAGGATCCGAGTTGCCGCTTCTTCACTCTGGATTCCGCGCGCGTGAATGTTGGAAATAAGGTTGCGATTGGCGTCCGTTTGTCCCAATTTGGGGCGATAGGCCATGTAGGCGGAGAGGCTGTCTGCAGTCGCCAATCCTGGGCGCTCGCCGATCAGCAGCACGGCCACCCGCGGTTGGAGCAGATCGCCAACATCGTTGAGTACTCCAACACGACAGAAACGAATGGCAAAGGTATTGCCTAAGGTCCATTGGCGGGCCCTCGCTCCCTGTACTAGGAGCGGCAAGAGATTGGGAACCTGTGTCGCGACGGCAGTGGTTGAGAGGCCGTCGCCGATCACGATCTGGAAATCGGGATTGCGCGCGCATGTGCTTGCGATTTTCCTTTGGGATTCGAGAGAGAGTCTCCGTCCTAGATCGGGACGCAAAAGGAATTCGTCTTTGGAGCCTGCCTGGGTGAAGGCTTCGAAGATGCCTAACTTCTCAATTAGTTGTTCACCCAAGTGTTGTTGCAGATCGAGGTCTGTACGAACCGCATCGCGTGCGGCTGCATGCGCAGCGCGCAACTCGAGTTGCGTTGTCGTGCGATAAGCGCCACCGCTATGTCCAGCGAGCAGCCGCGCAGGTGTGCGCGCCCGGATTTTTTCGAGAAGGCGAAGTGACAGATCGCTGCCCATGGAGTCTCAGCAACTCAGAAGTTCTTCGGCCTTGCTCATCAGCTCGCGCCGCAACGGCCCATCGAGCATTGCGGGCTGCGAGTCGCGGTACATGCCGCGACCTTCCAGCCATGCGAGAAACTCAGGCGCTGGATGAAGGTGGAAGATGCGGCGCATGGCCAGCGCATCGTGATAACTCGTGGACTGATAGTTGAGCATCACGTCATCTGAGCACGGCACGCCCATGAAGTAGTTGCATCCAGCGGCGGAGAGCAGAACTAAAAGATTGTCGGCAGAGTTCTGATCCGCTTCAGCGTGGTTCGTGTAGCACACGTCACAGCCCATGGGCAGGCCAAGCAATTTGCCCATGAAGTGATCTTCGAGTCCTGCGCGGATGATCTGGCGCTCATCGAACAAGTATTCAGGCCCAATGAAGCCAACGACGCTGTTCACCAGCATGGGAGAGAATGCACGCGCCACTCCATAAGCTCGAGCTTCCAGCGTTAGCTGATCGATCCCGTGATGCGCCTCCGCGGAGAGCGCGCTGCCTTGTCCCGTCTCAAAGTACATCGCATTTTCACCTATCCAAGTCACATCGGCTCGCTGTCGATGATGCTCGCGCAGGCGCTCCTGCCCTTCGCGAAGCAACGCTAAATTCATTCCGAAACTGTGATTCGCATCCTCTGTACCCGCGACAGATTGAAACAAGAGATCAACCGGCGCGCCCCGCTCAATCGCCGCAAGTTGCGTGGTGATGTGTGCGAGACAACATGTCTGCGTGGGAATCCCGTAAGAGATAACCAGTCGTTGCAATGCGTGAAGAACCGCGGAAACGCTTTCAACTGAATCCGTCGCAGGATTGACGCCGATCACTGCATCTCCGCATCCGTAAAGAAGGCCTTCGAAAGCAGCCAGCAATATCCCGCCGATGTCGTCTGCAGGATGGTTCGGCTGGGTGCGAATGGCAAGCACTCCTGGCTCGCCGAGAGTATTTCGGCAGCGGGTCACGTTGCGGATCTTGGACGCCGCAAGCACAAGATCTTTGTTGCTCATGATCTTGGCAACCGCAGCCGCCATCTCCGGCATGATTCCTGGCTGCAGCGATTTGAGAGCAGCACCAGACGTGAAATCGCTCAAGATGTGTTCGCGGAGTGCGCCAACCGTCATGCTTCGAACAGGCGCAAATGCGGCTTCGTCGAAACTTTCGTAGATGAGACGAGTTACCTCGTCGTCGAGCAGAGGCTTGGCATGTATTTCGGTAAGTTGCGTGTCAGCAAGAGCGCACTTCGCCGCCACTCGCTCCTGCTCCGATCGTGCCGCGATTCCAGCAAGGTGATCCCCAGACTTTACCTCGTTGGCCTTGGCAAGCAATTCCCGCAAATCAGAGAAGCGCGGCATAACGTCAGGGACAGGTTACAGGGAAAAGGGGCTTTCGTCTGCGCTCCGGGTTTATTGCCTGTACTCTATGCTTATGCGGGTCTACTACTGCGATGTCCACACCATCGATCTGCCTGCAGCACATCGCTTCCCATCCGGCAAGTATCAGCTGGTTCGCGATCGACTCACCTCCGACGGGTTCAGTCTGCAACTGGCTCCGTTCGCGCCCATTGACCTCATCAGACTCGTTCATTCACAGGGCTACGTTAACGATTTTCTGTCGGGCTCTTTCTCTTCCGGAATGATTCGGCGCATTGGGTTTCCCTGGTCCGATGGATTGGTTCGGCGGACTCTTACCTCGCTGGGTGGGACGCTGGCCGCGGCTGAAGATGCGTTGCAACAAGGTTGGGGAGCGAATCTCGCCGGTGGAACTCATCATGCCTTTGCCGATTCAGGCGCGGGTTATTGTATTTTTAATGATCTCGCTGTCGCCATTCAGTGGCTGCGAAGGGACGGACGCATTCGGAGAGCGGCCGTGCTGGACCTCGATGTGCATCAGGGTGATGGTACTGCATGCATTTTCTCTGGTGATCCCGATGTAATGACAATTTCGATTCATTGCGGGAGCAACTTCCCGTTACGGAAACAGGAAAGCACTATCGACGTCGAATTGGCGGACGAAACAGGAGATGACGAATATCTTGCAGCCCTCGATTTTGTACTGCCGCAGGTAGTCGCCTTTCGGCCAGATATCATCCTGTATCAGGCAGGTGTGGATGCTTTGCAGTCTGATCGATTAGGGCATCTGGCGCTCACTCACCGAGGCCTCAAGGAACGTGACCGTCGCGTGATGCTTGCATCCAGAAGCTACGACATTCCACTCGTGATTACTCTTGGAGGCGGGTACTCTTTTCCCCTCGAGCTTACAGCTGAAGCGCATGCGAACGTCTATCGCACCGCATCCGAGATCTTCAATTGAAAGGGGACCCGCGAACGCGGATCCCTAAGCTAGTTCTCTTATTGATCTGGGTTTAAGCGGCTGTTTCCAGCGAATCGCCAGCGACTACAGCCGCCGGAGCGATCGTCTGATAGCTCGGCGTCGGATGGTTATAGACACCAAACAAGATGTGGTAGCGAATCTTCAAGACTTCGCAGAGCATTTGGAACGAGTCTCTGACGATGTTCATGCGGCTGCGTTCATCGTGAATGGCTTCAACTCCAACTTCTTTCACGACGAAGCAAAATCTATCGGCCAGCATGAGTACTTCAGGATCGAATCCCCAGCGTTCAATGCGCTGGCGCGAGAAGGTTAGCCGAGCTGCCTTGCGTTTGAAGGCCTTAAACCCGCATTGTGTGTCGGCAAAGCGCAGTCCGAGGACGGATTGAACCAGCGTTCTGAAACCAGCGCTGCAGAGACGCCGATGCCATGGTGCCGCAGTGCAGGCACCGCCTGGCGCTCCGCGAGAACCGATTGCAATATCTGCACCTTGCCCAATTGCTCTGAGCAGTTTGTACGATTCGTTCATGGGTACGGAGAGATCGGCGTCCGTCAAGAGAACGATGTCACCCAGCGCCGCTTCGACTCCACGACGAAGGCTGAATCCTTTGCCTCTGTTGATATGGTTCTGCAGCAGACGCAGCTGAGGCTTGTTCTGCATGTGGCGCATCACCAGACGGGCGGTCCCGTCGGTCGAGCCATCGTCTACTACGATAATTTCTGCGTTCCAGTCAGCGCTTTTGATGAATGCTTCGAGCTTATCTAGCGTAGCTTCGAGGCGGCATTCTTCGTTAAAAGCCGGAATAACAATGCTCAGCGAGTACATGACACACCCTATGGATTCCCCGTCAGAAGTTCTTCTTCGATCGCTTCCGTCGCTTGAGCAAGTCCCATCGGCCAGTAATCGACTCTCTGTACCGGGAGACGCCTTGAGGATTTGTTCCGCCGCTTCAACGCTAGACTCTTCGCAAATGAATGGAGATATTGCCCCACTACTCTCTCCATGGTCGTGCGCACCGCTACCGAGAAATTCTGCTCAGCCATTTCTTGCTGCAAAGTCGGATTCTCGAGTAGATCAGTCAGGACCTTTGCCAAACTGTCGGGATTTCCAGTTTCATAGAACAGCATGGCGAGCTCTTCCGTGTTGGCCATGTCACGAAAATCAGGGATGTCCGATCCGATGATCGGCACCGCAAACTCACAAGCTTGATGTGCAACGCCGCTGGGTCCTCCGGCGGAGGTATATGGCAGCACAAGGACCGTCGCCGAAGAGAACAAATTTCCGATCTCTTCTTCAGGAACGTACCCTTGGAACTCAATGCGGCGACTATTGCGCCAGCGTTCCCGCAGCGATTCGACATAGCCGGGACACATCGGATGGTTCGAGCCAGCGATCACAAGTTTCGCATTGGGAAACTTGTCGGCGATCTGGGCGAAAGCCTCAATCAGGATTTCGGGACGCTTGTAAGTTCCCCATTTTCCGAAGGCCAGGATTCGATACTCAGGATTTCCGCGCTTGTTGATGTCGGGGAACTTCGGCGCGGCGGAAAATACTCCGTGTTTCCGAAGATGCACATATTCGCCGCCATAACTCTCCAGCAGCACCTTGCGATAGGAAGGCAGCAAAACCGTCAGCGATCCCGAGAACAGCATCAGCTTCGTCGCCACCGCTCCGAAGAGCTTGTACAGTCTTGGGAATTTGGTTCCCTTAGAAAGATCGATGAATTCAATCACGTGATGCAGAGTGATGTGCGTATAGAACCCACAAAGCCGCAGCAGCAATGCTGTGCAAATTCCCAGGAAGGCAGGGATGGGCTTGTCGCCGAAACTGGAAAACACCAGGTTGAACCACACCACGTCCGGTTTATGTTTGCGCGCTGCGCGCAGCAAAGCGAATGGCGTCGCAATGGAGTTAAATTTCCAACAACGTTCGACATCAAAACCCGGAAGTTCCGTCGCCGGAGTAGCCATTTGGTCAGCAAGGATCGTCAGGCTGACCAGATTTCGCTTCTTGATTTCTTTGGCGAGATGAAACCCATACTCGTTGAGTCTCTCTGAGCTGGGAGGAAATGCTGTGACTAAACAAACCTTCATTGTTCGGGGCCCATCCGCCATTCTCATCAGCGGGTTATGTGTTTACAGATGAGGCACTCTGCTCAGATGTTGGCAGCAGCTTAGAAAAAATCTTTACGGGATTTTAACGACCGATTCGTTCTAATTACCTGCTTCGATGCCTGTTTTGCTCTCTTAGATGAGGCAACCATTTCTCGAAATATCCAGTAACTCATCCGATAACCATCCAAAAATAAAGAGCCGAAGTTCAGTCGAGACCTTCGGCCCTTGCGCTGCTTAGCAGCTCTCAAAAGCGAATCGTTGGCCCAAAAGTGATCTTCAGATTGTTCTGAGCACCACGATCGAAGTAGATTTCGTCGCCGGCGTCGGCACGAATCCCGATCGGCCCGAGAAAGAACTCAACACCACCGCCGGGATAGAACGTCCCATTCAAGTCAGTGTTCTCGAGACGCGTCGGAAATGTCCCGAAGGTAACCGGTCCCGGGGTTACTCCGAATCGGACGAAGCCGCCCTTCGCAAACAGGAATGCGCGAACGGGTGAATTCGTGCCGAGCTGGAACTTCGGCCCGAATTGAAAGTGGGTGGCTTTCAGATCTGAACGGAAGAAACTTGTGTTGCGATTGATTGTTACACTCGTCGTATTGCTCCGCGAGAAATCGTAGGAGCCTTCCGCCTCCAGAGCGACGTTGGGATGAACGTTTAATCCCACTCTTCCGCCGACACCAAACAGGTTGAGGTCGCTGGCTGACGCGCGGAACATTTCACCGAATACTCCAATTTCTCCGTGGTCCTGTGCACGAAGCGCCGGAGCCGAAGCTAACGCCGCCACTGCGAGCAGCATGATTACTAGACGTGTTTTCATGGAAACTTCCCCCCAATGCTGGTCTCTCGTCTTCCACACGCCCAGTCAAACAGAACTCGCACATTTCCCCAAAAGGGCTGTTGTGGAATGACAGTAAGTGAGACGAGCACCGCGAAGCGCAGGTTGGCAGCCAACGAGAGTAGCGGAAACGGGAGACTACGCAGTTGACATACGCCAGAATTGGGGAAATGCTTGTACCGCTTCACGTATCGAAACACTTCAGGGGGTGCGGGATGCACGGGACACTCGACATCCGTAAGACGGCCTTAAGCAGTGGCGCTGATACCTTCCATGTACGTTACGAAGATCTTGCCGGAAACTCGTTCGCCGCAAGCATGAACAACGATGACCTGCGCGAATTGCTGTATCACAAGCTGGCTCTTCCACTCACGGATGCGGAACTCGAAATGGACTTTGATCGCCTTGTCCGCGAGGGACATATTAGATTCGAGGAAATTCAGGTGAAGGCGAGCGAACTAGCAGGCGCAGGGCTTAGATACTTGGAGCCCGAGGCATAGAGTTCAGGTCGCCCGCCTACTTGCTCACAATCTGCGGAGAGAGTTTGCGCGCGAGGTTTGTTGCGATCTGGCGACCATGAAAACGGCCGTTCTCGATAAATATCTCGCTCGTGCGCGCGCCAGCTACGATCACGCCGGCCAAGTAAATTCCAGGCACGTTCGATTCAAGCGTTTCGGTGTCGCAGACTGGTCGACATTCACCACCCCCAATTTGGATGCCAAGAGACTTCAAGAAATCGAAGTCCGGATGGTAGCCAGTCAGGGCGAACACAAAATCATTCTTGAGTTCGATCTTTCCAGCCGGTGTCTCCACTAAGACGTTACGCTCACGAATCTCAAGCACCTGAGAATTGAAGAAAGCCGTAATCTCTTGATTGCGAATTCGATTCTCGATATCCGGCAGAATCCAGTACTTCACGTTCTTGTGCATTCCAGATCCGCGATGGACGAGTGTTACCCGCGCACCATGACGCCACAACTCCAGGGCCGCAATCGCCGCAGAGTTCTTGCCGCCGATCACTAGAACGTCGTTGTCGTAATACGGATGAGGCTCCCGGTAATAGTGCATTACCTTCGCCAAATCCTCACCCGGAACATTCATGTAGTTCGGCAAGTCGTAGTAGCCGGTTGCGACGACTAGTTTTTGCGAGCGATGGCAATGAGCCTGGCCGAAGCGGTCGGTTGTATGGACGCGAAAGTCAGCATCGCTTCCATCGACACCGTCAACGCGCTCGTACTGCCTGACATCAAGCGCATAGTGCTCGGCGACTTTGCGATAGTACTCGAGGGCCTCGCTGCGGTTGGGCTTCTGATTCGGACTGCTGAATGGGATGTCACCTATTTCCAACAATTCCGGCGTGGTGAAAAACGTCATGTTGGCCGGATAGTGGAACAGGGAATTCACAAGGCACCCTTTGTCGACCAAGACTGCGCGGAGCCCAACACGCTGAGCTTCGATCGCGCAGGCCATTCCAGTTGGCCCGGCTCCGATCACGAGGACATCAAAAGTCTCCAAATTTTGAACACCGCTCATTGGGGAATGTGCCTTGAACTCAATATAGATGAAATCCGAAGGGAATCGCTTCGTTATTGGCGAGACAAGAAAAGGCGGAATGCTTGTGCGCTTAATCAGCACTCCGCGTTGGACGTCGAGTGCCTCGCAGAGAGTCTTATGGATAGTTGGGCGCAACAAAGGAACGTAGCATGGTCCATCACTTCCCTTTCGCTACCCCAGAATCTTTGCGCAGATAAGTCAGATCATATTCAACCTTCCAGGTCTTGCCACCGTCCGTCGAGCCCTGACTGAATTGCCGGACTTTGTTTGGACCTTGGTTGAAGAACTGCAAATGCCGACGCAGCTTCGTGCCGTTCGGCTGGGGCATATCGTCAGTCCAGTAGTCCATCACGCCATCTTTCAGTCCTCCGTAGAAATGGATCATGCCGCCGACGTTGTCAACCCAGAATTGTTCCCAGCGTTTGAGACTCGTGTTGTAGATGTTGTAGCTTTTGCCTGCATATGAGTTCCCCAAGCTCTTCCAGTTTTCCCAGATAACGCAATCACCGAGTTCCTTTTCTATGTGGCTCGCGCCTTGAGGCAGTCCACCAGCAGTTGGGACAACCTCCCATTCACCCACCCAGAAGTCGAACTGCCGATTCTCGGCGGTGTAGTCGCATGGAATCTGATTGTGCCTGGCCTCCTCGACCAAGCCGGTGAAGCGAGCATCGCTGTGCAAGCTTTGTAGGTCGGCATCTGACGACATCTGCTCCGGCTGGGCAAAGCCTCCCTTCACAGCGGCGTTGAGATTGTCGAATGCCTTCTCGGTCTGCCCCATGCTCGCGTAAACACAGGCTATGTTGAAATCGACTATGAACGCAGGCGTGCCTTTCGCTTTGGCCTTCTCAAATGCATCGAGTGCCTTCTGATGCTCGCCTAGAGCTTGTGCTGCAACCCCGAGCCGATACCAGTATCGGGGCACATTCGCGTTCGACTGTGAGAGTTGGGAGTAGAGTTTCTCCGCGGTGGCATAGTCTTTCTTTTGATAAGCCGTATCTGCAGAGGCGGCGATATCGCCGGATTGTTGCGCTCGTAAGAACAGGGAGCCGGTAAGAACTAAACAGAGAGCGATTCCGAAAGGGCGAGTGCTTGTCATTTGGTTCTCCAGGTCAAGGGAATGACAGCTTGACGCCTTCGGAGTCACGAGACAATCAGACGTGGGATGAGTCGTTGCAAATGCGGGAACAACTTACATCAATGCACAACGGGAATTTCGAGCGCGCTCGGATGCTGCGCGTCGTGATACACGGTGACGTGAGCCACGCGAGCATCTTTGCCTGACTCGTTTGCTACGACGCCGCCGGAGTTGTAGTTCTTCTGCTGGTAGATGCTGTTAGGGCAGTTAAGAACCAGTCGCAGTCGACTGCCGCGGGAGATGCGTCGAGAGAACCACGTAAAGCCTTCGAAGTCGTACTTCGTAATCTGACCGGGTGTGACCAGCTTTTCTTGCTGCATTGATTCACGATAGCGAGCCCGCATTGCATCGCTCGTGAGTTGCACACTCGTACCATCGGGCATGACTTCATACAGAGTTACCGTGAAGTCCGTATCGGGAACATCCATCGCCATCCAGACAGTCAACTTCACATACCCTGAGATTTCGGTTGGCTCGGCGAATGGCTCGCTGTGATACACAACGCCATTCCCGAACAGGTTCAGTTGATAGCGCTGGTCGGTTATGTAGTTCTTAACCTCGTCCTTCTCCAACTCGGCCGGACGAAGGTCTCGCGGATCATAGACAAAACGATCTGGAACTGAAGCCTGCG
>Ga0126384_10001196_pt1 | contig 15310 bp, 26 predicted proteins | sample PanSoiMetPlot_36_FD_92543 | JGI IMG/M metagenome (GOLD analysis project Ga0126384, IMG submission 92543) | Tropical forest soil microbial communities from Panama - MetaG Plot_36 | ecosystem: Environmental > Terrestrial > Soil > Tropical forest > Bulk soil | place: Panama | collected 2016-02-17 | reverse complement strand
TCTTGGTCTTGAGCATTTCCGCTTCGGTGCGTTGAACCAGATCCCCGATCGTCCGGATGTTCGCCTGCTGGAGGCAATTGGCGGAGCGCACCGAGAGCTCGAGCTCGTCGACCGAACGGAAGAGATTCTCGTTGAGCTTGGCCTCCTCCTTGGGAGCTTCCACCGGCGCGGGCTCCTCCGTCTCGTCAAAGTTGATGAAAACGGTGAGCTGCTCCTTGACGATCTTTGCCGCGTAGGCCACGGCGTCCTGGGGCGAGACTGAGCCGTCGGTCCAGACCTCCAGGGTGAGCCGATCGTAGTCGGTCACCTGACCGACGCGCGCGTTGGTCACCTGGTAATTGACCTTTCTCACCGGCGAGAACAGCGAATCGACCGGAATCGTCCCGATCGGGGCTCCGGCGATCTTATTCGCGGCGGCAGGCACGTACCCTCGTCCGCGCCGGCAGGTCATTTCCATCCGAAGCTTGCCGCCTTCGGAGACGGTGCAGACGTGGTGGCCAGGGTTGAGGATCTCCACCTGGTCGTCGGCGATGATGTCGCCGGCTTTGACTTCCTTGGGCCCCTCCACCTCAATCCGCAAGGTCTTCTGCTCATTGGTGTGCATCCGCAGCAGCACCTCCTTGAGGTTGAGCACGATGTCGGTGACATCCTCGACGACCTCGGGAATGGTGCTGAACTCGTGGTCGACGCCGTCGATCTTCAAGGAGGTGATCGCCGCACCTTGCAACGAGGAGAGCAGCACCCGCCGCAGAGAGTTTCCCAACGTCGTTCCAAACCCCCGCTCCAGCGGCTCGGCCACGAACTTGCCGTAGGTGGGCTTGAGGCTGTCCTGATCCACATCCAACTTGCGCGGTTTGATGAGGTCTCGCCAGTTCTTCGCCAAAAACGTGTCTGCCATGGTTCTGCACCTTTACTTGAAGTCGCCACCGACATACCCGCCGAGCTGGCGAGAGGACGACTCGCTAAAAGTCTTTGTTACTTCGAATACAGTTCGACGATGAGCTGCTCCTGGATGGGCATCGTCAGGTCTTCTCGGTTTGGAGCGCCCTTCACTCGCCCCTTGAGCGCCTTCTTGTCCACTTCAAGCCACTGTGGGATGCCGCGCCGATCGACCGTTTCGATGGCCTCGGCGATCCGAAGCATCTTCCGGCTTCTTTGGACCACTTCCACCTCGCTGCCGGGCTTCACCGAGAACGAGGGAATGTTCACCCGTTTTCCACCCACCTGAAAGTGGCCGTGGCGGACCAGTTGCCGGGCCTCGGAGCGGGTATCCGCAAAGCCCATCCGAAACACCACGTTGTCCAATCGAAGCTCGAGCTGCTGAAGCAGGTTCTCGCCGGTTTTGCCTTTAGCGGCCAACGCCCGCCGGTAGTATCCGCGAAACTGGCTCTCCAACAATCCGTACATCCGCTTCACTTTTTGCTTTTCGCGCAGCTGCACGCCGTAGCCGGAGAACTTCACCCGGCCCTGGCCGTGCTGGCCCGGGGGGTACGGTCGGCGCTCGATCGCGCACTTGTCGGTGTAGCAGCGATCCCCCTTGAGGTACATCTTGAGGTTTTCGCGCCGGCAAATGCGGCAAACGCTCTCGGTGTATCGAGCCAAAATCAGTCTCCCTTCCGGCAACTAAGCTTCACACGCGCCGCCGCTTCGGTTGACGGCACCCGTTGTGCGGGATCGGCGTGACGTCTCGAATCAGCGAGATCTTCAGGCCCGCCGCGGCAATCGCCCGCAGCGCGGACTCGCGGCCTGCACCCGGCCCCTTCACCAAAACCGTCACGTTCTTCAGCCCATGTTCCATCGCCTTGGCGGCGGCATCCCCCGCCGCCACCTGGGCGGCAAACGGCGTGGACTTCCGGCTTCCCTTGAATCCACGGGCTCCAGCCGACGACCAGGCGATCACGTTCCCGGATACGTCCGAGATGGTGATGATGGTGTTGTTGAAAGTGGACTGAATGTGGACCACCCCGTTGAGGATGCTCTTCTTTGTCTTTCGCTTCGCCCTCTTGGCCGCGCCCTCCGCTTCCGGCGCTGCAGGCGCTGCCGGTGCCGCGACCTCGGTTTTCGTTTCTTCAGCCATAAACCCTGTTGCTCCCTCTTTAAAACCTCGCTCAGGCGGGGCGTGCCGGTGTCGGCGCTACCGCCTTGACCCGCACGATTCCGCGCTTCGGCCCCTTGCGGGTGCGGGCATTGGTGTGAGTGCGCTGGCCCCGAACCGGTAGGCCTTTGCGATGGCGCAACCCCCGGTAGCATCCCAAGTCCATCAGGCGCTTGATGTTCATGGTGACCTCGCGACGCAGGTCTCCTTCCACCTTTCGAGTGCTCTCAATCACCTCGCGAATTCGCTTGACCTGGTCCTCGTGCAGGTCCTTGGTCCGGATGTTCATGTCGATCCGCGCGGCGTTCAAGATGTCGCGGGCCGACTTGCGGCCGATGCCATAGATGTACGTGAGGGCAATCTCCACCCGCTTCTGCGGTGGTAAATCGACGCCAGCAATACGAGCCATGTTGCCCTCTTCCTTTCAGAATGAGACGGAGGCGGCTTACCCCTGCCGCTGTTTGTGGCGAGGGTTCGCCGAGCAGATCACTCTCACCACGCCCCTGCGCCGAATCACCTTGCACTTGTCGCAAATCTTTTTGACGGACGCTCGAACCTTCATGAATGCAAATTCCTTCGCTACTTTGCTCGATAAGTGATCCGACCGCGGGTTAAGTCGTAGGGGGAAAGCTCCACCTTCACTTTGTCGCCCGGAAGGATCCGGATGAAGTGCATCCGCATCTTCCCGGAAATGTGCGCCAAAACCTTGTGGCCATTGTCCAGCTCGACCCTAAACATCGCGTTCGGCAGGGGCTCCATCACCGTCCCCTCGACTTCAATGGCATCATCCTTCGGCAATCAAAAATCCTCATTTTCCCAAACGGTTACCCGCGCAAAGCGCGCCCGGATAACACTTTGCCAGAGGGCGTGCAAGCGCTCCACTTTTGAGCTCCCGCCTACCGGCTAACACCTGGTAATCCGGTTTGTTTTGGAACCCGACCCCTTGGGGGGAGCGGCAGTGGCCCTGTAAATAACGGGTTTTTGAGGACTTTGCCACGGTCGTCCGTTGGGAAGGGGCGTCCTAGGCTTGAGCCCGGGTCAGGACCTCGGGGCCGTTGCTGGTGACCACCACGGTGTGCTCGAAGTGCGCGGAAAGACGTCGGTCGAGCGTGACCGCGGTCCACTCGTCCTCGAGCATCTCGACCTGGAAAGTACCCGCGTTCACCATCGGCTCGATGGCCAGGACCATGCCCTCGCGAAGCTTCATCCCGGTCCCAGGCTGCCCAAAGTTCGGAATCTGCGGTTGCTCGTGGAGCCTTTTTCCGATGCCGTGGCCGACGAAATCCCTGACCACCGAAAAGCCGCGCGGCTCGACGACGCTTTGCACCGCGTGGCCGATGTCGCCGATCCGGTTCCCATCCACCACCGCCCGGATCCCGTGCTCGAGCGACTCGCGGGTGGCCTCGATGAGCGCCTGCGCTTCCGCCGTCACTTTGCCGACTGGAATCGTCCGCGCCGAGTCGCCGTAGTAGCCTTTAAACACCACGCCGAAATCCAACTTGATCAGATCCCCCGACTCGAGCTTGCGCTTTTTCGAGGGGATGCCGTGGACCACCTCGTAGTTAACCGAGGCGCACAGGCAGCAGGGAAATCCGAGGTAACCCTTGAACGCAGGCTTGGCGCCCTTCCGATAAATCAACGACTCGGCGAGTCGGTCCAGATCCCAGGTGGAGACCCCGGGCGCAACCGAGCGCTGCAACTCATCTAGGATCTCGCAGACGATCCGTCCCGCATCGCGCATCACCGCGATTTCTTCCCGGCTTTTGATCTCAACCTGGCTCATGCGCGCGCGCTGTTGCGGGGGGCGAGGGCTCGTCGAATCTCGACGTAGATTCCATCCTGCGAACCGACCCCATTGATCTCCGAGAGCAGACCCTTTTTCCGGTACAGCGCCTTCAGCGGCTCGGTCTGTGCGGCGTACACCCTCAGGCGCTCTCGAACTTTTTCCTCCTTGTCATCGTCCCTCTGGATTAATCCGGTCCCGCACTTGTCGCAGTAACCGGCGCGCTGCGGGGGATTCGTTAGGACGTGGTAGACGCTGCCGTCGGTGGGACAAATGCGCCTGCCGGAGATGCGCTCTACCAGAACGTCGTCGGGGACCTCCAGCGAGATGACTCGGTCCAGTTTGCAGCCGAGCCGGCGCAGCATCTTCTCCAGCGCTTCGGCCTGGGGGATGGTGCGTGGAAAGCCGTCCAGCACGAAGCCCTTGGAGCAATCGGCCTGCTTGAGCCGTTGCTCCACGATTCCGATCACGATGTCGTCGGGCACCAGCTTGCCCGCTTTCATCAAGGGCTGGGCCCGCTTCCCCAGCTGAGTCCCCTGCTGCACCGCCGCGCGAAGGATGTCGCCGGTGGAAATCTGAGGAATCTTGAATTCATCCCAGAGCTTCTTGGCCTGCGTGCCCTTTCCAGCGCCGGGCGGGCCCAGCAAGACAATCTTCATCGGCTTTCCCCGCTGTGCTGCGATTAGGCCGCGACGCGGAGTCTTCCGCGGATCCTCGGCCCGCGCGGCCCGGCGAACCCCTCGTAGTTGCGGCTGATCAGGTGACCCTCAATCTGTTGAACGGTATCGAGCGCCACGCCGACCACGATCAACACCGCCGTGCCTCCAAACGGGAAATGCACTCCCATCACGTTGGTGACCACCGAGGGGATGACGCAGATCGTCGCTAGATAGACTCCACCCCCAAAGGTGATCCGGTCCAAGACCCGCTTGATGAAATCCGCGGTCTGCCGCCCCGGCCGAATGCCGGGAATGTAGCCGCCCTGCTTCTTGATGTTGTCGGCCACATCGTCCGGCTTGAAGGTCAGCGCGGTGTAGAAATAGCTGAAGAAAATGATTAGCAGCACGAAGGCGCCGTTGTAGATCCACACGTTGCTCTCGAGCGCCCGGTTGAGTCGACCCAAGAAAGGAATCCAGTTCGCCACCGTGGTGGGAAAGGAGAGCAGCGCCCCGGCGAAGATCGGCGGAATCACGCCCGCGCCATTCACCTTCATCGGGAAGTAAGTTGCCTGTCCGGCAAACATCCCCCTGCCGGCGACCCGTTTGGCGTACTGAACCGGAATCCGCCTCATGCCCCGTTCGATGTAGACCACCACGCCGATCACCAGCACCACGAAGGCGCAAAGCGCAATCACTTCGCCGACGTTGATGACCTCGGTGACCGTCAACTCGTAAAGCTGCCGAACCGCCGAAGGCACGCGAGCGATGATCCCGGCGAAGATGATCAGCGAGATGCCGTTGCCGATGCCCCGCTCGGTGATCCGCTCGCCCAACCACATGATGAAAGCCGTTCCCGCGGTGAGGCTGATCACGGTCATGAAGGTGAACCAGAGGCTGTCCTCCGGGACCACGATCTGGTCCAGACCGGTCTTGTGCTGGCTGGCGGTGCGGCCAATGGACGCCAAGTAACGCGCGATTCCGATGCCCTGGATGACCGACAGCGCGATGGTGCCGTACCGGGTGTACTGGTTGAGCTTCTGGCGTCCGCCGGCTCCCTCCTTCTGAAGCCGTTCCAGCGTCGGGACCACCACCGCGAGCAGCTGCATGATGATCGAAGCGGACACGTAGGGCATGATTCCAAGCCCGAAAATCGACATCTGCTCGAGCGCGCCGCCGGAGAACAGGTTGAACAAAAACACCAGGCCGCCGGCCTTCTTCTGCTCCTCCATGAACGCGGTCATTGCCGCACGGTCCACGCCCGGGGTGGTGATGAAAACCCCGATTCGATACACCGCCAACAACACCACCGTGTATGCGAGCCGCGTGCGCAGCTCCGCGACCCGAAAGACATTCGCCACCGCGTTTAGTGCCACTTCGATTCCACCTCGTGGTGAACTGCTAAAAACGACGGCGCGCCGCCGGATGCGGCGCGCCATTGCTCAGAGTACACAAACAGGTGAGGTTTCACCATCCCGCGGCTCGCCAAGCTTGGATCGGACGCGGCGGCTCAGGAGGGCGCCGGGCCGGCCGCGCGCGAGCCCTTCCCGGCATGCGCCTTGGCCGCGGATTCGCGCGGATGCGAAACCCTTGCGATCTCCTCGATGCTGCCTCCCGCGGCTTCGATCGCCTGTCGCGCGCGGGCGGAAAACTTGTTTGCCTTGACGGTGAGTTTCTTCGAAAGCGATCCGCCGCCCAAAATCTTGAGCCCGTCGGCCCGACCCTTGACCAGGCCCCGTTCCCTGAGCAGCGCTTCATCGACCACCGCGCCCGGATCCAGTCGCTCGAGATCGACCAGGTTGACGATCGCGTATTCGATCCGGTTGGGAGAGCTAAAGCCGAATTTCGGCAGGCGGCGTTGCAGCGGCATCTGCCCGCCCTCGAAACCTTCGAAGTGCATGTTGCCGGTCCGCGCTTTCTGTCCCTTGCCGCCGCGGCCGGCGGTCTTTCCGCGGCCGGAGCCCTGTCCTCGCCCCACCCGCTTCTTGCGATGACGGGACCGTGCGGGAGCGCGCAATTGAAACAGATTCATCGTCACCACCTCACTTTGTCGCACTTTCTGCCGCCTGCGCTCGGCGAGCTTCGTCGCGCCGCCGGATCTTCCGCGGCTTGCGCCGTGGGCGGGGGAGCGGTTCCTCGGCGACCACCTCTTGTCGCACCAAGTGGCGCACTTTGAAGATCATCCCCCGAATCGCCGGAGTATCTCTGAGAATTCGCTCCTGTCCGAGTTTGCGAAGCCCCAGCCCGGCGATGGTGCGCAGCTGAGTGTCCGCGGCTCCGGCGAAGCTCTTGACCAGCTTGATCTTCAATCCCATGGCCTAGCTCCTCGGCTCGCTGTGGCGCTTGTCCAAGGTCAGCTCTCGCCCGCGCAGCCGCGACACCTGCTCCGCCGATCGCAGCTGCCCCAAGCCGTTGACGGTGGCCTTGAGGACATTGTGGGGATTTCGCGACCCCTGGGTCTTGGTGAGGATGTTGCGAACACCCGCCGCCTCGAGCACCGCTCGGACCGGACCGCCGGCGATGACACCGGTGCCCTCCATCGCCGGCTTGAGCAGCACCGTCCCCGCGCCGTAGTGCCCGATGACTTCGTGGGGGATGGTGTGCCCTAAAAGCGGCACGGTAAAGAGATTCTTCTTCGCGTTCTCCCCGCCCTTGCGAATCGCCTCCGGCACTTCGTTGGCCTTGCCCAGGCCTACCCCGACGTGCCCGTTACCATCGCCCACCACCACCAGCGCAGAAAACGAGAAGCGGCGACCGCCTTTGACCACTTTGGCCACCCGGTTGATGTTCACCACCCGGTCGGTCAAGTCGAGATCGTTGGGATTGATAGGTGTTGCCACGCGTCGTCCTTTCGGTTCCGCTAGAACTTGAGTCCCGCTTCGCGCGCCGCCTGGGCCACCGCGGCGATGCGCCCCTGGTAGGGAAATCCATTGCGATCGAACACCACCGCTTCGACCTTGGCGTTCTTGCAAAGCTCGGCGATCAGCTTGCCGACCCGCTTCGCGTCCGCCTTCTTGTCGCCCTCGGTCTGGCCCTTTAGCGCTTTGGAAAGCGAAGAAGCAAACGCCAGGGTTTTTCCGGTGGAGTCGTCCACCACCTGGGCGTAGATGTGCTTGAGGCTCTTGTACACCGAAAGCCGCGGGCGCACGTCGGTCCCGGCAATCTTGCGGCGAATCCGAGCTTTCCTTTTGAGCCGTGGGTCGATCTTCGACATCGTTGTTTCCTCCGTGAAAGCAACCGGTTTAGGTCGCTCCGGTCTTGCCTTCCTTTCGACGCACGCGCTCCGCCGCGTACTTGATACCCTTGCCCTTGTAGGGCTCCGGCGGCCGAAGCGCCCGAATCTTCACCGCGGTTGCCCCCAACACCTGGCGGTCCACCGAGCGCAGGGTGAGCCCCAGCGTCGGCAGCCCGTCCTCGGTGCGCGCGGTCTTGTCCATTTCCGCGGTCACTCCTTCCGGCAGGTCGAACACCACCGGGTGCGAGTAGCCGAGCGCGAAGTGGATTTGCCGTCCCTTGACCTCGGCTCGGAATCCCACGCCGCGGATGTCCAGCTTCCGCTCCCAACCGGTGGACACGCCTTTGGCCGCGTTGGCCAGCACCGACCGGGCCAATCCATGCAGGCTGCGCGACTCTCGCGAGTCGTTGGGGCGGGTCACCGTGACTTGCCCGTCCTTAACCTGGACCTTGATCTCCGGATGCGGCACCCGGATGTTGATTTTGCCCTTGGGTCCTTCGAACTTGACCTCTTCACCGGCGACCGAGGCCTTCACCTTGTCGGCGAGCTTGATTGGCAATTTTCCAATTCGACTCATGGCTTCCTCGTTCCTCAATAGACGGTGCAGATCAGCTCGCCGCCGACATTTTGCTTGCGCGCTTCGTGGTCCACCATCACGCCTCTCGAGGTGGAGAGGATGGAGATGCCCAGTCCTCCCAGCACCCGGGGGATGTCGCGGACCGCCACGTAGCGTCGAATTCCCGGCTTGGAGATCCTCTTGATTCCGGCGAGGACCGGGGTCCGGTCCGGGCCGTACTTGAGCATCACCGTGATCTCGCCCTGCGGCTTGCGGTCGTGAACCACGAAGTCCGCGATGAAGCCCTCGTCCTTGAGCACCCGGAGGATCTCGGTCTTCAGCTTCGAGGAGGGAAGCACCACGCGCTCGTGATGCGCGCGCGACGCGTTCCGCATCCGAGTCAGCATGTCGCCTACGGGATCATTGACCGGCATGTATTTTCAACCTCTGCGGGAGCGATAGCGCTCCGATGCTGCTGGCGCTGCGCCTTCCGGGACCATCCCGGTGGTTCGCCGCGCCGTCTTGATTTACCACGAAGACTTGATCAACCCGGTGATTTCACCCGCCAGCGCCCGCTTGCGCAGGCAGATGCGGCACATCTGAAACTTCCGCAGAAACGCCCGGGGGCGGCCGCACAGCGGGCACCGATGGTACCGGCGCACCGGGAATTTCGGCTTCCGCTTGGCCTGCGCAATTTTTGAAAGCTTTGCCACAAGTCTCCTTTACTGCCTAAAGGGCATCCCGAAGTGGCGCAACAGCGCCCGCCCCTGCTCGTCGTTTCGGGCGTTGGTGACAATGCTCACGTTCAGCCCTTTGACCTTTTCCACCTGGTCGTAATTGATCTCCGGAAAAATCACCTGCTCGCGGATGCCCAGGGTGTAGTTGCCGCGCCCGTCGAAGGCCTTCGGGGACACCCCCTTGAAGTCGCGCACTCTTGGCAGAGCCACGTTGATCAGCCGATCGAGAAACTCGTACATCCGGTCTTTTCGCAGCGTCACGCAGGCGCCGATCGCCTGGCCCTGGCGGAGCTTGAAGTTGGCGATCGACTTTCGCGACCTGGTTACCACCGGCCGCTGACCGGTGATCGCCGCCAGTTGATCCACTGCGGATTCCATGATCTTGTTGTTGGCCAGGGCCTCGCCCAAACCCATGTTGAGGACGATTTTCTCCAGCCTGGGCGCTTGGTTGGGATTGTTGAAGCCGAACTCCTTCATCAAGGCAGGCACCACTTCGCTTCGGTACCGCAGCTTGAGCCGGGCCGGTTTCGCCTCCAATCCCTCCTCGATGTTGGGGGCGTACCCGACGTGCTTCGCTTCTTCCTTTTTGCCCTTGCCGCCCTTCTTGGCTTTGGCGGGAGCTGCCGCCTCCTTGCCGCCTTTGGCCTGCTTGGCCTCCTTGGCCTCTTTAGCCTCTTTGGGCTGCTCCTTGCCTTCCTTGGCCTCTTTGCCGGGGGGTGGAGCTTTGGGGGGTTTGTCGCCTTCAGCCATGACTTCCTCTCACATGCCGCAGCGCTTTTGGCTAGTCAATCGTCGCTTCGCACTTCTTGCAGAAGCGCCGGTTCTTGCCCTCGAGCTGCTTGATGCCCACCCGGGTCGGCTCTTGGCACTTGGGGCAGACCAGGGCCACCGACGCCACCGCGATGGTTCCGGGGCGCTCGAGAATGCCTCCCTCGGGGTTGGCCCGCTCCCGCCCCTTCTTGAGGTGCCGCTTCACCAGGCGCAGGCCTTCGACTTTCAAGCGGTGGGCCTGCCAATCGATGCTCACCACTTTCCCGCGCTTGTTGGCCTTGTTCTTCTCGGTGCGCTCCGCGCCGCTGGTCACTTGCACCGTATCGCCGATCTTGAGCTTCTGCATCGCGAACTCCTGTTGACAATCCTCTGGGCTAGAGCACTTCCGGCGCGAGCGAGATGATTTTCATGAACTTTCTGGCTCGCAGCTCGCGCGCCACCGGCCCGAAAATCCGGGTGCCCACCGGCTCCAAATCCTTGGTGATCAGCACCGCGGAATTGCCGTCGAACTTGATGAAGCTGCCATCGGGCCTGCCCACCTCCCGCTTGGTCCGGACGATCACCGCCTTGGCCACGTCGCCCTTTTTCACCTTCGAGTTGGGCAGCGCCTCGCGGATCGACACCACGATGATGTCGCCGATCGAGGCGTATCGCCGATGCGAGCCGCCGAGCACCTTGATGCAAAAAACCTTCTTGGCGCCGGAATTGTCCGCCACGTCGAGCACGCTGGTCATCTGAATCATCGAAAACTCCTCAGGCTAAAGCCGCGGCTAGACCCGCGTTCCGCGCTCCAGGACTTCCACCACCCGCCAGCGCTTGTCGCGAGAGGTCGGCTTGGTTTCCGCGATCCGCACCTTGTCCCCTTCCTGCAAGGTGACGTGCGCGGGGTAATCGTGGTCCTCCGCGTGCGCCTTGAACTTCTCGCGCCGATTGACGATCTTCCCGTACTTGGAGTGCGCGGTTCGCCGCTGCACCGTGACCACCACCGTCTTCTGCATCTTGTTTGAGGTGACGATTCCGATCCGGCTCTTGGGTCGGCCGCGGCTTTGGGCGGGAGCGCTGGGCTGGGTGGGTTCTTCGCTCATGGGTATCTCCTAGGCCTTCTCCGCGGAAGGCTGCGCTTTCTGCTGCGCCAATTTTTCGCCGAGGATGGTGAGCACTCGCGCCAGGTCGCGGCGGTGTTGGGTACGCTCCCCGGGGTTGTCGAGGGTGCCGGTTCGAAGCTTGAGCATGTCCTGGAAGAGCGATTCCCGAAGCTCGTCGGCCCGCCTTCGCAGGTCGTCGGTGGTCAGTTGCCGAAGCTCGTCTGGGGTAGCCATCGCGGTCCTCGTTTCCTCCCTACAGCGTCAAATCGCTCCGATGGACGATTCGGGTCAGCACCGGAAGCTTGGCCTGAGCGAGCTTGAGGGCCTCGTGCGCCACCTGCTCGGTCATCCCATCCATCTCGTACAGAATTCGCCCCGGCTTGACCACCGAGACGTAGTACTCCACCGTCCCCTTGCCGGTTCCCATCCGGGTCTCCGCCGGCTTTTTGGTGATCGGCTTGTCGGGGAAGACGCGGATCCAGATCTTTCCGCCCCGCTTGACGTGGCGGGTCATCGCGATTCGGCCAGCTTCAATCTGGCGCGAGGTGAGCCACCCCGGCTGAAGCGCCATCAGACCGAACGAGCCGTAGTTGAGGGAGTTGCCTCGATAGGCTTTGCCGGGCATTCGGCCCTTCTGCATCTTCCGATATTTGGTTCGCGCCGGTTGCAACATGTACCGCTCTCCTTCGACGAATCAGGAACGGGTCGGCAAAAGCGCCGGTTGTCCCGCCTTGCCGGGCAACACCTCGCCTCGGCAGATCCAAACCTTGCACCCGATGGTGCCGTAGGTGGTTTTGGCCACCGCGAACCCGTAGTCGATGTCCGCCCGCAAGGTGTGCAAGGGCACGCGCCCCTCCCGGTACCACTCGTAGCGGGCCATCTCCGCTCCTCCGAGCCGGCCCGAGCACGCCACCCGAATCCCCTTGGCTCCGAACTTCATCGCGGTCTGAATCGCCTTCTTCATCGCCCGGCGGAAGGCGATCCGACGCTCGAGCTGGGTGGCGATGTTCTCGGCCACCAGCTGGGCGTCGGTTTCCGCCTTGCGCACCTCGATGATGTTCAAGAACACCTCGTTCTTGGTGAATCGCTGCAGGTCTTTCTTGATGGTTTCAATCCCGGCGCCGCGCTTGCCGATGACGATGCCGGGGCGGGCGGTGTGCACGTTCACTTTCACCTTGTTGGCGGCGCGCTCGATCTCCACCTTGGAGACTCCCGCGTGACCCAGGCTCTTTTTTACGAACTCCCGGATCTGGATGTCCTCATGCAGCCACTGGGCGTAGTTCTTCTCCTCGTACCACTTGGAGTCCCAGGTCTTGATGATCCCCAGCCGAAAACCCACTGGATGAACTTTTTGGCCCAACGCATTCTCCCTTGCGCGACAACCGCGCTGACACCATCCGCTTACTTCTTCTTTGTCTCTGCCAGTACCACGTGGATATGGCTGGATTTCTTCTGGATCGGGGTCGCCCGGCCCATCGCGCGCGCCAGCCAGCGGCGGGCAGTGGGCCCCTGATCCACTGAGATGCTCTTGATATAGAGCGTGTCGACGTCGACTTCACCCTTGGAGCGGTCGTTGGCGTTGGCAACTGCGCTTTGGATCAGCTTGGCCATCGGCTTCGCGGCCGCCCGCTTGGTGAATTTCAAGATGTTGAGCGCCGCCCCGACCGGCTTTCCGCGCACCAGGGAGGCCACCAGCGCCACCTTGCGAGGGGCCATCCGCAGCATTCTGAGGTGGGCTTGAGATTCCATCGAAATCCTCCTACTTGGCCGGCGGTGCGGCGGGCTTGGCGACCTTCTTCTCCGCCGAGTGGCCGTGGAAGGTGCGGGTCGGGCTGAACTCGCCGAGCTTGTGGCCCACCATGTTCTCGGTGACGAAGACCGGGATGAACTTGCGGCCGTTGTGCACCGCGAAGGTGTGCCCCACGAACTCGGGGAGGATGGTGGAGCGCCGCGACCAGGTCTTCACCACCTTTTTCTGGTTGGTCCGCAGCATCTCCTCCACCTTCTTGATCAGGTGGCGGTCCACGAACGGTCCTTTCTTGACGGAGCGAGCCATGGCGATCCCTATTGACTGCGAACGCCTTGCCGGCGCGCGCTGATGATGAACTTGTCGGTCCGCTTGTTCTTGCGGGTGGTGAGGCCTTTGGTTTTCTGACCCCAGGGCGAGACCGGATGGGGATTGCCCTGTCCGGACTTCCCTTCGCCGCCGCCGTGGGGATGGTCCACCGGGTTCATCGCCAATCCCCTCACCGTAGGGCGAATGCCCAGCCAGCGGCTCTTGCCCGCCTTTCCGATGCGGATGATCTCGTGCTCGATGTTTCCCAGCTGGCCGACGGTGGCTCGGCACTCGACCAGGATCTTGCGCACCGCGCCTGAAGGAAGGCGGACTTGGGCATACCCGCCCTCCTTGGCCATCAGTTGTCCCCAGGAGCCGGCGGAACGAATCAGCTGACCGCCCCTGCCCGGCTTGAGCTCGATGTTGTGGATCACCGTGCCCACCGGGATGTTCTGCAACGGGAGGCTGTTCCCGGGGCGAATGTCGGCGGTGGAACCGGCGTAGAGGGTGTCTCCCACACTGAGGCCGCTCGGCGAGAGGATGTAGCGCTTTTCTCCGTCCGCGTAATGCAGCAGCGCGATGTTGACGGTGCGATTGGGGTCGTACTCGATCGCCGCCACCTTGGCGGGCACTCCGTCCTTGTCCCGGCGCTTGAAATCGATGATCCGATATCGCCGCTTGTGCCCCCCGCCTTGGTGGCGCCGAGTGATATGGCCATGCACGTTGCGGCCGCCGGAGCGCTTCATCGGCGCGGTGAGCTTCTTCTCCGGCCGATCCTTGGTGATTTCCGCGAAGTCGGAGACCGTCATCAGGCGGCGTGCTGCGGATGTCGGTTTGTACTTTTTGATGCCCATGGTTCTCGCCTTGGCTTAAGTCGCCCCGCCCTCGAAGAGGTCGATTTTGTCGCCTTCCTTGAGGGTGACGATGGCTTTCTTGAAATTGGGCCGCTTGCCGATCGAACGGCCCACCCTCTTGACCTTGCCGCGAAGGATCAAGGTCTGCACTCCCTCGACCCGCACTTTGAAGAGCGCCTCCACGGCTCGGGCGACCTCCGGTTTGGTCGCGGCACGGTCCACCACGAACGAATACTGACGAAGCTTTTCACGGGCTTTGTCCAGTTTCTCGGTGACCAGGGGTCCCTTGATGACGTCGGTGTTGATCATGACAGCGCCCCCTCCAGCGCCTTTGCGGCGGCCGAGGTCAGGACCAGGCTCTTGTGGCGAAGCATCGACTCGAGGTTGATTCCCTCGGGCGGCAGAACGTCGAAGCGCGCCAGGTTGCGCACCGAGCGGTGGAGGTTCTGGTTGGCCCTCTCATCCACCACCAGGGCGTCCTCCAACTTCAACCTTCGGGTCAGGACCTCCTGGGCGCTCTTGGTTTTTGGCGAGTCCAGCTTGAAGCTGTCGAGGATGATCAGGGCGTTTTCCTTGGCGCGCATCGAAAGCGCGGCGCAGATCGCGCCCCGCCGCACCTTCCGAGGGGCCCGGTAAAAGTAATCGCGGGGCTTGGGGCCCATCGCCTTGCCGCCGCCCACCCAGTGCGAGGCCCGGATCGAGCCTTGCCGCGCCCGACCGGTTCCCTTTTGCCTCCAGGGCTTCTTTCCGCCGCCGGAGACCAGCGAGGTGTTCTTCACCGCCGCCGTTCCCCGGCGCCGGTTGATCTGCTGCATCTTGGCGACTTCGTAGAGCAGATACTCGTTGGGCTCGGCGCCAAACACCTGGTCGGACAGCTCGATCTCCGAGACCTTTTTCAAATCCAAATCGACGACATCGAACTTGGCCATGGCGTCCCTCGTTTAGGATTTGATCTCCACGTCGACGCCCGCGGAGAGATCCAGCTTCATCAAAGCATCCAGGGTCTGCTGCGTGGGTTCAAGAATGTCCAGCAACCGCTTGTGGGTGCGGATCTCGAACTGCTCTCGGCTCTTCTTGTCGACGTGCGGGCTTCGCAGGACGGTGAACTTGTTGATCCGAGTTGGCAGGGGAATGGGGCCCGCCACCTTGGCGCCGGTGCGCCGAGCGGTCTCCACGATTTCCCCGGCGCTTTGGTCCAGGAGCTTGGAGTCGTACGCCTTGAGTCGAATTCGAATTTTCTGCGTCGCCATAAATGAATCCTGCCCTTGTTAAGCAATCACCTCGGCCACCACGCCGGCGCCGACGGTGCGGCCCCCTTCGCGCACCGCGAAGCGGAGCTCCTTCTCCATCGCAATCGGAGTAATCAGCTCCACCTCGATGGTGATGTTGTCCCCGGGCATCACCATCTCCACCTTGTCCGGCAGCTTCACCGTCCCGGTGACGTCGGTGGTCCGAAAGTAAAACTGCGGCCGATAGCCGTTG
>Ga0126384_10001195_pt1 | contig 15312 bp, 16 predicted proteins | sample PanSoiMetPlot_36_FD_92543 | JGI IMG/M metagenome (GOLD analysis project Ga0126384, IMG submission 92543) | Tropical forest soil microbial communities from Panama - MetaG Plot_36 | ecosystem: Environmental > Terrestrial > Soil > Tropical forest > Bulk soil | place: Panama | collected 2016-02-17 | reverse complement strand
GAGGCGCTCATGCGCCTTCTGCAGGTTGGACATGACGCTCTCGTCCTCCTGCTTCGTCCACGACACAACGTCCGCTTCCACGTGATAGGCCAGGATGGCGTACAGCATTGCGCGCTTCTCCATAAAAGACATTGGTTTGCTTGGTCCGAGGACGTATCGTCACTGAGGATTCCGACAATTTTCACCACGCCATTGTGCTTCGTGATTAGGTCGCAATGCGGTACAAATGCATCAAGGGGGGACCTTCGGGTGGCAGGCCACATTGGCGTTGCCGCAGAGCGGGTCATTGAGGCGAGGGTGAAGCAATGGTGGCGCGATCGGCTGGTGCCTGTGCCCGAAAGCGCCCTAGCTGGACGCAGGGCTATCAATACGCACTCATTCGTTCCTGGCCAAACTCGGCGTACCCCGAGACGCACCATTGCTGGTGACATTTTATACGGGCGACGAACTCCTACGGCCGCTCACTGTGGCCAGGGAGACCTACTGAGTTGTTGGCGACGATATGGGACCAAAATCGGCCTCGGACGCAGGGGGGATGTCGGGTCCGTAGACCGGGAGGAGCAGCTGCATGTCGCTTCATCAACACGAGCATCGTACATTTTGTGCTGTTCCTCGGGCTATACGAGGCACAGTTTGAGGATGTTAGAGAGACGGACAATCGGGAGCCAATCGGGATTGCTGGCGAGCTGCAGGCGCAATTTGATGAAATGACCAGTTCGCGCTGGCGAATAACGAGACCTGGTGGAGCGTCGTTCTCGAACAAGTGGGACACGGACTCCTCTAACGATCTGAACAACAGCAGCAGCGGCCATTTGCTAAGGAGCCAGGTTGCAAGCGTTACAAAACAATCGCAATTGCTCCACGAGTTGATAACCAATGCCGCAGCGTGTGGCATTGTTGCAAATACGTTTCAGGTGAGCTCCTGCCCGATAGGCTCGCCGATCAAAAATCCGGCTTGTCGGCCTGCGGAATCGGATGGAGATTCTGATTGAAGTAATCCACCCCCGCACTCTCTGCGCAAACCATCTCCGCCATCGCCACCTCGTTCTTGCGCCATGTCTGTTTAAGTGTGAGCGGCCCGTTGAACGTGTCGGGATCTTCGACCGTTACGATCGCGGTCAAGGCCCTGCCGTCCTGGCTGATTGTGAACCGCTCGATGACGTGGAGTTTCTCGGTGTGCGGCGTGCGAAAGGAATCGATGTAGTGGTACTTGCCGGCAGCGAGCCCGATCGTATCGACCACGAGCGTGTCCCCGCCTTTGTAATGCCCGATGGAATCGCCGAACCAGGACGGCTTCATATTTTCCGAATGCTTGTCGGTGAGATAGATGCGGCGCACGAAATGATCGCGCTCCCATATCATCCATACTTCGTTCGGCGTCTGGAGGAAATATAGGGGCTGGAGAAAAAGGAGTTGGCCGGGCACGCCCCCGGGCCAGCAGCGGGACTGGGAGGCAAAGGGAATCACCATATTGCCGCTCAGCACCTCTTCATTGGTTGCCTGCATCTGTTCCGCGGCCCAAGATTTCAAGATCGGATCCTTCGTATTCACGATCGGGGGCCGGAGCTCACCACCCGTAAAAAAACGGCCATTTTGAATTTGACTGTTATAGGGATAGTTAGGATCGGTTTTAATAGGCCCGTGAGCCGAACCCTGCGGAGGGTCGAGCTGAAAATCCCAGAAGTTCGCGTTCCAGCCGAAATCTCGGGAACCAAGTTGGGGAATGGAATCCTCTACGGGCGCGGCCACGGAAAATGACGGGATAAGAGTGACTGCGAGAAAGCCAGCGACAACACCGCTTCCTAGCAAGCGGCTCCGCAATGTCGATTCTAAAATGTGTGCTGCAAACGACGACATAGGCGTTTTCTCCACATCACAAGGAGACCGAGTCCAGAATTGACTGACAGTCAGCATCTAACAAAATACCTCAGGCTCATTCGGAAGTCACGCCACATCGCTCCTGCCCTGGCCGTGCAGAATTGCGAGCGATTTCAGTGGTGCTATAGCGACGCCGCCGGAATTGGAGCGCTCGATGTTTCGGCAAGAAATTCTCTGGCCAACCATCGACGAAAACCTTTGCTGCGGATCGGCCAAGTTTCACGATGATCATCAACAGGAATGGTTGCAAATGGCCTCCGCCCACGCTCCACATTTGGAATGTCACGGTGGCAGCGCGGTGCGGAAACCGAGTGCTCGGGATCAGCCTAGCCGGGCCGTAAAATCTTAGCGCAATCGTGGAGGTATCGCATCACGGTGGCGGAGTTCCTCAGTAGCTCTGGCCTGGGTCAGCGGCAGAACCATCGCGAAGCCCGTCTAGGTAATCAGCCACGCCTGCTCATAAGCACACGTTCTGACCAAAATTTCGCCGTGGTGAGTTGTAAGCTCGACGGATGGCGTTTACCTCTTGATGAGCTTCTACCGTCCGCGACCCAGCAGAGGCAGCAGTCGAAGAAACTGATCGCGATGGAAGCACCTGTAGCTCGTGGCCGACCGCGCGCGCTCATTTGATCCACTCGTCGACATGGGTTTCCCCACTCCCACTTAGGCCCATGACACCCAACCTCACACCGGGATTCTTCGGTGGGTATTGACCAGCCGCAGCGGCCCTTGCCGGCGTCTTCGTGATCGGTATCATCGCCGTCTCTTTGTTCCCGATACGAAGGGAAAGGCGCTTTCCGCATGGCAGGCCCGACACACGTTCTAGCCCCGGGCGTCTTGGCGACGCTGCCGCCTCCCGGCGATATCAGCTTCGCAGTCGCAGCCGGCGAGCCGCTGCGACTGACGCAGCCCGAAGGCGAGCGGGTCGCGGACCTGATCTCCTTCAATCGCGATGAATTGACGTCGATGCGTTCGAGCCGCGCCATCAATCTGAGCTGGAAGCTGACCGCTCCGCATCTGCTCTATAGCAATCGCTTACGCGAGATGTGGCAGGTCGAGGATGACCTCACGGGCGAGAATTACTGCGGCGGCTACGGCGAGCCAAAGAAGATGCTCACCGATTCGATGCTATATTACGACCCTCGATATTTTGAAGCCGCGAAGCGCAAACGAGCCCAGGCGAGGAGGGCCAAAATCCGGCTGTAAACGACGCGTCTGGCGCGACCCGGGGATGTGTGATGAAGCGCAAGATCGATGTGATGGTGAGTTTGATGGCCGTGGCGATGTCGATGCCGTGCCCGGGACGCGCGCACGCTCAGAACGCAACCGCCGCGCCGTTCCAGATCGTGGAGGCGACCATCGACGATATTCACATGGCCTTTCGATCCGGCACGTTGACCGCGCGCCAACTCGTGCAGGGTTACCTCGATCGGATCAACGCCTACGACAAGCAAGGCCCCAATATTAATTCCATCATCACCATCAACCCGAATGCGCTTGCGGAAGCTGAGAGACTCGACGGAGCGTTTCGGGCTGCCGGCCTCGTGGGCCCGCTGCACGGGATTCCGATCCTGGTGAAGGACGAGATTGACACGGCAGGCATGCCAACCACGCTCGGTACGGTCGTGTTCAAAGACTACCGGCCACCCAAGGATGCCTTCGTGATCGACAAGTTGCGTAACGCGGGCGCGATCATCCTCGGCAAGACGACGCTCTCTGAATTCGCCGCCGGCGACACCTATGGATCTGTCTTCGGCGTCACGCGCAACCCCTACGACCTCGATCGCACGGTCGGTGGCTCGTCCGGCGGCTCGGGCGCGGCGCTGGCGGCGAGTTTCTCTACGGTGGCGATCGGTGAGGAAACCGTGGCGTCGATCCGGCGGCCGGGTGCCTGGAATGCCGTGGTAAGCCTGAGGCCAACACCGGGCCTGGTGAGCCGTACCGGCATGTGGGACGGTTACCCGACGCGGCATGCCCAGATGGGTCCGATGGCACGCACCGTACGCGATCTCGCCAAACTCTTGGATGGCATGGTGGGCTACGACCCGGAAGATCCGGTATCCGCGCTGGGCGTTGGAAGGGTCGAGGGCAGCTACACGAGATATCTCGATCAAGATGGATTGAACGGAGCGCGCATCGGCATTCTGCGCGAGTCGATAGGGAATCGGTCGGACCCGAATTCCGTGGACTTCAAGACCGTCGATGCTGCGTTCCAGAAGAATGTTGCTGAACTGAAGGCGGCTGGCGCCACACTGGTGGATCCGATCGTGATCCCGAACCTCAAGGATCTCCTTGCCACTCGGGAACGCAACCCGATCGAGACCGAGGCAGCCCTAGAACTCTATCTCGCCCGCAATCCCGGCTCGCCGTTCAAAACGCGGGCGGACATCATCAACTCGCCCGACATCGAGAAAAGCTTTCCGCCCCCGAACGTGGCTCGATACAAAGCTCCGCCACCGCCACTCAATGCGGGACGCTACCTTGAATATGTCCAGGCCCGCGACGAGTTGATGATTATCATCGCCAAAGTCATGATCGACAACAAGCTCGATGCTATCGTGCACAAGTCGGTGGAGCACGAGCCGAGCCTAATCAAGGAGGGCATCAATCCGCCCTATGTGACAACGAGAGGCGTTCCGACGTTGAACACGTTCTTGATCTATGCGGCTTCGGTGACAGTGCCGTCGGGATATACGAGCAGCAATCTCCCAGTCGGCATCACGTTCTTCGGGCCGCCCTATAGCGAGCCCATGATGCTCAAGCTCGCCTATTCCTATGAACGTGCGACGCATCATCGCTTGCCGCCTCAGACAACGCCCGCTTTAACCAAATGAGCTAACGAGACGTGACGAGATAGCCGATCGATGCGGCGGCAGGGGTGGTCAACATACGCATTTTGTGGTGTGTGCTTTGGCCCGACTCTTCTCGCGAGGCGTTGTCATTCAATGAAAATGACGTTCGACGTGCGCGCGGACAGCCAGCCAGGCATAACTGCGACTGGTAACATTGGTTTGAGGCGTTCTATACAAAGCACCACCTAATTGGTTTGACCTAGGCCCTACCTATGTTGAGTAACGACGGATGTTCGACGGGCAGGGTTTTGCAACTTGAGAGTCATGGCGAAGCGGAGTGCTGCGCCGCGTCAGATTCAGTTGGCGAACGCGTTCTGCCGAATCTCGAAATGGCGGGTCCGCTCATTCTGGAGTGATTTCCTGTGAGAACCAAGTCAGCAAATTGGAACGTATGGATACACGACGCACGATTGCCGGTGGTTGTATTCCGGATGCCCGCCGAGGTAAGCGCACACGAAGCACGCTCCTCGTCCTGATCAAAACTCGGCCATGCTCGTATCGTCTGACGACACTCTTAAATCAGGTCGATGGTAGTTTACATTCAGAGCTTGCGACCTTTGTTGGCGGCGGTCGGCGCGCTAATCGTTCAATCCCCCCTTACCAGCCTGAATCCGAGATTGGCGGGCGGTTTTCCGACCGCACATCCGCCCAAGCGTACGTCGCGGATGAAATCGGTCACGTATGTGCGATGGCGTCCTTCCACAACCCGAACGCCGCAATTTGTGCTCGTGATTGTCTGCTCGCCTGAGTCACGGATTCCAATCCGAACAAAGCAGCTGTCGGTCCACTCCCAAACATTGCTCGCGACATCGAGCAATCCATTTTCGTTTGCGCCGAAGCTCCCGGTGGGCCGCGGCACGTTGTCAATCGAGTCGTCCGCGAACTCGCTCTCGTAACGGGCAAGCCAACGCTGAGCCGGATCGCTGCTATTGACGTCCGGCCATCCCTCGCTGCGAAATTGACTCCCTGCTGCGAAAGCCCACTCCCCGTCTGTCGGAAGGCGGTAGCGTCTTGTGGCCTTGCCGGAATACCAGATGGCGTAAGCCTCGGCGTCACGCCAACTTACGCCCACCACCGGGGCATCCGGGGATGCCGGGCCGTGAAGAACCGCCGACGGACATCCCTTGTCTTCCACGCATTTCCAATATTCGGCCTGCGTAACCTGATGCTTCATGATCTGCAGACCACGAGCAAAATGCACGGTCTTCAGTGGCGTATTTATGGGGTTGCCTGAGCGCGTGAACTCCCCCGCAGGCGGATAGGTCATCTGTCCGGCCTGCAGCGTGATCATCTCGGGTTCGATTGTCTCAGTCGACGGCTTGGCAAGCCTTGGGGCCGAATAGGCCACCAATGTTGCGATGGCGGCTGCGATGAAAAGCGTGGGTTTAGGGATCAGCATGAACGAGTCCTCCGTGACCTCGCCGAGCTACCGAAACCGGCAGCTCGTCATAACTTGTGCGAGTAAGTGGACGCCGTGCCCCACCGAGCAGCGTTCTACTTCGACGTCGCGGCGATCGGCCCCGGCGGCCCCACTTGCTTCATCAGGTCATCGTCCCATTTGCCCTCGACTTTGAAGTGTGCGGTCGCGCCAAGTTGGACGGCTTCAATCAGGTTGTGCGTGAGATAGACGTAGATGCCCGGCTGCCGGAACGTATAGAGCGCGGCTCCGGCCGAGCCACCACGAATGAGCCAGGTTTCGAGGTCGGTCTCGGGCCGATTCGAAAACTTTCCCGTCTCCCACACGTAGTCGCCGTGCCCGCCGATCAGGTGCGGACGCGAATCGCGGTTTGCCTGCGAGTGCACGATCAGCACGGTTTCGCCGACGTTTGCGGTCAGGGCGGCTTTGCCGGTGAGCGCGCCTACGCGACCGTTGAAGACCACATGTGTCGGCGTCAATGTTTGCATTACCTTGGCCGTGTCCGCATAGGCCTCTGCGAGAGATTCGTAGGACTTGAATTTGCCCTTCTCGTCGCGCGGCACGTAGAAGTCGTTCTCGCCGATGTAGTAGATACGGTCGTAATGAAGCGGCCTGCCGTCGCGGTCCTTAAGGCCGTCTCGTGGCAGCACCATCACGGCGCCACTCATGCCCGATACGACGTGCCAGGGCGTCATCAATCCGCCCGGCGCGCAGTGATAAACGAACACGCCCGGCCGCGTCGCCTTCCACCGCAGCACGACCTGCTCTCCGGGATTGATCAGCGTCAGTGCCCCGCCTCCGAGCCCGCCGGTTGCGGCATGGAAATCGATATTGTGCGGCAACGTGTTCGTCGTGGGATTGACGAGGGTGAGTTCAACGTAATCGCCCTCGTGAACGACCACCATGGGTCCCGGTATCGAGCCGTTAAAGGTCATAGCCTGGAGCTTCGTGCCCTGATCGTCAATGACGATCTCTTTCTCCTGGATGTCCATCCGAAACGCGACGATCTTCGGCTTCTCCTCCGTCGCCTGCTCATGGGGATGGACGAAGGGGGGCGCAACGAGCTCAACTTGCTCACGTTTCAGGGCGAGCTCGTTCGCCTGCGTCGGCAGCGGTGCGACGAGGGTAGCGAACGCCGCGCCGATTATGACGGTTCCTCGGGTTATTACGATCGTTCTCGCCTTGAGGGCGAATGCAATCATCGGGGATGTCATGTCGAAGGCTCCTGCTTGGTGCGAAAATTCCCCTCGGCAACAACGTCAATGGTTTGCTTCACGGCCTCAAGTAGATGCAGGCTGCACGCCACTGGCCGCCGATCCGGTGCACGCCGCCGAGCGATTGGTCGAGCGTTGGACGTGCCCAGATTGGCTCAACCTCTTAGCAGCACGCCTTGCGCTCGGATTGGGATGCGGACCCAGACGCTTTTTGCCTCTTCGGGTATGACTGGCTTGAGTAAGTCATAGTGCGTCTCCTACCGACGCCTGCGACCCGCGTATCTTGATGTTACTTGTCGGCTCACTCGTTCCGTCGGCGGCATTTGGCCGGCACGGAAGCTATGGTAGGTAAGCCCCTGTGCATGCGGATTTCTGCATGCGAATTCAAATCGTTCGCTTTGTATCGCCCGCGGGGCTTCGTCTCCGGCCTGCTATTGCAGGCTAAGCGCATGCTTCGCCACGCCGGCACCTCTGCCCCAGCCAAGAAGGGATGCGAAACCTCGGCGATCCAACGGTGGTTCGGTCATCGCGTAACAACGAGCACAGCGGGTCTAAACAGCCAATCCGCGCGAGCCGCTCGGGAGAGTTTCTAATCTATTGTCGGCAATATCAGTAATGGTTAGATTTGACAAATGACATATATGTCAGGGTTTCAGATGGGTATATTTGTTGATCATTCAACAGCATATCTTTCAGGTATGATGTTCCTTAGATGTAATCGGACACACCAAGGGACGCTTGCAAGCTATCCCCACCCCACGCCCATGCGCTTTGACGTGCGCCCCACAAGCCCAGCCTGGTTGCTCGAGAATGACCATGGCGGGTGCGCCGGGTGCGACGCAGGACTTCCTCCTACTGCGGGCCAAGCCGAAAATCTCACAACGCGAAGGCTATCCGAGAAACTGTCAGTTTCATGTAAAATGTTGGTAATTCTCTTGAATGGAGCATCCATTTATTCAATAAGGCATCCCAGGGCGCCCTGAGCGAATTTAGGAAGACTACTCGCAGTCAGAAGCAAGGGCGTGGTCGGCTTTCAAGCTCAAAGCCTCGTTTCGCGGTCCAATCCGGCATCCTGTGGGCTCCCATTTCTCGCATGGGTGGGAGTTAGGGCGCCCTCTCGTTCACTTGCGATCCGTCATTCGAGTTTTGCATTGCGGGCGCGCCCTCAGGCGGAGCCGCGCATTGATGGGGATGCATCTGGCACTCTGCGATGCACGCGACATCATCGACGAGATGGAAATCGTTAGCATTCCACTTGACGACACAATATGCTGGTAGCCGTCCGCTGGGCTGCGGAGCTTGGGACAACAAGCGGTGGGCATCGATCAGATTGCGGAGGAAATTGGCCAGACTCGCCGGACCATCGCGCGTCGTCCGTAGTCAAGTAGAGCTTCTTCCCTGGCAGAGATTGCGATATCGGGGAATGATGGCGGCATCCGAGGCGTTTAGCGCGCGGTCCGAGATCAGGGAGACTGCCATTCGGATGCTCGAAACTATGGGTCAAACACAGACGCTGGTGGCTCAGATCGACGCGGAGTCGCCCGGAGCCCGGCGTCTTGAACACAATGGGTATGATAATCCCGACTTACCCGAGGTGCCGATTTAGCGCGTTCCTGGTCTAATGAGAACCATCACGCCACCGAGCAATCTGCTCCTAAGCCCCAACCGAATCCTCTATCCCACGCACCGTCGCCACGTTGGTGTCGGTCGCCTTTGTGATCGCAAGCGAATCAGCGACGGCGTGGCTGACCCTACATTGGGAGCGGCTGCAACGCCCGCTGCCAACACGGCGGCGACTGACATGCTCAGCATTCGCTTGGACATTGGCTTTCTCCGCGTTCTTGGACAGGGCATTGGTCTACGCGAAGGTATACCGCGCCATGGCATGGCAAAGAAATTCGACACCCAGGGTTCGTTACGACGCAAGCAATGAGCGCCATGGTGAAATGCAAGCGTGCCATGCGCTTAATGTTTCTTCTTCAGGGTTTCGTCGCCTTAAATGTGGCGATGCCAGTTTTTCCGACTCTCGCGCACTGATTCTGATCAAGAGGTACGAATAGCGAATCCGTGGGTCAGAGCTGTGCAGTCGTGGGATCTCGCGGCGTCCCGCAAGCTGTCGATCAGAGCGGTGTGCGTCAAGAACGCTTTGGCTAGCGCAGGGTCGTCCACGCGACGCGCATGTCACCAGGTAGGCGCCCTGAGCGAGGCCGTGGAAACGAGAGGACGCGAGTAGATGCTAAGCGAGCGCAGTGGATGTCGCTGCGCTCGCTTTGAGCACTCTACCACATTGCTAGGACGCTGATGTCACCACCACCACCTCCTCCGATGATGGAAGCGATAGAATGGCCGGTATCCGTAGTACCCGAAGTGCCGATGGTAGTAGGGCCTGTAGTAGCCGTAGTAGTGATGCGGATAGTAGCCGTAGCCCTAGGCCGATGCTGGCTTAGTTGCCGCTGTTGCTAGGCCAACGGCAAGAGCGGCAATTGCCGCGTATCTTGTAAGGTTCAACATGGTTCACCTCCAACTGAGCTGTTTTGGATTGGTGGTGAACTCTGAACCGGGGGAAATTTTTGCAGATCGGCGCCGGCTTTAAAGGATAGCTGGGGTGACGTAACAACAAGGCAAGGTCCTGTTGAATCGCGCCCACGCGGTTGTTCTAGCAATGCGCGAGCCACACAGAGAGGGCACTTGCGCCGAAGGTTGTGCCAGTTTGACCCGGAGAACTACCTTGGAGATATCGCGCTATCGTAAGGTCCCGGATCGGCAACAGTTGCCCAGACGCCGCCGGCCGCGACTGCTCCCCAATACGGCGTTCGACGAGGCCGATTGTCGAACTTGCGATTCGCCGACTTTTGAAATCTTAGCGAAATGCGCGCTCCTGGTGAACGCGTTTACCCATGATCCGATCGGGTTTTCCTTGAATGTTCAGCAGCACGTTCCAGAGCTTTCTTGGCTAGGGCCTGGCAGTGATCTCGATATTCGGCGATCTCTTCAGCGGTGAGTTGTTCAATACCAATGAATCTGTTTTGGGCTGCGGAGCTCCGTATGAGTTCATCTAACTTCGCCTGAGTGGCCGTCCCATCACGATTCTGAGTGTTCTGGATTACGAACACCATCAAGAACGTGAGAACGGATGTTGCTGTGTTGATGACGAGCTGCCACGTATCGGAATAGTGGAAAAGCGGGCCAGTTGCGAGCCATATGAGAACTAGCAGGAGCGCAACGATAAAGGTGGTCGAACGCCCAGTTTGATACGCAACTGCGCTCGAAATCTGCGAAAAGAGCCTGTTCATCGGTTACCTCCGTCGCATCTCAAGTCTGCCCACACTACGAATGTTTCTGCTGCCCATCTCGTGGCGGCTTTGCGCCGGCCCATTGAGATCATGCCCGATGCTGGGGTTCTCGCGAACGCGTGATAGGAGGGCAGGAATCACTCGCGAACGTGTGAAAGGATGGGCGGGAACGACAACCCAGGTCACAGGCGTTTCCGTTCTGCTTAGGGCCAACTTGGCCATCGGGGCACGGCATTTCTTTTGGGGAGGCATCATGTCGGATCCGTTATTTCAAGGGCAACGTTGTCGTGACCCGGCAGAGCAGTGCCGTGCCATTTGCCCAGCCTCAAGCGAAATACGGTTCTACTATTCGCCGATGTTGGAGCATTACTGCTGTGCCGGCTAACGCTGAGCAGCCCGGCGCGCTGGCCCACGAGCGTTAACCGTTTTGGACAACCTAGCGGAGGCATATTGGCGTGGCGCGGGCGCGCTCTTTTCCACGCTGCGACTCTGCCAAATAGCTCGCGCCATGCTAACCCTCATAACCGTCTCTCAAGCTCTCATCGTGTCGGGCACCATCGTGTGCGTCACCTATTGCCTCGTGCACCTCACCGCATGCAGCGTTCTTTGGTTAATCGAGAAATTGTCATTCGACCCACGCGATGATCCTCATCGGCGCGCGGACAACACGCCCCTTCGCACGCTGTCGAAGATGTCAAGCAATCTAGCTCAATTCGCAATGCATTGCCCAATACATCTCGCGGCGACCACGGCTGTGGGGTTGCTGATCGCCGCGCCGCTGGACGCAGCGCCGCGGCGTTTAGTTCCGATTCCGCGACCGCGTCCCGCAATACTTGACGCTCGATCGTCGGCGCCTCCGGTATCTGCATCGCAGAACCGGGATCAAAAACAAGGCAGCCGAACAGAGGATGCCTCACGAGATGACGAAGCCTGCTTGGCGCGTCTTCGCGCCGCGGACGTCCGCTTCGATATTCCTATCATGCCGGCGGCAGCCAGGGCCTCCTGCACGATCGAGGTCCCGGTTCGGCTCAAGTCGCTCGCGGCCCACGCGCGGGCGGTAGCCGAGGTCCGTCTGCCCGAAGAGCCCGTCGTCTCATGCCGGTTTGGCGAGCGGCTAGCGGCGTGGCTCGGCCATTTGGTGGCCCCATTGATCGCAGGGCGGATGTCCGCCGACCTGCGGGCCGTGCGTACGGGTCCTGGATATGAATGCCGCAACCGCAACGGCGTCGCAAACGGCAAGCTCAGCGCCCATGCGGTGGGCCAAGCCATAGACATCTCGCGATTCGAGCTTTCAGACGGCAGATTGATTCCCGTAAAACCAGATGGAGACGAAGCGATGCGAGACGTCGTTGACTCGGTCCGGACTGCCGCGTGCGGCTGGTTCACGACAGTGCTTGGTCCGGGCTCTGATGCAGCGCACACCGATCACTTGCATGTTGACATCGCAATGCACGGAGCAAGCGATCGTTATCGCATCTGTCAGTGACGTTGTCGGACCAGCGACTAAACTGTATGCCAGAGGTCAAATAATCGAGAGCGGCGAGGCAATCGTGAGAATAGTCGGCTCGCTCCATATTATTAGTGCTGCGGTCCTTGGCTTGGCGCTCCTGGGCGGCGGGTCCGTTCACGCCCCGTGCGCGCCACCTCAATCGCTGTCAGCGGCGGCGATCAATCAGGCAGCGTGCTCGGACGCGACCGCGCTGAGAATGACAAAGGCGGCGATGGTTAAGGGGGAAGCGCTCCTCGATAGGCTTGATCTGTCGCCGGGCATCGTTGACGGGAAAGCTGATGAGAATGCCGGGAAGGCGATCGTCGCGTTCCAGCGCTCACGTGTCTCACGATGAGCGGCAAGCTCGATCAGGCGCCCTGGGACAAGCTATGCGTATCCACAAGCCTGGTCCTGATCGCATACACCGTTACAGAGGATGACGTTCGTGGGCCATTTATGCGCAAAATACCCCGCGATTTTGACCACATGGCCCACCTCCATGCGCTGAGTTATCGGAGCGCGGCGCAGCTTCTGGCAGAAAAATTCCACACGAGTGAGGAGCTCATCAAGCAACTCGATCCCCGCAAGACGCTCGATCGCGCTGGGACCGTCATAACCGTTCCCAACGGTGTCGATGCCCGGCCAGAGGGGCAGGTGTTCAGGATTGAGGTCGACAAGCCAGCAAAGGTCGTTCGTGCGTTCGGGCGCAATGTCGAACTGGTGGCGTTCTATCTGGCATCTATCGGCAGCACTGAGAAGCCGGCACCAAGCGGTACTACCGAATTCGGCAGGTTGTGAAGAACCCCACCTATCACTACGACCCGCGGTTCAAATTCAAAGGTGTGCGGGCTCATAGAAAACTTACCATCGCGCCCGGTCCCAATAATCCTGTCGGCTCGGTCTGGATCGATCTAACCAAGGCGAGTTATGGAATCCATGGGACGCCGCGTCCGGAGGAGATCGGCAAAACGCAGTCGCATGGCTGCATCCGGCTTACCAATTGGGACGCCCTGGACCTTGCTGAGCGAGTTAGCAAAGGCACGCCGGTAGCATTCCTCGATGAGAATCAGGCTATGTCTCACCCATTGCCGCGTCCCAGAGTCGGCATTTGGACGCCTGAGTTCGCTTGGCACTCGCCCTTCCTCTACCAGCCATGAGCCCCCCGTTGCCGCGGCCACGCCCTGGCTGCCAGAGCAAAAAGGTCCCTGGTAGCTGCCGATTTGCGGCAGCACCCAAGTTGGCGGAATCGGACCGTCCGCGTCTCCGACTAACTACCGACGCCTGCGACATGCATATCTTGATGTTACTTGTCGGCTCACTCGTTCCGTCGGCGGCATTTGGCCGGCACGGAAGCTATCGTGGGTAAGCCCCTGTGCATGCGGATTTCTGCATGCGAATTCAAAATCGCTCGCTTTGCATCGCCCGCGGGCTTCGTCCCCGGCCTGCTATTGCAGGCATACGCGCATGCTTCGCCACGCCTGCACCTCTGCCCCTGCCAACAAGGGATGGGAAACCGGGCGATCCAACGGTGGCTCGGTCATTGCGTACAACGAGCACAGCGGGTCGTCGTTTGCCCCGCCTCTGTTGCCGGTTCTGGCCGCAACCATCGCGGCGTCGAAGACAGACGATTTGACGTTTCTTGTGACCGAGCGAGGAACGCGGTCCGTCAAAGAGAGTTTCGGCAACTGGTTCCGTGATCTCGCGAGGCCGGCTGTCCTGGCTCGACGCACGGGCTTCGCAAGGCCGGCGCGGGCTCCTGAGAACGGCGCGAGCGTCCATCAGCTCATGGCGCTGCTCGGATGGAAAGCGGAAAAGATGGTGTTGATCTATACCGCAAGGCGGACCGCAACCGCTTCGCCTCCACAGCCGCGCCTTTACTCTTGCTGCCGACCCAGACGTAGAACGAAAATCGCCCGCACCTTGGGTCCGGTGTGGGAGCAAGCGAAAATTAGCGTTAAATTTCAGATGGCTAGATTTTAAGTGGTGCCAGAAGAGGACCCGCGATATTCTACCAAGACATTGAAATTGCATGATGTTCCTTACGGAAATTGGCCGCGATACCAACAATAAGACCAACAAATCACGAAGCGTCAGAGCTCCGATCGGCCTGTAGGGGTGGTGAGGACGCCTCTCGCTCGCTTCCCTGCCCATAGCCAAATAGGCCCGTCCGCCCGCGGCAGAGACTCGCCCGCGCCCTCGCCAAGCGTCCAGACTCCCGCCTTCCTATGTGCTCCTGCTGCTCTGTGTGAACGGGGATCCCTATTGCTTTCAGGCGGGTCCCCCATCCGGGCCAAGGAGAGCCAAACTCGGGTATTTGCCGTGGGTCGCCCCGCGCCCGGGTTTTCCAAGCCTTGCTTACAAAAACGCAGGCTTCGAATTTCGGCGGGTTATATAACTTTCGTCATCGCCCCCAAGCGCGCAATTGACCATGAGCCGCAAGTACCGAACTCTCGCGGCCACCTAAAAAGACTCTGCCACACCCGGCAGCGACTCGCCCATGCGTTTTCCGGGGGGCTCCCCGGCCCTAGAGACCGGCAAATTCTCCACGGCCTTCCTAGAGGCGTGGCGAGGCAAATCCACCAGCTCGACGGCGCCGCGGCTCGGCGAGGGCTGGCGTGAAGCTCGATCGAAACTCTGGTATTTGACTGGGCTCGCGCCCACACGCGTGCTTTGGACCTCGGGCGACGGCGCCATCAAATCCCCTCGACGCGCCAGCCCTTCCGCCACAGTTCGTCGACGATGTAATCCCGCAGGTCCGGGCGCTCGCGCAACAGGATTTGAACTATCGCGGCGATCTCCGGTGGCATTGGTCTGCCAGCTTCTTCGGCGAACTCGCCCTTCGGCAGGCTTAAGACGCTCACGGCGCGCAATCGGCGCAGCGAGTTCAAAACGTCGTCCGCCGCGTCATCGGCGATGTAACAGCTGTCTGCCGGAACAACGGTTCGAGGCGGCAGTTCGCATACAGCTTCAGGCTCCCCACTCCCGGCACGTCCGTTCTGTGCGACACCGGTCCCTTCCGCCCACCGCCCCTCACGATTTGCCCAATCTAGGGTCAGAACTCATTAATTCTTGTGCCCCAACAATAGGATCCTGATTCGTTTTTGGAAGTGGATCGGGATCATGCGCAAGAACCTCTTTTGGCTGAGCGACGAGCAATGGGCTCGGATCG
>Ga0126384_10001193_pt1 | contig 15327 bp, 22 predicted proteins | sample PanSoiMetPlot_36_FD_92543 | JGI IMG/M metagenome (GOLD analysis project Ga0126384, IMG submission 92543) | Tropical forest soil microbial communities from Panama - MetaG Plot_36 | ecosystem: Environmental > Terrestrial > Soil > Tropical forest > Bulk soil | place: Panama | collected 2016-02-17 | reverse complement strand
CTTGGTGCGCAGCCGCATGTGGTTCAACGAGACCAACGACAGCCACTACTTCCTGGTGCCGGGGCTTGTCGTCCTCATCATGACGCTGATCGGCGCGCTTCTCACCGCGCTGGTGATGGCGCGCGAGTGGGAGCGTGGCACGTTCGAAGCGATGTTCGTGACGCCGGTGCGGTCCGACGAAATCCTGATCGGCAAGACGACGCCTTATTTCGTGCTCGGCATGACCGGACTGTTCCTGTGCATCCTGTCGGCCAAGTTCCTGTTTGACGTGCCGTTGCGTGGCTCGGTCGCAGCGCTCACAGCCGTGTCGGTGCTTTACCTGCTCGTCACCGTGGCGATCGGGCTCCTCATCTCCTCGGTGACGAAGAGCCAGTTCATCGCGAGCCAGATCGCGATCGTGGTCACATTCCTGCCGGCCATGATGCTGTCGGGCTTTCTGTTCGATCTTCGCAGCATGCCGGCGGCGGTCCGCCTGTTCACCTACATTCTTCCGGCGCGCTACTATGTAGCGTTACTACAGACCATCTTCCTCGCCGGCGACATCTGGACCGTCATCCTGCCGAATGCTGCCGTGCTCGCCGCGATGGCGGTGGTGCTGCTGGCGCTGTCGCGGGCGGCGACGCAGAAGAAACTTTCGTGAGGCGCGCATTGCTGGACGTGGTTCTTCGCATATTGGCCCTGGTACGCAAGGAGCTGCTGGCGATCTTCAAGGATCCGCGCAGCCGCTTCGCCCTGATCGGTCCGCCGATCATCCAATGCCTGATCTTCGGCTACGCGGCGACCTACGACCTCAGCAACGTGCCTTACGCGGCGCTCGACCAGGACCGCAGCCCGGCCTCGCGGGATCTGCTAGCGAAGCTCGACGGCTCTGGCGTGTTCGAGCGCATCGCCGACCTGCGCCGTGCTGCCGACATCGCCGACTACATCAACGACCGCCGCGTCCTCCTCGTGGTGCAGATCGACCAGGAATTCGAGCGGCACCTATTCGCCGGGATGCCCGCCGAGATCCAGGTGATCGCCGACGGGCGCAACTCGAACACGGCCGGTACTGCGATGGGTTACGTCCAGACTGCAGTCGATGCCTTCAATGCGCGTTGGCGCGCCGACCACGGCCGGAGCGCCGTGACGCTCAAGGCCGTCAATCGCGCTTGGTATAATCCGAACCTGGAGACCCGCTGGTTCATGGTCCCGGCGTTGATCGGGACGCTGACCATGCTGCAGACGCTCTTGCTGACGGCTCTGTCGGTCGCGCGCGAGCGCGAAGAGGGCACCTTCGACCAGCTTCTGGTAACGCCGTTCCGTCCGGTCGAGATAATGGCCGGCAAGGCGATTCCGTCGGTGCTCGTCGGCGTTACCCAGGCGACCCTGATCCTCCTCGTCGCGCAGCTTTGGTTCCGCATCCCGTTCGCCGGCTCGTTCGTGACGCTCTACACGACGCTCGTGCTGTTCGTGCTGGCTGCAGTCGGGATCGGGCTCATGGTATCGTCGGTCGTCGCCACTATGCAGCAGGCGATGCTGTTCTCCTTCGTCATCCTGATGCCGTTCATCCTGTTGTCCGGGATCACGACGCCGATCGAGAACATGCCGCAGGCGCTGCAGTACTTCACGCTCCTCGATCCGTTGCGCTACGCAATCGACATCATCCACCGTATCTATCTCGAGGCGGCAGGCCTGGGGTCGCTGGTACCGGAACTGTGGCCGCTCGCCATCATCGCGGCGATCACGCTGTCGGCGGCCGCGTGGATGTTCGGCAATCGCCTGGGGTGACGGAAGCCGGTCGCCGCTCCAAGACACCTTCCTCACAAACCATCAATCCGGCTTGTGCTGTCGTCTCCGGCGGATGTTGTGATTCCGGCTCCTTCCAGCGAACCTCGAGGACGCCGTCACCATCCGGCGCCATCACGTTGATATTGCGCGCCCGATAGACCGCCGGCCGCTTAGCTTCCAGCAAGAACTTGAGCAGGGTATCGCTGTATTCTTTAGTGTAGCCGACGATTCTACCCTGAAAGAACACTGGTCTGTCGACACCATCGACTGCCCGGCGGATCGCCTCCTCTTCGAGCCGATCGACGCCCTCTTCGACAGCATCGCTCCAGCGCTCCGCGAATTCCTCGTCGCGATCGGGCCATTTGATGATGGTGCGGCGATGAGCGCCGACGGCAGCGGCTGCGGCAGCGTATGTGGCGCCTTTGGCCAGCATCGCGAGCACGATCTCCTTGTTCTCATCCGTCGCCTTGAGACCGTATTGCAGCGGCGACCGCTTGAAATTCCCCCTGTCATCGAGCGGCTGTTCTCGGAGCCGCTTCATCACACGGTCGATCGTCGCGTCCCATTCCGCCGCGAACTGGTCGTCGCGCCATCGCCAGTCGTCCAACGTCTTGAGGGACACATCAGCCGCCGCTGCCGCGTCGTGCCTGCTGCCCCGCGATTCCAGCCCTTCGAGCGCCTTGCGCCTGTTCTCTTCGGTTGTGTCGTTACCGGGTTGTGGTTCCTCGGTCGTAAGCCTATCGCCCACAGTCATAGTGCCACCTCCGCGATTCCAGCGTCGAAACCACCCTCGACTCGAGCTATTCCACTCCCGACAAACTACCGAATAGTACCACAGGAGAGCTCCGTGCACAATTACTGGTAGATATCTCGGTATTCCATCATCGTATTATTCCGAGGCCTACGGCCACTGTGACGATTCCCAACACGGCGAGCAGCAGGCCAGCGAAACCCACGTAGGCAAGTACGAACGCGGAGTACGCGCGCCTTGCGATCACAGTCGCTGCGAAATTCTCCTCGATCGTTAGCCGCGTAGCCAGTATGACAATGGCGAACAGGAAAATAATTAGTGGCACACTCAATTCCGGCCAGGATTTAATAGCTAGGATATTTATTATCACTAGAATAGTTGAGATCAACCACATGACGTAAATGGTTTTGCCCCGCGCTGAATGCTTCCCTTCGAGCGCCGTCGTCTGAGATTGTGAGGTCCACGACGCCTCTTGGGGCGGCCACTGAAACGGCGGTGCCTGGGAGGCGAACTGGTCGGCGGCGAGGGCGTCCGCATTCAGCTGTGCGTCATATTTGGCTCGCCGCCGGGCGTCGGACAAAACCTCGTGGGCCTCATGGATCGTGCGAAAACGCGCTGCCGCGATTTCCTTTGGACCTGTGGTAGTGTCGGGGTGGTAGCGCTTCAAAAGGGCGCGATATGCAGCGTGAATGATGTCCCTATCCGCCGACCGCGCGACACCCAGCACATCGTAGTGGCTTTCCAAAGCTATTGTCCCATTCCCTGCTCAAGCAGGCGCGCGATGGCCTCATTGGTGGTCGCCGCGGCGTTGCCGATCTCCTCGACGAGCCGGTTGATCACCAGTGCGGCGAGACGCATGTCGTCGGCCATGGGGCGGGCCGCGAGGTTCTCGATGCCTTCGGCGTGGTCCTCAAGATGCTTGGTGAGAGCGGCGAGGTTGACGTGTTTCATCTGTAACGGTGGCGTATTGTGTTCGGTAGCCATGGTGAAGGATCCCTCTTAGCTGTGGTCAGGGCCGCCCCGGTGTCGCAAGCACCTTGGCGGCCCGCTAGTTTGTTAGACCACGTCAATTACATTTAAGTAAATTATATCAAACACTTGCGCAACATTAGCCGGCATGTTTTCGTGATGCTCCTGCTTGGTCTTGGGGGCACGAAATGGCGACGCTCTACACGGTTCAGACTGCCGCCGGCGTCCTTCACGCTGAACTGGCGCTCAACGAAGCCGGCTCGCTGCTCGGTGTCGATCCGCTCGAACTGGAATGGGCGATCGAGGAGGACGGCATTTGCTCCACCCTAGACGATCAGGGCAAGGACATCGTCGCGGTCGCAGCGGGCGACGAGTGGCGGCTGAGGTAAGATCGGGGCAACGAAATGAAGAGAAAGACGACCAAGGCCGACAAGACTAGGACGGGCACCAAGTCTCGCCATGGTAGGCCGAAAATGAAGTGGCGTACCGCTCCATCCGTCGAGGTTGCCGCTACCCAGTCGGTGATCAAACAGAAGTATCGGGAACGCTACGAGGACGGCAGTTGCGGCGACCGTCTGGCCCGCAAGCTGCGTAAGCACCTGGAGACGGTCGACGGCACAATCGACCTTGACAAGCTTCAAGGACTGGCGGAACGAAACACAGTCTGGAAGCCGCGCTATGCCTCGCTCAACCGTGGGCTGGCACGCATGGTCGTCGCGAACCGCCTCAGAAAGTTGGCGCGCGTCGGAAGCAGCATCGACTGGGGCTGAGTACGAGCCAAATGCGCTAGCTTATTCGTACGCTGCAGGGTTGGATGTGCAGCCGCTATCGCAATGCAGCACCCCCGAATGAGCGGCTCTACTGTGCCTGAAGCGCCGTACCGTAGATGCAGATCGCGGAGCCATCATGATTGCAGCCGAGTGGCGTGCCAGTTCAAGCGAGTCGCCACTACATTCTCATCAAACGCTCGTTCAGTATGGTCGATAGAAATCATGTACGGCTCAGCTAGATGGGACAGCCATGAACCATTGCCGATGCCAGCGACCGAAAGCGATTGGCCAGTTACCCCGGCAATCCCGCAGCCCGCAAGTCCTGTGAGTAACGACTCCAATCCCCCTCATCCATGAACATCAGCCGCGCGCGGAGCGCGGTGAGCGTAAGTCCCGGCTCGATGTCGAGGGAGCGCAACGGTTAAGACGACGGTTCGAAGCGGCACCGGGACAAACAAGCTGGCGATGATAGCACCCCCAGGAACCCACCACGCCAGCACGCTGATGCGGGGACTTCGCGGCCAATCGCGCGATGTTTCGACTGTATCGTTTGCCATGACCACTATCCGGCGCAACAATGCGATGCGCCAGTCTGTGCCGAACGCTCGGCCTGGATCGGCGGGCACGGAACCGAGCCGTACGAACAGAACACGCAGCAATCGCCTGACTTCGGCCGCAGCGTCGCTCCACACCCGGTGCAAGTGTAGAAAAACTGGCAGGCATCGGTCGGCATGAGTTCCGACTTCTCCGCGGCGCAATGGGGGCAAGTAATGCTTGATTGAAGGATCATGTTGTTCCCTACAACATGTAGCCGATATCCGAGGCTCCGGTTGGATACGCAAACATGGTAGCTTTGAGATTCTCGACGGTGAGGTTGTGACGGATCGCAAGGCCGAACAGGTTGATGACTTCCTCAGCGTGCGGCCCGACCAGATGCGCGCCGAGAATCCGCCCGGTGTCCTCCTCGACCAGCGTTTTGTAACCGTACACGCCCTCGCGGACCCGCCGTGCGGTGTACCAGTGCGGCACCATTTCGGACTTGACGCGGAGCCTCGGCACTTGCTCGCGCGCCGCCGCTTCGGAAAGGCCCACGGCAGCGATCGGCGGCAGCGTGAAGGAGACGCTAGGCACGCCGCGATAGTCAGGACGGTGGCGGTTACCTTCCAGGATATTGGCCGCAACCACCTTGCCATCGTGGCTCGATACGGGCGTTAGCGACAACCCTTGGGCGGCCGCATCCCCGGCGGCATAGACAATCGGATTCGAGACGCTTTGCAGGTACTCGTTGAGCCGAGGCCGGCCATCTTCGATATCGACCTGGCCCTTGGACAAATCGAGTTCGGCGATATTCGGCACACGTCCTGCGGTATGAACCACAAGCTCGGCAGCGACGGTCGCTGCGCCTTCAGTCGTTTGCGTCTGCACGCGGAATTCACGCCCCACGCGTTCGATCGCGGTCACCGTATTGTCCGTGCGCACGTCTATGCCGATAGCCTCGAATTTTTTCATCAGCCATCTCACGAGGTCGGCATCGAAATGCGGCAACATTCGCGGCGCGCGTTGAAGCACCGTGACATGGACGCCAGCACGCGCGGCTATGTGCGAGAATTCCGCCGCAATATACCCGCCACCGATCATTACAATGCGATTGGGTAGTTGCTCAAGCTCCAAGAAGCCATCGCTGGTGACCGCGTGCACGGCGCCGGGAAAATCGAGCGGGGCCGGACACGCGCCGGTGGCAATGAGGATGGCGCGGCCCCTGATGGCCCGATCTTCAACCGTCACCGTGTCGGGTCCGGCAAAGCTAGCCATGCCGTGAATGGCTTCGATGCCCTGCCTCGCGAAATCCGCCTCTCGCTTCTTCGGTACGGGATCGGTGAAACTGCGCTTGAAGGCCATCAGTTGTCGCCAGTCGATGTGCGCTTCGCCGGAAACGCCATGCCCGTGCATTCGGCGCCCCCAATCGACGACCTCGGCCCCGCTGATCAGCATTTTCTTGGGATCGCAACCGCGCAAGGCACAGGTTCCGCCGAACGGGCGATGATCGATCACCATGACCGTTCGGCCCGCGCGCCGCACGCGTCCCGCTGCCATTTGCGCGGCAGTGCCGGTGCCGATGACAACGAGGTCATAAGTCTCCATAAGCTCCCCCCTTTTCACGAAGCCTTACGCCGTAGAGGCTGAAGCCAACCAATCCGAGACAGAGGATCAGCGTCGGAATCAGCATGTAATCCGCGTCTGCAATCCCAGCGGTCAGCCCCACCGCGCCGAAAATGACTGCCAGCAGCGACGAGCCACGGACCGCCGCGCCGACAGTGCCGGTCATAAGAAGGGTGCGGTCGCGCCCACCGTTGAACTCCTCGGCACGGACGGGTAACCTGCCTTGGTGGTGGCTGCCATAAGAGATTTCGCGTCCGTCCTGCTGTCGTCAAAGGTGACGACCGCGGTTTTGTCCTTGAAGGAGACGACGGCCTTGGCCACGCCGGGAACGGCTTCGAGGCTTTTGCGCACGATGAGCGGGCAGGCGTCGCAATACATGTTCTGGACGGCCAGCGTGAGCGTCCTTTCGGCCGCGATCGTCGAGGATGACACAAGGACGCTGACGACAAGGGCGCCAGAAGCGAGAAGTTTGGTCATTGGGTTCTCCTTTGATAGAGCGAGGTAAAGGCGCTGGTGATCCTAGTGAGCGCGCTCATGTTGGCCAGTCGATGTTCCCCCCATCTTGCTCGAAGCGTCCAAAACCACGCCAAAAAGCAGGACCATCGTTGCACCAAGGACTGCGACCCGCACGGCGTTTTCCGCGAGACGCGCTTGGTCCAAGTCGGAAGATTTGCGCCCCGGAAACGGCAGCGCCCACAGGGCTGCAAGCGCGAAGAACGTCGCGCAAACATAGAACACCGTTGTGTTTGGAACTCCTTTGATAAGCGCCTGGCCGTACTCCGGGCGGGCGAGAAAGCGATCTGCATGAACGACTGCGTGGTTTAGCCATTCCATAAAAACGACACTGCCGGCCATGACGGCAAATCCGATGGCTGTGCTGACAAACATTTTCTGCCGCAACAGAACGGACGCCCCTCCGGCGCTCTCCTGCCTTGCTGCACGAGAATAGTAAAGATAATTGATCGCGAGGATCGAAAGCGCGCCCGCTGCCAAGGTCTGTGGCGTGTAACGAGCAAGCCCTAAGCTCGAATAAAAGACACCCAGATCCGCGGATGCGAATATGAGCGATCCGCCGCAGCATAGCGAAGCGAGCAATCCCGCGACGACCCCCGCGGCTATGGGCTTCGCTTTCAGCTGTCCGACTGCTGTCACTGTTCCATCTCTGATCATGAGTTGAGCAGCAGACGCACAATGAGATCAAAGCCGATCGCGGCGACGACAAGCGCCGTCCCCACAATGAGCCCAAGCCAGACGAGCCAATTTGATAATGGTCGCGCACACGCTTCGCCTTCGACGCATGCGACGACTTTTGATGATCGGTACACGAGCCAATACCCATAGCCTAGGCAGACCATCGTCGCCGCAATGAAGTAGGGCTGGTAGGGGGCAAGTTGGGTGAAGGTGCCGATCCAAGCCCCGCTGACACCAAGACCGAATAAGACAAGCGGCAGGATGCAGCAGCTCGCTGCGGCGAAGGCTCCGAGGAGACCACCCGCTGCCATCAGTTTTTGGCCGCGTTGCAGACCGGCAATGTGGTTTTCTTGGTGGATAGTCATGGACGGAAGATGCTTCCTGTAGGCTCTACAGGATCAAGGGCTTTTCGGTGCGCGTAATCACACTTTCGCGAGCCGAAAACTTCCCGATCGGCGAACTCTCGAAACGCAGCGGCGTGAACACTGAGACGATCGCAACTACGAGCGGATAAGATGCTGCCCGTGCCGCCGCGCACGGCCAGCGGCCGGCGCATTTATGGTGAAACGGACCTTCGCATACTCAACGCCTCCTGGCGAAGACGATCGCCCGGTGTTCGGGCGACCGAGTGCCAGAATGCCCCGTGCTGGATATCCTCGATGTCCGGCGCTCCCAATAGACGGCGCGCTTTGCCTCGGTCAGCTCAGGTCGGCAGCAGATTTTGCTCCTCGACTGACCAGCCATTCGATCAGGCCCTCCGCTTGCGGTTGAGGGCCGGTCGCACTGCTCCGTTTGCGAGCCCTATCTAAGGGCGTGCCTTTGCCCCAGGGCGGAATCCAGTTGGCGTCTGCGCCGCGGTCGAGAAGGTACTGCGCGGTCTGTCGCTGATCGCCTTCACATGCTTGATAAAAGGCCTCGGTGATCTGGTGCAGCGCTACGAGGACGGCAGTTGCGGCGACCGTCTGGCCCGCAAGCTGCGTAGGCATCTCGAGGCGGGTGGCAGGATCGATCTCGCCAAGCTTCAAGAACTGGCGGAACGAAACACGGTCTGGAAGCCGCGCTACGCCTCGCTCAACCCTGGTCTGGCACGCATGGTCGTCGCCAACTGTCTAAGGAAGCTGGTGCGTGCCGGCAGCAGCATCGACTGGCCCTGACCGCGATGGCGAGCCCGCCCGCTTACTGAGTGATCTTCGGGCACTGCGATACCAAGACCGGCATCCTGCTCAACGAACACGTGGTTGAGGATGGTCCTATCGTTTTCGCCTATGCTTGCCGCCTATGTCGCCGAGGGCATCGTCTCCAAGCGGGTAGACGGCACCTATCGGTCCGATCCTTGCCCGGTCTAGATCAATCCAGCCAGCATCCCCGAGCAGCGGGAGCGCAGCGGGATTGAAATAGGTGATCCTGGGCTGGCGGGTCTCCCTCTCCACAGGAACGACACGACGATCTCTTACGTTGATTGTAAAAGGACCAGGAGCCGCGTAGATGCCCACTTACAAGTCTTTTCGCTACAGAGCTAAAACCACCTGGGCGTCCGCACGGCGAGGTCTGCTTTCGGCGGTGGAAAAACCAAACATTGTCGTTGGCAGCCCACCTGAGTTCAAAGGCGAGCCGGACATCTGGACGCCCGAAGAGCTGCTCGTCGGCTCGCTCAACACATGCATCATGCTTACGTTCCTTTCCATCGCCCAGGCTCGAGGCCTGACCCCGGCTTCGTACGAAAGCGAAGCCGAAGGCCTGTTAGAGAACGTTGAGGGCAAGTTTCGCCTCACAGAGGTGACGGTTCGACCTCATATAACCGTCAAGGGAGAAGGCGAGATCGAGCGTGCCCGTGAGATCATAGAAAGAGCCGAGGACGAGTGCTTTATTTCGAATTCCGTCAAATCAAAGGTCAAGATCGTCGCTGAGTTTAGTGGTGCTCCTTCGCCGAATTGAGAACAAGTAGCGCAGGCCCGTGGGGTCGAGAGCTCGCCGCCGATCGGCGTGATGACAGCGCGGGAGGGCCTCCAAGATCATCCGCGCCGCGGTCTCGCATCGCGGGCAGGTGGGGCAATACGTCGCCGCTTCACACGCGGCGGCAAGCCGGCTGTCAACTGTTTTGCTTTTGACCAGGTCGATCGAATACCGATCGAGTAAGGAGTCGACCTCTAACGCGCCTGAAAGGAGAACCCAAATGGCCCGGCAGATTGTCATGGACAACAGCGGCGACAGCCGGTTTGAATTCGATCCCGCTGACGGAGCTGCAATCTCCGAAGCAATGGAGCGCTTCCAGGTGCTCACCGCGCTGGGCTACACGGCGGCCGAATGGACGGGCCCGGGGACGTCGCGAAAGTTGACAGAGTTCGATCCGACCGCGGCGGAGGTGCTGTTCATACCTCGCCTGGTGGGCGGGTAATGACGCCGTTGTTCGCCGGCGGCTCGGATGGCTTCGGCCCCGCGATTACGGCAACAGAAATCGGGGCGCGCAGGCAGGCTGATGACCCTGCCCCCGTAGCGGACCGGAGAGACGCCGCGGCGACGGTCAATGCGGTCCGCCAGGCTGACGCCGCGCGCAAGGCTCTCGCACTTCTGCGAGAATGGCTATCCCCTGAGCAGCTCGCCCAATTCAAGCGAGATGGATGCTTCGAAGTCGTCGGCCGCAAGACCGGTAAGCGCTACCGCATCCAGGCAAGGCAACTGCAGAACGTCTTCGAGCTGGATACGCCATTCCGCGGCTGGTGCTTCATGCCGCAGGGCGGCCTCCCCACAGGGGACGTCATGCTGGCCCAGAAAATCGCTCTCGAGACGGACGAAGAAGCAATAATGAAGGTGGCAGTGCCGTTCTGGGGCGAAGTGGAGATGGGCAGGTTGGTGCGCTGGATAGCCTCGATGTGGGCGGGCATTGACCGCTCCGCAGCTGACGGACTTCCACCAGACGTCGTCGACCTCGCGCGCTTGCCCTTTCGTGTAGGTTTGCGCGTGCCTCGTCACACAGCAACCGCTGGATTGAGGAGGGCCAACACTTCGACCAACTCCTCGGCTTTCCTCGGAGATTTTGTAAGCCTAATCCGGGCTATCTCTCACATCGGCTTGTTGACTTCGTCCGGTGCGCCGGCCGACACGGGGTAGCGGTCGACCACGAACAGCATGGTCACACCGGTGTATTGGCCCATCAGCGTGACCAATCGACGATACTGCGGCAGAAGGTTTCGGCGTCCTAAGGTCCATAGCCTCTCGCTACCCGCTTGCTCGCTGTCACCAGCGCGAGCAGTCATCCTCGTAGCGGCGATGTGCGTTTCGGCGGCGATCTGGACCGCTCACCTCTATCCAAAGTACCTGATTAAACGAGATTTGAGATCGGTGAAGGTGAGGCCGTCTTATTAGGCCATTTTCTTGTTTAGCCCCCTTAACAATTGGCGCCATTGCGCAGTGCCAAACGCCCTGTTTCGTTTCAACCTTCCGATTGACGCCAAGAACCTTCAACCCGTTTGCTTATCTGCGCCCAGAGTGCTGGACTGTGACAGTTGCTGTCTAGACGGCCGCGGTTACCTCGCGGTTGCAGTTTCCGTGCTCCATCCGGGTGCGTCGCCGTTCAAGCCAGTTCAGCAGAATACACCAGCCGATGTCGTCGGAATGCCGATCCGCCGCTGTACAGGAACGCATCTCCGTGTACCGGAGCGAACTATGGTGCACCCCAGGGACGCCCTGATTCCGCGCTTCGTAATGATGGGGTCGGGGGGTTCGAATCCCTCTTGCGGGACCGCGATGAAATCAAGCACTTGCGGGCCGTTCTGAAAGTGGCGACACGGGCCGAAATGTACGGAATTTGTACGGCGCCGGCGTCGCGCTCTAGAATAGCCGAACCAAGAAGGGGCCGAGAGTTCCGGCCAATATCAGAAATGCGGCTAGCTTAATTGCCTAATCCGTGTCCATTATCGTTCTCCCACCCCGGCCCTGACGAGGGGTTAAAATTTCATTAACTAAATCACCAATCAGGCCTTTGCGCAACACCTAGTTGAGCGAAGCGCGCCGATGCAATACGCTCCCGTCATGGCCAAACCCAAGCCCCTCCTTCGCTGGGAAATCCACATCTTCCGCGCCAAGCTCCAATGGCTTGGCGACGTTGAAGCCGCAAGCGAAGCGGAGGCAATCGCCAAAGGGCGGAGGAATTCGGGCAGGACGCCAAGCGGTTGATGGCGGTGAGGCGATAGTGCCTCCCGCAAGAAGGTTAAGCTAGTACCGGTAATCCGGAATGGAGTATGGAGACAAAGCAGGGAAGTAAGTAGAATGTATTATACGCTCCTAATCCAGGATGATCGGATCATGCCAGACTGCTTAAGCCGTGTCAGGTTCTGGATACATGATGGTCCTGTTAAGATCTGTAAAATTAATCTCAACGGGGCAATAATCGACGCATGTGAAGGAAGCCTGAGCAATGGCAAATTCGAAGAAACGGGGGAGTAATGCAGGCCGCCCCGCAGTCGGATAATGTGAGCTTGGCCTAACGGCCAGATGATGTCTTGCATGACTTGGCCCCGGTCGGTCCCCGATTGGGGCCTCTTCACCATCGGTTGCCCGGTTTGCCTGTCACCCTGGCGCATCCCCCTCACGCTGGAATTTGATGCCACATTTTTTCTGGATTGATGCTTGCTCGATAGCAACCATCTGGCCCTTGAGTTGCGCCAATTCCGCCGCCATCGGTCCATCGCCTCCGACGAGAAACGCGGCCGGCCAGAACACGACAATAGCTACGCCCGTCGCAACTTGATCATTGCTTCGCTTTTGATCCTGCGCACCCGAGACCTGTGCGGCACGCGCTGACACGAGAAGGATTTCAACACGATCGATCTGGAGGGCCATCCACCCGGATGCTTTTGAAAAGGCGCTCGCCAGCGTGGAGAGCGACATCGCCCCGGCGCTCGTGCGGATCGTCGAGGCCAAATCTCTCGCGAACGCCGAGGACCGCGACGGCAGGTCGTAATACGAGCTTCCACGAAGCGAGGCCTCATGAAAATTCCACTCCCCGTCATGCGCCCAGAACGTCTCCTCGAACTGATGCTGGATGTAAAATAGCCAGACCCCCACTGAGCCTGCAAGGAGCGCTATGGGCAGTGCACGAGCAGGAATGGCCCAATACCGATAAACCAGATCAGCGTGGTGGCCGCGACGGCGATCGCAAAATTGGTCGCCATTGCGCTGATCCAGGCGTGCCAGCCGCCGCGGATTGAACCAATCGGTAGTCTACGACGCAGGAGAAATTGGTAGGCGGGGCCGAGACCGAACACAACGAGCGGGTGCCGGTACAGGCGATAGCGAAGCCGGCCCCGGACGGCGAGTGCCTGAAATTCACGCACTGTCAGTGTGTTGATGTCGCCGACTCCCCGTCGGTCAAGATGGCCTGCGTTTGCATGATGGATCGCGTGTGCGCGGCGCCAGTCGTCGTAAGGCGTCAGCGTAAAAACACCGAGTAACCGGCCCACCCAGTCGTTCGCCAGACGATAGGAAGGAACCGTGTCCGCAATCATGCTGGATCATGAACAATCGTACGAGAAAACCGGCAGCGGGCACCCCTAGCAAAAAGGATAACTCCCAATAGCCGACATGAACCGCTGCCCAAGCCAACGCCCAAAGCGCGACGAATGGCACGAGCGTGACCACAATCTCGAAGATGCTGCGACTGTGACTGGGCTCACGATATCGTGCGAGAGCTGGTATCGCGCGCCGTGCGACATCAGCTGCTGGCGGAGCAATGAATGTGCTTTTTTCTACCACCAATTGCACCATCAGCGTTGTGGGGTAAGTCCACGATGCGCCGCGGAGACGGGGAGCGCCATTGACCACGAAATAGAACCCGTTGAAATCGCCCCACGAGACCATTTCGTGGTAGTGGTAATTCCCATGAAGCAGACAATTGAAGTTGCTCGGTTCCACCGACAAGGTGGGGCTGCAATGCCTTCGACGTGACGGAGCGCTCTGTGCACGAGCATAAATTCAAAGTCGGTCAATCGGTGAGCTTTATGTCCGGACCCTTCCGTCGTGGCGGCACGAACGGCATTTATAAGGTCACGCAGCTCTTGCCACCCGAAGGCGATGACTGTCAATACCGGATTAAAAATGCCGATGAACCGCATGAGCGAGTCGTAAGAGAAAGCCAGCTGAATCGCATTGAATAACTGCGGAACCGCTGCGCTTGGCTGCTGCGAAGGCGAGATCATGAAGTTTGACTACTGGTCACCCGCCGAACTGTTCACCGCAAAGCTGAAGGGTGGTCCGCGGCAACAGCTCGACTATCGTCGCGTCGCCAGCACAGGCCCCTCTGACCTACAGACCTACAGGAGCGGCTGGTGAAAGCCGCATCCGACTGACGTGCCGGCCTAGCCGTTGCTGCCTATAGCGGACACGTATGATTTCATGCGCAGAACGTTACTCGGCGAAGGCGGCTTAATGCGAGTTGGCCGCCCAATCCGCCGGACTCCTCGCGCTTCCGTCGCGGTGATTGGCGCACCAAGCTGAAACACTGGACGGAGAGCGCTGTTGTCGGCCCGCAAGGGCATCAGGTTGCCAGGTACGCAGCCGTTCTGAACCTGACCGGGCTCGCGAACCGGACTATGCTATCTTCTTAAAGATTGAAGCGCTGCCCTGCGAGTTGACCCCGGCTGATTTTGATGGTGCCGTTAGTGGCAGCTGAGCGGCCACGCAGTTCGATAAGGACCCGAAGCGATTGATCGCTGTTCGCAAGACGGTGACCAGTTGCCGGCTTACTTTCGGCCGGTCGGTGGTTAGGACCCTGAGTGCGGCCCTCAGACTCATTTGACGCATGTCGAGGTCTGTCTGAGGCATGGTAGGCCATGCTACGGTTGACTTGCAGGTAAGAAGCTGATCGCCGTTCCGGCGCATTAGGGCGCGACAACAATAGGAGCATAACAATGGCGCAAAGAAAGCTTACAGAGAAAGAATGGGATCAAGCCAACGACCTGAGTGACGAACTGATGACTGTAATGATTAGCAAGGAAACTAGTAGCGGTGTTGGGATGGTAGCCGTGGCTTTCCTGATGGCAAAAGCACTGCTGACCTTAGCCGACAATGACAAGGCCGAGGCACACGCCACTTTAGATAATATGGTTATTCCAAATATAACACAAGCAATCGACCAATTTGAGTTTAGCGATATTAAATATAATTGACGATTAAATGTAACGGCTAGGAATAATACGGTTTCCAGGTAATTAGGTCGGATTGGTGGTTTTTGGCCACCAATGGAAGTTGGTGTGATTTTTGACGGTGCTGTGATCCTGCTGGAGCCCGCAGCAGCGTGCAGCAACGGCGCTATCGAGGTCGTCGATGGTTTCGAAGTGCTTGTTGACGAGCGGCTCATCGACAGGGGGCCAGAGGCGCTCGGCGGGCTGGAGTTCCGGGGCTGCGTTGGCGGTTGATAGATCAGCCGGATGCCGTCTGGAACTGGAAGATTTTCAGGGCCATGCCAGCCGGCATTATCGAGTTGCAGGACTATGATGCGATCGCGGCCGGCACCGGTCTCACGCGCGAAGGCGGCGAGCAGTTTGTCGATCCCGTTGGAAAGATACCAGACCGTCTCTCCGCTCGCGGGCGCGACGAAGGCGGTCACGTAGAGCCATTCGTAGCGATGGTGACCGAGCGCAATCGGCCGCTCCCCGATCGGCGCCCAAACCCGGCGATGGATCGGCTTGAGGCCGAGCCGATGCTCATCCGTGGCCCACACCT